>OFDC01000822.1_pt1 | contig 19595 bp, 17 predicted proteins | sample 1520941 | NCBI WGS metagenome assembly OFDC01 (sample SAMEA94258168, study PRJEB24077) | hot springs metagenome | biome: Aquatic biome; feature: Water | place: India | collected 2012-12-06 | depth 5 m | reverse complement strand
GCGCAAAAATTTTCGCGAAAATTTTTGCGCTCTGCAAGGTCTAGGCCGGTTCTTTCAGGCCTTGCAGGAAGGCGCGGTGAGGCAGGGCTTTGCTGGCCGCCATGCGGTATTCTCGGGTGAGCGACTGGGCGGTCTGGCGGGCCTTTGAGCGTAACTCGGGACGCCCCGCCAGCCAGTCCTTTGCGGCCCTTGGGTTCAGCAGGCCCAAGCCGTCCAGCACGGGGACATGCAGGTGGTGGTCGGTATGCGGCAGGCCCATCGGGAAGGGGGCGAAGTCCTCCGGCCCCGGGACCTTGGTCTGCCAAAGCCGCAGCTTCTCGGCCAGCCGGCCGGGGAGCGCCCCCGCAACATCCTGCCAGAACGGCGTATCCCGGCGTTCGGAGACGTAGTGAAGTCGGATGAAGTCGCGGAAGTCGTCGACCTGGCGGGCGGCGGCGGCGTTGAAGGCCAGGCGCGCGCGGTCGTCAGGGTTGGGCAGGACCGAGGAGAGGAGCATCAGCTGGACGACGGTGCCGTGGATCGAGGTCGCCTCAAGCGGTTCGAGGAAGCTGGAGGACAGGCCCAAGGCGATGCAGTTGTGGGTCCACTGGCTGTCCAGCCGCCCGGCGTCGATCTTGATGTCGTTGCGGACCTCGATTGCGTGGCCGAGGACGCTTTCGATTTCGGCTTTCGCGTCGTCCGGGGTGACATGGCCGTCGGAGAAGACATAGCCGCAGCCGTAGCGGCCTTGCGTCGGGATCTTCCACATCCAGCCCGCCCCTTGCGCCCAGGCGAGCGTGCAGGGTTCGATCTCCTCGCCCTCGGGGATGTCGAGCCAGAAGGGGATCGCGCGGTTGACCGGCAGGGTGTCACGGTAGCTGACCCATTTGGCCCCCATCGGGCCGATCAGCGCGCGGCGGAAGCCGGTGCAGTCGATGTAGAGGTCGGCCTCCACGCGGGTGCCGCCTTCAAGATGAAGTGCGGTGATGTTGCCTGTCTCGGGGTGGCGTTCGACGGTCTGGACCTGATCGTCGATAGTCGCGATGGCTTTTGCCTTGGATCGCAGCCACTTGCCCGCGAGCGCCTGGTCGAAGTGGAAGGCGTGGTGGAAAGGCCCGACAGGCACGCGGCGGCCGTTCACCATCGCGAAGGGGCTGCGGTTGGCGTTCAACAGGTGCTGGAAGAGATGCGTTTGGCCGACGCTCTCGCCTTGGGAGACCTGGTAGATGTCCAGCGCGTTCACGTCGAACCCCGCCACCCGGTGCGGGTCGTCGATCGGGCCGTCGTAGCTGTGGCCCTTCCGCCGCCAGTCGCGGTGGCGGATGCCGAACTTGATCGTGGCCCCGGTGGCGGCGAGAAACTCGGCTTCATCCAGCCCGAAGTGCTGGAGCATCTGGCGGAAGACGGCGGTGGTGCCTTCGCCGACGCCGATGGTGCCGATCTTCGAGGACTCGATGACCGCCACCTCGCACGGATGCCCGCCGCGACGCGCTGAATCGCCCAGCATCATCGCGGCAAGCCAGCCGGCCGTCCCGCCCCCCACCACACAGATGCGCTGGGGCCACATTGCCTTAGCCTGCCTTGCGCATGGGAACCCGCGCCCATTCCGGCAGCCAGTCGCCATGTGCGGCCAGCAGGTCATGGGTCATCGCCCAGATCTGGTCGAGGTCCAGTTCGGCCCCCGTATGCGGGTCCAGCATGGCGGCGTGGTAGATATGCTCGGGGTTTTCGGTCAGCAGCGCCTGCACCGTCAGGTCCTGCACGTTGATGTTGGTCCGCATCAGCGCGATCAGTTGCGGCGGGATGTCGTGGACCACCATGGGCTGGAGGCCGCTTGCGTCTACCAGAACCGGCACCTCGACCGCGCAGCCATCAGGAAGCTGCGGGATGTAGCCGCGGTTGCCGATGTTGCCGTAGATCACCGACGGCTCACCGGTGACGACCGAGTTCACAATCTGGGACGCGTATTCGTGGCTTTCCTTCACCTCGACGGTGTTCGCGTTCTTCAGCGCCTCGGCCTCACGCTTCCAGCGGGCGATCTGTTCGACGCAGCGCTTGGGGTATTCGTCGAGCGGGATGCCGAATTTCTCGATCAGGTCCGGACGGTCGCGCTTGATGAACCAGGGGGTGTATTCGGCGAAGTGTTCGGAGCTTTCGGTCACGAAGTAGCCAAGCCGGGTCAGCATCTCATACCGCACCTTGTTCGGGCAGCGCGGGTTCCAGTGCGAGGGCTTGGGGAAGCGGCCCTCGCGGTAGCCCCTCACCAGGTCGGGGTAGAGGTTCTTGTAGCTGCCGTCCGCCTGCCGGTGCTCAAACGTCAGGTAGAAGGCCATGTGGTTGATGCCACCCGCGCGGTAGCGGATGTCCTCGACCGGGATGTCCAGGTCGCGGGCAAGCTCCCACGCCGTGCCCTGGACGGAATGGCAGAGGCCCACTTGTTTGATTTTCGGATATTTTGCGGCGATGGCCCAGGTGTTGACAGCCATCGGGTTTACATATTGCAACATTATGGCCTGCGGTGCGACCTGCAGCATGTCCTCGCAGATCGACCAGAGGTGCGGCACGGTGCGGATGCCGCGCATGATGCCGCCGATGCCAAGGGTGTCGGCGATGGTCTGGCGCAGGCCGAAGGCCTTGGGGACCTCGAAGTCGGTGATCGTGCAGGGGTCATAGCCGCCGATCTGGAAGCAGACGACGACGAAGTCCGCCCCGGTCAGCGCGCGCTTCTGGTCGGTGTAGGTCTTGACGGATGCCTTGCCGCCCAGGGTCTGCGCCATTTTGCCGACGATGATTTCGGATTCGGCCAGCCGCTCGGGGTTGATGTCCATCAGGCGGATTTCGGCCGCGGCGAGGGCCGGGCGGGACAGGATGTCACCGGCGATGTTCTTGGTGAACACGGTCGATCCGGCGCCGATGAAAGTGATGACGGGGGTAGGCATGATGTTCCTCTAGGCTGCGATTTCGAAGGCCGCCTTGACGAGGCGGCGGGTGTAGTCGGTTTCGGGGCGTTCCAGGACCGCGTCAACGGGCCCCTGTTCGACGATGCGGCCGTTTTGCATGACGATGACGCGGTGACAGAGCGCGCGGACGACCTTGAGGTCGTGGCTGATGAAGAGATAGCTCAGGCCCTTTTCGCGCTGCAAGCCGCGCAGGAGCTCGATGATCTGGGCCTGGACGGAGAGGTCTAAGGCAGACGTGGGTTCGTCCAGCAAGATGAACTCGGGTTCCAGCGCGATGGCGCGGGCGATGGCAAGGCGCTGGCGCTGGCCGCCCGAGAATTCGTGCGGGAAGCGGGAGAGGATGGTGTCGGGGAGGCCGGCATCCCGCAGGGCCTGTTTGACCCGCTCCTCCCGCTCGGCGCGGGTGCGGCCGAGGTTGTTGACAATCAGGCCTTCCTCGATGATCTGGCGGACCGACATGCGGGGGTTCAGGCTGGAGAACGGGTCCTGGAACACGATCTGCATCCGCTTGCGGTAGGGGTTCATGCCCTTGCGGTCGAGGCCGTCGATGCGGTTGCCCAGGAAGTCGACCTCGCCTTCGGTGAGGGTGTTGAGGCGGAGAAGCGCCTGGCCAAAGGTGGTCTTGCCCGAGCCTGACTCACCCACAAGACCCAGCGTTTCGCCCCGTTTCAGCTGCAGGGTCAACCCGTCCACCGCCTGCAGCTTGGACCAGGTGCCGCGGAAGGCGCCGCCTTTGCGCAAGGCGTAGGTCACGCGGATGTTGCGGCCTTCGAGGACGGTTTCGTCGCGGACTTCGGCGGGGTCGGCGCGGCCCTTGGGTTCTGACCCCAGAAGGCGGCGCGTGTAGGGGTGCTGGGGTGCGGTGAAGATCGTCTCGGTCGGACCTGCCTCACGCACTTCGCCGTGCTGCATGACGTAGACGTGGTCGGCGAACTGGCGGACGACGGTCAGGTCGTGGGTGATGAGGATGACGGCAAGGCCGGTGCGGTCTTTCAACGCCTTGATGAGGTTCAGAATCTCGGCCTGCACTGTGACGTCCAGCGCGGTGGTGGGTTCGTCCGCGATGAGCACGTCGGGGTTGTTCGCCAGCGCCATCGCGATCATCACCCGCTGGCGCTGCCCGCCGGAGAGCTGGTGCGGATACTGGTTCAGGCGGGCTTCGGGCTCAGGGATCTGGACGTCCTTCAACAGCGCCAGCGCCTTGGCTTTCGCCTCGGTCTTGGTGATCTTGTTGTGGATGCGCAGGACCTCGGCGATCTGGTTGCCGATGGTGTAGACCGGGTTCAGGGACGACATCGGCTCCTGAAAGATCATCGACAGCCGGTTGCCGCGCAGGGACCGCATCTCGCGCGGGGAAAGCTGCGCCATGTTGCGCCCGGCGTAGAGGATTTCGGTCTGCGGGTTCACCGTGGCGCGTTTCGACAAAAGCCGCATGATCGCGCGGGCGGTCACGGACTTGCCGCTGCCCGACTCTCCTACCAGCGCGATGGTCTGGCCCTTGTGCAGGGTGAAGGAGACGTCCTTGACGGCCTCGATGCTGCCGCCGTCGACCTTGAAGGTGACGCCGATCTTGCGGGCTTCGATGACGGTGTTGGTCATGGCGGCCTCAATAGGGGTCGATGGCATCGCGGAGGCCATCCCCAAGGGCGTTGAAGGCGAAGACGGCGAGGAGGATGAAGCCCACCGGCGACAGGATCCAGGGGTAGGAGCCGATCACCGAAAAGGTCTGCGCGTCCTGCAGCATCAGGCCCCAGGAGATCAGCGGCGGTTTCACGGCAAAGCCGAGGTAGCCGAGGAAGGACTCCAGCAGCACGATGGCCGGGATGCCAAGGGTGATCGAGACGATCACATGGCTCATCACATTGGGCAGGATGTGGCGGGTGATGATGCGCCCGTCACTTGCGCCCACCGCCTGCGCGGCGCGGACATAGTCGACCTTGGCCATGGCCATGGTCTTTGACCTGACCTCGCGGGAAAGCTGCGCCCAGCCGAGGCCCGCGATGACGAGGATCACGAAGGCGATGAAGACGGGAGAGGGCGCGGTGACGGGGATCAGGGTGGTCAGCGTCAGGTACAAGGGCAGTTGCGGGAAGGCGAGGACGATTTCGACAAAGCGCTGGAACCACAGGTCGAAACGCCCGCCGATATAGCCCGAGGTGATCCCCAGAAGCGTGCCCGCGATGGTGATGAGGGTGATCGAGGTCAGCGCGATGGTCAGGCTGATCCGGCTGCCCATGATCCCGCGGCTCAGGATGTCACGGCCAAGCTTGTCGGTGCCGAGCAGCCGCAGGGGCGTCCCGTCTGCCAGGCCGATGAAATGGGTGTCCATCGGGATCAGGCCGAAGAGGTTGTAGCTCCACCCCTCGACGAAGAAGGCCAAGGGGCGCGGGTTGTCGAGGTCGGGTCCCATCAGAGGCTGGAAGGTGATCGGGTCCAGTTCCTCGCTTTCCGTGATGGCGTAGACGACGGGCCAGAGGGTGAAGCCGTCCTTGGTGGTGAAGCTGATCTGGTCGGGTGGGGCGAAGGAGGCTCCGTTCGCGTTGGGGTTCTGGGGGGCGAAGAATTCGGCGAAGATCGAGATGAGGAAGAGGAGCGAGACGAGGACCAGCCCGAGCATTCCGGGAATGGACTTGCGGAACCGCCGCCAGACCAGCGCCAGATAGCTTTGCGAAGTGGTCGAGACGGTCGAGACGCGGGCATCGGCGGCTTCGCCTTCGTGGATCGTGGCCATCAGTTGCCCCCCACCCGGATGCGCGGGTCAAGCACGGCCAGAAGGAGGTCGGCGATGATGTTGCCGATGATAAGAGTGGCCCCAAGCACAAGGAGGAGCGTGGCCGTCACGTAGACATCGCCGATCGCCATTGACCCGACGATGGCCGGGCCGATCGTGGCAAGGCCGAAGACGATGGCGACCTCGATCTCGCCGGTCAGCATGTAGGGCAGGACGACGCCCTGGTAGGCGACAAGGGGGTGGAGCGCGTTAGGGACGGCGTGGCGCATGATGACCGCGCCTTCGCCGAGGCCCTTGGCGCGGGCGGTTTCGATATACTGGGCGTTCAGCGTGTCGAGGAGGTTCGCCCGCATGACGCGCATGTTGTAGGCAAGGCCCCCGAAGGCCGCGACGGCGATGACCGGCCAGACATGCTGGATCAGGTTCCAGAACTTGCCCCAGTTGAAGTCAAGGAAGCCCTCCCAATAGGGCTGGCCGCCGTAGCGGCTGGAGTAGAACGACCCGATCTCCTGCACGTTCAGCTTGAAGACGAGGATATAGAGGATGATCAGCGCGAGCAGAAAGCGCGGGATGGTCATGCCCATGAAGGCCACGAAACTGAGGACCGTGTCGACCCAGGTGTATTGCCGGGTGGCGGCAAGGATGCCGAAGCCGATCCCGATGAAGGTCGCCAGAAGGTGACAGGTCAGCGCGATGGCGATGGTCGGCGGCAGGCGCTGGGCGAGGATCTCGGCCACGGGCTTGTTGTAGGCATAGGACTGGCCGAAGTCGCCCTCGGTGATGATCCCCCAGATCCAATAGCCGTATTGCAGGATCAATGGGTCGTTCAGCCCGTTCCGTTCCCGGTATTCATTGGCGGCGGCGGTGGCGGCCTCGGGCGTGGCCCCGCCCTGGACGATCATGTTGGTGCGGATGAAATCGGCATAGTCGCCCGGCGGGGCCTGGATGATCATGAAGGTGATGAAGCTCATCACGATCAGGACCGGCACCGATTGCATCAGACGGACGCCAAGGAAGCCCAGCATCGCGGGTCACCTGCCAAGAAGAAGGGGAAGGGGGACGTTGCCCGGGGGCGGCGGTCGGCTGCCGCCCCCGGACGTCGGGAGGAAACCCGTCAGTTCGCGGCCATCGGCCCCGCATCACCGGGCGCGCCCGGCAGCTTCTGCGGATGCAGTTCGGCACCGATCTGGCTGTCCGCGGGCACGAACACCCGTTCCCGGATGATGTTGTCCTCGGCCCAGTTGTACATGAAGATCGGAGCCCCCGCCGGGATGTTGGCGAAACGCTTGTTGATGATCAGCGCGCCGGGATAGGCGGTCAAGCCGGCAGCCGTCACGTTTTCCGTGAAGGTCTTTTGCCAGGTCTTCATCGCCTCGATCTTGGCGGCCGGGTCGCGGGTGCCGGTGAAGGCCTTGATCGCATCCACAAGCTGCTGCTCATAGGGCTGCAGGTCCATCTCGCCCGCCCCATTGGCGCGGTGCCAGACAGCGGTCACCGGTCCGACCGGGGCCAGGTTGTTCGTGCCCTGGACGGCCGAGACCCATTCCTGGTTGTTGCGGAGCACCATCCAGTCCCAGGCCCCCGCGTCACGGGCGTTGTCGAAGTCCTTGCCCGTCAGGCTGTTGAGCGTGACCTTGATGCCCACGTCGGCCATCATCGCCACCACGCCCTCGGCCAGGTTGCCGTCCGTGGCATAGTCCGCGTTGACCAGCAGCGTGACGGTCAGGTCTTCGCCCGAAGCCAGGTTGACCACGCCGTTCCCGTCCGTGTCGGTCAGCCCTGCGGCCGCGAGCGCTTCGGTCGCGCTGGCAGTGTCGAAGGGGAAGAACACGGTCGAGGCGGGATCGTAGAAGCTGGTCGACGTCAGAAGACCCCCGGCATAGGGCGCGGTGAACGGCCCTTTCACCAGGCTGTCGCCCAGCCGCTGGCGATCCAGCGCGTAGGACACGGCCTTGCGGAAATCGAGGCTCCGGTTCAGCTCGCGCACCGCCTGGCCCCGGGCATCGGGTTCGCCCCAGCCATTGGCCGACTGGTTGAAGAACAGCTGATAGCCGATCGACCGCGGACCGAAGGCCAGACGCGCCGGGCTGGCCGGATCGGCGGCCTTCTTCAGGCTTTCGACATAGTTTTCCGGCTGTTCCAGGTTCGAGAAGTCCCCGGTCCCCGCCACCGCCTGCACGTCGCGGTCGCCCCAGGTGGACAGGCGATACTGCATCTCGTCCAGGTAGGGCAGCTGCTGGCCGGTCTCGTCCACCTTCCAGTAGTAGGGGTTGCGGCGCAGGACCACGATGTCGTCGGGACGGTGTTCCACGACAGCCCAGGCGCCCATCGTCGGGAAGTTCATGAAGTCCGACGGGAAGGCGTTGAGGAAGGCCTCATAGCTTTCCCCGCCGTACTTGGGATGCTTGGGCTTCAGGACATGCGCCGGGCCGGGGCAGAAGTTGCCGTAGGCCATCGCGTAGAGGACCTGTTCGGGGAACGGGTCGGCGAAGGTCAGAGTGAAGGTATAGTCGTCGATCTTGGCGAAGGTCGCGTTGTTGTAGGTTGCGGGGCTGGCGCCCATCAGCGGCGTCACGTTTTCGTCCATGATGACATCGTTCCAGTAGAACTCGATGTCCTCGACGTCGAAGGGGTCACCGTCCGACCACTTGGCACCCTCGATCAGCTTGACCGTCAGGACCTTGCCATCCTCGGACCAGTCCCACGATTTCGCCAGGTTCGGCATCGGCTGCAGATCGGCGGAGTTCACCGTGAACAAAGGCCCGGTCCGCGTCAGGCATTCGACGAGGCCGATGTCGATCCCGCCCCAGCCGTAGGATTGCCCGGCCCAGAAGTTCCAGCCCTCGGGCCGTCCGCCGATCACATGGCGCATCACGTCGCCGTAGACGCCGGGGCCATCGGGCATGTTGGCGGTCTTGTAGACCAGCGGTTCCTTCGGCAGGCGTTCCGCCACCGGCGGCAGCTTGCCTGCGTCCACGAAGGCGGTGACCCAGGCCGGTTCGGAATAGGCCGGCAGGGCCTTGTATTCATAGATGTCGGCGCGGTTGACGTAGACCGGTTCGGTCTGCGCCTCGAACTTCGGGGCTTCCGGTGGGGCGGTTGGCGCGGCCATCTCGGCCATCACCGCCCCGGCAGACACCCCCAAAAGCAGCGCCGCCAGGGCGACGCGCTGGATACGGATCGTCATAGTACCTCCCTTGACCTGGTGTGTCCCAGGTCGTTCGACGTTGACTAGGCCGCCGGTCCGAGATTCCTCCACCCCCGTCCGACAGGCAAAGCTTGCGAAAGACGGGGGTTTCCAACAATATCACTTTGTCAGATAGTTTTCCGGTTTTCTAAGATCGACCGGGAAGGGTGGGGATGGACGGCGGTCGCAGCAAGGCGCAGACGCGGCGCAACCCGATGCCGGTGCCAAACCATGACCGGCATTTCTATTCGCGCAACCGCGCCTTCGGGCGTTTTGGCATCCGGATCTTCGAGCCCGAGCTGATGCCGCTGCCGCATTGGCACGGCCATGTCGAGCTGAACTTCGCGATGAACTTCCGGATGGACTATGACTTCGACGGGACCAGCCTGACGGTGCCCGAGGGGCGGCTGGTGCTGTTCTGGGCGGGGGTGCCGCACCAGCTGACCGGGATCACTCCGGCGGGCGAGGGGCCGCTGCGGCTGGCCAACATCTACCTGCCCTTGGACAGCTTCCTGCAGATGCGCCACATCATGTCGCTGCAGGCCGCGCTGATCGGGAGGGGGATGGCGGTGCTGCCCGAGTCGCTGTGTGACGCGGCGCTCTTGCGGCGTTGGTATCAGGATTACCGGTCCGGCGATTTCGAACGCGCCGAGATCGTGAAGATGGAGCTGAACGCCCTGTTCCGCCGCGCCGCCGTCACCGGGTTCGACTACCTTCGCGCGCCGGAACACGAGATCGGCACCGACCGTTCGCTCAGCTCGGCCCATGTCCGCCACGTCATCGCGATGGTGCGCTTTGTGCTGGAGAACCTGGAAAAGCCGCTTCTGAACGCCGAGGTGACGGCGGTCACCGGGTTGCATGAAAATTACGCCGTGTCGCTGTTTTCCCGGATCATGCAGGTGCCCCTGAAGCAGTTCATCAACCGGATGCGGCTGATGCGGGCGCGGGCGCTTCTGGTCGAAAGCTCGACCGCGATTTCGGCAGTGGCCGAACAGAGCGGGTTCAGTTCGATCACTCAGTTCTATGCCCAGTTCCGCGCCGGATACGGCATCTCGCCCGCGGCCCTGCGCAAGCATTATCTGCAGGCTGACCTGCGTTAGATGGGGCCAACTTTCGTCAGGCGTGTGCGCTGAAATTCGCGATCAACCGCTATGCAGAGTGCCCGCCGCGAAACCCGTATCACTTTCGTGATGCGACATATGAAGCCGTATGTGGGCGACGGATTCTCGTGTAAAATTCGGTGTATGCCGTCCGTTTTGGTGGCGGGTTCCTTTTTTTGATGAGCAATCTGGACATGAAACGCCCGCAAGTCTTTGTAACGCGGCCCATCTTGCCGCCCCTTGCTGATCTGCAACCGCTTCTGGAAGAGATCTGGTCAACGCGCATTCTGTCAAATAACGGACCGATCCTGCGGCGCTTCGAATCGGCGCTTTGTGCCTACCTTGGGGTCGAGCACATCTCGATCGTGAACAATGCCTCAATTGGCCTGCTATTATCGCTTCGGCACTTCGGCATTGCCAAAGAAGTCATCACTCCGCCTTTCTCGTTCATCGCGACCAGTCACGCGATCCGCTGGGCGGGGGCCGAGCCGGTCTTCGCCGACATCGACCCGGTGACGCTGAACCTTGACCCCGCAGCAGTCGAGGCAGCGATCACCCCCCGGACCGAGGCGATCCTGGCGGTGCATTGCTATGGTGTGCCCTGCGACACGACGGCGCTTGCGGCCATCGCCAGGAAGCACGGGCTGAAGCTGATCTACGATGCCGCCCATGCCTTCGGAGTGCGGCGCGGCGGGCGGCCCGTCGTAGCCGAGGGCGATCTGTCGATCCTCAGCTTTCACGCCACCAAGGTCTTCAACTCGTTCGAAGGGGGCGCGATCATTTCGCCCGACCGCGAGACCAAACTCGCGCTGGACCGCCTGGGCAACTACGGGATCGTCGATGAGGTCACGATCCTGGAAACCGGGCTCAACACCAAGATGAGCGAGCTGAACGCCGCCGTCGGGCTGGCGCTGCTGCCGCAGATGGACGCAGCGATTGCCGCCCGCGACCGGGTCGCCACGCGCTATTGGGAGGCGCTGTCGCAGATCCAGGGGCTGCGCTGCCTGTGCCCGCCCAAGCAGGAAGGGCACAATTCCTATGCCTTCCCGATCCTGGTCGGCAAAGGCTATCCGCTGAGCCGCGACGGGCTTTACCAGCGCCTGCGGGACCAGGATCTGTTCGCCCGGCGCTATTTCTACCCGCTGATTTCCGACATGCCGATGTACCGCAGCCTGCCATCGGCAGCGCCCGAGCGGCTGCACGTCGCGCGCCGTGCCGCCGACGAGGTTCTGTGTCTGCCGCTGTACCCCGATCTCGACCCCATCGATCAGGAGCGGATCATCGACGTCGTCAGCCGCCCATGAGCCTGAACGCCGCCTACCTGAACAAAGGCCTGCGCCGCCTGTCCGGGGGCGTGATGACCGACTTTTACGCCTGCGCCTCTGAAAGCTGGGAGATCTGCCCGGAAGAAGAGGCGACCGGCCGTCCGGCGGTCTATCCCCCGGGCGCACTGGACCGAGTCCTTGCCCTGTCGCCCTGGCGCGACTGGGAGGGCGAGCACGCGCTGATCGAGGGCAGGGCGGGCCGCCACGGGGCCACTCGCGCCTATGTGGTCAAGGATGTGGTCTTGGCCGGTGCCTACCTTTACTGCGGGCGCGGCTCGTTGCGCGTCGGCCACGGCCTGCAAAAGCTGTTCGATCCCGACCTGCCGCCGCGTGCCAGGATCGCCGAGGCCCACATGGCATCGTCCTGGACCGGGGCGGATTTCTTCGGAAACTTTGTCCAGGATACCTTCCCGCTGGAAATGATCCCGCCGCCCGGCGCTGTGCGCCTTGGGGCGCGGTCCAAGCAATACGGCCATGCTGCGGGATACCGGGCGCTGCTGGACCTGCCAGCGCCCGACCGCCCCGATCACGCACGGATCGGCCGCCTGACCGTCTATGTGGACCACGCGCAGAATTCGTTCAAGGAAGCCCGCTACCGCAGCTTGCGGGCCCGGCTGCGGCAATCGCTCGGCCCTTCGCGTCCGCCCGCTGGAGTCTTCCTGCGCCGCGGCGGCGATGGTGAACGGCGGCAGCTGGTCAACGAGACCGCGCTGATCGACCTGCTGACGACAGGGGGCTTTGACATCATCGACCTGGACCGGATGGATGCCGCCGAGATCGCGCGCCGCACGCTGGACGCGCCCCTCGTCATCGGTGTCGAAGGCAGCCACCTGTCACACGCGATCTACGCGATGGCCGATGCGGGTGCCTTCCTGGTGATACAGCCGCCCGACCGCTTTGCCATGCCCTACAAGGAATATGCCGACCGCATGGGCATGGGGTTCGGGTTCGTGGTGGCGCTGCCAGCCGAAGGCGGCTTTGCCGTCGATCTCGACGAGGTTCGCATGATGCTGGATCGCCTTGCATGACCGGAGGGGCCGACGTGCCGACAGAACTGATCCTGCTCCCCTCGATCGCGGCCCGGCGCGGCCCCAGGGGCGGGCTGGAACTGACGCGGAAATACATGACGGGCGCTGCCCAGTATGCGCTCAACTGGCCGGGGCCGGTGACAAGCCTCGTCCGCCTCTCCACCACCCAGACGACCGATCTGGACCATGCCGAGTTCTTCCCCGGCGAGGCGGAAACCGGCCTGGAGGTCCGCCCCCAGGACGCTGGCGCGATGGCCGAGCGTCTGAAGAACGCAGCCGCCGTCGTGGCGCTTCTGTCGCGGAATGAGCGTGAGACGGCACTTCTCTGCCACAAGATCGGTGTGCCGGTGATCTTCGTCAGCGAATACTCTCCCCGGACCGAACGCCAGATCAATGCCTCCGAGGTCACGAACCCGCTCAAACGGTTCCGGCGGAACATCTGGCTCTGGCGGACCGAACAGATCCGCCGAAACCAGCTTTTGCCGATCGCGGCGGGGCTGCAGTGCAGCGGCACGCCGACCTACGACACCTACAAGGGCCTCTGCCGCGACACGCTCCTCTTCTTCGACAACCGGGTCCGCGAAGCGGACGTCATCGGTGATGCCGCCCTTGCCGCAAAGGCAGAGGCGCTGCGCCAGGGCCGCCCGCTGCGCCTGGTGTTCGGCGGCCGTTTCGTCCCGATGAAAGGGGTCATGGAACTGCCAAAGGTCGCAGCCGGGCTGGCCCGCGCGGGCGTGCCCTTCACCTTTGACATCTACGGCAATGGTCCGCAGAAAGAGGCGCTTGAAGCCCGCATCCGCGCCGAGGGCCTGCAGGACCGCATGGCCCTGCGCGGTGTGCTCGATTTCGACACCGGCTGGATCCCCTACCTCCGCGAGAAGGCCGACATCTTCGTCTGCTGCCATGTCCAGGGCGACCCGTCCTCGACCTATCCCGAGGTCATGTCCTGCGGCGTCCCCATCGCGGGCTACACGAACGAAGCGTTCAGCGGCATCCTGCGGGAATCGAAGTCAGGCTGGGGCGTGCCCTTGTTCGACGCCAAGGGCCTGGGCCGCGAACTGGCCCGCCTGCACGGCTCGCGCGAGGACATCGTCGCCTCTGCCGCCCGCGCCCGCGACTTCGCCCGCCAGCACGCGTTCGAGACGACCTTCGCAAACCGCGTGAACCACTTCATCCGCAACAGCCGGTTGCCTGAGGACCTGAAGGGCTGATGTCGATGGGCTTGGCGGGGAAGGTGGTGCCCAGAGCCGGAATCGAACCAGCGACACGCGGATTTTCAATCCGCTGCTCTACCAACTGAGCTATCTGGGCACCGAGGCCATGGGGCGCTGCCCCTTTGGTGGGCGGGTGATACCCAAGGGGCAGGGGGCTGTCCAGAGGGAAAACGCCCCTTAGTGCGCCTTGGGCGGGGTCTCGGTTCCGGCTTCGTCCTCCGGCTCGTCCTCGCTTTCGGCCGGGATGCGGTAGCCTTCGGTCAGCCATCGGCCAAGGTCGACGTCGGCGCAGCGGCGTGAGCAGAAGGGTCGGTAGTCTGGGGCGGTCGGTTTGCCGCAGATCGGGCAGCTCATCGCAAAAGCTCCGACAGGGGCAGGCGGTCGCGCTTGCGGGTCAGCTCGTAAAGGCCGAGCGTGGTCCAGCCCGCGAGGTTCGCCTCGCCGTCGGTCTTGAACGCGGCCTTCAGGACCTGGTCCAGGATGTGCCGGTCGCGCTTGGGCATCGGGGCGAAATCCACGACCACCTGGCCGCCAAGCCCCCGCAGGCGGAGCTGGCGCGGCAGGTCGCGGGCGGCGGCGATGTTCGCCTTAAGGCTGGCGGCAGGCGAGGTGTCGGGGCCGGTGTTCACATCCACGGCCACCAGGGCGCGGGTCGGCTCGATCAGCATGTGTGCGCCGGCGTCGAGCGCCACCCGGGATCCGCGCAGGGCCTCCAGCGCCTCGGTCACGCCGTGGCGGTCAAAGCTTCCGAGCTCGGTATCCGCATCGTCCACTGCCGGGTCCAGCCAGTCGCGGAACGCCAGGTCATGCGCCGAGGGGCCGTCGACCAGAAGCTCGGGCGGGCCGGACAGATCGGCCAGCACCGCCTCGGCCAGGCCCCGCATCGCGGCTATGTCCTCGATGATCGCCTGGTCCTCGGCCGCCTCGCAGCCGGACCGCAGGATCAGGCCGAGGCGGTCGTCGGCACCCTGCATCCCGGCTTCGGCCATCCCGGACAGCTCTGCCCGGCGGTCCTCGTCCTTGATCCGGCGCGAGATGTTCAGACCCGGTGCATCGGGCGTGACGATGGCGAAGCGCGACTTGAGAAGCAGACGGGACGTCACCGGGACCGCCTTGCCGGGCTCGGCGGGGCCGGTGACCTGCACCAGAAGCCGCTGGCCGGGAGCCACCCCGGAAATCTGGCGCAGGAAGCCCGAACCCTGCGGCAGCTTGACGAAGATGCCACCCTGGCCCTTCACCGGGCGGTCGGCCACGGCGCGGTAGATCGCCCCGGGGATCGCCACGTCGTCCGCCGGATCAATCGCCAGCTCTTCAAGCCGCCCGTCGACTTTCAGCGCCGCCGCCTGCCGCCCGTCGAGCTCATCCAGAACCAGAACGCGACCCTTCATGCCTGCCTCCAGACCGGATAACCCACCGCCGTCAACAGCGCCGCCGTTTCGGCCACCGGCAGGCCCATGATCCCCGTGAACGACCCCGAGATCCACGGGATGAACGCCCCGGCGAGGCCCTGGATCCCGTAGCCGCCCGCCTTGCCCTGCCATTCGCCGCTGGCAAGATAGGCGTTCAGCTCATCGTCCGACAGGCGCTTCATCTTCACCACGCTTAAGGATTCGCGCACCAGCACCCGGTCCCCCCGGCGCACGGCGATGCCCGTGATGACCTGATGCCTGCGCCCTCCCAAAGCGACAAGGAATTCCGCAGCCTGCCCCGCATCTTCGGGCTTGCCCAGGATGCGGCGGCCCAACGCCACGGTCGTATCGGCGCAGAGCACCACGTCCTCTGGCCCCGCCGGGACCGCCAGCGCCTTCTCCCGCGCCAGCCGCAGACAATAGGGGCGGGGAAGCTCGCCCTTCCGGGGGGTCTCGTCGATGTCGGGGGGCAGGATCAGGTCGGGCACGATCCCAAGCCCGGCCAGCAATTCCTTGCGGCGCGGGCTGCCCGATCCCAGGATCAAACGCAAGACAGGTTACTTGAAGCGATAGTTGATGCGGCCCTTCGACAGGTCGTAGGGCGTCATCTCGACCTGCACCTTGTCGCCTGCCAGAACCCGGATGCGGTTCTTGCGCATCTTGCCTGCCATCGTCGCGATCAACTCATGGCCGTTCTCGAGTTCGACCCTGAATGTCGCGTTCGGCAGGAGTTCCTTCACGACACCGGGGAATTCGAGAATGTCTTCCTTGGCCATGGTCTCTCCATTGCAGATGGGCCCGCGGGGATGTCCGGCAGGCGTCCGGGGCGCCGTATGCTCCTGAAAGCCCCGGTTTTCAAGCGGATTCGTGACGGTCCCCCGCCAGAAGCCGCAGGCGCAGCTGCTTTTCGATTTCCAGCACCAGAAGGAAGGCCACCCCGATCCCCAGGATCAGCGCCCCGTCGCGCAAGGGGATGGCGGCCGTTCCCAGAATACCTTGCGCCACCGGCAGATAGGTCACGCCCAGCTGCGCCAGGGTGATGACCACGACCACCGTCCAGATCACAGGCGTCCCCTTCACCGCGGCCCAGGTCAGCGAAGTGCCATGCAGCGCCCGGATGTAGAACAGGTGGAAGATCTCCAGCACCACCAGCGTGTTCATCGCCATCGTCTGCGCCAGCGCAAGCGGATGGCCCAGCGACAGCGCATGGCTGAAGACGGCAAAGACCGCGCCCACGAACAGCACGGACACCAGGCACACATGCCACAAAAGCCCGCCCGACAGGATCGGCGCGGCACGCGGGCGGGGTGGGCGGCGCATCGTCGCGGGCTCGGTCGGCTCGAAGGCCAGGGCAAGGCCAAGCGTGATCCCGGTGATCAGGTTCACCCACAGGATCTGCACCGCGGTGATCGGCAGTGCCAGACCCAGGACCAGCGCAAGGACGACGACCAGCGCCTCCCCGGCGCTGGTCGGCAGTTCGAACCCGATCACCTTGCGCAGATTGTCCCAGACCGTCCGCCCCTCACGCACTGCCGCCGCGATGGTGGCAAAGTTGTCGTCGGCGAGGACAAGGTCCGCCGCCTCTTTCGCGGCCTCCGAGCCCTTGCGGCCCATGGCGATCCCCACATCCGCCTGCTTCAGCGCCGGGGCATCGTTGACCCCGTCGCCCGTCATCGCGACCGACAGCCCGCCGGCCTGCAGGGCCGCGACCAGGCGCAACTTGTCCTCGGGGCTGGTGCGGGCGAAAACGTCGGTCTCAAGCACGGCCCGCGCCAGTGCCGCCCCGTCCAGCCGGTCCAGATCAGCCCCGGTCAGCACGCGGTCGGGATGTTCCAGCCCGATCTCGCGCGCGATGGCGGCGGCGGTTCCCGCATGGTCGCCAGTGATCATCTTCACCGCGATGCCCGCCGCCTGGCATTCGGCGACCGCAGCGACTGCTTCGGGTCGGGGTGGGTCGATCAGGCCCAGAAGGCCCAGGAACTTCAGGCCCGTCAAAGGCGCATGACGGTCAAGCCGCGATGCCTCGCCTTCGGCCAGCGCCAAAATCCGCAGGCCGCGCCGGGCAAGATGTTCGGCCCGGTGATGCCAATCCTTCGCGTCGGTGCCCTCGCACATCGCCAGCACCCGCTCTGGCGCGCCTTTCACATGCACGACGCCGTCCTCGCTCAGCACGGCCATGAACCGGTGGCGGCTGTCGAAGGGAATGGCATCGCGCCGGACGCACCGGTGGTCGCCCTCGATCTTTCCGGCAAAGGCCAGCAGCGCGCCCTCCATCGGGTCGCCGTCGACATGCCAGTCGGTGCCATCCCGGTGCAAGCTGGCGTCGTTGCAGCGCGCCGCCGCCCTTGCCAGCGCCGCCAGGTCGCCTTCGGGCGTGATGTCGCCCCTGGGCGCATAGCCTTCGCCCGAGACGGTGAAACTGCCGCCGGGCGTCTCGACTGCCACGACCATCATCTCGTTGCGGGTCAACGTGCCGGTCTTGTCGGTGCAGATGACCGAGACCGCGCCGATCGCCTCGATCGCGGGCAGACGGCGGACGATGGCCTGCCGCCGCGCCATCGCCTGCGCCCCGATGGCCAGCGTGATCGTCATCACCGCCGGCAGGCCTTCGGGGATCGCCGCCACCGCCATGCCCACGACCGCCATGAACAGGTCGGGAAAGCGCAGCTGTTCCGCCAAATAGCCCCAGGCAAGCACAAGCGCGGCCACCAGAAGGATCACTCCTGACAGCCAGCGCCCGAAGCGGTTCATCTGGTCGACGAGCGGCGTGGTCAGGTCGGCCACCCCGGCCAGAAGCCCGCCGATCCGGCCGATCTCGGTCGCCGTGCCGGTCGCCACCACCAGCCCCCGCGCGGCACCTTGCGTGACCAGCGTGCCCGACCACAGCATCGAATGCCGGTCGCCCAGCAATGCGTCGCGGGCCGCCGGATGCGCGTCCTTCTCGACCGGCACGGATTCCCCGGTCAGCGCGGCCTCTTGTGCAGCCAGTCCATGCGCCTCGATCAGCCGCAGGTCGGCGGGCACCCGGTCGCCCGCCTCCAGCAGCACGATGTCGCCCGGAACCAGCGCCTCACCCGCAAGGCTGACCCGCTGGCCATCACGCAGCGCGGCGGCCTGCGGGGCCAGCATGTCGCGGATCGCCGCCATCGCCGTCTCGGCCTTGCCCTCCTGCAGGAAGCCGATGACGGCGTTGGCCAGCACCACGGCCAGGATCACCCCGGTATCGACCCAGTGCCCCAGCCCGGCCGTCACGGCCGCCGCGCCCAGAAGCACCAGCACCAGCACATTCCAGAACTGCGCCAGAAAGCGGCTGACAGGCCCGCGGCGCCGGGTTTCGGGCAGACGGTTCGGCCCGTGTCTGTCCAGTCGCGCCTTTGCCTCGGCCGTGGTCAGCCCGGTCGCGGCCGCTTCCAGCCGGGTCAGGGCGGCCTCGACGGACAGGGCGTGGAACGGCACCGGATCGGTCATCCTTCCCCCCGGGATGTCAGGTCGGATCGGGCCCGGAAGGGCCGAAATCAATGTCCTAAGAAATACCTAACGCCCGCGACTAACGCATTGATTCAGCGCAAGCTTGGCGTTTTGTCCACTGTGGACAGCTCTGCCCTACAACGCCCGCATCCAGAACTGCAGGGGCTTCTCCGTCTCCCCCGTGTCACCCACATCCTTCCAGCTGAAATGGGCGACCACGCCGGGCAGCGGATCATAGCCCCGGCCCATCCAGAAGCTGTCGTTCTTCCGATAGATCGCCGGCCGGGCCGGGTGGTCGTCCGGCCGGATCACCGAACAGAAGGCCACATGGGTGCGCCCCAGGGCGCGGGCATGATCCTCCCGCAGGTCGATGAACCGGTGACCCAGGCCGATGCCCCGATAGGGCCGCAGCAGGACGGACTCGGCCCCGTAGAGGATGCTCTCCGGCTGCAGTCCCAGATCCCGGAACGGCGCGGAAAACTCCGGCGCGTGGTCCTCCATCGGGGTGGAGGTCGAGGCCCCGATCAGCTGGCCCCCGTGGAACGCCCCCACCAGCAGCGCCCCCGGATTGTCCCGGTAGGTGGCCAGATACTCCCGCTCATAGTCCTGCGAGCCGTCATACAGATACGGCCACTCCCTGAACACGGTGATCCGCAGCCGGGCGACGCCGTCGAGAGCGGCCTCCAGGTCGGGACCGCGCAGAACCCGGACGTCGATCTCGTCGATGTTCATCGGCTGACCTGCTGGGTCCAGTCGTTCAGGTTGTAGAAGGTGGTGATCCGTTGGATGAGACCACCCCGGATTTCAAAGAACCCCCCGGCGGGGAGGATGTAGGTCTGGCCCCTCGCCTCGGGCAGGCCGGGGTCGGTCTTCAGGTACTCCCCGTGGACCACGAATTCGGCCGCCCCCCGGGAGCCGTCGTCGGTCGCGAAGACCACGATGTCCTGCAACTGCTCCCGATAGCTGACCCCCATGTGGCCGCAGAACTCGCGGAACTTGGCCTTGCCCAACCGATGCCCGCCCTCGTTCACCCGGTGCTCCACGTCCTCGGCCAGGCAGGCGAGCATCCCCTCCGGATTCCCTTCGTTGAAGGCGTCGTAGTAGCGGCGGATCAGGGAGAGGGTCGTCTCGCGGGTCATCGGGGTCTCCTTTGGGGCCGGAGAGTAGCGGGCCGGGGGAGGGTTTCCAAGACAG
>OFDC01000819.1_pt1 | contig 19656 bp, 17 predicted proteins | sample 1520941 | NCBI WGS metagenome assembly OFDC01 (sample SAMEA94258168, study PRJEB24077) | hot springs metagenome | biome: Aquatic biome; feature: Water | place: India | collected 2012-12-06 | depth 5 m | reverse complement strand
CGGGGAAGGTCTCCCAGTCCCAGTCGAGCCCCTCGGTCATCACCACGCCGGGGATATCCTCGACCCCCTCCATGACGTTGATGAGCATTGCGTGATCGCTCTTGCGGCAGGGCGCGAAGCCGACCCCGCAATTGCCCATCACCGCAGTGGTGACGCCGTGCGAGGAGGAGGGCGAGAGCTCCTCGGCCCAGATGCATTGCCCGTCATAATGCGTGTGGACGTCGATGAAGCCGGGGGTGACGATCTTGCCGTGCGCGTCGATTTCCTCCGCCCCGCGCCCGCTCACCTGCCCGATTACGACGACGCGCCCGCCGCTGATCGCGATGTCGCCCTCGACGAGATCGCCGCCCGTGCCGTCAGCGATTGTGCCGCCGCGGATCACCAGATCATAGTCGGCCACCTCAGGCTCCCCTCACCACATTCACGATCCCGCCAATCAGCGAACCGAGCACGAAGATATAGATCGGCGGCATCGAGATATAGAGCGGCAGCAGGCGTTTGTCGGGCGCCTTGTGATAGCCCAGCGCATAGAGCACCCGCATCGGCGGCCAGATGCTCCCGATCGCCGCGGCCCAGAAGGGACTCACGGCATAGGCGAACAGCCACATGCCAGGCAGGAACAGCACGAGGTGTTCCAATGTGTTGTGATGCGCGCGCACGTGGCGGACATATTCCTCGGGCCCTTCGTGCGAGGGGGCGGGCACCTTGAATTTGACCCGCGCAAGGCCCGCTTTGAGCAGCGTGAAATAATAGGCGAGCAGCGCCAGCGCGCTGACGATCACGACATAGATATAGGGGTCTGTCATTGTGCGGCGCCTCTCCCCGAGCGCTGCCGGAAGGCTGGCGGGGGGAGGGCGGCGCGGCAACTCGCACTTTTGCGCTTGGGGACGGCGCGGGTTAGGGTGGGGCATGACCGAGCTTGCCGAACGCCCGCGCCGCATCGCCCTTGCCGGGGCCTCGGGCACGATTGGTGCGGCAGTGCTGCGACGGTTGCAGGCCGAGGGGCACGAAGTCGCGGTCGTCCCGCGCGCGACCCTCGCCGAGCCCCTCGCGCTGGCGCAGGCGCTGGCCGAACGGGCTTGCGAGGTCGTGATCTCCTGCATCGCCTCGCGCTCGGGCGCGCCGAGGGATGCCGAGGCGGTGGACTATGAAGCCAACGCCCGCCTGCTTGCGGCTGCGCAAGGGGCGGGGGCGGAGCAGTTCATCCTGCTCTCGGCGATCTGCGTGCAAAAGCCGCTCCTTGCATTCCAGCATGCCAAGCTGAAGTTCGAGGCCGAATTGCAAGCGAGCGGGATCGGCTACACAATTGTCCGGCCGACCGCCTTCTTCAAGTCGCTCTCCGGTCAGGTGAAGCGGATCAAGGCGGGCAAGCCGTTCCTCATCTTCAGCGACGGCAACCTGACCCGCTGCAAGCCGATCAGCGACGATGATCTGGCGCGGTTCATCGCGGGGTGCATCGGCAATCCGGAGGCGATGGGCAAGGTGCTCCCCATCGGCGGACCCGGCCCGGCGATATCCTTGCGCGAACAGGGCGATCTGCTCTTCGCGCTAACCGGGCAGGAGCCGCGCTTCCGCTCGGTCTGGCCCGCCATGTTCACATGGGCCGAGCGGCTGCTGAGCCTAGGTGCGCCGTTCTCCGCCCGGTTCGCCGAGAAGGCCGAATATGCCCGCATCGCGCGCTACTACGCGACCGAAAGCATGCTGGTGCTCGACCCGGTGAGCGGCGAATATTCCGCCGAACTCACCCCCGAATTCGGGAGCGAGACGCTGGAGGGCCACTACCGGCGCTTGCTGGCGGAGGCTTAACGCGGCGCGATGTGCCAGCTGGCGGGAGGCAGCGTCTCGTTGAGGTGGGGAACGGCGAGGGCCTGCGCGGCATAGTTGAAGGTGAAGACGTGGCTGGCGCTGCGGCGCACGCGGATGCCTTCGGGCAGATCAAGCAGCGCCACGCCCGCCTCGCCCGCCATCCGCTCCACCAGCAGGCGAAGCAGCGCGCGGTCGGGCCAGATCGCGCAGTAGCGGATGGGGCCGTGACGGTAGACCACCCCGCGTCCCGCGCCGTCCGACAGTTCGGGGGCGAGGTCCGACGCCACATCTTCGCGCCAGCGGGTGACGGCGAAGCCATCTGCGGGTTCGGCGATGCCATTGCGCAGGGATTCAACGCGGGTTACGGTGAGCGGGATCACCTCGCGCAAGGCGCCCGGCGCGAGGCCCTCGGGGATGCGGAAGCTTTCGGTCTTGCTGCCCGAGCGGGGCCCGAGCAGCGCGGGGCATTCGAGCGCCGCCAGCTTCTCCACAAAGCCCTCGGGGATGATGGGGAGTGTCGGCACCAGCACCATGCGGTAGCCGGCTAGGTCGGCCGAGGGCGCAAGAATGTCGACATCGAGCCCGCGCTGGCGCAGCGCGGAATAGGTCTCGAACACCAGTTCCAGATAGCGGAACGATTGCCCTTGCGGCTGGATGCCGGTCGTCCATGCCGCCTCATAAGAGAACACCAACGCCACCGGTGCCTTGGCGGTTTGCTGCGGGCCTATCCCGGCAAGAACGGCCGACGCCGTGCGCGCCTCGCCTGCGGCTTCGGCCTCGGTACTGTCGGGACGCAGCAGGCCTGCGTGCATCTGCTCCTGCGCGAAGGGGGCCTGCCGCCAGCGGAAATAGGAGGTGAACTCGGCTCCGTGCGCGCAGGCTTCGAGCGTCCACAGCGCCACCATCCCGGGCAGCGGCGCAGGGTTGAAGCGCGCCCAGTTCACCGGCCCGGGCTGCTGCTCCATCACCCCCCAGCGGCCCTTGGAGCACCCGCGGTAGAGGTCATGGTGGAAGGCGGCGATGTCAGGGTGGCCCTGCCGCATGTAGGCGGCCTTCTCATCCGAGGAGAACCAGAACTGCTCCAGAAACCCGAGCGGGTAGGAATCCCATGTCGCCACGTCGATATCGCGGCCGACATCGTGGTGGTCGAACTCGGTGAAGAAGCCCATGAAGTTGTGGGTGATGTCCACGCCGGACGAATGGGCGCGGATGATCTCGACCTGCTCGCGGTTGAAGCTCGCCACCTGATCGGATGCGAAGCGGCGATAGTCGAGCCAATGCGCGGGGTTCGCCTCGGTGACAGTGAGGTGCGGCGGATCGACCTCGGCGAAGCTCCTGTATTCCATGCTCCAGAAGACGTTGCCCCAGGCTTGGTTGAGCGCGTCCGGCGTGCCGTAGCGCGCCGCCAGCCAATTACGGAACGCGGCGGCAGCGGCTTCGGAGAAGCTGAGCACGGTGTCGTGGCAGCCATATTCATTGTCGGTCTGCCACATGGGAATCGCCGGGTGCTGGCCGTAACGTTCGGCGAGCGCGGTGACGATCCGGCGGCACTCGGCGCGGTAGCCTTCGTGGCTGAAGCAGTAATGCCTCCGCGATCCGAAGCCGCGGGGGCGGCCCTGTTCGTCGATGGCGACCATGTCGGGCATTCGGTCCACCAGCCACTTGGGCGGGGTGGCGGTGGGCGTGCCTAGGATCACTTTGAGGCCCGCGGCGTGAAGGGTTTCGATGGCGCGGTCGAGCCAACCCCAGTCGTAGTGGCCGGGTTCGGGATCGATCCGGCTCCAGGCGAATTCGCCGATCCTGACCAGCGAGAGACCCATCTCCCCCATCCGCCGCGCGTCCTCGGCCCACATGTCCTCGGGCCAGTGTTCGGGGTAGTAGCAGCAGCCGAGTTTCATTGCGGCAATCTCTCCAGCGCGACCAGCCACGCGGTTTCGGGGTGGGTGAGCGGCAGGGCGAGGCCCTGCGTCATGAGCGCGGTGCCGGAGAGGACGAGGCCTTCGCGCCACGCGTCCGGATTGGCGAGGTAGTGCTTGGCACGCGGCGGCCATGGCTCCGGTAGGGTGACGCGGTAACGCGCCTCGGGCTCCAGCCCCGCGAGGCGCACGGGAGCGGCGTCGAACACCGGCGAGAAGGCGGTCTGCGCGACGAGGGCGAGCGCCTTGTCCGCGTGCGTCACCATCATGCCGGTGATGTTCGCGTCAGGGTGGGTCAGGCGGTGCAGATTCCCCGAGTCCAGCACCCCGCGCCATGCCTTGTAGAGCGCGATATGCGCGGCGAGACACTCGCGCTCCGTCTCGGTCATGCGGGCCGGGTCAGCCTCCACCCCCATGTGGCCGAACACCGCCACCTTGGCGCGGAAATCCATTGCGAGCCTGCGCCCCGTGATCGGGTTGGGCGAGGGGCCGACATGGCTGCCGAGCACTTCCAGCGGCAGGAACTGGCTCCACGCCGCGATGATCCGCAGCCGCTCGATCGCGTCGTTGTTGTCTGAGGGCCAGACCCGGTGGACGCGGCTGAGCACCCCGAAATCGATCCGCCCCCCGCCGCTCGCACAGCTTTCGATCTCGACATGGGGGTGCGCCGCGCGCAGGCGGTGGAGGAGGGCGTAGAAGCCGAAAGTCTGGATGAAGCGCTTGCCTCCCGCGGGGAAGAGGTCGCGGTTGTGGTCCCATTTGAGGTAGGCGATGGCGTGATCGCGCAGCAGCGCGTCGAGCCGTTCGAACAGGTATTCCTGCACCTCGACCCGCGTCATGTCGAGTGCCAGCTGGCCGCGCATGGTGGGGCGTTCGCGGCCTTCGACATGGAGGCACCAATCGGGATGGGCGTGGTAAAGATCGCTGTCGGGGGAGACCATCTCGGGCTCGACCCACAGGCCGAAATCCATGCCGAGTTCGTGGACGCGCGCGATCAGCGGGGCGAGGCCGTTCGGGAAGACATCGGGCGAGACGAACCAGTCGCCGAGGCTCGTCCGGTCGTCCCGCCGTCCCCCGAACCAGCCGTCATCGAGTACGAAGCGTTCGATGCCCAGCGCCGCCGCGCTTTCGGCGAGCGCGACCAGTCCGGGCTCGGACAGGTCGAAGCCGAGCGCCTCCCACGAATTGAGGTGGACCTTGCGTGGGGTCCATTCGGCGCGGGCGGGAAGCACGGCCTTGCGCAGGAAGCCGTGGAAGGTCTGCGCCAGGGCCGAGCGGTCGGGGGCAAGCGCGAGCACCGCTTGAGGCCCCGCGAAGTTGTCGCCCGGCTCCAGCACTATCTCGCCCGCGTCCAGGGCCGGTCCCATCAGGAGCATCGCGCGCCCGTCGCCCGCGCCTGCTCGCGGCCGAGGTCGTTGAGCGGGATGTCGGTCGAACCCTGGATGCGCCGCTCGCGGTTCCAGTCGGTCTCGCCGTGGCGCACGAGCGCGAACACCGTCATGAGCTGTCCTTCCGCCGGCCCCGGCGGTCGGGGTCGATCAGGCCGCCAGTGCGTCGCGCAGAGCGGCGAGCGTCTCGGTCGTGCCTGCCTCGATCTTAAGGGCGGCGCGGGAGTCTGCCTTCGTCTCCCCTCGGTTGACGATGATCGTCGGGATGCGCTTCTTCGCCGCCTGGCCGACGAGACGGATGCCCGAGTTCACGACGAGCGAGGAGCCGAGCACGAGCAGCGCGTCGGACCGGGCCACGATGCCGCGGGCCTCCTCGAACTTCACGGGCGGCACGAACTCGCCGAAGAACACGATGTCGGGCTTGAGGGTTCCGCCGCACACCGAGCACTCGGGGATCGCGAAGCGGGCGACATCGCTCACCTCGGCATCGCCATCCGGATTCATCGTCGCGTCGGCGTCGCTCAGCCACGGGTTGAGGGCGGCGATGCGGTCGGCGATCGCCCCGCGGTCGAAGGTCTGGCCACAGTGCAGGCACGTGACGCGGTCCATGCTCCCGTGCAGGTCGACAACGCGGCGGCTGCCGGCGCGGATGTGCAGGCCGTCGACGTTCTGCGTCACGACGCCCGTGACGATGCCGCTCGCCTCGAGCTCGGCGAGGGTCACGTGCCCGGCGTTGGGGCGGGCGGCGGCGAAGCGGCTCCAGCCGAGATGGCTGCCGGCCCAGTAGCGCTTGCGGTACGGCTCGTCGGCGAGGAACTGGCTGTAGGTCATGGGCGTGCGCACGGGCGCCCCCGCACCGCGGTAGTCGGGAATGCCCGAGTCGGTGCTCACGCCGGCCCCGGTCAGCACGGCGATACGACGACCGCGCAGCAGCTCGACGGCCCGATCCACCGCGGCGCGCGCCGTGGCATCCAGCTCGACGAGCGGTGCGGCGATCGACATGAGGCCTCCGGTGGTTCCTTCTCGCAGACTAGAACGCCCGGGTTTCGGATATGTTTCCGGGGGCTGGAAGCGCGACCCGCGTTCCGCCGAGCACGAGACGAGCATCCATGCGCATCGCCCCCATCACGAGCCTCGACGAGCCGGCCCTCGCCGACTACGCGCGCCTCACCGACGTCGCCCTGCGGCGCGTCACCGAGCCGGAGGGCGGGCTCTACATCGCCGAGTCGCTCACGGTCATCGAGCGGGCGCTGCGGGCCGGCCACGAACCCCGCTCGGTGCTGACGAGCGAGCGCTGGCTACCCGAGCTCGAGGCGCTGCTCGGTGATCACGATGTCACCGTGCACGTCGGCTCGGCGGGTCTGCTGGAGGAGCTCACCGGCTTCCACCTGCATCGCGGTGCACTGGCGAGCATGCACCGGCCGCCGCTGACCCCGGTCGCCGAGCTGCTGCGGGATGCCCGCCGCGTGGTCATCGTCGAGGATGTCGTCGACCACACCAACGTCGGTGCGATATTCCGCTCCGTCGCAGGGCTGGGGGCGGATGCGGTGCTCGTGACCCCGCGCTGCGCCGACCCGCTCTACCGGCGCAGCGTGCGCGTCTCGATGGGCACCGTGCTGCAGGTGCCCTGGACCCGGCTGCCCGAGTGGGACGACGCCGTGCCGCTGCTGCATGCGGCGGGTTTCACGATCGCCGCGCTCGCCCTCGCCGACGACGCGGTCGGCCTTCGCGCGTTCGCCGCGACCGCGCCCGAGCGCGTCGCCGTCGTCGTCGGCACCGAGGGCGACGGGCTCAGCCGGGCCGCTCTCGCCGCCGCCGACACCATCGTGACCATCCCGATGGCGCACGGCGTCGACTCGCTCAACGTCGCGGCCGCGACCGCCGTGGCGCTGTACGCGTTGCAAGTGCGCCCATAGGCGCAGTGCGCTGCAGGCCGCGCGCCGCGCGAGGAGCGGCGCGCACGACAGCTCAGTCGACGGCGACCGCGTGCAGCACGAGCGCCTGCTCCGGCCCGAGCAGCGGCACGGGCAGGCCGAGCTCGGCGAGCAGCGCACCCGAGATCGTCGTGCCGCCGGCGGCGAGCCACGCCGGGGGAGCATCCTGCACCGCGTGCGGGGGCGCGCCGAACGTGACCGGTTCGATGCGGTAGAGGCGTGCGGGGTCGAGGCCGGGCAGTCGGAGGGGGGCCGGGACCGCGACGGCCGCCGTTGCGAGGGTGGCGAGCGCGATCAGCGCCTCGCTGGCGTCGGGCGCGACGAGCGCGTGCACCACGCGGTCGTCGGTCGGCTCGTCGGTGCGCACCGTGCGGCCGGTGGTCAGCAGAGGGCGGAACCGCTTGACCGTCGCCACCCAGTCGCGCAGCACCGCGCGGTCGTCCTCCGAGGCCGACGTGATATCCCACTCGATGCCGGCGCTGCCGAACAGCGCCGTGGCGAGCCGGAAGGACAGGTCGTGGCGGCGCCCGGTGATGTGCGCGCGCGGGGCGCCCACGTGCCCGCCGAGCAGCTCGGGGGGCATCAGCAGGCCGCTGTAGCGCTGGATGCGCTGCCGGTCGAGGGCATCGTTGGTGTCGCTGGTCCAGAACCGGTGCACGCGGCGCGCGATGCCGAGGTCGACGCGGGCCCCGCCCGAGGCGCAGCTCTCGATCGCCACCTGCGGATGCCGCGCGCGCAGCTCGTCGATGAGCGCGTACACCGCTCGCGTGTGAGCCGCCGCGCTGCCGGCGTGCTGGTCGCGGTTGTGATCCCACTTGAGGAAGGCGATCGGGTACTCATCGAGCAGCGCGCTGAGCGCCTCGAGCACGTGGGCGCGCGCGGCCGGGATCGTCAGGTCGAGCGTGTGCTGAAAGCGCCACGTGGGCGGGTGGTGGGCGCCGGCAGAGCCCGCGACGTCGGCGAGCATCCATTCGGGATGCTCCCGCGCGAGCCGCGAATCGGGGCTCACCATCTCGGGCTCGACCCACAGCCCGAACTCCATGCCCCGCGCGACGACCGCGTCGACGAGCGGATGCAGGCCAGCGGGCCAGCGCTCGGGGTCGACCGTCCAGTCGCCGAGGGCGCGGCGGTCGTCGGTGCGGCCGTGGAACCAGCCGTCGTCGAGCACGAAGCGCTCGATGCCGAGGTCGGCGGCCGCGTCGACGAGCGGCAGCAACCGCGCGAGCTCGTGATCGAAGTAGACGGCCTCCCAGGTGTTGAGCACGACAGGCCGATGCGTCGCCGGGCTCAGTGCGCGCACGAAGGGGTGGAACCGCGCGCTCAGGCCGTCGAGGCCGCGGTCTGACCACGCCAGGATCGCGTCGGGCGCCGTGTACGACTCTCCGGCGGCGAGCACGATCTCGCCGGGCTCGAGCAGCTCGGCGGCCAGGAGGCGCCGATGGCCGGTCGGCAGCGCCTCGACCCCGGTCGTGCTGTTGCCGCTGAACGCGTGGTGCAGCGCCCAGACCTCGCCCGAACGAAAACCGAAGCCCGGGGTGCCCACGATCGTGAGGTAGGGGGCGTCGTGGCCGGGCCGGCCGCGACGCTGCTCGCGCAGGTGCAGACCATCGCGCACGGCTCCGCGCTGCGGGCGCCGCTCCGCGGCCCACAGGCCCGTGAAGTCGAGCAGCTCGGCGGCGCGCGCGGGCACCGGCACGGCTGCGGCGAGACGGTGCAGCTCGACGCCCTCGGGTGCGAGGGCGCGCGCATCCATGCCGATCGACAGCACGCCCTCGGCGGAGAGCTCGGCGCGCCACGCGAGCGCGAGCAGTGCGCCGTGGTCGTCGGCGCACTCCAGCTGCACCGAGATCGACGTCTCGTCAGCCGTGACGGCGGTCTGCCGGATGCGGAGCGGCAGCCGCCCGAACGGCGCACCCGCGCGACGCACGACGAGCGCCGGGAACCCGCTGAAGCCCTCGGCCGGCGAGGCGAAGATGCTCGGCAGCACGGGGGAGTCGGGGGAGCTCGGCGCGATGGCCGCGCCGGCGTCGGCGAGAGAGATGAGGGATTCCGGCTCGACCGCCCCGAGATCGGGGCCCCAGTGGAGGAGCCGTGGCACGGCCGTGCCGCGGGTGTCGAGCACGAGGCTGACACCCGCGGCACGGATGTGGTGAAGCGGAATACCTACTCCTTGACGGGGATGGCAGCCGCCTTCAGGGCCGCGATCGTGGACGCCTGACCAGCGGTCAGAGCCTCCAGGAGCGTACCGCTGCCGGTCACCGCGGCCGAGAAGCCGTCAGCGACGTCGTTGTAGACCTGCGTCATCGTCGGGCCCCAGGTGAAGTTGGGGTCGACGTTGTTGCCGGCCTCGGCGAACACCTCGTAGATGTTCTGGCCGCCGTAGAACTCCACGCCCTCGCCGAAGACCGGGAGGTTGGCGCCCTCGATGGTCGCCGGGTAGATGTTCGCGGTGCGGTTCATCGCGGTGAGCGCGTCAGCGTCGGTGTTCAGCCACAGGGCGAACTGCGCCGCCTCGTAGGGGTGGTCCGAGCCCTTGAGCACCGCGGTGGTCGAGCCACCCCAGTTGCCCGCAGCGCTCGCGCCGGCCTCCCACTGCGGCATCGGGGCGACAGCCCAGTTGCCGGCGGTGTCGGGCGCGCCGCTCGCGATGGTGTTGGCGCCCCACACGGCCGAGACCCAGGTCCAGATCTCGCTCGAGTTGTAGGCGGCGTTCCACTCGTCGGTCCACGGCGGGTAGACGGCGACGAGGTCGTTGTCGATCAGGCCCTGCCAGTACTCGGCGACCTGGGTCGTCTCGGCACCGGTCAGGTCGACCGTCCAGCCGTCAGCGTCGTTCGAGAACCACTGACCGCCCGCCTGCCACACCAGGCCGGCGAAGGCGTTGATGTCGCTCTGCGAGAAGTTGTTGATGTAGCCGCCGAGCTCGCGGATCTGCGCGGCAGCAGCCTCGTACTCCTCCCAGGTGGTCGGCACCGGGATGCCGGCCTGCTCGAAGAGGTCGGCGCGGTAGAACATGGCCATGGGGCCGGTATCCTGGGGGATCGCGTAGACCGCGTTCTCCTCGCCGAAGGTGACCTGGCTCCAGGTCCACGGCACGAACTGGTCCTCCGCCTCGAGGATGCCCTCGCAGGCCGCGATGTTCTCCAGGCCGTCCTGAACGCGGAAGTTCGGCATCGCGTCGAACTCGATCTGGCCCAGGTCGGGGGCGTTGCCGGCCTCGAGCTGGTTGAAGAAGTTCTGGTACGTGCCGCCGTTGCCGTTCGGGCCCGTCTGCACCTCGACCTGGATGTCGGGGTTCTCCTCGTTCCAGATCGCCACGGCCTCCTCGACGCCGGGGAGCCAGCTCGTGAAGGTGAGGGTGACCGGTCCGTCGGAGGGTGCGCAGTCGCCGCCCGCGGCGGGGGCGTCGGTGCCCCCGGTCGAGCAGGCCGTCAGCGCAAGCGCGGAGATGGCCGCGATGGCCCCCACGCGTGCGACTCGAGTGATCGCCATGCTGTGTTCCTTTCGATTGGTGGTGGTGCTCCACTCGCCCGCGTCGCGGTCGAGGGTCTTTCGGCGGCTCACTTGAGCCCGCCGTTCGCCAGCCCCGACTGCCAGAAGCGCTGCAGTGCGAGGAAGGTGACGATGAGGGGGATGATCGACAGCAGCGAGCCGATGACGACCAGCGCGCGGATGTCGGGGATCTGGCTCACCTGGGTGTTCCAGACGTAGAGGCCCAGCGTGACGGGGAACAGGCCCTCGTCGCGCAGCATGATGAGCGGCAGGAAGAAGTTGTTCCAGATCGCGACGAACTGGAACAGGAAGATCGTCACGAGCGCGGGCGCCATGAGTCGCGTCGCCACCGTGAAGAACGTGCGCACCTCGCCGGCGCCGTCGATGCGGGCGGCCTCGATGATCTCGTCGGGAACACTCGCGGCCGCGTAGATGCGCGACAGGTAGACACCGAAGGGGCTCACGAGGCTCGGCAGCAGCACCGCCCAGATCGTGTTCGTCGCACCTGCCTGGCTGAACAGCAGGAACAGCGGGAGGGCGAGCGCCGTCGCCGGCACGAGCACCCCGCCGAGGATGATGTTGAACAGCGTCTCGCGGCCGCGGAAGGCGTACTTCGCGATCGCGTAACCGGCCATCGCGGCGATCAGCGTCGCGAGGGCGGCACCCACCCCGGCGTAGAGGGCGCTGTTGGCCAGCCACTGCAGGAAGACGCCGTCGCGGTACTGCACGAGTGCGGCGATGTTGTCGAACAGGGCGAAGTCGGCGAACCACAGCGGGTTCGTCGTCGTGAAGTCCTCGCGCGTCTTGCTCGAGGCGACGACGAGCCACCACAGCGGCGTGAGGAAGTACAGCGTCGCGACGATCATCACAGCCATGGCGATCGTGCGCGAGATGGCGCTCTCGCGGATGCCTCCGTCGCGCGCCGGGCGCTTCGCGGCCCCCTGTGTGCGCAGGGCACGGGTCTCTGTGGTGACGCTCATAGGGCTGCCCTCCGCTGGGTGAGCTTGAGCACGGTGAACGAGAGCACGAAGGTCGCCAGGGCGAGCACGACCGACATGGCGGCGGCGAGGCTGATGTTCGGCACCGACGCGGTGGAGTAGATCGTCAGGTTGGGCGTGAACACGCTCGTGACCGCCGCCGAGAAGCTCTGGAACACCTGCGGCTCGGCCAGCAGCTGGAGTGTGCCGATGATCGAGAAGATGCCCGTGAGCACGAGAGCCGGCACGACGAGCGGGATCTTGATCGCCCAGGCGATGCGGAACTGCCCAGCGCCGTCGAGGCGCGCGGCCTCGTAGATCTCCTGCGGGATCGATAGCAGCGCCGAGTAGATGATCAGCATGTTGTAGCCGACGTAGACCCAGGTGACCACGTTCGCGATCGACCAGAGCACCGCCTCCGCCGACAGGAAGTCGACCTGCGAGGTGACGGCCGTGAACGGCGACAGGTTGGGCGAGTACAGGAAGCCCCACATGATGGCCGCGATGACGCTCGGAACGGCGTAGGGCGCGAAGAACGCCAGCCGGAAGAACTTCGAGCCGCGGACGAGCGAGGAGTCGAGCAGCAGGGCGAGGATCAGTGCGAGCCCGAGCATGATCGGCACCTGCACGACGCCGAACAGCAGCACCCGCCCGATCGAGCTCCAGAACGGCTCGTTCTGGAACACCTGGATGTACTGGGTGAGCCCGCCGAAGACCTGCACGGCCGGCCCGAAGGTGCCCTCGCGCTCGACCGTCAGGAGCGACTGGTAGACCGCGTAGAGGATCGGCACGAGGTAGAACAGCGTGAACAGCACGCCGAACGGCAGCAGGAAGATCGCGAGAGCTCCCCGGTGCCGCACGGCTCTCGAAGCCTTGACGGCAGTGTCAGTGGCCACGATCGCTCCTTCCCGAAGCAATGACCCGCACGGCCCCCGCCGGCACGACCGCCGAGCCCTCGATCCGCTCGTCCGAGACGAGATCGTGGCCCGCGACCGGCACCGTGATGGCCTCCGTGCGGTGGTTGATGATGAAGGTGTAGCGCTCGGTGGCCGACACCCGGGTCACGATGTCGACGTCGGGGCCGACCTCGAGAGCCGGAACGCCGGCCTCCGCGCACAGCTCGCGCAGCAGCGCGAGCACGCCCTCATCATCGAGCACCGTCGCGGTGTACCACGCGCTTCCCGCGCCGACGGCGCGGCGGGTCAGGGCGGGGGATGCCGCTGCCGGGCCGTCGACGAAGGTGTCGCGCACCTCCGCGCTCAGCACGCGAACCTGCTCGCTCCAGATGCGCGCGCGACGCCCCGAGTCGAGCAGCACGGTCGCGTCCGCGGCGAGCGGGCGGAACTCGTCGATGACCGCCCCGATGAGCTCGCGGAAGGCGCCCGGGTACCCGCCCGGTCGGATGGCGTCGTTCTCATCGACGATGCCGCTGAAGGGCGTGATGAGCACCGTGGCGCCGGATGCGGCGGCATCCGCGATGGCCCGTGCATCGTCATCCGTCAGCGTGTAGAGGGTCGGAACCACGACCAGGTCGTACCCGGCGAGGTCGGTGCCCGGAGCCACGATGTCGACCGTGACCCCCAGCGACCGCAGGGCACGGTGGTACCGGTGCGCCTCGGGGAGGTACTGCAGCAGGCGGCTGGGCTGCGCGTCGCCCTCGGCGGCCCACCAGGACTGCCAGGAGAACACGAGCGCCGCACGGGCCTCGACCCGGGTTCCGACGACCGGCGAGAGACGGTCGAGCAGGGCCGAGAGCTCGAGGCTCGAGGCCCAGCCGGCGCCCGCCGTGCCGCTGTGCGGCAGGAGGGCCGAGTGGAACTTCTCCGCGCCGCTGCGCGAGGCGCGCCACTGGAAGAAGCAGATCGAGTCGGCACCGCGCGCCACATGCCCGAGCGCCGTGCGCACCAGCTCGCCCTCGCGCTTGGCGTGGTTGACGGGCTGCCAGCTGACCGCGCTCGTCGAGGTCTCCATCAGCATCCACGGGCGGCCGGCGGCGAGGCCGCGGGTCAGGTCGGCGCTGAAGGCGAGCTCGGCGAGCGGGTCACCCAGCCGGTGGTCGAGGTAGTGGTCGTTCGCGATCAGGTCGAGGTGCGGCGCCCACGACCAGTAGTCCTGGGTCTGGATGTGCGCCGTGACCATGAGGTTGGTCGTCACGGGCACCGACGAGCGCGAGCGCAGCACCGACTCCTCGGCGCGGTAGTGCTCGAGCAGGGCATCCGACGAGAAGCGCTTGAAATCGAGAAGGTGGGCGGGGTTGCCGGCCGAGCGGGTCGCGCGCGGCGGCAGCACGTCGTCCCAGGTGCCGTAGCGCTGGCTCCAGAAGGCGGTTCCCCACGCGGTGTTGAGCGCGTCGAGGGTTCCGTAGCGCTGACGCAGCCAGGTGCGGAACGCCGCGGCCGACACGTCGCAGTAGCAGAGCGCGTTGTGGCAGCCGAGCTCGTTCGACACGTGCCACAGCGCGAGGGCCGGGTGGTCGCCGTAGCGCTCGGCCATGGCGGTGACCAGTTCGAGGGCCTTCTGGCGGAAGATCGGCGAACTCGGGCACCAGGCCTGCCGACCGCCGGGCCAGGCGAGCGTGCCATCGGCGAAGCGGGGGAGCGTCTCGGGGTGGATGCGGGCCATCCACGGCGGCGGCGACGAGGTGCCGGTTCCGAGGTTCACACGGATGCCCGCCTCGTGGAGCATCGCCATGATGCGGTCGAGCCGGCTGAAGTCGAACGGCCCGGGCTGCGGCTGCAGCTGCGCCCAGCCGAAGATGTTGATCGCGACGAGATCGACGCCGAGCTCTCGCATCAGGCGGATGTCGTCGACCCAGACCGACTCGTCCCACTGCTCGGGGTTGTAGTCGCACCCGAGGGTGATCGTTCCCGTGGCCCAGCCCGGCACGAGCGGATGCTCGGCGCTGAGGGTCAGGGGAGTGCTCACGGGGTTCGTCCTTCCGGCCGCGGGTCAACGTCGTCGTCGCTCGGTTCGCCCGTTCTGTGAGCGTGCACAGGTTGCGCTGCATGCTAACTAGGTCGGGTTTTCTGTGAGCGCTCACAGACTAGACACGAGATTCGCGCCGTGTCAACCGCTGCGGGCAACCGGAGGCCGCGCGCCCGTGGCTACACTGAGCGCGTGACCGACACCGCCCCCCGTCGCAAGCGCGCGACGATCTTCGACGTCGCGGCAGAGGCGGGCGTGTCGCGGGGCACCGTCTCGCGGGTGCTCAACGGCGAGCCCTACGTGTCGGCCGCGGCGCGCGAGGCGATCGAGGCGGCGATCGCCAAGGTCGGCTACGTGCGCAACACGGCCGCTCGCAACCTCGCCACGCAGTCCTCCGGGGCGATCGCGCTCATCGTGCACGAGCCCGACTCGGTGTTCATCGACGACCCCAACATCGGGGCGATCCTGCTCGGGGCCAACGCGGCGCTCTCGGCCTCCGACTATCAGCTGGTGTCGCTGCTGATCGACGATGAGCGTGACTCCCGCCGCGTGACGGAGTACCTCGGGGGCGGGTTCGTCGACGGCGCGATCATCGTCTCCGCCCGGGAGGGCGACCCCATCTCGCAGGCCATCGCCGATCTGCGGCTGCCCGCCGTCATGATCGGACGCCCCGACAACCAGCCCCAGCTGCCCTGGGTCGGCATCGACAACCGCGGTGCGGCCCGGCAGATCGTCGAGCGGCTGCGCGCGACCGGTCGGCAGCGCATCGGGATGATCGCCGCGGGTCTCGACCGCGACTCCGGCCGCGATCGCCTCGCGGGCTTCCAGGATGCCCTGGGCGAGCTGTTCGACCCGGCACTGGTCTCGCGTCAGCCGTTCTACACCTACGCCGCAGGTGTCGCGGGCATGGCCGAGCTGCTGCGGGCCGACCCCGCGCTCGACGGCGTGTTCGCCGCGTCGGACGCGGTCGCCGCCGGCGCTCTCGAGACCCTGCGGGGCGCCCAGCGCCGGGTTCCGGACGACATCGGGCTGGTCGGCTTCGACGACAGCACCTGGGCGGTGCGGGCGCAGCCCACGCTGTCGACCGTGCGGCAGCCCGCCGGCCAGCTCGGCGCGCGTGCGGCCGAGCTCGTGCTCGAGCAGGTGCGCACCGGCGCACGGCCGACGGCTGGAGCACTTCTCGCCACCGAAGTGGTGTGGCGCGACTCCGCATGAGGGCGGCGCGCGGCATCGCCGCGGCGTCGGTGGTACTGCTCGTCGTCGGGCTGGGCGGCTACACGGTCGCGGCGGCTCTCGCTCCCGTCGCGGCCATCGAACCACAGCCGCAGCCGCTGCCGGCGGTCTCGACGCCACCGGCGACCGTCGACATGCCGGGCTACGGCGCCTGGGCGGTCGCCGCGGCCGATGATCGGCAGATCTATGCAGGGAGACGGCTCGACGAGCAGCTGCCCATGGCCTCGATCGCCAAGGTCGTCACGGCGCTCGTCGTGCTCGAAGAGCACCCGATCGAGGGCGACAGCGAGGGCGCCGCGATCACCCTGACGGTAGCCGACAGCCGCCTGCCCGCGCGCTATGCCGCCATCAACGGCACCGTGGCACCCGCACCGGCCGGACTCGTCGTCAGCCAGCGGGCCATGATCGAGCTGATGATGGTGCACTCGGCCAACAACTACGCCGAGACCCTCGCCGTCTGGGCCTTCGGATCGGAGGCCGCGTACCTCGAGGCGGCGCGCGCCTGGCTCGCTGAGCAGGGGATGCCCGGGGCGACGATCGCCGACACCACCGGCTTCTCGCCGCAGAACCGGGCGAGCGTGCGCGAGCTCGTGACGCTCGCCCGGCTCGCGGCCGCGCATCCCGTCGTCGCGGCGGCATCGGCACTGCCACGCGTGACCGTGCCCGGCGTGGGCTCGTACGAGAACCGCAACGCGGCGCTCGGTCGCGCCGGTGTCGACGGGCTCAAGACCGGCACCCTGCGCGTGATCGGATCGAATCTGCTGTTCTCGGCCGACCTCGTCGTCGGCGACCGGACGGTGCCGGTCGTCGGAGCCGCTGTCGGGGCGCCGGACCAGGAGACGATCGCGGACGACCTCGAGCAGTTGCTGGCGAGCCTCGCCGACGACTTCCGCACGCTCACCATCGGGGAGGCGGGGCAGGTGGTGGCCACGTACGTCGCGCCGTGGGGCGACACGGCGGCGCTGCGGGTGGTGGATGCCGTGGACGACACGGTGTGGGGGCCGGTGCGGACGGTCGCGCTCGTCGACCTGCCGGTCGTGCAGCCGGGCATCGAACCGCCCCGCGCGCCCGTGCTGCTCGTGCGGTACGGCGACCGCGAGGTTCGCCTGGCTCTGGAGTGGGAGGGCGCGATCGAGGGCCCGCCGCTCGACTGGCGGCTGCGGCACCCTCTCGAATCGGCGTTCAGCGACTGACGCGCTCAGCCGCCGTGCGGCGTGATCGTCGGGCGCTTCGGGGTGACGGTGTCGCCCGATGACTGGTGGCGGATGCGCCGCACGACCCACGGAACGAGGTACTCGCGCGCCCAGCCGATGTCATCGGCGCGCGCGGCACGCCACGACCGGGCAGGCAGCGGCTCGGGGTGGAGGGGCTCGAGGTCGTGGTCGACGCCGAGCGCCTCGAGCACGGCGATCGCGATCGTGTGATGCCCGAGCGGCGAGAAGTGCAGCCGGTCGGGGGCCCACATCTGCGGGTCTTGCAGCTGCCGCAGCGCCCACATGTCGGCGACGATCGCGTCGTGGCGCGCGGCGACGGCGCGGAGGTTCTCGTTGTAGATCGCCACCTTGCCGCGCACGCGACGCAACACCGGGGTCATGCCGATATCGGGTCCGTTGAACATCACGACCGTCGCGCCGTCGCTGCGCAGTCGGCGGATCGTGTCGTCGAACAGCTCGGCGACCCGGTCGGGGTCGGTGCCGGGGCGGATGATGTCGTTGCCCCCGCCCGAGATGGTGATGAGGTCGGGCCGCAGCGCGAGCGCCGCATCCACCTGCTCATCGGCGATCTGCTGCAGCAGCCGACCGCGGATCGCGAGGTTGGCGTAGGCGAAGTCGTCGGTGCGCTCGGCGAGCACCTCGGCGACCCGGTCGGCCCACCCGCGGTGGCCGCCGGGGCTCTGCGGCTCGGGGTCGCCGATGCCCTCCGTGAACGAGTCGCCGATCGCCACGTACCGCGACCAGGGGTGAAGCTGAGGCATGGTCCTAGCCTGACAGACCCCGGTGACGAGGTGAAGCCCGTCAATCAGCCGTGTGTTGCCACCCCCCGAACGGGGGATATCTGCTTCACTGGAGCCGAGCGTCTCCAGAGAGGCGCTCGAACATCGGCAGGGCATCGACCGGATGTCCGCCACAACGAAGGGAGAAACCCATGGGCTTTCTCGGATTCCTGCTTCTCGGCCTGATCGCCGGCGCGATCGCGCGAGCGATCCTGCCCGGCAAGCAGAAGGGCGGCTGGTTCGTCACGCTCCTCATCGGCGTCGTCGGCGCTCTGCTCGGCGGCTGGCTCGGCTCGCTTCTCGGGCTCGGATCGGTGAACGACTTCTTCAGCATCGGCACCTGGCTGCTCGCCATCGGCGGCTCGCTCCTCGTGCTGCTGCTCTGGGGGCTCGTCTCGCGCAAGCGCTGACCGCCTTCCGCGCACCCACGAGCGCCCCGCGCGCGCACCGCCACCGTCACCGCACGGTGGCAGGATGCTCGCGTGGGGCGTTCGTCATGAGCAAGCAAGACGGCAGCGGTCGGGTCGTCACGGTCGAGCCGACCGACGACACCTCGGCGAGCATCCTGCACCTCGACATGGACGCCTTCTTCGCCTCGGTCGAGCTTCTCGCGCGGCCCGAGCTGCGCGGCCGCCCGGTGATCGTCGGGCACCGCGGAGCCCGGTCGGTCGTGACCGCCGCGACCTACGAGGCCCGGCGCTTCGGCGTGAACTCGGCCATGCCGATGGCGGTGGCGCTGCGCCGCTGCCCGCAGGCCGTCGTGCTCGAACCGCACTACGAGCGCTACCAGGAGGCCTCGGCCCACGTCATGCGCATCCTCGGCGACATCACGCCGCTGGTCGAGCCGCTGAGCATCGACGAGGCCTTCCTCGACGTGCGCGGCGCCCTCGGCCTCTTCGGCCCGCCGTACGCGATCGCCGTCGCGGTTCGCGAGCGGATCCGCGCCGAGACCGGGCTGGTCGCGTCCGTCGGAGCGGCGGCGACCAAGTTCGTCGCCAAGCTCGCCTCGGGGCGCGCCAAGCCCGACGGCCTGCTCGTCGTGCCCGCCGCCGACACCCTGGCGTTCCTCCACCCGCAGCCCATCACCGCCCTGTGGGGCGTCGGCGCGTCGTCCGCCGAGCGCCTCGAGCGTCTCGGCCTGCGCACCATCGGCGATGTGGCGGATGCTCCGCTCGACGCGCTCGAGCGCGCACTCGGCCCGGCGAGCGCGCGGCACCTCCACGAGCTCGCGAACGGTCGCGACCCGCGTGCGGTCACCCCCGAGCGGCAGGAGAAGACCATCGGGCACGAGGTCACCTTCGAGCGCGATCTCGCCGACCCCGCCGCGATCGACCGCGAGCTGCTGCGGCTCGCCGAGCGCGTCGCCGAGCGGCTGCGCCGCGGCGGATGGGTCGCCCGCACGATCGCCGTCAAGCTGCGCTTCGGCGACTTCGAGACGATCACCCGCGCGCAGACGCTGGCCGAGCCCACCGATGTCGCCCAGCGCGTCGCGCGGGAGGCGCGGGCGCTGTACGCGGCCTCGCCGGTGGTCGGGCGCGGTCTGCGGCTCATCGGCGTGCGCGCCTCCGGGCTGCTGCCGACGGGCACGGTCGCTCGTGGGCTGTGGGACGACGACGAGCCCTGGCGCGAGGCCGAGACGACCATCGACGCGGTGGCCGAGAAGTTCGGGCGCGGCGCCGTGCGGCGGGCATCCCTGCTGCGCGACAGCGCTCCGCGACGCGGCAGCGTGCCCGACGGGTGACGGTCGGGGCTCTCGACTAGCATCGAGGTCTCGTGACCCCGTCCTTCCGCCGCGCCCCGCACGTGGGCACCTTCGCTGCGGAGCACCTGTCACCGGCCTATCCCGAGCGGGCCGCGCGCGGCACCGCCGACCGGCTGCGGGCGTGGCAGGCCGAGGCTCTCGACCGCTACTTCGAGACCGAGCCGCGCGACTTCCTGGCCGCGGCGACCCCCGGCGCCGGCAAGACCACCTTCGCCCTCCGGCTCGCCGCC
>OFDC01000816.1_pt1 | contig 19830 bp, 15 predicted proteins | sample 1520941 | NCBI WGS metagenome assembly OFDC01 (sample SAMEA94258168, study PRJEB24077) | hot springs metagenome | biome: Aquatic biome; feature: Water | place: India | collected 2012-12-06 | depth 5 m | reverse complement strand
AATGGCGTCAAGCTAACCCGCTGATACCACTCACCTTAATTTCGGATCAGGCTCTCAGAGGAAGTGGGCAAATGACGTAGAAATTTTGCACTGCACAAAAATCAGTGCAATTTCAGTCCGAAAGATAACGCACTGCAATCGCTGTCGCGGCGGCGCGGGTTTCCACACCCAATTTTCTGAACACCTGTTCTAAGTGCTTGTTGACCGTTCGCGGGCTTATATCAAGAATCTCGCTGATTGTCTTATTTGTTTTTCCATAGCTAACCCACAGTAATACTTCAGCTTCGCGCCGGGTCAGGCCATTATGCTTCTGGAGAACGGCAATCTTGCCGTCTTCGCGCACTTCCGTGAGCCGGATCAGCGTTTCGCCGGGACGGTCGGATTCGAGCAGGGCGAATTCGATCTCCATCCCGTTCACCTCGGTGCGACTGGTGGTGAGGGGTTGTGACGGATCGGCCATTAACTGCCGCACCGGGGCCACCAGCGCGGCAGGCAAGGTGCTGCGATCAGGCTGCCAGTCCGGATCGACCTGTGCAAACAGGCTTTCGGCCTGGGGTGTGCACCAGATGATCGTCTCCCCGGCACCCAGCGCCACCAGACTGCGGCCCGCCAGCCCCAGCGCCAGCCGCGAGCGGTAGGTCGTTCGCGCATTGGCGAGATGCACCCGGATACGCGCGAGCAGCTCGTCGATCACGATCGGCTTGCGCACATAATCGACCCCGCCGGTCTGAAGCGCGGCGACCACGTGATCAGGCTCGCCAAGGCCGGTGATGAAGATGACCGGGATGTGCGCCGTAGCGGCATTGCGCTTGATCTCGCGCGTGGCCTCAAGCCCGCTGATGCCGGGCAGCATCGCGTCCATCAGGATGAGATCGGGCTTGGCGTGCCCGAGCAGTTCCATCGTCGCCTCACCGCTGCGCGCAATCAGCACGGTCATGCCCTCGGCCTCGAGCGTGTCGACCAGAAACCGGAGCGATTCCGGATTGTCGTCGACGACAAGGATCGTGTCCCTAGTGTTCATTACGCTGCCCCGCCCTTGCCAGGTTGGAAAGACCCTTGAGATCGAAGCTGTCAAGCATGGCCCGCAGGCGCTCGGCTAGCGGCGCTGCTTCGGGCGCAAGCGCGGCGATGGCGTCGATCTCGGCCTCGATCCCGCGCACATGGCCGATGCGAACCAGCTGTTCGATAGCGGCGAAGTGCGACCGCGCTTGATCTTCGAGGATGGACATCAGCGGCGGCGGAGTAGCAGGTCCACTCCTTGCAGCATCGACAGCGTTGCGCTGCCACGTCAGCCCTAGTTGCGACGCCAACACATCGAGCAAGGGGCCGAAGGCAAAGGGTTTCATCAGGAATTGGTCATTCGCCGGGCCAGCATCTGACCGGCCAGCCGACTGCGGCGCCTCCCCGGTCAGCATCACGATGCGCAAGCGCGGACCGTGCCGCTCGCGCAGCAGCGCCGCGACCTCCCAGCCCGAGAGCCCTGGCATCGCAACATCGAGGAACACCAGATCGGGCTGCACTTGTTGTGCCAATGCGATCCCCGCCGCACCGCTGCCCGCCGCGTGCACCGCAAACCCGAGCGGTTCCAGAAAAGCGCGCAGCATCGCCAGATGGGCCGGATCATCGTCGATCAGCACCAACGTGCGCCGTGGACCACTATAGCCACTTACCCTGCCGAGGGTCGTAGGCTCAACCGGTTGGGTGAGCGGCTGCGACAGCATCAGCTTGACGGTGAACCGCGACCCCGCGCCCGGCACGCTTTCGACCGCGATGTCCCCGCCCATGATCCGCACCAGCGCTTGCGTGATCGCGAGGCCAAGTCCAATGCCGGGCCGTTCCGACGCAGCGTCGCCCCCGCGCTCGAACGGGGTGAAGATGCGTTCCAGATCATCGGCGGCGATCCCGATCCCGGTGTCGATCACCGTGAAATGCGCCAGCTCGTTGCGATAATGCACCTTGAGTGTCACCTGCCCTGCATCGGTGAACTTGATCGCGTTCGACACAAGGTTGATCAGCACCTGCCGCAAACGCTTCTCATCGCCGCGCACGAATTCGGGCAGGCCGGGCGGGTGGTCCAGCACCAGCGCGATGCCCTTCGCCGCAGCCTGCGGTGCGAGCATGTCGATCAGCTGATCGAGGAATGCGGGGAAGCGGATCGTATCGCGGCTCAGGGTCAGCGAGCCGTTTTCGATCTGCGAGATATCGAGCAGGCCCTCGACCAAGTGCGCGAGGTGTTCGCTGCTGCGCCGGATCACGCGGGCGGCGCGAAGGGCGTCCTTGCCGTCATTGCGCTCCAGCAATTGGGCATAGCCATAGATCGCATTGAGCGGTGAGCGGATTTCGTGGGCGAGGCTGGCGAGGAACCGCGTCTTGGCCTCGTTCGCCGCCTGGGCAGCCGACTTGGCGCTGTCGCTCGCCGCGAGCGCTTCGGCCAGTTCCGCGAGCGCCCGCGCGTCACCGCGTTCGCCCTTGGCCTGCACCAGCGCAAGCAAGCGGTCGAACGCGGCGGCGGTCATGCCGGGTGCCTCGAAGGGAAAGGGCGAAGGCGCATGGGGGCTTACCGGCTCGCGATATAAGCGCGCCAGCCACCGAGGTGGGTGATGTCCTCGGCCCCGGTGAGCGCGCGCGGCTCGGCGACGAAGCCCTTGACGCTGGTGCCATCGGCGAGCGTGACCGTGCCGATCGCGAGCGGCGGGGGCACCTCGGCGACGAAGCTCCCGAATTCAGCAAGGCCCAGCTCGTAGACCTCCAGCGCGATGGCGGCGCCATCGGCGCTGTGCACGAGGGCGGGCTTGGGCGGCACAGAGTCGGCCATGGCGTAGAGCCGATAGGTCGGCGCGGTGGTGAAGGCCCCGACGAACTTCGCCTCCCGCGACGTCAGCTGCCAATGCAGTGGCATGCCTTCGAGATGGGCGCCGACGACGGCCAGTTTGATCGTATCCATGTGGTCTCCGGTATCGAGTGGGGGGAGCGGCGGCAGGTCGGCTAAGGACAGATAGGCACCCGCGAGTGCGAGCAGGGCTTTGTCGCTATGGGCAGGCCCGATGAAGGTGATCCCGAAGCCTGTGTTGTTGGACCTCACCCCCGCCGGGACGGCAATCGCGGCCATGTCCAACAGATTGACGAAATTGGTGTAGCGCCCGAGATTGCTGTTCAGCGCGACCGGCGCGGCGGCGAGTTCGGCCACACGGTAGGTCGTGCCGGTGGTGGGGAAGGCGAGCGCGTCGACGCTCTCCCACAGCGCCTCGGCGGCGCGTTGCAAGCCAGCGAGGCGGTAGACGCCGTTCCACACCTCCACCGCGCTCATTGCCAGCCCGGGTTCGAGAATGCTGCGCACCACCGGATCGAAGGCCTCGGGATCACTCCGCAGCAGACCCTCAACCGCCGCCGTGCGCTCGGCCACCCAGGGCCCGCCATAGAGCAATTGTGCCGCCTCAAGCAGTGGGGTGATGTCGATTTCGACCAGCTCCGCCTGCGTCCCCAACACGCCGACCGCGCGTTCATAGAGTTCCTCCGCCTGCACATCGCCGAAGAACACCCGTTGGTCGGGGCGCGGCACGCCGATGCGCTCGGGCCTGAGCGGCAGATCGGCGAGCGGGCGCGAATAGGCGTCCTCAGCGTCGAAGCCCGCCAGCACGCTATCCACCAGCGCCGCGTCCGCCAGAGCATCGGTGAACACCGTGATGCAGTCGATGCTGCGGCACGCCGGCACCAGCCCGCGCGTGCTCCAGCGGCCCTTGGTGGGCTTCATCCCGACGAGGTGGTTGAACGCGGCCGGTACCCGCCCCGATCCGGCAGTATCGGTGCCGAGCGCGAAAGCCACCAGCCCCGCCGCTGTCGCCACCGCCGAGCCCGAACTCGATCCTCCGCTGACATAGGCGCGGCTATAGGCATTGCGCGGGATGCCAAAGGGGCTGCGCGTGCCGACGAGGCCGGTCGCGAACTGATCGAGATTGGTCTTGCCGACACAGATCGCGCCCGCCGCTTCCAGCCGTTCGATCACCGTGGCAGATCGCTCGGGGTGATAGGCGAAGGCCGGGCAAGCGGCGGTGGTGGCGAGGCCCGCCACATCGATATTGTCCTTCGCGGCATAGGGCACCCCGGCGAGCGGCAAGTGCTCGCCAGCAGCCACCCGCGCGTCGATGGCGCGGGCGGCGGCGCACAGGGCTGCGGGGTCGGCGCGGCTGATCCAGACCTGCGGCTGATGCGCGTCATAGGCGGCGAGGCGGGCGAGCGTCTGCTCCATTACCGCGAGTGCCGTGGTTTCGCCGCTGTTGACGACGGCGGCAATGGCGGAGGCGCTAAGGCGGGTGAAATCGCTCATGCTTTGATGTCCCCCGCCCCCGTTCGTGTCGAGCGAAGTCGAGACACCAAGCCCAGGCCTCTCGACTTCGCTCGAGGCGAACGGATGAATGTTGCAGGCGTCCAAAACATCATAATGCCCTCCTGAGCGCCAGCATCGGCGCGCCGGGCGCGAGCGCCTGATGCTCGGTAATGTAGAGCGCCGCGACCGTGCCGCTCATCGGGCTTTCAAAGGGGCATTCCATCTTCATCGCCTCGATCACGGCAATCACCTCGCCCTCAGCGACGGTGTCGCCGGGGGCGACGAGCAGCTTCCACACGCTCCCGCCGAAAGGCGCTTCGATGAGGTCAGAACCCTCCGGCACATCGACCGCCGCCGCCTCACCCGCCCCGCTCTCAGCAGCGAGCAGATCGGTGACGCGGTCGAACTCGCCAGAGGCCTGCCACGCGGCGCGCTCGGCATCGAAGGCGGTCTGGCGGGTGTGTTCGAAGGCGGAAATGCTCTCGGCATTATCCTTGAGGAAAGCCCGATAGTCGGCGAGGCGGAAGGTGCTTTCCTCGACCCGGATCGAGCGCCGCCCATGGGGGAAGTCGCGCCGCCAATCGGCCAGCTCCTCCGCTGAAACCGGGAAGAACCGGATCTGGTCGAAGAAGCGCAGCAGCCATGGCTTGCCGCCGATGAAAGCATCGGTCTGGCGATGCGTGTTCCACACCTGAATGGTGCGCCCGAACAGCTGATAGCCCCCCGGCCCCTCCATCCCGTAGATACACATATAGGCCCCACCGATGCCGACCACATTGGGCGGGGTCCAGGTGCGCGCGGGGTTGTATTTGGTGGTCACCAGCCGGTGGCGCGGATCGACCGGGGTGGCGACCGGCGCGCCGAGATAGACGTCGCCCAGCCCGAGCACGAGGTAACTGGCGTCGAAGATCAGGTCTTCCACCGCTTGCGCATCGGCAAGGCCGTTGATGCGGCGGATGAACTCGATGTTGTCGGGGCACCACGGCGCGTCGTCTCGCACGGTGCCGACATATTTGGCGATGGTCTCCTCAATCGCCGGGTCGCGCCAGCTCAGGGGCAGGTGGACGATGCGCGAGGGGATGGTGAAATCGGCCAGATCGCCCATTGCTTCCTCGGCAGCCATGAGCGCGGCGAGCGCGCCTGCCTGATCGAGCGTGGTGCCATCGAAGTGCAATTGCAGCGAGCGGATGCCGGGGGTGATGTCGATCACGCCGGGGATCGCGGCGGACTCCAGCGCCTGCATCAGCGCATGGACGCGGATGCGCAGCTCGATATCGAGCACGATATCGCCATATTCGACGAGGATATTGCGGTCGCCCTGCTGGCGATAGGTCGTGCTGGGGCGCACGCCTTGTGCCGGGATGGCGGCGAGGATCGGTGATAGCTCGGCGATGGCGCGGGGCGCATCTGTGTCGGCAATGCTGACCGGCACGAACCGCACCCGGTCATCAGGGGCAAGCTGGCCGATCTTCCAGCGGTCCGCCGCGATCACGGTGAAGGGGCAGACGAACCCGCCCAGTGAAGGCCCGTCGGGGCCGAGGATGATCGGCATGTCCCCGGTGAAGTCGACCGCGCCGATGGCATAGGGATTGTCGTGGATGTTCGAGGGGTGCAGCCCCGCCTCGCCCCCGTCGCGCCGCGCCCATTCGGGCTTGGGGCCAACGAGCCGCACCCCGGTGCGGTTGGAATTGTAATGGACCTGCCACTCGGCTTCTAGAAAGCGGTCAATATCGCCGGGGGTGAAGAAATCGGGCGCGCCGTGGGGGCCGTAGAGCACGCGCAATTCCCATTCGCGGCCCATCGCGGGGAGCGCCGCCGCATCGGCCGCGCCGGTCGCGCCCTCCCCCAGATGCAGCACATCGCCCGCGACCAGCCCGCGGGCGGCATGGCCGCCGAACTGGCCGAGCGTGAAGGTCGCCGCCGAGCCGAGATAGGGCACCACATCGAGCCCACCTGCGAAGAGGATATAGCCGCGCATCCCCCCGCCGCTTGCCCGGCCCAGCGCCAGCGTCTGCCCCGCTGCGATCGTTACCGCCGCGCCGCGCGCTATTGGCACGCCGTCCAAGGTCGCACCGAAATCCGCGCCGGTGAGGCAAATGGTGGCGGGGGCCTCGAACAGCAGCGTTGGGCCGCTCGCGGTGACTTCCAGCCCCGCCGTGCCTTCGGGATTGCCGAGGATCCGGTTGCCGAGCCGGAAGCTCAAATCATCCATCGGCCCGCTCGGCGGCACGCCGACATTCCACAGCCCGAGCCGCCCCGGCCAATCCTGCACTGATGTCGCGGTGCCGCCTGCGATCACCCGCACCGCGCGCCGGGTGTAGGCGACAGAGTCGAGCATCCGGGTGGAAACCTCGCCGCTGGTAAAGCCCTCGTGCCGCACCACTTCGCGCAGCCACCTGAGGTTGGTCTCGATCCCGTCGAGGCGGCTGGTGGCGAGTGCGCCCTGCATCGCCGTGATCGCCTCGGCGCGGGTGGCTGCATGGGTAATGAGCTTCGCCAGCATCGGATCGTAGAACGCGCTGACCTCGCTGCCCGCCATCACCCAGGTCTCGGCGCGGATATCGCTGGGGAACTGGACATTGACGAGCGTGCCCGTGGTAGGGCGATAGTCCATCGCCGGGTCTTCGGCGTAGAGCCGCACCTGCACGCTGTGGCCCTTTGCGGTCGGCGCAGGTCCCTCCAGCATGGCGAAATCGCCCGCCGCACCGCGGATCATCCACTCCACCAGATCGATCCCCATCACCTCCTCGGTGACGCCGTGCTCGACCTGAAGCCGGGTGTTCATTTCGAGGAAGAAGAAATCCTCGCGCACCGCATCGTACAGGAACTCGACCGTGCCTGCCGAGAGATAACCCGCCGCCTCGCCAAGGCGCACGGCCGCATCGATCAGAGCCGCGCGCTTTTCGGCGGGGAGATTGGGCGCGGGGGCCTCTTCCACCACCTTCTGGTTGCGCCGCTGGAGCGAGCAGTCGCGCTCGCCCAGCGCCATCACCCGTCCCTCGCCGTCGCCGAAGATCTGCACCTCGATATGGCGCGCGCGCGGGACGTAGCGTTCGAGGAACACGCCCGCGTCGCCGAAACTCGCTTCGCTCTGCCGAACGACCGCCGCGAAGCCTTCGCGCACCGCCGCCTCGGTCTCACAGATGCGCATCCCGATGCCCCCGCCCCCGGCGGTCGCCTTGAGCATCACCGGATAACCAATCCGCGCCGCCGCCTCGGCCGCCTCGTCCTCACCGGTCAGGAGCCCCGTTCCCGGCGCGAGCGGCAGGCCATGGGCCTCGGCCAAGGCGCGGGCGGAGTGCTTGAGGCCAAAGGTGCGGATATTTTCCGGCGTCGGGCCGATGAAGGTGATCCCCGCCGCAGCGCATTGTTCGGCAAAGTCCGCGTTCTCGGCGAGGAAGCCATAGCCCGGATGGATCGCCCCGGCCCCGGTCGCCTTGGCCGCTGCCAGGATCGCCGCGACATTGAGATAAGACTGCGCCGCCGGCCCCGGCCCGATGCACACGGCTTCATCCGCTGCGCTGACATGAAGCGAGCCCGCATCAGCATCCGAATAGACCGCCACCGCCTTGAGGCCCATCCGCTTCGCGGTACGGATGATCCGCGTCGCAATCGCGCCCCGGTTGGCGATGAGGACGGTGTCGAAACTCACGCTACCACAATCATCCGCACCGGCGTCGGGTTGAAACCGTTGCAGGGGTTGTTGATCTGCGGGCAGTTGGAGACGACCACGATCACGTCCACTTCGGCGCGCAGATCGACCGTCAGCCCCGGTGCGGAGATGCCGTCGACGATGCCGAGCGTACCGTCATCCATCACCGGCACGTTCATGAAAAAGTTGATGTTGGAGACAATGTCGCGCTTGCCCCGCCCTTGGGTCAGGTTTGCCTCAAGGAAATTGTCGACGCAGGCGTGCTGATGTTTGGTGTGATGACCATAGCGCAGGGTATTGGATTCGCACGAACACGCGCCGCCAATCGTGTCGTGATATTCGACCGCGCTGGCGGCAATAGTCATCAGCGGGCGGCCTTCGTTGGAAAGCAGCACAGAACCGGTGCGCAGGAACAGGTTGCCTTGCGCAGCGACAGTATCCTGCGCGGAATAGCGCTCGGCATCGTCGTCGGCGGCGTAGATCAGGAAATCGACCGCCTGATTGCCCTCGACATCAACGATCCGGAGCGTCTGCCCGGCGGCGACATGGTGCAACCACGGCGCGCGGGCGGGCACGATTTCGTCGTGGAGGATGATGCCGGAAAGGCCGGAGAGGGCCGGGTCGATCGTCATAAAATGCCTTGGCTTGGAGCGGATTAGCGGCGGTAGTAGTCCTCGGTGTTGAGGAAGGCGCGCTGCCCTTCTGGCGTGGCATTGCGCAGGGTGTCTTGTTCCGGGGTTAAGGCTCCGCGCCATGCGGTGACGCGCAGCGGGGTGCTGGTCCATTCGGGGCGCGGGTCGAGCACGTGGGGGCAATTGGCGATCACCACGATAACGTCCATCTCAGCGCGCAGCAGCACTTCGCGCCCCCCATCGAAGGGGCCGACGATGGGCGTGATGGTGCCATCAGTCTCGATCTTCGTGCCCTTGAACAGGTTCACGCAGGGGTGGACATCGCGGCGGGTGAGCCCATGCTTCGCCGCGCCAAGGATCAGCCGGTCGCGGCCATTGGGGTAGGCGCCAGAATTGCGGCCCTCGCCATATTTCCGTGCGTTGCTGGCCGCATTGGAGACGCCACAGAAGGTGTCATGCGTACCTGCCTCATCTGCAAGGATGCTGGCGAGCACCCGGCCCATGTCGGAGAGCAGCAGCTTTCCCGCGCCGAGATAGGCGTTCCACTGCACCTTGACCGTATCAGCGACATTCAGACGCTCGGTGGGCATTTCGGCGTTGAAGATGTTGAGGCTGGCGCAGGCATCGCCCGCCTTGTCGATCAGCCGCAGCCGCGTGCCGCGCGCGATGCGGCGCGAGGTGTAGCTGCCCGGCGCGACGGTTTCTTCCCACACGAGGTCCTCGGCCGCGACGCCTTGGGGCAAGTCATCGGCGATCGGAGGCAGAACCGGCATGGTCTCGACCCGCGTGCCGCCTTGGGCGCGGGCGTGTTCGCGGGCGGCTTTGGGGTCAGCGGTGCCGCTCATTCGGCGGCCTCCTTGACCGGCGGCACATCCTGTTCATGCAGCGGCGGGAGCAGCGCGGTGGTGGTGACGAGCTGCAATTGCTGCACGCCCCTGATGGCGCGCAGAGCGTCACAGAGTTGCTTGAGCCTGACGGCAGGCCCCTGCACCAGCAGCACTTCCAAGGACTGATCCTGTTCGAGGAATACGTGCTGCGAGGAGATCACCTCCTTAAGATAATCGACCTGCGTTTCAGCCAATTGCTGGCGGACCCTGCCACCGCTTCCGGCATAGACGATGGTGATCGTGCCTGCGAGCATGTCATCCGGCCGGGTCAGCGCCTCGTGCTCCGCAAGCGCATGGCGGATCAGTTCGGCAATCAGCTGCGAGCGCGAGGGCAACCCGCGCTCCTCCACCATCATGTCGAGCTGGCGGAACAACTCGGCGGGCAGGCTCATCGAGAGGCGGGCAAGACGGGAGGGCTCGGGGGAGGTCATGCGCGAATCATCTCAATTATTACCAATCGTGTCAATCGTAATACCTGCGGACTCCACGCGCTCGTTCATGCCCCTGTCCGCATGTACTTGCTCAAGCTTGCGGGTCAGTTCGAGGTCATAAACCACCGCCGCGCCATAGCGGTGCGGGGCGTGGGGATCGTGGCGGCGCTTGTCGAGCGTGAGCACCCGTGTGCCGAGGGTGAAGGCCTCTTTGATGTCGTGGGTGACCATGATGATCGTGAGCCCATGCTCGCGCCACAGCCGGGTGATCAGCCCATGCATATCGGCCCGGATACCGGGGTCGAGCGCGCCGAAGGGTTCATCGAGCAGCAGGATCCGCGGCCGCATGATCAGCGCCTGCGCGATGGCGAGGCGCTGCTGCATCCCGCCCGACAGCTGCGCGGGGTAGAGGTGCATCGCATCCCCCAGCCCCACCGACTCCAGCATCGCCTCGGCCTCGCTGATGGCCGCGCGGCGCTTGGCCCCGAACAGGCGCGCAATCAGCGGGGAGCCGGAAAATTCGAGCCCCAGCACAGTGTTGCCGAGCACTGTTAAGTGGGGGAATACCGAATAGCGCTGGAACACCACCCCGCGATTCGGCCCGCATTCAGCGGGCAGCGGCGCGCCATCGAGCGTGATCGTGCCCCGCGTCGGCTTCTCCTGCCCCAGGATCACGCGGAGCAAGCTGCTCTTGCCCGCCCCTGAAGGGCCGATGATCGAGACGAAGGAGCCTTCGGCAATATCGAGCGAAATGCGCTCGAGCACGACCTTCTCGCCATATTCGACCCAGAGGTTCTTGAGGCGCAGCATCCCGCTCAATGCCCCGCCGCATGGGCCCAGCCGAACAAGCGGCGGCTTGCCCAGACGAGCGCGAAGTCCATCACCACCGCGAGCAGCGCGATCCACACCACGTAAGGCAGGATGACGTCCATCGCGAGGTAGCGGCGGACGAGGAAGATGCGGTAGCCGAGGCCGACATCGGCTGCGATCGCCTCGGCGGAGATCAGGAACACCCACGCCGGGCCGAGCGACAGGCGCAGCGCTGCAATCAACCGCGGCATGGCCTGCGGGAGCGCCACACGCAGCATCACGCCCCAGGAATTCGCGCCCAAGGTCAGGGCCTTGATCACCTGCTCGCGCGGCAGGGCGGATACGTGCCCCGCCACATCGCGGATCATGAAGGGCGCCACCCCCACCACGATCAGCGCCACCTTGGCTGTCTCGCCCAGTCCAAACACGATGAACAGGATCGGCAGAAGGGCAATGGGCGGAATCACCGCAATCGCCGTCACCAGCGGGCCCAAGGTGGCCCTGACCGGGGGCAGGACGCCCAGAACCAGCCCGACCAACAGCGCCGATATTGTAGCGATGCCGAGCCCCATCCCCAGCCGCCACAGGCTCGCGAGGGTATCGGCCCAGAACAGGTATTGGCCCGAAAGCGGATCGGCTTCGAACACCAGGCTCGCCATCGCCGCCGCCATGGCGCTTGGCAGGGGCAGGATCTTGTCGGCGGGGTTATCGGCGTGGCGGGCAGCAGCGGCGATCAGGTATCCAACCCCGAGCACCACCAGCGGCACCGCGCCCAGCAGGACGGAACGGCTGCGGCTTGGTATCGCGGTCACCCAGCGCATCGGCCTATTGCCCTGCCGCCAAGCGCCTCACAGCTTCCCGTCCGCCGCGAGCTGCATGAAGGTGGGATCAAACCGCAAGGTGATCGCCTTGGGATCGCCCAGCGTCTTGCCGCCCGGAAACGCCATCCCCACCGCATCAGCCGAGCGCGCGCCTTGTCCGAACAGGCCTTGGGCAAAGCTGAAATCGCGCACCCGGGTCATGGTGGTCACCAGACTGCCCGAGGCCATCGCCGCCACCGCCGCCTTGGGATCGGCATAGAGGAAGGTCGTCGCCAGCTGGCCCTCGAACGCCTCGGGCGTGGTGCCCGCCAGCTTCGCCATAGCCGCCCGCGCCGCCGCGCCTTCCGCGTCCTGCTTCGCCATCAGCGCCATCGTTTCATACCAGATCCCCGCCAGCGCCTTGCCGAGATCGGGATTGGCTTTGAGCGTCACGGTATCGACCACCATCAGATCGAGGATCTCGCCCGGAATATCGGCCGAGGTGAACACCGCCTTGGTCCCGGCCACACCCTTCATGGTGGTGACCTGCGGGTTCCACGCCACCGCCGCTGTCACATCCGGCGAGGAGAAGGCGGCAGCAATATCGGCGTCCGAGGTGTTGACCGTCTTCACGTCGGTCAGCTTCATCCCGTTCTCTTCGAGCGCGCGCGCCAGCAGGTAGTGCGAAACCGACAGCTCGGCGAGATAGACCTGCCGGCCCTTGATGCCCGCCATGCGATCTGCGCCCTTCAGCAGGACCGCGTCATTGCCGTTGGAATAATCGCCAAGGATGATCGCGCTGGTATCCTTGCCGCCCGCCGCCGGGATCGTCAGCGCGTCCATGTTGGCGACCGTCACCCCGTCGAGCTTGCCCGCAGTGTATTGGTTCACGCTTTCGATGTAGTCGTTGACCTGCACGAACCTGATTTTGATGCCGTACTTGTCTTCCCACTTCTTAACGATTCCGGCCTACTGCGCATAGGGCCAGGGCATCCACCCGGCATAGATCGACCATCCGATATTGAATTCGGTGCGCGGCCCGGTCTCCTCTTCGGCGCCGGAGCAGGCGGCCACCAGCACGGCGGCAAAGGCGAGGAGGGCATAGCGCCAAGCGCTGCGGATGCTGGTCAGCATGAGTCGGGATCCTTTCGCAGCCGCAGCATCCACGCATCAGGCGGGTTTGTCTATGGGGAATTATTACGATTGATTGCAAAGGTAATATGCCTAAGCTGCCCGCAGACTGGCAGGGACTGCGCCCCGCTTGGGGCGCATTCGCTCTCCCCCCTGCCCGCATGGAGGCCGAAGCCATGAACCGCAAACCTGCCCTGATCGCCGCTGCTGCCACCGCGCTGCTCGCCGCCTGCGCGCCCGAGAAAAGCGAGCCCCCGCAAGACACAACCGGCCCCGCCCCCGATCTTGTCGAGAACGCGATCAAGGTGCCGGGCTTTGCCGATTTCCTCGCGGTGGACGGCGATGCGGTATGGGTCACCAATGATGGCCGGGTGGAGAAGTGGTCTCCTGAAGGCAAGCTTGCCGCGGTCGAAGTGCCGCGCCCCTGCGGCACGATGGCGATTGCCGAAGGCTCGCTCTGGGTCGCCAATTGCAAGGGCGGCGAGCTGTGGCGCATCAACCTTGCCACGGCCACCGTCGAAGCCAAGATCGCGACCGGCCTCGCCAACCCCAAGGGCGAAACCAACGTGGTTGCAGGCGCGGGCGCGGTTTGGGTGCCGAGTGATCCCGCAGGCAAGCTGGCGCGGATCGACCCCGCCACCAACGCCATCGTCGCCACCGTCACCGTCACGCCCGAAACCTGGTACCTCGCCTTTGGCTTTGACGCGCTGTGGGCGGTGAGCAGCGAAGGCCAGACGCTGGAGCGGGTCGACCCGGCCACCAATGCGGTCACTGGCACGGTCAAGCTGGGCAAGACCCCGGGCTTCCTCGCCGCCGGGGAAGGCGCGGTGTGGGTGCAGGAACAGGGCGACGGGACCGTCGCCAAGGTCGATCCTGCCAGCCTTGCGATCGCAGGCCGCACCAAGGTGGGCGACAATCTCAAATGGGGCGATATCGACACGGGCGGCGGCGCGGTGTGGCTGCGCACCACCGATGACCAGACGATGGTGGTGATCGACCCGGCCACCGGCGCAATCCGCGCCCGCATGGGCGAGGCCGTAGGCAGCGGCGCGCTGCGCTACACCGATAAGGGCGTGTGGACCTCAGCCCACGACAACCAGACCCTGTCCTGGTGGAGCAAGCCCGCACCAGCGCCGTAAGCCACTGGGTTCATTCAGAGAAATCTGGCCGCGCCGTCAGTCACTCTGAAAGCTGTCTCCGCTTAGCGACCTTTTTCCAGACCCCGATGGCTAATCTGAGCACTTGCTTCACAAGGGAGAGGACAACATCCGAAAAGCAGGGGAAGATCGCTCTGACAGGTTGTCGATCGGATTGATTCGATCACATTGCGGCGCCATGCCAAGCATCATTCGGGCGTGTCGTAGGCCAATCGAAATCCGACATTCGATGTTCCCAGCCCCGGGTCGCGCCCTTGCCGCGATTGGGGGCGGTAGCGCTGGCAATAATTCGGAGCGCACAGGTATGATCCACCCTTGACCACCCGGCTCGGCCCGACCGGGTTGAGCGGGTCGTAGGCATCACTCTCGCTCGGCCCTTTGGGATTGTTGCGGGCTGCGGGATCGTGGCCGGGGCGGAAGTAATCATTGGTCACTTCCCAGACATTGCCGACCATGTCGTAAAGCCCGGCCGCATTGGGCACGAAGCACCCGACCGGCGCGACGCCCTTGAACCCGTCGCTGGCTTCGTTGACCACCGGGAACACGCCCTGCCAACTGTTGGCGGCGGTATCGCCGGGCTGAGCGACCGCGCGCACCTTGCCCGCGTCCGAGGCGGCGAATTCCCACTCGGCCTCCGTCGGCAGGCGGCCGCCTTTCCACCTGGCGTAGGCCTGCATGTCGTCCCACGCGAGATGCACCACGGGCTGATCAGCGCGTGCATCGGGGCCTTGCGGGCCATAGGGCTTCTTCCAGCTCGCGCCGGGCACATATTGCCACCAGTCCCAATAGTTCTTCGATGGCTTCGCAGGCGGCGTGAACACTGCCGATCCGGGCAACAGCATATCGGGCGGGATTTGTTCGCGGGGCACACCGAAGGCCGCCGGATCGACCGGCTTTTCGGCAATGGTGACATAGCCGGTCGCTGTCACGAAGGCCGCAAATTGTCCGTTGGTCACTTCGTGCGGGTCGATCCAGAACCCGTCCACCCGCGTCTCGTGGGGGGGGCCTTCTTCGTCGTAGATCGCATCCTCCCCCATCAGGAAGGTGCCGCCCTCAATCCGCACGCGCTCGCTGGGCGGCTGCTTGCAGGTGGCGGTGGTGGCGAAGTCGCTGGCGCTCAGCTGGGCTGCGAGCGGGGCCTTGGGTGCGGGGTCCGAACAGGCCGCAAGCGCGGTTATGCCCAGCAAGGCCGGCCAGTACCTCATCGCCGCACGTCTCCCCCGCCCGCGCCCAGTGCTGCAATATCAGCTACCGAAGCACGCAGGAAATCGCCGGGTGCCGAATGCGTCCACTGCAAACATGTGCTGGCAAAGGTGATGGTGGCATCACGGTCCATGCCAGTGACAATACCGTGTATGGTGCCTGCCGCAAGGGTACCGTCGATACCGACCCGGTCGATGATGTTTTCAAGCGCCACGGTGGTTCTCACCGACAACCCGCCGCGGTCCGCAAGCAATCCTATGATGTCCAGCCGGTCGCAGGAAAACACCTCGCGGCAGGTGGCATCCATGTGCTGTATTCGCGGCGACAGGGCAAACATCGCCTCCGCTTCGGGACGGAACCCTCGACGGGATCGCTGCCGCGCGGCGCCCGGCGGATGTGGGAGCAGTGCCCAACAGCAAGACTTCTAGGACGAATTTGCGCATGGGAAACCCTTTCCACTTCAACCTCGCCAGATCGGCGCGGGTAGCGCCGCGGTGATCAACGCCGATGAGCGCAAGGTCGAAGATCTGTATCGCGAAAAGCTCCTTTTGCAGGAAAAAATCTGTTTGGTGCAGGACTGTTACGCGAGACTGTGACGCGACTTTTCGAACCGAATTCGATTTCTTGTCAGACCCGTGCTATCTTTAGGAAAATGGAACGCTTGAGGACAAAGTCATCGTCCTTAAGCTCACTTTGGACACCCCTCTTGAACATAACTGGAATGAGGGTGTTCAAACCGTAAAATGTTATACATTTCAAGGTATTAGAAGGTTCTTCTGGGTCTGAAGAATCTGGCGGAGAGGGTGGGATTCGAGTATTGACTTTATTATACTGATTTAAAAGGATATTTTTTCAAGATAAAGTTACTGCTGCCCCCTGCACTGCCCCCAAAAAAGGTGGATGCATTTGCATTCTCTTGGACGCCAGCGCTGCATATCTTCAACCGCTTTTTCACGATCCTCGGTATCACGCCAATCGCAAAAATCGGAGCGACGAAAGCGGTGTTATCTGGGGGCTACTATCCACTCACAGCTTGGAAGCGGAGCAGGACAGTGAAATCGAGCAAATGATGTTGAATTTGAATTGGAACGTTGGGGATGCCTTCAAAAATGCCTCGAACACTCCCGCTCTTCTCGCAGGCGACAAACAGGGCGATTATCAAGACGAGCAGTCAGCTTACGGAGAGTCGCGATGGCTGCCTTGCCTCTGAAAACTCTTTCCGCGATGCTGCTTAACTCTCAAGCGAACTCCTTCAGCGCCACTTCGGGATCGGCCAGCAGCGGCGGATCGATCCGGCCGACACCGCTCTCCAGCAGCTTCCTTGCCTGCACATAGTCCTTCATCGTTCCCACGCAGTCGAAGGCAATCGGCACGCCGTTCTTGAGGTAAACGACGGTGAACTTGCGCGTCTCCGGATCGCCGCGCAGCACGGTCTGGTCGAAGCCGAGGCTGAGTCCGGCGGTCTGCAGCTTGAGATCATACTGGTTCGACCAGAACCACGGTAGCGCGTTGTAGGGCTCCTTCTCGCCCATGATCGCCTTGGCCACGGTGTTGGCCATGTCATGCGCGTTCTGCACCGATTCGAGCCGGATCACGGCATTGTCGGCATAGGGGTTGGCGTGTGCGGCGCAGTCGCCGATGGCATAGATGTCATCGAGCGTGGTGCGGCAGCAGAAGTCCACATCCACCCCGTTCGAACCCGCCGCCCCCGCCGCGATCAGCGGGGCGACCGCCGGGACGATGCCGATGCCGACCACCACCATGTCGCAGGCTATATCGGTGCCGTTATCGAGGCGCACGCCGGTGACATGGTCGGTTTCCTCGCCCAGCACCGCTTGGACGCCGGTCGAGAGGCGCACATCGACGCCCTGTCGGCGGTGTTCCTCAGCATAGAAGGTCGAGAGTTCCTCGCCCGCCACGCGCGCGAGCAGGCGCGGCAGCATCTCGACCAGCGTCACCTCGCAGCCGAGCTTGCGCAGCACGGCGGCGGCTTCGAGCCCGATATAGCCCCCGCCGATCACCAGCGCGCGCTTCGGCCCATCCGCCAGCGCGGCCATCATCGCGTCGGCATCGGACTTGTCGCGCACATAGAACACTTCCGGCAGCACCGCGCCCGGCACCGGCAGGCGGCGCGGATCGCCCCCGCCCGACCAGATCAGCTTGCGATAGGTGACGTGGCTACCGTCCGACAAAGTGAGGCGGTGCGCGTGGCTGTCGATCGCCGTCACCGCCGCGCCGAGCTTGAGATCGATGCCTTTTTCCGCCCAGAACTTCTCGGGCCGGATCATGATCCGCTCGAACCCCTTGTCGCCGGCGAGATATTCCTTCGACAGCGGCGGGCGCTCGTAGGGCGGGGCGTTGTCGCGCCCGATCATCAGGATCGAGCCCTCGTGCCCCTGCTGGCGCAGCGCAATCGCCGCCTGCGCGCCGCCATGGCCGGTTCCGACGATCACGACGTCGGCGACTTGGTTGGTGCTTGAAGATAACATGGATGTACCTGCTTCAAAGTCGCTAGATTGAACCCTCCGACGTTTTGCACTGATTGCTACAAGACAGAGGTAAAATCTGGCTCCTTATGCACTGCTGCCCAACCTTGGACCACTCGGGTCTGAACTTCTCCGCCTGTCCCGGGTCCGGCTGGCTGGTTTCACCGGCTGAGTTTGCCAGCATGATCGGGGGGATATTCCCGATCGCGCTATGCAGTCGCTCTTCTTTGTAGTGTCTACGCCACGCCTCCAGCTTTTCGCAAGCATCTTCCAGCGACAGGAACCAGTGCGCGTTCAGGCACTCGCTGGCAGCTTCGAGAGTCGGTGGCCGCTAGAAAAGGTGGAACCGGCGGACATCTGGACCGACATTTTTGCGGCTCTCATAGAGAAAGGGTAGCTTTCTACAACAATACAGAGAGATAGCAGTTGCATAAAGGCATTCCGCACTACCTGTGGCGCAAAACGGGGTGTGAACCACTGCCATTGGTATCTCTCGCGTTGGGCCGGACGAACACGATCCATGCACCCGTCGATGTCCTCAATCGCCCCCTGCGCCTTGTCTTGATACCAGGTAACACATCGGATGCGAAGGGCGCTGACCCGCTAACCAGCGAGTCCATCTGCATGATGCGGGCGATTGCCGACCAGGGCAATGTTGGCAACCGAATCAGGGCCACCGTTCGCGATCAGGGAGCCATCCCGGTGATCCCCGATCGTCGGAAACAAGCGCTCGAACCATTACGACCAACACCGCAGCAGGGACCTCTAGCGCGTCGAAGCAATGTTCTGCTGCCTCAGAGACTTCCATCGGATCGCAACATTCTACAATAAGCTCACCAGATACTTGGGGTCCGCAGCAAGCTTCGCTCCCGCGGTCGCATTCCGGCCCAGATTTAGTCCGAGCCCAGAGCTTTGCACCTCAACGACAGGGTGCATCCTTCATTTCGTTTGCTCTCTTTGTGAGAAACTCCGGTTCAATCTCGAATGGCACAACTCCGCGGTGGAACAGATTAACCGAAATGTTCCGGTCACTGGGCGGATAAGCGCGCTGATCGCAATTTGCGCGCGGACAGATGCGGCAGGACACGCCGATCGGGGTGACCGCCTTTCCCGAGGAGAGGTCGAGCCCGTCGGCGTAGATGAACTCTTGTGCATGCTGCAACTCGCACCCCAGCGCCACGGCATAGCGGCGAGGCGTCCTGTCGAAGCGGCCCGATGCCTTCACAAGCCCCTTTGCAATCGAGACATATCGCAGGCCGTCTGGCGTCTCTGCAAGCTGGACAAGAATGCGGTCTGGGATGGCGGCAGCCTCATGCACGATCCACAGCGGGCACGCCCCGCCGAAGCGAGCGAACTGGAAGCGGGTCGCGCTGTGCCGCTTGGTGATGTTTCCCGCCATGTCGACCCGGCAGAAGAAGATCGGTAAGCCCCTCTCCCCCTCTCGCTGCATAGTGGAAAGGCGGTGACAGGTCTGCTCAAAGCTCGTCTCGTAGAACAGCGCAAGCCGGTCGACATCGTGCCGGAATTCGCGGGCAAGGCGACGAAATTGGCCGTAGGGCATGAGCATCGCGCCGGCGGCATAGTTCGCAAGGCCAACGGTCAGCAACTCCCGCGCCACCTCGCTGCGCAGGCGGGCCGCGCTGGCGATCTCCCGGATAAGCGGCCCGAGCGTCATAGCGGCAACGTGATAGGCGATCTGGAAGCGGATGCCCGTGGCGGGCTGCCCCGCGCCGATCCGCAGCACGCCCTGCGCGGCTTGGAAGCTGCGCAAGGCCTCATCGTGACGCACATCGACCGTAATACCGTACTTGTCTCGGAGATGGTGCCTCAGGTCCTCGGTCGAGGCCACCTGCCCTGCCCTGGCAATGGTGGCGGCGAGCTTTTCGGCGGCACGATCGATGGCATCGACATAATTGTTCGCTAGGTGAAACCAGTCGCGCACTTCCTCCCAGGGCAGTCGTGAGCCCTCATCAGTATCTACGGTCAGCGCTTCGTCAACCATTTCGAGCCTCTGGTTGGCTCGGCGTAATGCCTCGTGCAGCTCGACGAAACGGCGGGCGAAGCTGGGTTGCTGTTCGGCAATCTTGGTGAGTGTATCTGGCGCAACGGGTTCAGCGAAAAGCGGATCGCTAGCCGCCTCTCGCAGCATCAGTGCCAGCTGGTCGGTATCCTCGCCGGGGAATTCGGGCCAGTCGAGTGGGAATTGGCTCGCGACACGCTCGATCAGACGCGAGGTAAGCGGCCGGTCATCATGTTCAAGCTGGCTTAGAGTCTGATTCATAATTATCCGGTTTGATTGCAATGCCTTGCGATACGG
>OFDC01000814.1_pt1 | contig 19912 bp, 17 predicted proteins | sample 1520941 | NCBI WGS metagenome assembly OFDC01 (sample SAMEA94258168, study PRJEB24077) | hot springs metagenome | biome: Aquatic biome; feature: Water | place: India | collected 2012-12-06 | depth 5 m | reverse complement strand
CCGTGAGCGGATCGAGCTGGGGCGAATAGACCCCGAGCGGCCCCTGCATCAGTTGTCGGTAACGTGCCCACTCCTCGGGGCCCAGCCCCCAGTCCTTGGCCTGGCGCTCGTCGAGCGCTGCGTCGATGCTGTTCTGCACGTTGCTCTGGGCTGTGCGGGAGGTTGCCACCGGCGCCGGCTGCGCGGATGCGTCGGACACGCCGGCAGCCAGGAACACGGCAAGAGCAATCGCAGGCAGTGAACCTTGCTTCATGGCCCTCTCCTACGGCACTGCAATGCGCAACGTCTGGCTGTCGATGCGGAACACGGCAGCATGTGCTTCGAGGGATTAGAGATGCCAGGCGCCCAGGGCGTCACCCTCGCGGAGCAGCCGCACATCACGCATCGACGATGCTCCGGGCGGCGCGACGGACAGGAACCGCTCGCCGCCCCGCAGCTCCAGACCAACGACGTTGAACGGCGGTTCGGGCACCTTGGGCTTGGGAGCCTCAACGGGCCGTCGGGGTGCCGCAGCCATGGTGGAGGCTGATTTCTTCAGGCGATTCTCGATGGCACCGACACGCGCCTGTAGCGCCTGCATTTCGATGGCGTCGTCATCGGTGGTCTGTGCCTGCTCGATACGTGCCAGGCGCTCGTTCAGCGCTTGGCGCACGGTGTCGAGATCGGACTGGGTGACAGGCTTGGGCTGACGCTTGACGGCTTCGGCCTGCTGTTCCAGGTCGCCGACGCGGGTCGCCAGTGCCTGGACTTGAGCGTCCTGGGCACTGGCGCGGGCTTGCTCGGCCAAACGTGATAAACCGAGGCTGTTGACGACGGTCAGGACGCTCACGAGCAGCAGCCAGACGGCGGCCGCGATCTTCGGCCAGTGCGGGCGGCCGTCGGCGTCGGAAGGAAGCTGAGGGATGTTCATGGCTGAATCTCCCGAGTCCCATCGGCCTCGATCCGATCTGCGCCAGGAACACCACCGGTCGGGCCTGCAGTTGAACCGGACAAAGTGGGTACCGCCCGGCGCCTGAAGCACACCTGACGGGATGCGTCATCGACCGATAGATCCCATGCGGGGCCGGCGAGCGTCAGCAGGGCGTCGCGCAGCACCAGCGGGCCAAGATGCAGATGCGCCGCAGGCAACGGGAGCCCATACAGGTTCGCGACATCCGCAGTGTCACAAAGGCGATAGCCAGTGCGCCGGAGGACGTGACTCATGGCGTCACCCACGGTCGCGTCGAAGGTGGGTGGAATCGCGACCTCGACGACCTGCTGCATCAGGTCGCGCTGTGCAGGCTCCGGTACCAGCTCGATCAGCGTGTAGCGCGCCTGGCGGACGACGGGAACAAGTTCCGGCGCCTGCTGCGGCACGGCATCGACTGGCGAAAGGCTTCCGGGTTCAGAGGGGGCCGGAGTCGTCATGCAGCCGGACAGCAATCCGCCGAGCAGGGAGAGCGCGCAACAAAGTAGACGGAGCGAAGATGACGGCATGTGGCAACCCTTGGCAGCGAGACGCCATCACCATTGCAGAAAGGTGCCGTGCTGGTGGTCGGGAATCCGGCATTGGCCGCCACCGAATTCCGAAGGGGTGTCATGCGACCCAGACCTGCGACATCTTCCGGTCACTCAAGAAAGGAACTTCATGAGCACGCGGCCGAGATGGATGCGGCACTGAGTTTTCCGTGACCAGGTCCTCGACAATACCGATCAAGGCCTCTCGGTCAGGGACCGTCATCCATGCGCAGGGCTGGGTGCATCGCGCCCAGCCCGCTCGTCCACGAAAGGCCGGGCAGATCGCCTCGCTCGACGCGACCCGATTGCAGCCGGTGGGCACGGCCGCACCTTCGTCCCCGCTGCGCTGTCGAATAGTGGTGTCAGGCGTGGGGAGAACGATCATGCGCACCCCGTCACCCTCCGCCGCCGGGTTTGGCCTGCTCCCGCTGCTGGTGGCCCCGGCCGCGCCCGCCGAAGTCACGGTGAGTTTCGTCGAGCCGCAGCGGTACATCGACGCCGGCAGCTATGGCGATGACGCCGAGCGCAACCTGGGTGCCTTGCGTCGGCACCTCGAGACCCAGGGCGAGCGCTGCCTGGGCGCAGGCGAACGCCTGGAACTCACCGTCTTCGATGTTGACCTCGCCGGCCGCAACGAGTGGTGGCACCGCGGCGCCTATGACTTGCGCGTGATGCGCGAGATCACCTGGCCGCGGCTGGACCTCGCCTGGGTCTGGCGCGACGCCGCGGGCGAGGTGCTGGGCGAAGGCCGCGAACGGGTGGCCGATCCCACTTATCTTTGGCGCAGCAGCTACGTGCGCAACGACACCGACGCCCTGCCCTACGAGAAGGCCATGCTGCGCGAGTGGTTCGACCGGCGCTTCTGTGGGGCGGGAGCGGCGCGCCTTGCAGCCGGGGACCGGCGCAACGAGTGACGCAAGCCAATTCGGACCGGCGGGCGAGAAGCACTTGCGCTCATTCGCGGCCAGCCGTGTCTGCGAGCCGGCCGTCGAACGCGCCCTCGCCATTGGGGCGAACGTCCTGCCGGCCAACGCCTTGCCGGCAATCGATCACTGGGCAGGGCGGGCGCTCCCTTCGAGGAGCGCGGCCGTCTGCTCCTGGACCCAGCGGTCGATGTTCGGATGCGGCATGAGCGGCTCGGCGAAGCGATACGTCAGGCCGGCGAGGTCGGCCTCGACCTCGGCCTCGATGCCGCCAGCCGACAGCAGCAGGGGGACGACCACGACGGCGCCGCTCCGGGCCGCTTCAGCCACCCGCTGGCGAAAAACCCCTCGCGCCTCGGCCTTCACTGCCGCGGGCGCGTCGGAGCGAAGCGTGAGGACGGCGACGTCGCGGAACCCGCCCCGCTCGCGCAGAAAACGGCTGTGAGCCTCCATGTCGCGCAGCCAGAGCTGGTTCTCCTCATCGTCGTTGGGACCGTGGGCGATGAGGATCACAGTGGTCGCGGATGGATCTGCGGAAACCGCCAGGGCGCGCTCCAGCAGTATCTCGCTGACCAGCGGATGCGCGTCCATCGCGCCGGCGAAGCGGAATTCCGCCGCACCGGACACCCGGTCGAGGTGACGCAGCCGGGTTGTCCTCGCCAGCGCCGGTTGCAGCCCGAGGATGTACCTGAAGTTGCCGATGATGGGGCTGTGGGACGAAACGAACAGGGGAACAACCGCGATCCGGGTGACGCCCCTGCGTTCCAGGCGATCGACCGCCGCCTGGATCGTCTGCGGATCCGCCATGCCGAAGGCGACCTCCGTCGGGCGCCGCGCATCGAGGCTGCGCGCCAGTTGCTCGACGTTGGCATTCCACACGCTGACCGGAGCATGTTGCCCATGCCCGCCGTGCGCAAGCAGCAGGATGCCTGCCCGGTCTGGCCCGGCCCACGCGGTCGCCGCGAGCACCAGGAACATCACGGCAACGGTCGCCGCCAGCGATCGCCACGCTGCTCTCATTATCACCGCCTCCTCCGACTCTACCTGCGTGAATGGCGGGCTGTATGACCTCAATCGCCATTCACGCGGTCGTGTCGCTCGGTATCCCTCGCCGGCCTGCGGTGAAGAAGCGCCAGCGCCCTCGGCTGATCGACCAGGACGCACTGCTTGCCGGTACGGCGGCAATGATCCTGGACGCGCCAATACGCATTGTGGCTCACGCACCCCGCCTGGCAGATCACCAGGTCGGCGGCCATCAGACTGGCATCGAGGGCGGCGGCGTCGTCCGTTTCGGCCGCCGCGTGGTGGAGGAACTGTCCACCCGCCATCTCCACCACTCTTCTGGCAAAGCTCGCCCCCGACGCGTCCCGCCCGACGCAGAGGACCGCCTTCTCGCGCAGATCGGCGAGCGTGGTCGACGCGGCCAGCGGGACCGACGGCACGGGAGCACGGGCCGAAAGGCGCTCGCGCATCAGCTCCTGGATCCGCGCCATGAGCATCTCCACCTTGCGCGCCAGGGTGATCCGTCTCGGCAGCCCGGGGATGGACGTCTCCAGCGCGGCCAGATCTTCCCGCGCGCAGGCCAGCGCGGTGTCGCGCACGATCACCTGCGCGCGCAGGCGCATGACCTCGCCCCGCAGGCGCTCGATCTCGGCCGCCTGGGATGCCACCAGATCACTGCAACGCCGCTGCACTTCGCCAAAGCGGCCGAGCACCACCCGGTGCTCGTCGGCCAGGCGACGGAAATCGGGGAGCCATTCCATGCTCGCCTCCACGCCGGTCAGGGACGCTCAATGCAGCGCGACCGGGGCGTCCGGCGCGCACGCCGCCCTCGGCTGTCCGGTGATGCCCGCCCAGTGCCGGCGGGCCTGCGCCATGACATGACTGAAGCCGGGCGGCACGGAGGGGTGATGCTGCAGAAAGAACAGGTTGGAAACGATCTTGCGCGCGAGCAGGTCGCGCATCTTGTCGATGTCGACCTTGGCGTCCGGCGCCGGATCGGCGTATCGGGTCATGAGCGCGACCGTGGCCGCCAGCAGACCGAAGGCGCAAGGGGTTTCGAGTTGGTCGTGTTCCATAGGCGCGGCATCCCCATCGACGTATGTTCTCTGCCCGGTACCAGTCAGCACCGCCGTGTGCGGGCTTCCCATCGGCGCCCGCTGAAGCGTTCGCGGGCCAGGGCGACGAAAAACGCTCGCTGCCGACATGCTACACCAAATAGTAATGATTCTCATATAGATCTGAGCCGCGAATGTTTCCACTGGCAGTCGCGTGGCCGGCGAGCGCTCGTCGAGGGCGCGGACGAAGCAACTCACGCGTTTCGCGCAGTAGCTCGCCAACAGGGACGAATCCATCGACATTGGCGCCCCTCGACTGGAAACGCCGCCAAGCCGATATGCAAATGCGAAAAAGAGAACGGATTTCGTTCCAACATGTTTCTCAACACGGGCTATGGTTCACGCTGAGTGCCGTCGTGTTCATTCATGCCCAGGAGAAAAGCAATGAAGGGAGATCAAACCGTACTGAAGCACCTGAACGCCTTGCTGGCGGGCGAGCTCACGGCCGCCGACCAGTACTTCACCCATTCGCGCATGTACGACAACTGGGGCCTGCCCAAGCTGCATGAACGGGTGTCGCACGAGATGAGCGAGGAACTCGACCACGCCTCGCGGCTGATCGAGCGCATCCTCTTCCTCGAGGGTACGCCCGACCTGTCGAAGCGCGATCCTCTCCACATTGGCAAGGACGTGCCCGAAATGCTGAAGAACGACCTCGAGCTGGAGCTGAAGGTCGTCGACCACCTGAAGAAGGTCATCGCCCACTGCGAGTCGGTCAAGGACTACCAGACACGCGAGATCCTCGAAGCCATGCTCGCCGACACCGAGGAGGACCATACCTGGTGGCTGGAGAAGCAACTCGGGCTGATCGACAAGGTCGGCCTGCAGAATTATCTACAGTCGCAGATGTGAGCCTCGCCGCTCGGCACGGACCCAAACCTTCTCACGCCGGGCCTGCATAGCCGCTCTGAGGTCGGGACGGGGGCGGGAAAACCGCAGCCCGAGATAGCCCAGCCTCAGCATGGACGCGGTTGCCCGGGCAAGGCTCGCAGCGACCATCCAGCGCGCAGGAATGCAGATTCAGCCGGCGAGCCAGGCGAGGATCACGGCTGCCGTCAGCCCGCCGGCTGCAAAGACGGCAAGGCGGCGGCGCGAGCCGTGCAGCCGGCCCCACAACCAGAAGCCGGAGACGCCGAGGAAGGCCAGCGCGAGCGCGGCGGCGTCGGACAGCAGGATCCACCCCGGCCCTGCGCCAACCGACATGTGGAGCCGCGCCAGATGGAGCCACAGGTGGGGCTTGGTCCGCCTCACCTCGGCCTGGCGGGCGCCCACCCAGTACTCGACCTGGAGGGTTTCGGACGGGGTGTCGGCGCGCAAGAGCCACCGTTCGGGCTGGCGCACCTCGCCGCCGGCCCACGGGACGGTACGCGCCGGCTCGACGTGCGGCGCCAGCGCCCCGGGTGCCACCCCGAGCGACGGGGCGAGTGCTGCGGCGAGCGCTGCCGGGTCGGCGGGCGGAGGCTCGACCGGCAGCAGCTGCGTGATCTCGGTGCGGTCGAGCGCCGGGATCTTCATCACCGCCCGGTGATTGAGCAGGAAGCCCGTCACCGCGAAGAGCAGCAGCATCGCCGCGAGCGCGACCCCGCACCAGGCGTGGATGCGGCGCAGCCATTTCTGCGAGTTGCCGCGACCGCCGGTCGGGCGGGGATGCAGGTGGATCACGAGGACATCCCCGCCCGGCTCCGGCTCAGAAGCTCAGCTTCGCGGACAGGCGCAGCGTGCGCGGCATGCCGACCGCGAGCAGCGGGGCGTTCGAGTCCACCTTGCTGTCGCCGGCGGCCGCCCAGTAGCGCTCGTCGGTCACGTTCTCCACGGTCGCCGCCAGGTCGAGCTGCTTGCTGGCGACCTTGGTGCGGTAGCGGGCGCCGAGGTCGTACCGGGTATAACCGTCGACCTCGGCCTGGTTAAACGCATTGACCTCGCGCTTGCCGGTGTAGTAGGCGCCGGCCGACAGCGCCAACCCCGGGATCGCCGCGAGGCGATGCTCGACGAAGAGGCTCGCGGTGATCCTTGGCGTGTTGGCTGGGCGGTTGCCGACGATACTCTGGTCGTTTTCGGCCCTGGTGAATTCCGCGTCCATCCACTGCAGCGACGAGAAGATGCTCCAGCGCGGCGAGATCTGGCCGCCGGCCGACAGTTCGACGCCGCGCAGGCGAGCCTCGCCGAGGCGCTGGTAAATCCTGTCCACCTCGCCGTTCATCGGCCGCTCGATCTGGAACACCGCCGCATTGGCCTGCACGCCGCCCCACTCGGTCTTGACGCCGCCTTCCCATTGGCGCGTCACCAGCGGCTCGAGGGAAGTGCCGGCGTTAATGGCGGTGGGCCGCGCTATGCCGCCGTCCTCCATACCCTCCAGGTAGCCGGCGTAGAGGTTGGTGGCGGGGGTGACCTTCCACACCGCGGCGACGGTCGGGCTGACCTTGCGCTTGGTGTAGTCCTGGCTCTCGTCGGTCGCATGCTCGAACTCGAACTCGCTCGCGCGCGCGCCCGCGATCAGCAGCCAGTCGCCCAGTGCCGCGCGGTCGAAGACGTACCAGCCGCGGTCATGGGTGAAGGAGCGGCGCGCGTTCGGGCCGTGAGTCACCGCAGTCTCGGGGATATCGCGCGGATCGTAGAGATTCTGGGCAAAGCTGGACGTGACGGTGTTGCCGAGCGCCGTGCTGAGGGTATTGCGGGAATGACCGAAGGTGAAGTCGTGTTTCACCGGGCCGGTCTCGAACCGGCCGGCGAGCTCGGTCCGCGCACTGCGGTTGATGAACTCCTGGTCCTTGCCACGGAAGACTTGCAGCGTGCCCTCGCCGGTCGTCACGTTGTAGTTCAACATGCGCGAGAAGTTGCGGTCGCGCTCGAGCTCGGAACGCCCCACTTCCACCGTCCAGACCCAGTTGTCGGTCAGCGCGAAGTCGCTGCGCAGCTGCACGTTCTGCTCCTTCGCGTCGTAGTTCGCCCAGTCGGGCGCGATGAGCTTCTTCGGGTCGGGGATGCGCGGCAGCGGGATCTTGCCGTCGACCGGAGCCAGCGCCAGAATGCTCGACTGCTCGACCACATCCTTGGCGATGTCCTCGACGTCGAGCTTGAGCAGCCAGCGGTCGGTCACGTTCCAGTCGAAGGCGCCCGCGAAGAGGTGGCGGTCGCCGTCGGCGCCCTCGACCGCGCTTTTCAGCTCGCCGCCGACGATGTTCACCCGCGCGCCGAACTGGCCCTCGCTACCGAAGCGCCGGCCCACGTCCACGCCCGTGACGAAGCTGCCGTTGTCGTCGGTGGAAAACTGCAGCGCGGTGACGGGCGTGCTGCCGGCGCGCTTGGTGACGAGATTGATGATGCCCGAGGGCGGCACGAAGCCGTAGTAGAGGCCGCCCACGCCCTTCAGTACCTCGACGCGCTCCTTGTTCTCAAGCGGCAGGTCGATGAGGTTCACGATGGGTAGGCCGCCGTTCAGCCGGTAGCTGGAGCGGTTGTCGACCAGCAGCCCGCGGATCGACAGGTTGTCGTAGGCGGTGGCGCCGAGCTGGGCACGAGTCACGCCGGCGGTGTTCTTCATCGCCTCGTACAGGCTGTTGGCCTGCTGGGTGTCGAGGAGATCGCGATCGATGACGTTTACGGTCATCGGCACTTCCTTCGCTGGCGTGTCGCGGAAGGCGCCCACGCCGATGCTGCCGGCACGCCAGCTGTTCTCCTCGGTGGCGAAGACCTTGACGGTCTGGAGGGTGTGTTCCGCCCCTTTCGTGCTTTCGGCCTCTTCAGCCGCCTGTGCCTGCCAGGCGGTGGCGAGCGCCAGGCAAAGGACAGCCTTTCGAGTCAATGTGGCGTGCTTCATGCAGTCGAGCCTCCCTATTCTCTGTTTTGCTTGGCTGGCTGCGGGTGCTGGCTGGCTTGGCGGACGAAATGAATGGGCGCGGCGTCATGCAGCGCCCTGTTAGATACGAATGCGACTTCTTCTCATTAATTCTACCTTGATTTGCTCGCCGCGCCCATTCCGGGCACTCGCACGGCTCGAAAACGACCGACACCCGAGGGATCAGCCGTCTACGAACACGCGTTCCGGATGCGAATGACTCAGGAAGTCGTGGTGGGAGATGTGCCAGCCGTAGGCGCCGGCCAGCAGGAAGGCGATGCGATCGCCGGCGCGCAGCCGTTCGACGCAGACCTCGCGCGCGAGGGTGTCCTTGGGGGTGCACAGCTCGCCGCACAGCGTGACCGGAGCACTGTGCACGGCCGGACGCGCGAAGGGATAGGGCCAGGCATCGCGCGGCAGGATGACGAACGGATGATCGTGCTGCCACGACACGGGCAGGCGAAAATGGTGCGAGCCGCCGCGCAGGATGGCGAAGTGGCGGCCGTGGGTGGTCTTGAGGTCGGTGACCTCGGTGAGGTAGTAGCCGCAGTCGGCGGTGAGGAAGCGCCCGCATTCGAAAACGATGCGGCACGCCGGCCGGCGCGCCGCGATGAGAGCGTTGAGGCCGGCGCAGAAGCCTTCCCAGTCGAAGGACGCGCTCGGGTCGGCGTAGTTCACGCCAATGCCGCCGCCGACGTTGAGCCAGTCGATGGCGAGGCCGTGGCGCTGCTGCCAGGCTTCGACCAGATCGAGGTAGTGCTCGAGCAGGGCGAGGTGCGCCTGCGCATCCAGATTGTTGGAGATGGCGTGAATGTGGAACCCCCGCAGACGCACGCCCGGCAAGGTCTGGGCGAGCTCGATCAGGTCCGGAATCCGCGCCTCCTCGATGCCGAACTGGGTCGCCTGCCCGCCCATGCGCAGGGTGGCCTGCTGCGGTACGTGAGCGGGATTCACCCGCAGCAGGATGTCCGCCACCCGCCCGCGGCGGCCCGCGACCCAGTCCAGGCGCCGCAGCTGGTGCTCGCTTTCGACGTGGATCAACGCGACCTCGTGCGCGAGCGCGCCTTCGAGCTCGGCGTCGGTCTTGCCGGGGCCGCCGAAGGCAATCGGCACGCCGCCGTCCACGGCGCGCACGCGCTCGATCTCGCCCAGGGATGCCACCTCGAAGCCGTCCGTGCGCTCGAGCAGCGCCTGCAGGATGGGGGTGTCGCTGTTCGCCTTGACGGCGTAGAACAGACTGCATTGCTCGGGCAGGCTGCGGCGCAGCCCCTGCACACGGCGGCGCAGATGGGCGAGGTCGTAGAGGTAGGCGCACGCGGGCTCCGTGCGCCCCTTCAGGTAGTGGTGCAAAGCTTGCAGGTTCATTTTGCGGAGGCCTGAATCCGATGCTGGGCGAGCTGGCTCGCCATCGCACGGCGGGCGATGCCGCGGTCGTCGCCGAGGACGAACATGCCAATAGCATCGGCGCTCCAGGCATCAAAATCTTCGATGGCGCGCGGCAGCGCGCAGAAGGTCTTGCCGTGCCGGCGCGCGGCGGCATGGATGCGCGCCACCGCCGCGCGCACCTCCGGATGGCGGGTCTGCCAGGGCACACCGAGCGACTGGGAGAGATCCGCCGCGCCCTCCAGCAGGACGTCGACGCCCTCCACCGCGGCGATGGCCTCGGCCTGCTCGACGCCGTCGCGGTCCTCGATCATCACCACCACGAGGGTCTGCCGACGCGCGGCGTCGACGGCCGCCACGAGGTCGTCGCGCCCGTAGCGACTGTGCCATGTGGCATTGAGACCGCGCTCGCCCACCGGAGCGTAATGACAGAGGCGCACCGCATCACGCGCAGCCGCGGCCGAACGGATGCGGGGAAAGACGATGCCGTCGACACCGGCGTCGAGCATCTGCTGCACCTGATGCGGTGCCGCCACCCGGACCAGGGCGGCGATGCGGCTGGCCCGCGCCGCCAGCAGCATGGCGGCGACTGTTTCGGCGCCGATCAGAGTGTGCTCGAGGTCCACGATCACGAAGTCGTAGCCGGCGGCCGCGATCAGCTCGACGGTCAGCGGGGCCGGGGTCGAGCAGAACAATCCGCAGACCGGCTCGCTTCCCTGGAGGCGGGACTTCAGGCTCATCGCCGCTCCCCGGCCTGCGTCAGCGGATTCGGGGCGAGCCGCGTGCGCAGGCGGATCTCCGGCTGGAAGCGCCGGCTGGCCAGCATTTCGATGGCGACCTCGTCGGCGAGGCAGTCGAACAGCGCGTAGCGCGCCGCCCATTGGGGATTCCGCGCCTGGTGGCCGCGCAGCACCTCGCGTGTGATTCGCCAGAAGCGCTGCTCCGTCACGCCATAGAAACGCTCGAACAACCAGGCGAGCTCCGCCAGGCTGACGAAGAACAGCGCATCGAAGGTGAAGTCGCGCAGCTCGTCGGCGTCGGCGGCCTCGATGAAGGAATTGGGATTCACGCGCGCGTGCTCGGCGGGCGGCGCGGTGAGCGCCGGCGGCGGGGCGGACAGCAGCTCGCGGCGGAAGCGCACGCCGTCGTGGAAATCCTTGAGCGCCACGCGCGCCGGCAGGCCGTCCTCGTGCAGCAGGATCATGTTCTGAGCATGAGATTCCAGGGCCGTGCCGTGCACCCACAAGAGATGCAGCACTGGCAGCCAGGCGCGCTCGACCAGCCGCCGCAGCCAGGCTTCCGCGCCATGGCGCTGAACCCAGGGGTCGACGAAGGGCCGGCCATCGGCGTCCACGTGCATCACCGCGGTCATCGGCACGGCGGCCTCTCCCGGCCGCACGTGGCTGTGTACGCTCTCCCGCCAGATGCATGACAGGCCGCCGTAGAGCCCGTGAACCGGCGCCGGCGGGGTGCAGCTCACGCCGGCGACCTCGCGCAGGATGACCGGGCGCACGAGCGGGTCCGGCCAGTCGGTGCGCTCCGTGACCAGGTGCTGCAGCCAGTCGCTGATGACCGGCGCGTTGAGTACGGTGTGCGGCGCGAGCACGCGCGAGGTTGACGTGTTGACGAGATTCATCGCGAGCTTGAGTGAAAGCTGCCGAGGCTCGTCGAGGTTGCTCACGGTACGGATCGATTGCTGGGGCAGATAGCGGTCCGCCATCCCGCCGATAACCGCCAGCTCGCCGCGGGCGAGCGCCTGGTGGCAGGCAGGCAAGATCACCTCCTCCCATTGCCACGGATGGACCGGCAGCGGCAGGTAGTCCTCCGGGTGCACGCCGCGCCCGCCGAGCGCGTCATGAAAACGCTGCCAGTCGGCGCCTCCAAGCAGCCCGCGCGCCGGGTACTCGCCATCGAGCGCGGCGACGAGGGCACAGCGGCAGTGGTCGCGGCGCACCGCCAGCAGCAGCGGCGTCACCGTAGCCGCCGTCTCCGGCCCATAGGCGGCGTTGTCGCCGAGCGTGAAGCCCAGGCGGGATTTGTAGCTCGGATGATAGGGGTGGCCGTCGGTGAGCCGCGCCTCCACGGTGTCGTAGTCGGCGCCGCGCAAGAGCCTGCCGCCGCGGGCGTGGAGCGTTTGGGCGTCCTTGATCTGAGTGGCGAGGAGCTCGGCGGCAAACTGCTTGAGCCGGCCCTCGTCGGCTTCCAGCCAGGGCGCGATTTCGGCCAAGAAGAGCGCCGGGTCGGCGGCCTCCTCGGCGCCACCGCCGCCGGCTTCGCGCAGCAGCGGCGAGACGAGACGCACGCGGCCGAAGCTGAAGCTGCGCCGCGCCCGGCAGCGGTAAAGCACGCCCCCCCCGTCGGCGGCGCGGCCCTGTATCGCGAGGTCTTCTCCATGCCACTCGCCATGCGGCAAGGCGTTCTCAAAGAGCAGCGCTTCGACGAGCTGGCGCAGCACCCGCCGGCTCGCGGCTCGGTAGGCGGTGCTGTCGATCAGTTCCTGGAGGTCGGACGGGCGCATGGGATCACCTTTGAAACATGGGATTCGGGATTTCGACCCAGCTTGGCCGCTCCCCCTGTTGATCGAAGCTGCTGAGCAGGTTGGCCTTGGCGGGCAGCGTGGGCTGCGCGGTGAGCTGCAGGGCCAGGGCGTTACCGCTCGCCTTGAGGCGCGCCGCGGTGTCCGCCCACAACACGGTCTCGGTGGCGAGGCCGGTGCGCCCGAGGCAGGCGATCGCATGGGCGATGTGATTGACCACCACGTAGTACTGGAAGCGGTGCCAGGCCTGCGCGTCCGCGTATAGCGCCGGACTGTCGGGCTTGATGCGGTCGAGCCGGGGGAAGCGCGCACGGCTGACGCTGGTGCCTTCCATGTCGCGCGCGTAGCCGCGCACCGGCCAGCCGTCGCGAAAGGCCACCATCGCGTTCTGCAGGTGCGCTTCGAGGCTGATGCCGAAATCGGAAAAGAGCCGCAGCAAGGGCAGCAGGGTGACGTCGAGGTAGCGCGACCACCACGCGCGCACGAACGGCTCGTCCGGCGCCCCCGCCCCGGCCGCGCGGCGCAGCAGGTCGAGCAGCGGAATCTCGCCCTCGGCCGGCTCTTCCAGCACCGAGGCCAGCACCCGTACGTGCTCGGCTTCCTCGGCGGGCATCGCCTGCCGGTATACCACCGCGCAGGCGGCACGCAGGGCTTCGTCACCGATTTTCAGCGTCTGGCTGGCGAGCTCGGGCAGGATCCGAAAGGCGTCGGATTCGAGCACGTCGGGCGGCAGGAGCGACAGCGCCCGGCTGGCATCCAGGGCGCGTTCGACCTGCTCGGGCGGGTTGTTGCGCACGAAGTTGGTGATGCGGATGTCGAGCGACAGCTTGAGGAAGAGCTGACGGCGCGGCAGCCAGACGGTGCGCACCGACGAGGTGGGCCAGACGACTTCGCCCAGCGAGCCGAGCGGCACGAGCGCCCCGCTCTTCTTCAGCGCGTCGATTTCGGGCAGGCCGAGGAGGTATTGCGCCTGCCACGGGTGGCAGGGCAGCAGCCGGTAGTCGCCGTCGGCGAGCCACTTTTCCGAGGCGCGCGCGGCCTCGGGATCTAGCGGCGGCACGTCGCCATTCACCGTCTGCGCATCGATCAGGTTGGCTGCCACGGCGAAGTAGTGCAGGCGGAAGGACGTGCCCAGCTCGGGCGCGTAGCTCCGCAGGTCCTCGTCGCTGAAACCCTCAGACGCCTTGGAGGTGACGTGAAAGATGTGGCCGAAGCGCAGGCCCTGCTCGGCGGCGACGAAGGGCGGGCGCGACGGCGACGGTGCTGCCTGGTGGAAGCGACGGACGTGATCGAGGCTGTTCCGCATCAAGCTCTGCAGACGCTCGCGACAGCGCTCCGACACCTCCGCGGGATGCCGCCCGACGGCGGCGAGCGCCGCGGCGATCAGATCGGCGAGCGCAGTGGCGTCGGCCAGGGCCTGCCAGTGCCCGTCGCGGCCGACCAAGGCGAACGGCGCCAGGCGGTGGTAGCCGATCGGCGAGAAGTAGCTCAGGGCCCCGGCCAGGCAATATGCCGTCCCCTCGAAAGGCAGCAGAAACGGCATGAGCCCGGCCGCCCGCCATGCTGCGAGCTGCGAACGCAGCGCGGCCGGCCCCGCGTCGTCGGGCGCAAGGCGCGGGTCGACGCGCCCCGTTTCCCGGCAATAGGTGTTGAAGTACTGCTCAACCAGGCGGCGTTCCACCTGGGGGAGCTGAAGCAGGCGCGAGGACATCCAATCCCTCCCTTAAGTATGCAGGCGGCCCGCGAGGACGGCGGCGCGGCCGCCACAGGCGAAAAGGCCGGTCCCCAGGAACAGGGCCGCAACCGCCCACGGCAGGTGTCCCGGGGCGACGGCCGGCATTAGCAGCATGACCAGAAGCGGTCCCAGCAACTGGCCGAGGACCATGAAACTGCGGCTCAATCCAGTAAGGTGGGCATAGGCCGAGGCCGGCAGTTGCCGGCTGCAGGCGAGCAGCATGGATTGCGCCAGGGCGGCGTAGCAGGCGCCCTGGACGATGCGCAGGGCCCCGATCAGCCACAGGTCGTCCACCGCCACGAGCAGCGCGACGGACAGCGCGCAGCCGAGGGCCGCCAGGACGAAGTGGCGCCGCGGATCACCGCGGTCGTTAAGGTGCCCCCACAGTGGGGCGGCGAGCATGGCGGCGAGCCAGCCGAGCGCGTGCAACAGCCCGGTCTTGCTGGCGATGGCCCCGGTAGCGGAAAGGCGCGCCGCGAGGTAGAGCGCGAACACGTTGACCAGCGCGAACGCTCCGGCCTGAGCCAGGCCGGCGGCGAACATCCAGTTGCGCAGGTCGACGTCGGCGAGCACGCTGCGCAGGCCGACGAAGGGATCCGCGCCCGCGGCGGGCGCGGCCTTGTCGGGCTCACGGACCCGGCTCCACAACAGCAGCCCGGCGATGCCGGTGACGGCCGCAGTGCCCGTCAGCAACGGCTTGAGCGACCAGTGGTCGAGCATGACCCCGCCCAGCACCGGCCCGGCCAGGCTGCCGCAGGCGATGGCGCTCTCCTGCAGTCCCAGCGAGCGCCCGCGCGAGCTTTCCGCGCTCGAGTGGCCGATGAAGGCGGTGAGCACCACCCCTATGGTGCTGAAGCCTTGCAACAGGCGGCCCAGCATGAAGCCTGAGACGCCGGGGCTCAGCGCCATCAGCAGCATGCTGGCGATGAACACCGCCAGCGAGGCGAGCAGCATGCGGCGATAGCCGAAGCGGTCGCACCAACTGCCGACGACCGGCGCAAAGCACAGTGTGCCGACGGCCGGCGCCGCCAGCGCCACACTGCTCCAGCGCGCCGCGCCCGCAGCATCGATGCCGGTGAGTGTCGCCAGGTACAGCGGCATGATGGGTACGAGCACCATCAGGCCGAGCGTCGTGACCGCCTGGCAGGCGAGAAGCAGCGCGAGATTGCGCGAGGGTAGAGAAACGGCGCCCATCGGTCAGCCCCGTTCGGGCAAGAGCGGGTTGCCCAACCGCCCCATGGCGCTGGGCATGCCGGTGCCAAAGCTCGCGCGGCCGAGAAGCGGTGCGAGGACCTGCTTGAACGGCCAGCTCGGTTCGTCGAGCAGCAGGCTGCGGGTCGGCGCGGCGATCTCCTCCGGCAACGGCACGCGCGCAAGGCACCCTTCCAGGACCGCACGGAGGATGCGCCAGCCGTGCGCCTCGTCCCGGTCGTAGCGCTCGGCCAATGCGGCGATGACGGCGTACAGGTTCACCTCGACGGCGAGGGTCTGCAGGTAGGCGAGCAGCTCGCCGGGGGTGGAGAGCTCCAGCGTGTTGGGCGTGCCGCGGTCGATGACGTAGTCCGGCACCGCGAGCCCTTCCGCGCGCATCAGCGGCGGGCAGATGCGCAAGGTGTCGTGGTCGCGCAGGACGAGCGCGGCGACTTGCCGGCCGCGGAAGGCGAGCAGCACGTTCTGCCCATGCAGCTCGGGCATGACCCCGCGCGCGAGGCAGCGCAGGCCCAGCTCTAGCAAGGCGCCGGCCATCTCGGCGAACAGCGCCCAGACTTCGTCTTCCGGCGCGGCGGCACCCAGGAGCACATCGAACGCGGGCAGCGCACCCTCGGCCGTCACGACCGGCAGGGCCGCCATCGGGACCAGCCTGACATCGGGCAGCCGCGGATAGCGACGGATCAGGCAGGCGAGCTCGCCCGGTTCGGCTTCCAGCGCGTCACGTTGGCGCAAGGCCCACCATTGGTTCTCGTCGCACAGCCAGAGGTGCCTGGCCAGCCACGCGTCGCGTTCGCGCAGGTTCTCCAGGCAGGCGCCTGCGAGCGTCGCGTTGTTCAGATAGCGCGGCGGCAAGGTCCGGACGGCGCCCAATGCGTTGACCGAGAGGGCCAGCTTGAGATGCGTGCCCGGGCGCCCGACGAGGGCGAGCGAGCGCAGCGAGGCGGTCGGAATCGCCGCGCCCGGCCCCGTTCCGAGATCGATGCAGTCGGAGAGCCCGGGCGTGGCCGCGCGCTGGAGCCGGGCCCACTGCCACGGGTGCGCCGGCAGCCACATCCAAGTGTCGTCAACGGCGCCGCGCGCATGAGCGGCGGTGGCGAGCCGGTCATGCTGCGCAGGATCGAGCAGGGCGTGCGCCAGGGGCTGGCCGACCGTGCCGCTTCCGTGTACGCGGTGCCGTGGCACCGCGACCCACTGCAGCGGGATGGACGCCGCCGCCTCCGGGGCGTAGGCCGAGCCGTCACTGTCGCCCCAGTCCTTGGCTCTCGCAAGGGGGTGAAAGGGACGGTCCTTCAAGCAACTCAGCGTCTCCCATGCGAGCAGATCGTCCGGCGCCGCTGCGAGCCTGGCCACGATCCCCCGCTCGTGTGCCGCAGCCAGTTGGGCTTGCGCCAGCGCCAGACGGAAGAAGCGGACCAAGCGGCCGGTCGACTCCGGCCACCAGTCGGCGACCTGCAGTGCCTCGGCAACCTCGACGGCCGCGAGCTTGGCCCCCTGCGTCCCGTCGAGCAGCACGACGTCCCGTTCCGAGACCCGGAAGGGCCGCAGCCCCTCGGCTCGGCGGCCGTGCCAACGGAGCGCCCGCGACGGCCCCAGCGCCACTTCCAGCACCGCTTGGCCCCCGTCCAACGGATAAAAGCGGCAATAACCGCGAAAGCCGTGGAGATCCTCGAGCCACAGTGCGTCGAAAAGATCCTGGAGCAGTCCGCGCACGTAGGTTCGAGACAATATCTCGAGCATGCGCCTCATCCGAACAGCGGCAAGCGGATGCCGACGCCCTGCGCCTGCGCCAACCTGTAGAAGTGCCGGGCGCAGACGAGATCGTCCAGCGCCATGCCCATCGGATTGAGGAGGATGATCTCGTCGTCGCGCTCGCGCCCCGGCCGCTCGCCGATCACGATCTCGCCCAGCTCCGCGTGCAGGCGCTCGCGGCTGAAGCGCCCTTCCAGGACGAGCTGGTTGATGACCTTCTTCTCGCGGTTGGACTGGTCCCAGTCGTCCACCACCACCTTGTCGGCCCTCTCGTAGGCGTCCTTGTGCACGTCCATGATCGAGACGTTGCTGACGAAGGCGCCGGCCTTGAGCCAGTCGAAGGCGAGGTAGGGTGTATCGGCGACGGTGCAGGTGACGACCACGTCGCCCTCGCGCACCGCGGCTTGCGCCGATGCGGAGCGGGTGATGGCGACCTTGGGGAAGGCTTCCTTCAGCGTACGCGACAGCTCCTCGGCGGCGGACGGCGAAAGATCGAACAGATGAAGCCGCTCGATCGACGGGAACTGCTCGAGCAGGGTCTGCATCTGCATGCGCGCGATCGGGCCGCAGCCGACGCAGGCGACATCGGTGAAGCCGTGACGCGCGAGATGGCGCGTGGCCACCGCCGTGATCGCGGCAGTGCGCATGCCGCTGATCAGACCGCCCTCCATTATCGCGATCGGGTAGTTGGTCTGCGCATCGTTCAGCACCACCACGGCGCTGGCGCGCTCGAGACCGAAGCGCGCCGGATTGTGCTGGCGGCTGCCGATCCACTTCAGACCGGCGATGGGATCGTCGCCGCCCAGGTAGCACGGCATGGCGATGATGCGGTCGGCGATGTGGTCGGCACCCGGCCAGCGCAGATAGGGCTTGAGCGGCTGCACGTAGGCGCCGCGGGCATGGGCGGCGAGGCCGTCGACGATGGCGTCGACGTAGGGCTGGGAATGGCCGCCGCCGAGGGCGACGAGGTCGCTGCGGCTGAGGTAGAGCAGGCTGGGGGCGTTCGAAGTAGTCATGCGGCTTGTCCAACGGTGAGGTCGAGGGAGCGTTCCGGATTGCGGGCGAGGTGGCGGTCCCTCATGCGCGACAGCCACTCGTCGTTGTACACCGTGTCGAGATAGCGCTCGCCGCGGTCCGGGAGAATGGTGAGGATGCGGGCAGCATCGCTCAGGCGCGCGCAGAGGCGCTGGATCGCGGCGATCACCGAGCCCGACGAGCCGCCGGCGAAGATGCCTTCGCGATCGACCAGTTCGCGGCAGGCGACAGCCGATTCGTAGTCGTCGATGTGGATGACCTCGCCGACTTCCTCGCGCCGCAGCAACTCCGGCACCCGGCTCGCGCCGATGCCGGGTAGCTCGCGCGGGCACGGTGGCGCGCCGAAGAGCACCGAGCCGGCCGCATCGACCGCGACGACCTTCAGACCCGGCCACGACTCGCGCAGGCGGCGGGCGATGCCGTGCAAGGTGCCCGACGTGCTGACTCCAAGGACCAGGTAATCCACCGGGCGGTCGAGGTCGCGCAGGATTTCCTCGCCCTCGCCGTGGTAGTGGCTCTGCCAGTTGCGCTCGTTGGCGTACTGGTTGATCCACACCGTGCCGGGCCGCTCGCGCAGCAACTGCTTGACCCGCTCGATGCGGGTTTCCAGATAGCCGCCCTGCCTGTCCTTCTCGGTGACGAGCTCGATGTTGCCGCCGTAGCAGCGAATGATCTCGAGATTGGTCGGCGAGATCTTGGGATCGACCACCGCGGTGAAGCGAAGTCCGCGCAGCCGGCACACCATCGCCAGGGCGATTGCCAGGTTGCCCGAGGAGCTTTCGACGATATGGGCGTCGCTTGGAATGCTGCCGTCAGCGAGCCCACGCTCGACGATGTACCGTGCCGGGCGATCCTTGACACTGCCGCCGGGGTTGCACAACTCCATCTTCGCCATGACCTCGCACCGGGAGTCACGGAACAGGCGGGAGAGGCGGACGATGGGCGTCCCCCCTACCCCGTCGAGGATGCTGTCGAGGATCATCGCGCGCTCCTCCCCGCCATCGAGGCTGCGATGAGGGCGCACCTCGGCAGTCCGGCCGGCTGGAACGCATGAAGCGGGCAATCGGCCGCTGCGGCGCGCGGCACAAGATGTACTGCGAAAGCTTTGGATGGCATAAAACCTCCCGCCAAGTTGAGCCGTTGAGGACTGGCTGGCTTGGCCTGGGGAGGCTTGGCTGGCTCACGGAAAATTCAGGTGATCGGGCGGCCGCGAGGCGGCAACGAACCGATCGGCCGGCCTGTCACAGAAACACGAGCGGCCGGCTTCTCGCGCTGGTGGCACTGATTGCCCCCTGCACGACGCTGTATATGATAATCATTTGCATTTATGCAATCAACCCAGAGTAACGATTAGAGATGCATTTGCTGCCGGGGCGGCATGCTGTGCTCCATGGGCCGAAAACGGCGCCACGACGGTCACCCGTCACCCCTGCTGTTTCTCGGTCCCTCCTCCCGATGTGCTCAACTACCCGCCGCTGGATCGAGAGCTTCGGGACAAGGAACGGGAACAGCGCCAGCTTCGCTGAGAAGGAGCGGCCCCCGAAGGGGCCGCCAAGTCCAACAACGCTCAATGCACCAACTGCCGCGCCAGCGCCACCTCTACCGAGTCGCCATCCTGGTTCAGGACATCGAGCCCTGATTCAGGCACGTCGCCCGAGGTGGATTGCGACACCATGATCTTCCTGGCCATCAACCCCAGGCAGGTCATCTGCGAAGAGTTGGCGTAGCCGAGGTAGATCACGTGCACCGGCTGCTTCTGCCCGATGCGCCACGAACGGCGTGCCGCCTGCTGCAACGAATACACGTTGTAGCCCGACTGGAGGAACACGATGGTTGGGAACTCCAGCAGGTCCAGGCCGGTTTTCACCAGCTCGGGATTGGTGATGAGCA
>OFDC01000812.1_pt1 | contig 19922 bp, 18 predicted proteins | sample 1520941 | NCBI WGS metagenome assembly OFDC01 (sample SAMEA94258168, study PRJEB24077) | hot springs metagenome | biome: Aquatic biome; feature: Water | place: India | collected 2012-12-06 | depth 5 m | reverse complement strand
GAAGGACCGCCCGGTCCCAATCGACGCTGGCCAGCGCCTCTTGTGAAACTGGGTCGGCGTCCGGACCGTCGAAGGCTCGTGACAAACCCCAATCCAACCATGCCAATTCGAAGACCTCAGGGTCTCGTGGATAGAGGCGGCGCAGCGTGTGCTCGAAGCCTTCGCCATAGTCGCCCAGCGTCCAGCTGTGCGGGGCGTGGTCCGCGATGTGATCCTGGCAGGCCCGATCGAACGCCTCGTCGCCCAGCCAAGCCTGGGTCTTGCTGAACGTGTCGCGCAGGCAAGCGGCCAGCTGGGCTCTGTAGGCGTGGCGATATACCGCCAAGCCACGTTCCGAGCCCGCGGCGACGCCGTCGGGCTCGACCGCCAGGATCTGGTCGCGCATGGCGCGTTGAAGTGCGAGCAGGCTCATGCGGCGCGGCGCCCGGACGAACAGGCTCGCCGACGCGCGATGTCCAGCTCGGCCAGGAGTTCGCTCAGGGGCGGAATGTCGTCGTCGCGCTCGATCATCGTCGCCGCAGGACCAAAGCGGCTGCAGGCGACTTCATAGAGGGTCCAGACGGGGTCGGGCACAGGCTGGTCGTGGGTGTCGATCAGAAGCTCACGGCCCTGGCTGTGGCCGGCGAGATGGATTTGGCGGACCCGGTCGGCGGGCACGCCCTCGATGTAGGCGTAGGGGTCGAACCCATGGTTCGTCCCACTGACGAAGATGTTGTTCACGTCGAGGAGGAGGTAGCAGCCGGTGCGCTCGCACAGCTGCGCCATGAAGCCCTGTTCGCTCATCGTGTCGTCGGCGAAGGTCACATAGCTCGACGGGTTCTCCAGCAGGATCGGACGCTCGAGGACGTCCTGGACGCGGGCGACATTGGCGCAGACCACGGCCAGGGCCTCCTCGGTGTAGGGCAGGGGGAGCAGATCGTGGGAATTGAAGCCGCCGATCCCCGTCCAGCAAAGATGATCGGAGACCCAGATCGGATCGACCCGGTCGACCAGTGCCTTGAGGCGCGTCAGGTAGTCGGGCCTTACGCCGGTCACTGAGCCGATCGACATCGACACCCCGTGCATGGCGACGGGATAGCGCTCCCGCACCCGATCCAGAACGTGAAGCGGCCGGCCGCCCCGGACCATGAAGTTCTCGGAGATCACCTCGACGAAATCCACGTCCAGGTCTTCTTCAAGAAACTCGCGGTAGTGGGGAGGGCGCAGGCCAAGGCCGAAACCCTGGAAGGGCGCGATGGGATCAAGCATGGAACGCGTTCGCCACAACTGATGGGACCCGGCTGCGCCGGGTCCCGAGGGTCGAAGGGGGTAGCCCCCCATTTCGTGTGATTACTTGGGGGCCTTCAGAGAGCCGCCGGCGCCTTCGCAGGCCTTGGAGGTCATCTCCTTGAAGCCCTGGCCCTTGCAGTCGTTCAGGCCTTTGCACTCGTTCTTGGCCGTCTTGCAGTCGGACGTGCCCTTGCAGGTGTTGACGCCGTAGCAGTGGACTTGGGCGTCCGCGCCCTTCGCCGCAGCGAAGGAAGGGGTGGCGACGGCCATGCTGCTGAGGGCGAACAGAGCGGCGGCCGAGGCCAGGGTGGCGGACTTGAGAGAGGTCATCGATGCTTCCTTGATGGCTGTCGCGGGCCGCATGATCGGCCTCACCATCTCGATTTCGACGACGCTTGGACGGCGGTTACAGCCGCCCCGAAAGAATTCGCAAGACAGACGGGGGGGCGCATCGGCCCCGGGGGGAGGTAGGCCGATGCGCCGTGACCGCAGGGGAGCTTGGGGGGGAGCTCTGCGGTCATGCCCGTCCGGGAAATCAGTGGCCCGCGATCTGGCCGCCATCGACGTGCAGGGTCTCACCCGTCACGAAGCCGGCGTCTTCCAGATAGAGGATGGCTTGGGTGATGTCGGAGACCTCGCCCATCCGGTTCATCGGGTGGAGCGACGCCAGGGCCGCGAAGGATTCCGGCGAGTGCATGCCGCTGTCGATCATGCCCGGCGCCACCGCGTTCACGCGGATGCCCTGCTTGGCGTACTCGATCGCCAGGCTCTTAGTCGCGGCCGACAAAGCGCCCTTGGTCAGGGAGGCCAGGACCGAGGGGACCGCCGAGAGGGCGTGGTCGACGATGGTCGTGGTAATCTGGACGATGTGGCCCGAGCCCTGTTTCAGCATCACCTCAGCGGCGGCCTGAGTGGTGAAGAAGAAGCCGTCGAGGTTGGTGGCCAGCAGCGCCCGGTATTGCTCCGGCGTGTACTGGGTGAAGGGGCTCGGAATGAAGATCCCGGCGTTGTTGATCAGGGTGTCGACCCGGCCGAAGCGCGCCACGGCGCTATCGATCACGGCCTTGCCGACCGCCGGATCGCCGATATCGCCGGCGATGGTCACATAGTCCGGGTTGGTCGACGGCTTGATCGAGCGGGCCGTGCCGACCACTTGGTAGCCGCGATCGAGGTAGGCCTTGGCGATGCTCTCGCCCAGGCCACGAGAGGCGCCAGTGACCACGGCGACTTTGCGTTCGTTCGACATTGTTCATCTCGTTGTTGTTGTCTTCGCCGGGTCGGCGACAACGAGAGACTGGGCGCTAATCGTAACCGGCATAACCTCCTTTTTATGGTGACGACCCTCCCAGAAAATGAGAGGCTGCTGGGGAGCGCGCGCCTGAAAACTCAACCTATGAAAGCGAACGGGCGGCGCGTCTGGCCGAGACAGGTTCAAACCCGCCTCAGGCCATGGCGCGCTCGAGCTCGGCCATCGCCTTGCGCAGCCGCGTCGTCGCAAAATCGAGGAAGACGCGCATCTTCAGCGGCAAGGCGGCGCGCCCCGCGTGAACAAAGTGGACGGGCACGGATTCGGGTTCGAAATCGCGCAGCACGACCGTCAAGGCTCCGGCGCGAACCGCGTCCGCGCACTGATAGGTGAAGACGCGGGTCGCCCCGACGCCCCGGGCCGCCGCCTCTACGGCCGCCTCGGCGGTCGACACCGCGAGGCGCGGTGTGATCGCCACGCTCACCGGGCCTGCGCCGCCAGGGCGCCGGAAGGTCCAGGAGGTGGTGGCCGGCGCGGTCTCGAAGGCCACGCAGGGGAGGGCGCTGAGATCCTCCAGGGCCTTGGGCGTACCATGGGCGGCGATCAGCGCCGGGCTCGCGCAGACGACCATCGTAAGGACCCCGACCCGCGTCGCCACCATGCTGCTGTCGGGCAAGGCGCCGACCCGAACCGCCACGTCCACGTGGTCGTCGAGCAGGTGCAGGTTGCGATCCGACAGCACCAGGCGGATGGCGATGTCCGGGTAGGTAGCCAAGAAATCGGCCACGATCGGCAACACATGGAGCCGGCCAAAAAGGACCGGAGCGGTGATCACCAACTCGCCGCGCGGGGTGTCGTACTCGCCGGCGGCGGCGCGCTCTGCCTCTTCGACATCCTCCAGGATCCGCCTGGCCGCTTTGACATAGGCCGCGCCGGTTTCCGTCAGGGTGAGCTTGCGGGTGGACCGCAGGAGCAGCTGAACGCCAAGGTGCGCCTCGAGTGCGCTCACCTTGCGGCTCAAGGTGGCGAGCGGCATGCGCAGGCTCTTCGCCGCAGCGGTGAAGCTGCCCTTCTCGACCGCCAGTTGGAGGATCGACATGGCCTCAAACCGGTCCATTCAGCTTCCACATTATGAGAGTCATCTTCCCAGCATAACTGGATTATCGCGAAAATCGAGACGGACTAATTCTTGGGCAACGGAGCCGAACGGGCTCGTTGAACCCAAAGGAAACTCACATGTCTCGCGTCGCCATCCCCTCGCTCGATAACGCCCCTGAAGCTTCCAAGCCGGTGCTGGACGCCGTGCACAAGCAACTCGGCGTCGTCCCGAACCTGTTCCGCCTGATCGCCAACAGCCCGAACGTCCTGGGCGGCTACGTCGGCTTCTCCGGCGCGCTGAACAAGACGCTGGACGTGAAGACCCGCGAGCGGATCGCCCTGGCGGTCGCCCAGGTCAACGCCTGCGACTACTGCCTGTCGGCCCACACCTATCTGGCCACCAACCTGGCCAAGATGAGCCCCGAAGAAATCGCGCTGAACCGCAAGGGCGCTTCGGGCGACCAAAAGGCCAACGCCGCAGTGAGCTTCGCGGCCAAGGTGACCCAGGCCCGCGGCCACGTGAGCGACGCCGACCTCGCCGAGGTCCGGGCGGCCGGCTACGAAGACGCGCAGATCGTCGAGATCGTCGCCCTGGTGGCGGAGAACTGCTTCACCAACTTCCTGAACGAAGTCGCCAAGACCGACATCGACTTCCCCGTGGTCCTCGCCGCAGAGGCGGCCTGATCGCCGCAGGAGCTGGCGGTCTTCGATCGCCAGCTCCGCTCGGCTGAGGAGTTTCCCCATGTCCTACGGTTTCCTCGACATCGCCATGACGCCGAGCGTCCAAGCCGTGCAGGTGGCGATGGGCACCGACCACATCTTCCGTGATTTCGAGGGCGACCGCGCCTTCGATCGCTTCACCGAGCGCGAACGCGCGCACATCGCCTCGCGCGACAGCTTCTACATGGCCACGGTCACGGAGACCGGCTGGCCCTACGTCCAGCATCGCGGCGGCCCGGCCGGTTTCTTGAAGGTCGTTGATGACAGAACGCTGGCCTTCGCCGACTACCGGGGCAACCGCCAGTATCTCAGCGTCGGCAATCTGGCCGCCGATGACCGCGTCTCGTTGATCCTCGTCGACTATCCGCGCCGGACGCGGATGAAGATCCTGGGACGCATCGAACATGTCGCCGTCGACGCCGATGCGGACCTGGCGGCCTTGGTCGCCGACCCTGACTATTACGGCCAGCCGGAACGCATCTTGAAGGTTCACCTCGAAGCCTTCGACTGGAACTGCCCCCAGCACATCACCCCCCGGTTCAGCCAGGCCGAGGTCACCGAGGCCATCGCGCCTCTACAGGTCCGCCTGGCGGAGCTGGAATCCAAAAACAAGGCGCTGCACGCCCTGCTCGCAGCCGAACCCAAAGGACACTGACCATGGACGCCGAACGCCCGCCCCTGCCGCCCTTCACGACCGTCGCGGACGCCGAGAAGAAGGTGCGTCTGGCCGAGGACGCCTGGAACTCTCGCGACGCCGAGCGCGTGTCGCTGGCCTACACGCCCGACAGCCATTGGCGTAACCGCGCCGAGTTCCTGCAAGGCCGGCCGGCCATCGTCGAGTTCCTGACGCGCAAGTGGAACAAGGAGCTGGACTACCGGCTGATCAAGGAACTCTGGGCCTTCCGCGAGAACCGGATCGCCGTCCGGTTCGCCTATGAATGGCGCGACGACAGCGGCAGCTGGTTCCGCGCCTATGGCAACGAGAACTGGGAATTTGACGAGCGCGGCCTCATGCGCCGCCGCGTCGCCAGCATCAACGACGCCCCCATTCGGGCCGAGGACCGCAAGTTCTTTTGGCCCCTGGGACGGCGACCCGACGACCATCCGAGCCTCACCGACCTTGGTCTGTAACCGCCCGCAAGCTCGGTGCGCCTTAGAACGCCGATGAGGGTTCGTAACTGGCATGCCTGACCGATGTCGGTTATTATTCTTTCCCGCCAAAACGCTCAGTTGAGAGAAACACAATGCTCGCCCTAGAGGTCGTTCCGCTAACGGTGTCGGACATTGAGCGCGCCCTGGCGTTCTATGTGGAAAAGGTCGGTTTCAGTCTCGATGTGGACTACCAGCCGACCGAGCAATTCCGGGTCGTGCAGGTTACGCCGCCCGGCTCGGCCTGCTCGATCCACCTGATCCGTTCGGACGCGCCGAAGCCTCTGCGGGACCTCTACCTGGTGACCGAGGACCTCGCCGCCACGAGGGACGACCTGATCGCGCGCGGCGTCGCCGTCGGCGACATCCGCCACAAGCACCCCTGGGAGACTTGGTCGGGCGAATTCGCACCGGGCCTCGATCCCCAGCGCCGAAACTACAGCAGCTTTGCGGACTTCTCCGACCCGGACGGCAACACCTGGACGCTGCAGGAACGCGGCTTCAGCAAATCCTGACCTGATCGCACCAACCGAAGGAGACGACAGATGGGCCTGTCCTGGCAGCAAGGACCTCTTGGGGGCGCCACCGTGGGCGGCTTCCTCAGCGCCGCCCCGCTTCCTGAGCGGCTTCTGTTCGCCGAGCCGCTTCGGCGGCGGATGCGCATTCGACATAATGGCGAATGGGTCGCCGACAGCGAGGATGTCATCCTGCTGCACGAACCCGCGCGCTACCCCGTGGCGTACTTCCCGATCGGCGACATTCGCCCTGGGCTCCTGATCGCCGAAGACCGCAAGACGCAGCACCGCGATCTTGGCGAAATGGACTGGTTCGCCGTCCAGGTCGGAGATCGGACCGTGGCCCACGCCGCGTGGCGCCTGACCGGTCTGCCGGCGCACGCTAGCGTCCTTGAGGGACGGGTCGCCTTCGCCTGGCGCGCCATGGACGCCTTCTACGAAGAAGACGAACGCATCGTCGGCCACGCTGCCGACCCGTACCATCGCATCGATATCCGCCAGAGCTCGCGACATCTGGTCGTCAAGCACGGGGATCGGGTGATCGCCGACACCAAGCGGCCGATTGTTTTGTTCGAGTCGGGCTTCGCGCCCCGCTGGTACGTCTCGCGAGACGACATCCAAGCCGACGCCTTGGAGCTCAATCCGTTCCAGACCTTCTGTCCCTACAAGGGGATAGCGAGCTATTTTAACGTCGGGGACAACTCGAAAGCCGCTTGGTCCTATCCGCAGGCCTGGCCGGAGGTGGCTCGGATATCCAACTTCGTCTCGTTCGAACCTGATCAGGTCGATGTCTGCTTGGACGGCAAGAAGCTGGCCATGGAGCCGGGGCAGGGGGTGCTGCCGCATGGCATCGATCGCGGCCTAGACCCCGACGAAATGCTGGAAAGGCGCTAGCTCAAGTGACGCGCGGTCGTCCTGACGAAAGCGGCGCGCGGCAGCGCCGGACGCGGAGGCATCACCCATGACAGGCACGGCATGCGGTCAGCTGCTGGCGGTGAGCGTCGGGCTTCCGCGCGATATTCTGTGGCGCGGCCAAATGGTCCGCACGGCGATCTGGAAAGAGCCCGTCGAAGGTCGCCGGCGTGTGTCACGCCTTAATATCGACGGGGACGGCCAAGCCGACCTGCGAGGCCACGGCGGTGAGCAACGCGCGGTCTTCGTCTACCAGACCGACTCCTACCGCTACTGGGAAACGAGGTTGGATCGCCGGGATCTGAGCCCGGGGCAATTCGGCGAGAACTTCACGATCGACGGACTGCCTGATGACGAGGTCTGCATCGGCGACCGCTACAGAATTGGGTCGGCCTTCTTCGAAGTCACCCAGCCGAGGGTCACCTGCTATCGCCTCGGCATCCGCCTGGACCATCCACAAATGCCGTCCCTCCTCACCTCGAGCGGACGGCCGGGCTTCTACCTGCGCGTCTTGGAGGAAGGCGACGTGGGCGCCGGCGACATCATCGAACTGGTCTCCAGAGGGCCAGAGCAGATGACCGTCAAGACCGTCAACGCGCTGCTCTATTCGTCCCATCACCCCGAGGACGAGCTACGCCGCGCTCTGAACATTCCGGCGCTATCGCCGGGCTGGCGGGGATCCTTCGAGACGCTGTTAGAAGCTGAGAACGCCAACCCCGGCGCCGCGGGCAATCCAGCCCTTACGCCTTCGGCGGCGAGCCATGTCTCGGCGCCCGGCTTCCGGCCCATGCGCATCGCGCAGGTCATACCCGAGGCCGCTGACATTCTCTCCTTTAGGCTCGAGGCCGCCGATGGCGCAGCCGTGACCCGCGCGCTCCCGGGCCAATTCGTCGCTCTCAGGCTTCATCCCAAACCGGACGGGCCGGCGCTGGTGCGCAGCTACTCTGTATCGGGGCAGTCCTCGCGGACCGGTTATCGCATCAGCGTCAAGATCGAGCCTGGCGGCCTTGCGGGCGCATATCTCAGCTCTGGAGTACACGTCGGGGACGTCATCGAGGTAAGCCAGCCCCGAGGCGCCTTCACCCTGGGCCCGGGCGAGGAGCCCGTCGTCTTACTGAGCGCCGGCATCGGGGCGACCCCCGTCCTGGCGATGCTGCAAGCCCTAGCGGCCGACGCTTCCGAGCGAGAGGTCTGGTGGCTCCACGCGACCCGCAGCGGCGAGACCCATGCGTTCGGCGGCGAGGCGCGGGATCTTCTGGCCAACCTGAGACGCGGTCGATCCCAGGTCTGGTTCACCCGTCCAACTGCGACTGATCACGCTGGGTTCGACTACGACGCGGCTGGGCGCCCTGCCGTCGAGGCCTTCGCTGCCCTAGGCGTTCCGCCACACGCCGACTTCTATCTCTGCGGTCCCCAAGCCTTCATCGATGAGATGAGCCAAGGTCTCGCCGCATGGGGGGCCGGGCCGCAGAAAATCCATTGGGAGCTATTTGGTGGCGGCGGCTCATTGAAGCCCGGGCTGATGGGCGGACCTAGACCCCCTCCGTCCCGGGCCGACCTCGATGGAGAAGGCCCACTTGTGTCGTTCGCCAGGAGCGGCGTGAGCATGCGCTGGCGAGCGGAAGATCAAAGCCTGCTCGACTTGGCCGAAGCTTGTGGGGTCCCCGTGCGATGGTCCTGCAGGGCGGGGGTCTGCCACAACTGCGAAACCGGCCTCATCTCGGGCGCGGTGACCAACGATCCTGACCCACTCGATCCGCCGGTGACCGGCAACGTCTTGATCTGTTGCGCTCGCCCAAAGCAGGACGTCGTCCTTGACCTTTAGTCGAACGATGTTGGCTCCACGCGCGTCCCGGCGATTATCCTTCGGTCGGGGTGGGGCCAGGCGCGAGCGTGCCTGATGCCGACAGCCGGCCGGTCGGTCTTCGATTGGGGCCCTAAAATGAAAATCATCCTGCCGTCGGTGCGGCTGTAACCAAACCGGCCCCTCCACCGAACATGTCGATCGAGCTTGGCCGCAAGCGGTCGGCTCGTCGGTGGGCGAACGCTCCCACGAAGGGGCGAGGGGGACGTGACGATGCTGAGCAGATTGAAGATCTCAACCAAGATCGGCGCGCTCGTGATGGCGCTAGGCGTGATCTGTGTCGGTATCGCGATCGCCGGCGGCCTGCAGCTGACGCGCGTCGATCAGCAGTATGTGGTGCTCATCCAGCGGAAGGGCCCGTCGCTGGTGGCCCTCACCGGCGCCGAGCGGGCCAACTATCAAATGGCCTATGGCATGGCGATGGTCGTCGCCTATCCCGACGGTTCGGAAGAGGGGCGCGCCTGGGCCCGGTCGGTGACCGCCTCCTTCAAGGATGGCCAAACCCTGCTTGCGCAGGCGGCCAAGGGAATCCCCGAACACGCCGACGACATCTCTTCCCTCCAAACTCAATTGGAGGCCAACAAGGTCGCCCTCGACCACATCGTCGAGCTGGCCTTGCTCGGCGAACGGGAAGCGGCCACCGCTGCGTTGACCTCTGTCGATCCGAAGCTGGTGGCCTATGGCCAGGCGACGCGCACGGTGATCGATCGGGCCGTCGGTGAACAGCATGCGCAGGCCATGGCGCTGACGCGCAGTTCGGACCGCACCCGCTGGGTCTTGCTGGCGGTCAGCATCGTCGGCGCGGGGCTGGCGATCGGCGCCGCGCTGTGGATGACGGCGATAACCATCACTCGACCGCTCGACCGTCTGCGCGAGGGCATGACGCGCTTGGCCAGCGGCGACAACGCCGCGCCCGTCGAAGGCCGTGGCCGCGGCGACGAGATCGGCGCCATGGCCGAAGCGGTTCAAGTCTTCAAGGACAACGCCGTTCGGCTAGTGGAAGCCGAACGCCTGGCAGAGACGGCCCGGGCGGCGACCGAGGAAGAGCGGGCCGATGCCGAGGCGATCCGCGCAAAGGTCGCAGCCAGCCAAGCTCAGGTCGTCGAGGCCCTGACGGTCGGCCTGGAGCGGCTATCAGCCGGTGACCTGACCCATCAACTCGAACAGACCTTCGCCCCGGAATACGAGCGGCTGCGCCAGGATTTCAACGCCGCCGCCACGAGGCTCCGCGACGCGATGTCGGTGATTGTCGACAATGCCCGGGCCACCGGAATGGGCGCGGCGCGTATCTCTTCAGATGCCGACCACCTGGCGCGCCGCACCGAACAACAGGCCGCAGCCCTGCAAGAAACCGCCGCGGCGCTCAACGAGATCACCGCGACGGTGAAGACGACCGCTGAAGGGGCAGGGGAGGCGCGCGCAATCGTCGCTGAGGCGCAGAGCACGGCATCGCGTGGCGCCGTCATCGTCGGCCAGGCCGTCCAGGCGATGACGGCGATCGAGGGCTCCTCCGGTCAGATCGGGCAAATCATAGGACTGATCGACGAGATCGCCTTCCAGACCAATCTTCTGGCTCTGAACGCCGGCGTCGAGGCGGCCAGAGCCGGCGAAGCCGGAAGCGGTTTTGCGGTCGTGGCGCAGGAGGTGCGCGCCCTTGCGCAACGCTCGGCTGGCGCGGCCAAGGAGATCAAGGCCCTGGTCGTCCAGTCGGGCGAGCAGGTGAGCAATGGCGTTCGCCTGGTGGGAGACACCGGCGCTGCACTGATGGAGATCGTCGGCAAGGTGGCCTCTGTCGACGCGTTGATTTCGGAGATCGCCAAAACCTCGCTGGGTCAGGCCGCCAGCCTGCAGCAGATCAACGCGGCCGTCGGACAGATGGACCAAGTCACGCAACAGAATGCGGCCTTGGTCGAGCAATCGACAGCCGCCAGCCACGCCCTGGCCCGGGACGCTGGCGCTCTAAGTCAGCTGACGGGCCAGTTTCGAGTGACATCGGTTTCGGAGGGCACCGTGCAGGCCCGGCCGCGCACCCGACCCGTGGTCGTCGCGGGCAGGGCGCTCCAAGCCTGATGCGTCTCGAAGGGCTGAGCGCCGCAGTCGTACTGGCCTGCGCCGCCACCCCTGTGGCAGGCCGGGGGGAACCCAATCCATTTTTCGACGACCTCTCGGGCGTGGTGACCGTCGGACCCGCGATCGGATCGGGCGAAACGTCTTGGACCCGGGGAGGCCTTGGCAAGCTGCAGACCGATGACCGGGCTCAGATCGCCGCCTCCGCCATCCTGGTCTGGCGTGGCCAGTTCGGGCCGCGCCTAGGCGCGGTTGTGTCAACCGACCTCCAGTCGTTGGGCGATCCGTCCGCGGGGCTGGACGAGGCTTACGTGACGCTGCGCCCAGCCCCTGGCGCCGTCCGGATGTCGGCGCGCGCGGGTCTCTTCTTCCCACCGGCCTCACTTGAGCATGACGGCTCCGAATGGTCGGTCGTTCGGACGCTGACACCATCGGCGATCAACAGCTGGCTGGCCGAGGAAGTGAAGGTCGCCGGCGTCGAGGCCACCGTACGCACAGACGTTGCGGGCCGGCCGGTCGGCCTGACGGCCGCGGCCTTCCAAGGCGACGACACGTCGGGCGCCCTGCTATTCTTCCGAGGATGGGCGCTGCACGATCTGCGCTCCAATCTCGGCGGCAGCTTCAAGTTGCCGCCGACGCCGAACCAATTCCTCGGCAAGCAGAACCAGAGCACGCAGCCAGTCGACGAGGTCGACGGACGATGGGGCGCCTATGCGCGCCTGGACTATGCCCCGAGCCAGACCCTGGCGCTCAACGCCTTCGTCTATGGCAACAATGGCGACCGAACGAGCGTCGTGCAGGGGCAATACGCCTGGCGGACGCGCTTCGTGCAGGTCTCGGCACGCTGGGCGCCTTTCGACGACGTCGAGGTGCTCGCTCAGACCGTGACCGGGGAGACCGCCATGGGCGCGGCCGTCAACGGCCTTGATCCCGCCGACGTGGGGTTCGCGGCCACCTATCTCCTGGTCACGCGGCGCTTTGCGCGAGGATCGGGAACGGTCCGCATCGACCAGTTCTCCGTTTCGGACCGAACCTTCAAGGCGATCGACAACAACGCAGAACGCGGCTGGGCCGCGACCGTGGTCTGGTCGGCGCCGATTTCGCAGCGCTCCGAACTGATTGCCGAGACCATTTTCGCGAGCAGCGAGCGGCCCGACCGGCTTCGGCTAGGCGCTGCAGCGGACCAGGATAGTCTCCAGGTCAGGACGGCGTTTCGCACGGCGTTCTAGGCGCCGGAGGCCTAGCGGCCGCTTAAAATGAGCCGCTCTCGGCCGCAGTAAAATACAAGGGCAGCCATGGTCGACGTCACGCGTGTACCAAGCCCCGAGGCGGAGAACGCCGACGCCATCTACGCGGTCGGCGATATCCACGGACGCCTCGACCTTCTGATCGAGATGGAGGCGGCGATTGCGCAGGACATCGAGCGCACGCGGCCGCAACGCCCGGTGATCTGTTACCTCGGCGACTATGTGGACCGCGGACCGGCCTCCGCCGGGGTGGTCAGCCATCTCGTGGGCTCGGCGTCGGGCAATCCGCCCAGGGTGTTTCTAAAGGGCAACCACGAGGATCGTCTGCTGGCGTTTCTCGACAACCCGAGGGCGGCGCGACAATTGTTAGCTGGGCAACGCTAAGGTCGAACGGAAGCAGAACAGGATCATCAGGCGGCGCCGCGCACGCGGTTGCCAAGTGTCAGCCCCCGCCGGCCGGCGGGGACCGCCGCAGCGCGATCCCATAGGAAGTCGCCAGAGAAAGCGATGTGCTCCCAGCCGACAGGAGAGGTGTGGGCCAGGAGTTCGTCAGGCGCCGGGTTACCTGCAGCGCGAAGGTGGGCGACGGCGTCGGCCATGTAGGTCGAGTTCCACCAGACTATGGCGGCGGTCACCAGGTTCAGGCCGGAGGCGCGATACTGTTGAACATCACGGGTCCGGTCGGCGATGCGGCCCTGGCGGAAGGTGCAAATTGCCTGTGTCAGTGCGTGCCGCTGCTCGCCTTTGTTGAGTCCTGCCTGACAACGCCGGCGCAGAGCCGGATTTTCCAACCAGTCGAGCATGAATAGGGTCCGTTCGATTTTCCCGACCTCCTGCAGCGCGACAGCGAGTTGGTTTTGCCGCTCGTAGGCGGCGAGCTTTCGCAGCATGGCAGACGGCGCAGCGTGACCGGCCTGGAGGGAGGCGACGAGGCGCAGGATTTCGTCCCAGTGCCCCTTCACTATGTCGGTCCGAACCTTCCGGCCCATGATGGACGCCAAGCTGGGATAGGTTGATGGCGGTTTGATCGAGACCAGCCGGCGATCCTGAAAGTCGCGCAGACGCGGGCAGAAGCGGAAGCCCAGCATGGCGCAGAGCGCGAACACGTGGTCGGTCGCACCGCCGGTGTCAGTATAGTGCTCGGCGATCGACAGGCTCGTGCCATGGTGAAGAAGACCGTCCAGTACGTAGGGCGCTTCATGCGTCGCCGCCGAGATAACTCGCGCGTGGTAGGGATCGTGCTGATCGGAGACGTGGGTGTAGAAGCTGAAGCCTGGGTCGACGCCGTAGCGGGCATTCACCTCGCCGGCCGAACCGCCCCGCTTTCCCGAGCGGAAGAACTGCCCATCGGAGCTTGAAGTCGTGCCGTCGCCCCAGACGGCCGAAATCGGCAGGGCGTGGTGCGCATCGATAATTCGGGCCAGCGCGGCTTTGTATGTGTCGTCGCGGATGAAGGCGTCAGCCGTCCAGACCAATTGATCGCGAGTCACGCCCTGGCTGGCCTGGGCCATCCGCGCGAGTCCCAAGTTTGTCGCATCGGCCAGAATGGCCGCCAGAAGCGCATTTTCGTTTGGACAGGGCTCGCCGGTGCGCAGGTTGGTGAAGGCGCCGAGGAAGCCGGTGTCGCGGGCGACCTCATGCAGCAGCTCAGTTACCCGGATCCTCGGCAACATAGTGTTGATCCGATCAGCGAGCGCATCGGCTTCCGGAGGCGTGGAGAGCTTGACCGGCGTGATGTGCAGGCGGTCGTCGCGAAGTTCCACGCCTTCGAGCCGCCCCCGCTGCAGTTGATGGGAAAAGCGTTTCAGCCGCCAATCCAATTCCCGGCTGCGGCTTTCGAGCCAGACCTCGGCGCTGGTGGGCAGTCCTAGCCGGGTGGTGATCGGCTCGGATTCCGCCTGAGGCAGCATGTAGGTGTCGAATTGACGATAGGCCGTTGACCGCTCGACCCAGACATCGCCCGAGCGCAGCTTATTGCGAAGGTGGGCAAGGCTCGCCGTTTCATAGAGGCGGCGGTCGATGCGGCCCTGGTTATCGACCATCAGCGCTCGCCACTCCTTCTTGAAGGGCATGGCCGCGTTGGTCGGGACGCTGCGGCGGGTCGAGTTGTGCATCTCTCGCAGAACGTTAATCGTCGCGATTGTCTTCTCGCTGCCGCGCGCGGCCTTGAACTCCAGCGCCTGCAATAGAGCCGGAGCGAACTTTCTGAGGCTCGCGTATCGATCCGCGGCGCGGACGAGCGGGTCGACGTCTGCCGTTTCGGCGATCTCAGCCACTTCCTTCCGCACCCGCAGCAGCTTGTTCCAACCAACGGCCTCATCGAGCGTCTCGAACGGGTCCGCCTCGGTTTCGGCGGCCGCTGCAAGGGCGTCGATTGTGCCGAGGAACATACGCATGAGCCGGGCGACATCCCTGGCGGTCGCGCTGTACTGACGCGCCTGGGCGTTCTTGCCCCGACTGAAGGCCGCCCCGATCAGACGGTCCGCCATGTCGATGGCGGCGTCGGTCAAGCGCGCCTCAAGGTCGATCAGAAGAGCGACCACGGTCGCTCGGCGGCGCGCCGAGGTGTAGCGGTCGATGAGATAGCTCGGCGAAAGCCGCCCCTCGCGCGCCAGGCGGCGAAGCCGATCTGGATGGACCCGATCCCCGGCGCCCTGTGCTATGCCAAAGGCGCGCACAACGCCGAGCTTGTCGATGATCTCGCGCACGTGGTCGGGCTTGGGTCCGCTTGGGATCGTCCGCAACTGGGTCAGGCGCGTGAAGCCGGTCTCTGGATCAAGCATCAGCAGTTCGTCCAGCGCCGCCAGCTGCTCGGGGCCAAGGCCGGTGAGGAGGGCCTCATGGACGCGCTTGCGCGCTGCGGCCCGCCCAGCGATGCCGGCACGCTCAATGGTCGCCGGGGCCGGGAGCATGATCGCCTTCTCGCGAAGCGCGGCCACCACGGCGCCCACGATCGCCGCGCCCCTGTCTGTCGACCAGGCAGCAGAAGCCGCCGCCTCGATCATCATGCCGAGGTCTGTCCGTACAGCCGGACGGAGCCCAAGGGCGGCACCAATCTCGCGAGCATGGTCTGTCATGGTCTGCTCGCGCGCCGCGTAGTCGGCCAGCACGGTCGATGGCAGATCCAACTGCCTCGCGATGAAGTCGACGAGGGGTTCCAGGTTTGCACCTGGATAGGCGGCGCATTGCGCCAATGTCAGTCCAGGATGGCGGATCAGCGCGAGCTGCACCGCAAACCCTAAACGATTGCGCTCTTCCCGCCGGACCTCGATGAGGCTGAGGTCCCTTCGATCGAAGGTGTATAGGCGCGCCAGCGCGTCACACTCGACCGGAACTCCAAACAGGTTACGCCGCTCCTCGGCGCTCAGCAGGTCTCTCCGCCCCATGGCCGCCTCCGACCGTCCACAGAACCCTATTGAGGATCATGGACAGTCCGACGTAAAGGGACGTATTTTGTGGACGGGAATCCGGGCTTGTCAGCGACAAGCGCGTCTTCGTCCAGAGAACGAACGTTTGGGGGACGCCTCGATGGGCGACGTGCTCGGCTATGCCCGGGTCAGCACTGGTGACCAGGATGTCGCTGGCCAGACGATCCGGCTTGAGCAGGCCGGAGCAATCCGGGTGTTCACCGACGTGAAGTCGGGCAAGTCTATGGATCGGCTAGGCTTGGCCGAGCTCCTCGCGTTTTCGCGCAAAGGCGACACCCTGGCGGTCGTGCGTCTGGATCGGCTGGGTCGCTCGCTCACCGAGCTCCTCTCTATCGTGGAGCGGTTGAAGGAGCGCGGGGTGGCGCTGCTCAGCCTGGAGGAGAAGATCGACACCTCATCGGCCGCCGGCGAACTGGTGTTCCACGTCTTTGGCGCCATTGCCCATTTCGAGCGGCGCCTGATCGCCGAGCGCACGAAGGACGGGATCGCCGCGGCAAGGGCAAAGGGAAAGGTCCCCGGCCGCCAACCGCTTGACGCCGACAAGGTGCAGGCCGCGCTGAAATTGGTGGAAGCGGGAATGTCTCCCACCAAAGCGGCTAGTCAGCTCGGGCTCGGGCGTTCCACCGTCTACCGGGAGGTCGCAGCGGCCGGGCTTAGGCGGACCGCCTAGGAACAGACGCTTTGAACCCCTGCTTGGGGTGGTTAGCGGACTCCTCATGGGGAGGTTGAGCCTGCTTCTCCGCTCCAGAGCTTCACAACAACTCAACCTTGACGGCTCATCATTGCCTGTGATTGCGGTGGAGTTCGGAGCAACCAATGGGATTGGTGACATGGACAGCGGTGTTCCGGCTTCCATCCGTTCGTGACGCTCCGGCGGACTTGGCTCGTTCGGTCAACGGCCTGGTCGGCGCTCAGCTCCAGCGAGAGTTGCGACCTAAGCTGCGCTCGAGGGACTGGGATTTCGCTGAGCCTTGGCCGGAGGATCACGGGTGGCATAACGAAGCTCTCGCTCCCGAACCCCCAAAGGCAATCGGTGTGAGCTTGGTCGTTAGTCCGGAGCTGGATGCGGCAACGCCGGAAGGCGGAGCGTTGGAGGGCCGTTGGCGAGTTGTGATCGGCATTGACGTCGGCTGGCTACCAAATACGAGAATGCGACGCCTCAAGATCCTCGTGCGGCTCGCTCATGCAGTCGAAGCGAGTTGCGTTGAGCTCGGAGCTACCGGGTTCGTTTGGGAGGTTGGCGGTGCCTGAATGAGGGTCGCGAGCGGGTGGTTAGCCGCCATGGGATAGCGCCACTTAGCTTCGACGCGCTCTCGCACTCCTGGAGCGTACATTCGCGTCGGCGGGCGGCGCGCTCCGTGGCCGGACCATCGCCCGTGAGTCGACACTGACGCCTGCTTGATCAATGCCGAGGACTGTAAGGCGACGGCTACGGATCCTTCACAGTGCAATCCTAGGATGTCGGCATGATCGACATCTCCGCCCCCCGAATTGGACCCGAGCTTGCCGCACGGCGGGTGGCGTTCACACTGAATATCGGCGCGGGTGCCGTGGCCATATGGCAAGGCATCTTTCCGAACGTGCTGACAGGCGCGGCGTGCATCGCCGCTCCTTGGATCGCGGTTTCGGTCGCAGCGTTCAATCAGCGGTTTTCATCAAGTGCCGCTAGCGCGACTTCCACGGCAGATATCGCGGGCCTTTGGTTTCCAGTCCTGGTCCTTTTGGTGCAGGCGTTCTTTCAGCAGAAGATGCTGGAGCCTCTATTGCCGTTCTTGGCGGCGCTGCCATTTGCTCTCTTCTTATTCGCCGCACTGCTCAAGGCGGACCTCGATGCCCGGTCTGCGTCAGGCATCCCCTTCCTGATTGCCGCGAGTACGGCCTGGGCTTGGGCAAGCGCGATCCACATCAATGTGGCCCTCGATACCTCCGCGCCTTCCAGGATGGATGGAACGGTGCTGGAGATCTATTCCTCGCGCGGTCCGCGACGCATGACAGTCTTTTACGGTCATGCGGGCCAGAAGGCGCTAGTAAGTGGGCTACCCGCCGGCGACCGCCAAGTGGGCTCGCCCGTAGTGATCGAGAGAAAGAACGGAAGATTTGGCTGGCGATATCTAAGGGCGCTCTAGAGCGTGAAGGCAAGTTAGCGGCGATGACTGCATACCCGATCAGGGTGAGGGCACGATAACGTGGAAAGACCAGACCGTAGACCAACTGGCTTTCGATCTTGGCTGCAATAGCACGGGGCTTTCGGACCTACGAGCCGCCCTTGTGCGTGTCTCCGAACTCGCTGGAGTCAAACCTCTTCGTTGGTAAATCCAATGCCCGACTGCGCGATCCACGACCGCGAGGCGCGCCAGCGCGAAGTACCGCTCTGGGTGGGTGGCGGAATTAATCAAGTCTGGTGAAAATAGGACACGACGGCACCGTCGACTACGCGAAGCCCTCTACTCTCGACCACGCAAGGGCGCTTTGGGTCGAGCGCCCTGAAGCCCTCTCCGATCCAGCCGAAATTTACAGGCCGCCCCCTGCGCTCGAACGACTGTAGGTACTCCAGTGCGGCGATGTGCTCCTTTTTGCTAGGTGCATTGGACCGGCCAATTGGCCATTCACCTTCCAGTCGACGCAGGGTTCCGTGGATTTCGAAGCGGCTGCATCGGCTTAGGTAGGTACCAGTTGGAATTGGGGCGACGATCAGAGTGAAGCTGATGGCGTTGGCCCGGGACAGCTTCAGGACCCTGACAGATTCCCAATCGCCGCCGGCGGATGCAGGCGTTCCCAAAAACACGCCTGCAAGAAGCGCGGCTGAGATTAGCGGCAGGCAACGCGCTCTACTGGTTCGCAAGGTGGCCATAGGCTGACGCTAGCGCAACCAAAGAGCGACTGCTATAGGTCGCAGGCCGCCGGAGGCTTCCACCCACAAAGCCGACGTTGTCTGTTCCTGCAAAGTTCCATCTTAGCGTTGCTCAGCTAACAATCATCGCGCTGCCCTCAAGCTCAGGCGGACACCATCCGGGCCGCCGCCGAGGCGCGCCAGAATCTGCTGATCGTGGGCGGCACGGGCTCGGGCAAGACGACCCTGGCCAATGCGGTCCTGGCCGAGCCGGCCTTCGCCGGCGACCGGGTGGTGCTGATCGAGGATACGGCCGAACTGCAATGCTCGGCGGCTGACCAGATCCAGATGCTGACCAAGCGGACCGAGCCGGCCGTGACCATGACCGACCTGGTGCGCGACACGCTGCGCTTACGGCCGGACCGCATTGTGATCGGCGAGGTCCGCGACGGCTCGGCGCTGGACCTCCTGAAAGCGTGGAACACCGGTCACCCGGGCGGGCTGGCGACGTTGCACGCCAACAGCGCCGCGGAGGGCCTTAGCCGCCTCGAGGACCTCATCGGCGAGGTGACGCAGCGCATCCCGCACCGGGCCATCGGCCAAGCGATCGACCTGGTCATCCACATTGCGCGAACGCCGGGCGGGCGGCAGGTGTCGGAGTTGATGCGGGTGACCGGTTGGGGGGAGGACGGCTACATCGTCCAGCCCGCTTAGGTTCAAGCCGAGAAGCGGGCGGCCACGTCTTGGTGGGCGGCGGCGATCTCCGCGCGCGACGCCTTGGTGACGCCGGCCTCCTCGGCGAAGCGCGCCCAGTCCGCCAGGGCGGCGCGGACCTCGTCGACGATGGTGTCGATCACTCTATCGGGCAGGCCATGGCGACGTCCGAGGCTGCGGACCTGCGCGCGGGTCGGGTTTTTGCCCTCGCCCTCGACGTCGAGATAGTGCTCGCCGCCCGGCCCCGCCGAATAGGTCAGGTCGTAGGCTGGGGCGAGCCTCCACCCTCCGGCCTCGTCCATCAGGTAGCTGTGCTGGCGCGTGTGATCGTCGCGATTGCTGGCCAGGACATTGAAGACCATGCGCCGGAACGCGGCCTGCAAGTCCTCGGCGTGCCGGGTGATGGCGACGGTGGCGCGCAGGAAGAGATCGTAGCTTGCGGGCGTGCGCCACGGCGCCTCGACCGCGCCGCTCAGCGAGACCATGTGCAGGCGCCGACCAGGCTCTGGCCGATCGAACCGGCGGGTAGCGAAATAGCCGGGCCCCGTCTTTGACGGCAGCAGGCGAGAGGGGGCCATGGCCAGACCAGCGGCCACGGCCATGGCCGCGTAGGCCGCTTCGATGGGGCCGATGTCGGGCGGGTCGTTGGTCGCCGCGAACTTGACGATCCAGGCCTCGTGGCCGGCGGCGGTCTCGCCTTCGGAGACCGAGACCCGCCCGTCAGCGTCGAACCCGACGTGAACCTTGGGCCGCGCGCCGCCCGAGCCGCCTGCCAGGGTGGCCAAGGTGTCGGCCAACGCGCCCTCGTGGCCGCTCAGGATCGCCGTCGACTCGGCGGCCAGGGCGTCGAGATCGAGGCTTTC
>OFDC01000811.1_pt1 | contig 19952 bp, 19 predicted proteins | sample 1520941 | NCBI WGS metagenome assembly OFDC01 (sample SAMEA94258168, study PRJEB24077) | hot springs metagenome | biome: Aquatic biome; feature: Water | place: India | collected 2012-12-06 | depth 5 m | reverse complement strand
GGCTTGACCGTCTTGTAGAAGGAATCCCCTTGCTTTAGCAAGGGGAGGAAGTCAAACATCTCAATATTTTAATGACAAATTTAACCATAGGCGATGATATGAGTAGCAACCAATTTAATAACAATGCTTCTAATAAGGTGGTAATTAATTTTAATAACCAACCGACTAATTTTGATGATGCTACGATGCCCAATCTGCCTGTGCAAGATGTGCCAATTATTGAAACGCCGCGTATCGCTGAAGCCGCCCAAACGTTGGCGCTGCAAGCACCTGTGCCACCCCAATCTGTGTCACCAATGCCGCAAAGCCAACACCAAGGGCAGCCTGCACCCACACAGCAGCCATCTGCCAATACGGCTGAGCCGACTGCAGAACCTGAACAAAAAGGCGGCTGGTTTAGCCGCATGAAGCAAGGCTTGTCAAAAAGTCGTAAAAACTTGACCGAGGGCTTAACCAATATTTTGATTGGTGGTAAAGAAATTGATGATGAGCTACTTGAAGAAGTCGAAGACCAACTGTTGGTCGCCGACATTGGGGTGAATGCCACCAATCGCATTATCAAAAACTTGACCGAAGCCACTGCCCGCGGCGATTTGATTTATTCGCATTCACTGTATAAAGCGCTACAAAAAGAACTCACCGATATCTTGACACCCAAAGTTGCGCCGCTGGTGGTGGATGCTAGCACAAAACCGTTTGTTATCTTGGTCGTTGGGGTCAATGGCGTGGGTAAGACCACCACCATCGGTAAACTTGCCAAACGTCTGCAAGCTGAAGGTAAATCAGTGATGTTGGCAGCCGGTGACACGTTCCGTGCGGCAGCCACCGAGCAATTGCAAGTTTGGGGGGAGCGCAATAATATCCCTGTTGTCGCCCAAGGTCATGGCTCAGACAGTGCCTCGGTGATTTTTGATGCCATTCAATCTGCCAAAGCCCGTGGCATTGACGTGCTGATTGCCGATACCGCAGGGCGTCTACAAAATAAAACCCATTTGATGGAAGAGCTGAAAAAAGTGATTCGCGTCATGCAAAAAGCCGACCCGACAGCGCCGCATGAATCCATGATTGTGCTTGACGCGGGTACAGGACAAAATGCCCTAAATCAAGTAGAAATATTCAATGAAGCCGTGCCATTGACAGGCGTGACCGTCACCAAATTAGATGGTACCGCAAAAGGCGGCGTGGTATTTAATATCGCTGAAAACACCAACGTGCCGATTCGTTTTATTGGCGTGGGTGAAAAAATTGATGATTTGCGCCCATTTCAAGCCGATGATTTTGTCAAAGCCCTGTTTGAAAAAGATGAGTAACTCATGTATCACTTAAATATTGCTAATAAGCAGATGACTAATATTGATAAAATTCAATTTAGTGAAGTGGGTTTTAGAGAGCGCCAAGATTTGCAAGAATGGATTGTGAGCAATCCAGAATGTCTTGGCGAGCCATTATTAATTATTCAAAAAGAATTTAACGGGTTTGACAATACGTCTGAAAGATTAGATTTATTGGCGTTAGATAAAAGTGGTAATTTAGTCATTATTGAAAATAAAACGGATAGTTCTGGTAAAGATGTTGTATGGCAGTCTGTGAAATATGCATCTTATTGCTCTCGACTTACAGATGAGAAAATCATAAATATTTTTGCTGACTATCTTAGAAAATATGATAGCCAAAACTCTGATGATTATATTGCAAGCGCTAAACAAAAAATAAATGAATTTCTTAGCGATAGCACAGAAGATGATATTGGATTAAATCCCAATGAAACTTCGCAACGAATCATTTTAGTCGCTGCTGAATTCCGTCAAGAAGTAACATCAGCTGTATTATGGCTGATGAATTTTGGTATTAATATCCGTTGTATAAAATGCCAACTTTTTAAATTTAATAATGATTTTTTCTTTGATACTCAGCAAATTATTCCTGTACCCGAAGTTGAAAGCTTTATGATAGATATTGCGGAGAAAAAACAAGAAGACATTCAAATCAAAAATAATAAACAAAGCGTACTAATAAGTTTTTGGTCGCAATTTATCAATGCGACTTTATCAAATGCTGAAAATTTATATGCTAATAGGACACCAAGTAAAGATAATTGGTTAGGTAATAAATTAGGAAATGGTGTCGGAATAAGTGTCGTAATTACAAAGGAATCTGTAAAAATTAGAGTTGAAATAAAAGGTAATAATAAAGAAGACACTTTAAAAATATTCGACTATTTATATCAGCATAAAGAAGAAATCGAATCAAAATTTCAATATCCTGTTAATTGGGAGCGTTGTCCTGAAACTGTATATAGTTTTATAATTATCACAAACGAAGCAGTTGGATATTCAGACAAGTCTGAATGGCGGGGTGCAAATGAATTTTTGATTGAAGAAAGTTATAAAATGCAGAAAATTCTTAAATCACTTCTAGATAAATTTGTCTTATAAAATGCTTACCACAAACTACCAACTATCAATCAAATTACCAACAATTACCCTTGTCGCACATAAGGGTTGTCTTATCGCGCTCGATTGGCAAACCCAAAAAATCCTACAACAATTAACTGCACAAGCGCACTATATACAAAGCAAAGATTTGGCTGACTCAGTAGATGACGATGCCAAAGTCTTACGAAATACCATCAGTCAACTTGACGAATATATTAATGGACAGCGACACGTGTTTGATATTCCCTTAGATTTATCCACAGGCACACCCTTTCAGCAAAAAGTTTGGCAAGCATTACGACAAATCCCTTACGGTCAAACAATCAGCTATGCACAGCTTGCGCTACAAGTGGATAATCCCAAAGGCTTTCGCGCAGTCGCGCAGGCCAATGGTCGCAACCCACTAAGCCTCATTATTCCTTGCCATCGCGTGATTGCCAGCGATGGCAAATTGGGCGGTTACACCGGTGGGATTGAGATTAAGCAAACATTGCTTGATATAGAGCAAGCAAGTTATCAGCGATAAACAATAACCCAATGAGGCGTTATTGTTTATCATCTGCGTCTTTTTCTTCCCAAGTTTCTAAGCGTTCATAAATACGACCATAAACGGTATTTTTACGATACTTGCCTTTTTTGGTCATCTCATCCGGCGCTAGACCCGTCAATAGATACATGGCTTCATTGACATGCTCTACGGCATAGATGGTAAATTTACCTGCCGTCACGCTATCGATGATATCTTGACGCAGCATCAATTGCGCCAAATTGGCTTTGGGTACAATCACCCCTTGTTTACCCGTCAAGCCTTGCTCGACACACGCATCATAAAACCCAGCGATTTTGGCATTGACGCCGCCAACCGCTTGGACTTGACCAAATTGGTTCATCGATCCTGTCACCGCCAAGCTTTGATTAATCGGGGTTTGCGATAGGGCAGACAGCAGCGCACAGGTTTCGGCTACTGTCGCGCTATCGCCATCGATACCGCCATAACTTTGTTCAAAAGCCAGCGATGCAGTAAAGTTGAGCGTGTGGTCTTCTGCAAACAGTGCTTTTAGGTAACTGCTCATAATCAGCACACCTTTGGCATGGATAGAGCCGCCTAAATCCACATCGCGCTCGATATCAACAATATCGGCGTGCGCGGCACTGTGATGCACTGACGCGGTCAACCGCGCAGGCATGCCAAACTCACTATCTGCGTAGCTGATGACTGTCAGCGCATTGATTTGACCAATCGCTTTGCCTTGGGTGCTAATCAGCTGTTGCCCTTTTTCTAGTTCTTGCCAGAACAATTGCCGTAAATAACCCGAGCGATGGCGAATATCATCAATGGCTTGGCGGACATGGTTAGCGGTTACTGTGTTTTCAGGCGTAAGCTCTGTTTGATTGATGATAGCATGACGATTGGCTTCGAGTAAGAGCTGCGCTAATCTGTCCCCATGTAGGCTTAGCTCATGCTGGTCTTCTGCTTGCTCGCTGAGATAATCCAATAAACACGCCAACGCGGTGTTATCAAACGTTAGCAATTGGTATTTGCTTATCATATCAGCAATTTTGGCGGTCATCGCTTGTTCATTGGCGTGACTGCGTACCACGCGATCGTGAAAATCTGCACGGATTTTGAATACGGCATTAAATTCAGGCTCAAAATCTAGCAGGTCATAATACAAGTCTGGCTCACCGAGTAAAATGACTTTGACATCAAGCTTAATCGGTTGTGGCTCAAGGCTGATACTGCCGGTCAGTGTCAGCATTTGCTCAAGGCTCGACATCTTGATTTGGCGGCTTTGTAGTGCGCGTTTGAGACCTTGCCACGCATACGGATATTCAAGCAAATTAGTTGCTTCAAGCACCAAATAACCACCATTGGCACGGTGCAGTGAACCGGCGCGAATTAGACTGACATCCGTTGACACGGTACCTAAATGGGTAATTTGCTCGACATGACCGAGTAAATTTAAATGGGTGGGTAAGTCTTCAAACACAATCGGTGCGCCTTGATCGGGCGCATGGCTTGCAATCACATTGACAAAATAGCGCGCTGGCAATGGCGAGAAATGGCTGGGCAAAAACTCTTCATCATCTTCATTGATGATTCGTTCTACATGATTGACGATATCATCATGCACGTCTTGCAAATACTTACGAACCTTTGGTAAAGCTTGATACTTGTCAAATAACGGCTCCATCAATGGTTTTAAGGTACGCCGAGTCAATGAATGGTGTAGCGCTTGTAAGGTCTGATTGGCTTCATCTTCAATTTGCTCAAGCTCAACGGTCAGTTGGCTCAAGCGTTTTTGCATGTGGTTCTTATCTTGATAATTGGCAACATACGGCGACTTTGGGGTTAAGCCAAAGCTGGCTTGATTGGTTGCGCTCGAGGTATTATTAGATGTGCTCGTTGTGGTGCTAGAGGTTTGATTGGCTTTAAGTGGTAAAACTGGCGCTTTGCCACTGGATTTTTGGCGACCCAATTTATTAGCAGGTTTGATTGATAAATAACCATCGCTTGGCTCACTATCATTGTAACTGTCATTGTAACTGTCATTGTCATTGCCATCGGCTCGGTTGTCACTAAAATCAGATTTGATAAAAATCGGTTTGTTGTCCGAAGGTCGCAGCGCCAATGCAAGTGAATACTGTTTGCCTTCTTCATGCAGCGCATGATAGACCTGTTCTTCACGAAGGCTAATTTCATTCTTTATCGCTTCTACTTTACTTTGATAGTGCTCACTGCGAAAACGCTGATTGAGCTGACGCTTGGTGGTTAGCCAAAAGGTTTTGACATCTTCCGCTAATTGCTTGCCCATGCCGGCAGGCAGGTCAAGCGCAATCGGGGTGCGCGCATCAACAAAATTATGCACATACACCCAGTCATTGGGTGTGGGTTTTTGTTTGGCGTGGGCTTGTAGCAGGCGAGTGATTAAGGTGCGTTTGCCCAGTCCGTTTTCACCTGCAGCAAAGATATGATAACCATTGGCATTGATATCAAGCGCAGTGGCAATCGCTTTACAGGCGCGCTCTTGCCCAAAGCTAATCTCAAGGGTTTTGGTATGGTTGCTATCTTTTGGTAAGGTCGCTGGGTCGGTATAACGGCGCAAGTGCGAGATTGCAACAGGCTGTAAATTGTCAGATTTGATGGTATCGGTAATGATAGCGGATGATTTTGAAGTCACAGCGGTAGTACGAACAGATTTTGCAAGGGTATTTTTCATAAAACAAGTTTCATCAACGCATTAAAAAGCGGTAGTGGGAAAGATAAACAATGACAGTGCTTAGGGTCTAAGGTTTGAAGTCTGAAATCTAAGGTCTAGGGTCACTTATAGTTAACAGATAGGTTTTGGTAAGTGGTAATAAAGTATCCGTATGATGTGGTTTTTTGTTGATAAAATCAATGGCTATTTTTCGCGAATCGTTGCCTTAAGGTTTCAGCCGCAGTAATATAAAAGTTGATGGGTAAGTATTTGCTAAGATAATATATTGACGCTTAACACAATCGTTTGAGACAACAACATGGCTAAAACAGAAAACGGATTTATTTTAGCGCTGGATCAGGGCACTACCTCAAGCCGCAGTATCATCTTTGATAACCAATTAACACCCATCGCCATCGCCCAAAAGCCGCTTAATATCATCACCCCAAAATCCGGGTTTATCGAGCAAAATGCCAATGACATCTGGCAAACCCAAATTAGTACCGCCCAAGAAGTGATTGCCAAAGCAGGATTGTTGGCGACAGATATTTCAGCCATCGGTATCACCAACCAACGTGAGACCACCATAATTTGGCATAAAAAAACCGGTAAGCCTGTCGCCCCCGCCATTGTCTGGCAAGATAGACGTACCCATCAGTGGTGCAGAGACTGGCGTGATAAAGGCTTTGATGCCAAAATCCAACAAATTACCGGACTACGTATAGATCCGTATTTTAGTGCCAGCAAAATCGTATGGCTGTTAAACCAAAACCCTAAGCTTCGCCAACAAGCGCTATCAGGTGAGTTGGCTTTTGGTACTGTGGATAGTTGGCTACTGTTTAACATGACAGGCGAGCATAGCATTGATATCACCAATGCGTCACGCACCATGCTGATGTCTTTGCAAACAGGCGACTGGTCTGATGAATTATTGGATTTATTTGATATTCCCAAAACCATGTTACCTACCATCAAGCCATCGGATGGCGATTTTGGGGTCACCAAACAAGGGATGTTTGGCAAACAAATCCCAGTCACGGCAGTGCTAGGCGATCAGCAAGCGGCATTGTATGGGCAGGGCTGTAACCGAGCTGGCATGGCAAAATCCACCTATGGCACCGGCTGTTTTTTATTAATGAATACCGGCGATAAACCCTGTGTCAGTCATCAGCAATTACTCACCACCGTCGCTTGGCAAACCACAGAGGCGAATCACACTCGTCAACCTAACCGTCATGAATCCTCAGCTAAATTCCCTAGCTTGTTAAAACCTTTACAAAATTTACAACGACATAAAAAAACAAGCCTCACGCAAACACAATATGCGCTTGAAGGCAGTGTATTTATGGCAGGTGCCATCGTGCAGTGGCTACGCGATAACTTAGGTATGATAGCGCGCAGTGAGGACGTTGAAACCTTAGCGGCGCAAGTACCAGATAGCCAAGGGGTGACCCTAATTCCTGCCTTTACCGGGCTTGGCGCACCTTACTGGCGAGCAGATGCCACCGCAAGGCTTATCGGGCTGACACGCGGCACTACCAAAGCGCATATCGCTAGAGCCGCCTTAGAAGCGATTGCGCTACAAGCTTATGATGTGTTAATCGCCATGCAAAAAGATAGCCCGGTACCACTGCACGAACTGCGTGTGGATGGGGGTGCTGCCAATAACAATATCTTAATGCAATTTCAAGCCGATATACTCAATGTCCCTGTGCTGCGACCGACGACCACTGAGAGTACCGCAAAAGGGGTGGCATTATTGGCAGGGCAAGCGGTGGGGCTATATGATGACACTAGCATTGGTGAAAGTTGGCAGTTAGACCGTATCTTTGAGCCTAAGATGGCGTTGTCTGAGCGCCAAGCCATCGTTGAGCGTTGGCAGTTTTATATCAATCAACTATTAAACGAACAAATTTAAAGCAAGACAATCATTAACACAGCTCTAAACAACTAACAATAATGTAAAAACAAAGAGTTAACCATATGAAAAATTTTTTAAAGACTCGACACGAGAGTGATTTTCGTTAGCATTAAATGCATTAAGTAAAAAAAAGCACTTTATGCACCCAATTTTTAAACAATGCTTAAAAATATCAGCAAATTTTGGCTAAAAAAAGTGATTTTTAGTGTGGAAATCGACTAAAAAAATGTATAATGCTGCAAAATTCGACACTGTGTTGGCATTGATAATACTAATGACAGTTGCGATGATAGATAAAAGTTACGAAATTTTTTTTGGACAAGGTTGGCGCAAAGCAGGGATAACGGGTAACTCAACATTAAGGATATGACAGTGGACAATCAATTTGTTATCGCGACGGCAAATTTACTCAACTTTGCACTGCCCAATCGGGTTTTTTATCGAAACCAAGATGGGTATACGCCAAAGCAATATCAACAAAAAATCAATGCACTTGCCCCCATCTTTCGGCAATTGCAAGCTGATATCATTGGTTGCCAAGAAATTTGGGATGAGCAAGCACTCATTGACTTATGTCATGCAGCCGGTCTCAATGACTATCATGTCACAGTGCCGTTAGCCAGTAATCAGCCAGACAGTCCATTGACCCAAGGACAAGGCGCAGTTGGCACCCCGAGCGTAGGTTTGGTATCGCGTTTTGAGATTATTAACACCCAATTGCTCACGCAGATGCCTGCGATTGCGTTGTTGGACGTTCCTGATGTTGGGCTTTATCAACAATTTAATCGCCCCCCGCTGATTGCCGACATCAGATTGCCAAATGGCATGGTAGTCACTGTGATTGTGGCGCATCTAAAAAGTAAACGCCCTGAGTTTTTAGAAAACGCGCAAGGCGAGCCGTTAGAAGATCGCAATGATCCGCTAATTCGAGTCCGCGCCAAGCTGCGCAGTCTTTGTATGCGGGCGGCGGAAGCGGCAGGCATTCGCCAAGTGGTCATCGAAAAGCTGTCGCACAACAACCATCCGCTGATTTTGTTAGGGGATATGAATGATGTGATGCAAAGTGTCACTTGTCAGCTTTTAAGCGAATCGGGCGAAGTATTTTATGATAAGTCGATGCGCGATATCGTGCTGTATGATGCCTCTACGGTACAAAGCCGTATGCACTGGCTCAAAGATGTGGCGTACACCCATATCCACCAAGGTACGCCAGAAGTGCTTGACCAGATTTTGGTATCTGAACAGTTTTTAGCTGATAGTAAATTTAACATCGGCGAAGTATTACAAGTTGATTATTTTAATGATCATCTCAAATTTATTGTAGAACAACGCCCAACCGATCATGGATTGGTACGGGCACAAATTAAACTTTATTCATAATCAGTCGATAGAGAGGAAATATGTCAAGCGCTTATGATGAAAAAATTGAGGATGTGTTGGTGGACTCTGAGCTCGCTCGCCGCTTGGTCCCTAACAAATTCAAGTTCACTAGCCAGCAAGGTCGTTTGCGTCGCCAAAAATTATTAGCCGCTGCCAAAGAGTTGAGCGCGACCCGACCTGTCAGTGAGATTAGTTTGGCGGATGTGTGTGAACGAGCGGACATTCCCAGAGCCTCAGCCTATCACTTCTTCCCAAACGTAGAAGCGATTTTTTTGGCATTACGTTTTTTAAATGCGATGGAAATCTTTAACAAGCTTGAAAAAGTCGATGCCAAACAATTTAGTCGCTGGCAGGCTTATATCACCGCAGTCATTGAGACAGGCGTTGATGTTATTCAATCTGATTTAACGGTTGCCCGTTTGATTTATGAGACCAATACCCCAGATTTTGAAGGCAATGCGTTTGGTAGTGAAATCGAAAAAAGCCTCGCCCAAATGGTGTATGATAAGTTGTCTGAGCATTATAAAATGCCGGCTTTAGAAACCATTCATCAGCAACTGTTAGTCGCGTACGGTATTATCAATGGTATTTTTATTTTAGCTTATCGCTCAGAAAAAGAAATTACCGATGCCTATCGCCAAGAAGCGATTACAGCGGTGATTGCTTATCTACGTTGTTATTTACCTGAAAATTTGCCAAAAAACGGTTAGTTTTATAACCTACTAGGGTTATAACCGATAGCCAATAAGATAGGCAATAAAAAACCCATCAGCGAGATGGGTTTTTTTACTTAAACAGAAAATCTACGATTAGATTTTGTTTTCAGTTTTTTGTGCGGTATGGGTTACTGCGTCACCTGTTTTTGATACGTCTTTACCAAAACCTTTGACTGTATTACAACCTGTGACAGCAAACATAACAGCGATTGATGCAGCGATTAATTTTTTCATTTTAAATTTCCTCAGATATATCCATTATTTTTTAACAGTTTTTAACTACCAGGTTAAATCATGCGACTTTATTGATTCATAGAAGATTGGTTCATAGAAGTTAAAATAAAGTAAAACATGCTTGGTAGAGCCATGGTAATGCAGGTTAGTCTAACGTCGCTATAGCGTTAATGTAACCAAAAATATCAAGTTGTAAAAAAAACTTAAATTTACGCAATAAGTATAGGTTTTTTGTAAATTAATCTTCGCATTTAGCGCTTTTTTATTTCAATCTGTTTTATTTTAATTTGGTTAAGGATGTCGATATGATTCATGTAATATTAGTTGAACCCAAAATGCCAAGCAACACAGGCAATATTATACGGTTATGCGCCAATACGGGCGCAACGCTACATTTGGTTGAGCCACTAGGGTTTGCGTTAGAAGATAAAAAATTACGCCGAGCAGGGCTCGATTATCATGAATGGGCAAATGTCAAAGTCCATGCCAATTGGCAGGATGCACAGGACAGTCTAAGCCAAAGTGGGGTACAAAGAATCGTTGCCTTGACCACCAAGCTGAGCAAGCCTTTATATGATGAAGATTTTGCGCAACTGGCAAATATCGCTTTGGTATTTGGGTCAGAGACAGCCGGATTACCCGAGCCAATTCGCGCGGCAATTGGGCAAGACAACTGGCTACGTTTGCCTATGTTGCCGACCTCTCGCAGTTTGAATTTGTCTAACAGCGTGGCAATTACATTATTTGAAGTTTGGCGTCAGCAGGGGTTTGGCGGTGATAACGGTCACAGTATCGGTTATGACAATCTCGTCCCTTATGACCCAAAATAACCGCAAAATTTATAAGCAATTTGCAGGTTTGGGCAACCCTGCAATGCGGTTGACATGACGCGCGACTAGACCTGTGTTAAACATGGCTTGCAATTTGGCATTATCAACCGCCAATGAGGGCAATTGCTTGGATAAAAACTTGATTAAAGGACGGGTCGTTGGTGGATGGCTGTATAAATCATAATATTGACGCACCGCGTCTATGATTTGATAGTGCTCAGGGGTTAACGTGACATCCAGCGTGTTTGCCAATTGTTGCGCAATATCTGGTGACCACGTTTGATGAGCTATCAAATGACCGTCTTGGTCAAGGGCGGCTTGGTCAAGGGCGGCTTGGTCAAGTTCAGGAAGTTGGGTCATAGTGTTTATAAGTCAAAAGTGGTATCAAAATGAGGCGCTGTGGTTGGCTTTAGCGATACTTGAGCGCACCAATCAAAGGTTGTTGATTGGTTCGTTTGCCACGCTTTTAATCTATCAAAATCCGCTAGCGCCAGCCAAGCGGGCGCCATATCATACATATCAAGGGATGCCAGCATATGGGCAAGCTTGCCCGTAGGCTCATCAAGTAGTAAGTTTAGCATGCCATCACCGATAGTCAGCTGAATTTGGTGGTCAAACGCCGCCAGCGCAAACGCCATTGATAAGGCTTCATGACAAAGCAAAAACGTGTCAGCGTCAATATTAATGATAATTTTCATAGTAAATCGCTATCGCTAAACCCATCCCAATTAAAACTGATAAACCGTTTTTGCCCTGTGCAGATGCATGGCTAATTCACCCAAACCGACTAATTCAAAGCCATCTGCCAAATTGTCACCTTGTAGCTGATGTCTAGTTGCATTGTCAGCATCTGTCACCCCGCGAGCCAAAGCGGCACTCACGCACACTTGAATGGTTATATCATGACTCATAGCAAAGTGTTGCCAATTTTTTGCCATATTTTCGATATCCTCTGGCAGCCAAATTAATCGGTTGGCAAGCATCACCGCATCACTATATAAGAAAATTTTAAAATCGGTAGTAGTTAACGAGTTTTGCTCAACGGTTGTTTTACTATCGTTTGCACATAGCGATTGGGCGCATTCAAGCGCTCGTTTGGTAAGCGGATGACTAGGCGCATGTGTCATCAGCATCACAACCGGTGTATCGAGCGTCGAAGTATTGGGCATAGCGATATTATTCGATGTAGTTATCAAATCAGTCATTTAACCATCTATAAGGCATTAATCTATAAAACTGCAATCTGCCCGCTATTTTAGCAAAATCGACCCCTATTTGCGATACTTGTAATAGCTGCGATAGTTGCGATACTTGTAATAGCTGCGACGCAATTGTCATCAAACTGTTATCAAATTGACATGAGGTTGTCAATGGCGGCTTATAAGCTTAACCCATACAAAGGATTGATTTAATTTACCGAAACGGCTTTTGTAGTCAAATAAAGCAGTCGGTTGTAATGGTTGATAACATACTATGAGTGACAACGCTGTAAACACTAATTTGTACCAGGCTTCGTCTGACACTCAGACGACGTCAGCCAATCAACAGAGCCCCTCAACTCAAGTTGCAGGTACGCCTTTTTATGACAATAGGCCATCATTGCATATCGCTTTGGTGACTGAAACTTGGTTGCCTGATATCAATGGGGTAGCCTCAAGCGTTTATCAAATCATGCGCGAACTCAAATCGATGGGTCATCGCATCACTTTGATTCGCCCCAAACAAAGCGATGAAGTCGAACAACATACCCTAACAACAGGGCTTAATACTGCGGCTGTTACCACTGATTTCCAAGTGCCAAGTTTGCCCATTCCCTATTACCCGCATCTGCGCATGGGGCTACCTTGTTACCGATTTTTAACGAAGCAGCTGCGCAAGCTTCGTCCTGATATCGTGCATATCGTGACAGAAGGTCCTTTGGGGCTTGCGGCGTTGATTGCTGGCAAACAGCAAAGCATTAAAGTCTCTTCAGGTTATCACACCGCGTTTCATGATTTTAGCCGATACTTTGGTTGGAAAGTTGTCTCAGTGCCTTTGCTTGCGTATATGAAGCGTTTTCATAACCAGTGCAATGCCACGTGTATTCCAAGTCAGACCACCCAACATCAGCTGGCTGAATTTGGTTTCAAGCATTTGTACCAAGTCGGTCGTGGCGTTGATACAGCGCGCTATGCACCGAGCAAACGTAGCCAAGCATTACGGCAAAGTTGGGGCGTGGGCGAGGGCACCACAGTGTTAATGTGTGTGAGCCGTGTTTCCCCTGAAAAAGGTATGGATACCGTCATTAAAAGCTTCAAAGCGCTACAATTACAGCAGCTGCATCGTCATGTCAAATTAGTGATTGTCGGTGATGGACCATACAAAGAAGCGCTCGTTAAACGGCATGCCAATGATACAAGCATTATTTTTGCAGGCTTTAAAACAGGCGAGGCGCTGGCAAGTTATTATGCCAGTGCCGATGCTTTTGTATTTGCTAGCCAAGTGGAAACTTTCGGTAATGTCGTCACCGAAGCGATGGCATCGGGTTTGCCAATTTTTGCCTATCATGATGCGGCTGCGGCGCTGTTGGTGGAGGATAGTTGTGGTAAAACCGTACCGCTTGGGCAAGAACAACGCTTTGTAGAGATGATTAGTGAATTGCCCAAACAACAACAGCTTGATCAGATGCGACTAGCCGCACGACAAAAGGTGGCTGCTTTTTCTTGGCAAAAACCTGCCCAAGAAATGTTGACCATGTTTTATGAAGTGCTATCAATCCAGACCAATACCCTAACAGCCAGCACAGTGACACCAACTATTTTGTCTTCTCAATCAATAACTCAACATACGCTCGCGGATTTGACAATCGCCCCCACACCTGAGTCAGTTCACCCGGCTGTCGTGGCAAAAAACCACCCACGATATAGACATTCACCCCAAAATAGTCACTCACCCCAAAATAGCCACTCAACCCAAAACAGTCACCCAAGCCAAAGACCCGCTGAATCTGCCGCGTTTTTCTCCAAAACGTGATGTTCAAATAGGCAAAAAAAGGATGGCGCCATGAATCAACCCATAAAAAAATCCAATCTGTCACTTGCCAATTCAGAATTCACCTGTACCTCTGTTAGCCCTGTCGAAAACTTACCCAATTTAATGCGCAATTATTATCAGTTTTTACACAGTAAACCTAAACTATATCATTTGCAAAAGCGGGTGCTGCAGTGGGATACTCTCTTATGTTTACGGGTAAATTTGCTGTCGCAATTGAAGTTTTTTGCGCAGTTTTTCAAAACCATCAGCCGCTTAGGGGATGGTTGGTTTTGGGCGCTATCGACGGTAGTGATGTTGGTGATGTTACTATTGGAAGGACTGGTCGCTAGTATCGTTGCTATGAAAGTGTGTGCGGTGTTACTCAGCAGTTTTTGTGGTTATTTGCTGTATAAGTATTTAAAAGTGCATACAGTACGTCCACGCCCTTACCAAGTACACCAAACCATTACTTTAGGTGAACGGCCTTTAGATATATTTAGTTTTCCATCAGGGCATACACTGCAAGCGGTATTGTTTACTACCATGATAGGGCATCAAGTGCCGATGATGTTATGGGTATTGCTGCCATTTACGATGCTGGTGGCATTATCGCGCTTGGTGTTAGGATTACATTATCCCACCGATGTGTTGGTGGGTGCAGGCATTGGCGCAACATTTGCGACCCTCGGTAGCAAAGTGAGTGATTACTTGGTTACGTAAAGGATGTCGCCAAATAATAAAATCGCTAACTATTAAGGTAAATGAAAGCCAAACTGCGCACACATCGTTAACCAATCTGTATCCACAGGTGCAGTGATATCAACACGGCGATTGTCGGTCAGTCTATTAAAAGCCAAGGTATGGGCACCCAAAAGCCACAGACATAAAAAAGGTCAGAATCGTATCTGACCTTTTCACCACCTTAACCATTACTCATGTTCATTGTGCATCGGTGGGTGACGCTTAAAGCCACCGGTTTTAAACGCCAAGTAAATTAGACCGATGACTGCCCAGGCTAAGCCCATTTTGATGGCGATAGGATCACTTTCTTTCCACATCAGCGCCACACTGATAAAGCCCAACAGCGGCACAATCAAATACATAAATAAATCATACGCGCTGTGGTAGCGTTTTTCACGGATGATATAGGTTGCAATCACGGATAAATTAACAAAACTAAACGCCGTCAACGCCCCAAAACTAATCAAATGCGCGATGATATCAAACTCAATAAAACCCGCGGTTAACGCAATCATACCCGCGATATAGATATTGTAGGTTGGGGTCAAGTATTTTGGATGAATATGACCAAAAATACGTTTATTAATGACCCCATCACGCCCCATTACATACATCAAACGAGAGACACCGGCATGCGCAGAAATACCTGACGCCATCACCGTGACAATTGCAAAGCCCAATACGGCGGCTTGAAACGCAGAACCACCGACCAACATCAAAATATCTGGCTGGGTAGCCGCCACATCTGGGAAATATTTGTCAGGGGGTTGTGGGAAGTAAATCTGCATAAAGTAAGTGCTAATGATAAACACAATACCTGCAATCAATGCGGTCAAGAAAATTGCTTTTGGTAGGGTTTTTTGCACATCTTTGGTTTCTTCCGCCAATGAGCTGAGTGAGTCAAAGCCTGTGAAAGAGAAACATAAAATCGTTGCACCACTGATAAGTGCCGTCATGTTGGCCATATCACTCCAAAACGGCTTTAAGCTCCATAATTGGTAAGCTGCATCATTGATAGTGCCATCCGCATTGGTGCCCGCCATCAATTTGCTATACACCAACCACGTAAATACACCGATAATCAATAGCTGAATAAACACAATCCAACTATTAAAATAAGCCACGACTTTGGAGCCATGCACGTTAATCCAGGTCATAAATCCCGTCAGAATAAACACCCAAATCCATTTGTTGACATCCGGGAACAGCGCTTCAAGATAAATCACCGCTAGGATAATATTGACCAAAGGTGCCAATAAATAATCCAACCAAGAAGACCAACCCACCATAAACCCGACATTGGGATGAATCGATTTTTGCGCATAGGTATATGCCGAACCTGCCGAAGGATAACGACGAATCATGCTACCGTAACTTAGCGAGGTAAGCAAAATAGCAATCAAAGCAATAATATAAGATGTTGGAACGTGCTGATGACTGGCTTCAGAAACCAAGCCGAAGGTATCAAATACAGTCATGGGCTGAATATACGCCAAACCAATAATGATAATGTGCCAGAGTGTCAATTGACGTTGCAATTTAGCGGGCGAATTAGTCGCAGTGGTGGTATTGTTCAAAGTTACCTTTCTCCTATACCCAGTGGTGTTAAAAACAGTCAGCTGTGAAAAGTCAAATGGGCGCTGTTTTTAGCCAGTTGAGAGTAGATTAATGCAGCGCATTTAATCCATGAAAAAAAACAGTCTATTATAAACAAAATCTAAGAATAAACTATGAACAATTAAAAAATCCTGTTAAAAAAATCATGCATCGTTTGTTTTATGCATGATTTTGTAAAATTTAACCTATAGTCAAAATAGCCGTACAATGGTTATTGGTCGCGATTGGCTTTTTCACGTTTTTTGAGTAACACCAACACTGCACCATTGCCACCTTGTGCCGCAGGCGCTGAGCAAAAGGCAAGCACTTCAGGAATCTGACGCAACCAGCCATTGACGCAGGTTTTTAAGATACTATCAACGCCTTTGCCATGAATGATTTTCACGCAATTTTCATTGTTTTTTTGAGCCTGCAAAATCAACTGACTCATGGCTTCACGCGACTCTTCAATGGTAGCACCATGTAAATCTACGGCATCATACCAGCGAATCTTGCCTTGTTTGAGCTCATTAAACACTTTGTTTTGTAGCGTTGCGGTTTTATAACTTAAATACGCATCGCCAGAGACAGGATTGAGCAGCGCTTGCATATCAGACAATACATGCCCGCTATCATCGTCACCGCCGACCGCCGCCGCGCGTTTGGCTAGCGTCGTCGCATCAAGCTTATTGCCAGGGTTATTTTTATCCGCCAAGTTTTTATCTTTGATTGGCTGCACGCCTGACATGGCTTGCACAAATAGCAATTTATCATCATCAAGATGTTCGCTATTATATTTTTTAACTTGTTTGGCGACTTGTTGCTTGCTCAATAAACCCACGGTTTCAGTCGGTTTGCCGTTTTCATCGGTCTCTTTGGTTTGGCTGCGACCTTTACCCAGTTCGGTTTTAAGCTGCTTTAACTGGTCTTGCATTTCTTTAGAAAATAAATTTGCCATTTTAGATCTCGAAAAAATGGGTATTATAGCAAATTCATAAGGTTTTATCGTTATTTTGTAGGATGCGCTTTTACATGGTTTAGGTTAATATTTTAAATGGTGAGTGGAACGCACACTGCTACTTTTTAATTGAATCTAGGGGATAAATAAATTTATAAAAAATTAAAAAAGAAATTATAAGATTTATTAGCGAAATAAAGCTTCTACCTATATTCATCTTTAAAAAGTTTTTCTTTGTGTCTTCATAGCTTTTTATATATTTTCCATCTACATTTATCGACACTAGTTGAGGTATTGGGTTATGGAAGCCAAAAAAATCAGTTTGATAATACCAACCAAATATTGCTTTTTTTCCAATATAATCTTCTATATATTTTTTACTAATACACACTGATGTACTGGGAGTGGAATAAGCAGAGTAGCTGCAACCAAACACTTGGTGTTCTTTTGTATTATTTACATTATCCAAAATAAGTAATAATCTTTTACTTCTACCGTCTTGCTGATAGTTGTAATTAATCGTTCCCTCGCTATAAAGTATCTCTGCCTTATTTGGGAAGTCTCGTCCTTTCCATGGCAAAATAGTATTAAAAAGAATAAAAAGCACGAATAATAAATATCCTATTAAATAAATTTTTTGCGAAAGAGTCCTTGGATTTAATAATTCAATTAGCAACATCTTTTTTATAATTTCCAAATAGTAGTAACATGCGTTCTAAGGACCCATAGCATGCTAAATTTATGTTAGTGCCTAAAACTCATCTTATAAACTCTCTAATAATAACTTTGCTAATGCCGCGCCTGCATCGCCTGTTTTCATAAATTGCTCACCAATCAAAAACGCATGGATGTCATGGTCAAGCATTAATTTTACATCCTCTGCCGAATGAATCCCGCTTTCTGTCACCAATAAGCTATGTTGTGGAAACAGTGTTTTTAGCCGTAGGGTAGTGTCCAAACTCACATCAAAGTTATGTAGATTGCGATTGTTTACCCCATACACGTTTTGGCGATGGGCGGGCAAGCGTAACGCGCGCTCCACTTCTACCTCATCATGGCACTCAATGAGGACACTCATGCCAAGTTTTAACGCCAATTCGTGCAGCTCAGCGACTTGGGCATCTGATAAACACGCCATAATCAGCAAAATACAATCTGCCCCAAGTGCACGTGATTGCAAAATGTGATACGGCTCAATCATAAAATCTTTGCGTAGCACAGGTAGGCTGACCGCTTGGCGCACTTGTAATAAATACGCATCCGAGCCTTGGAAATAGTCGGTATCCGTCAATACCGATAAACAAGCAGCACCCCCTTGTTCATAGCCGACTGCAGTGGCGACAGCATCGAAATTAGGGGCAATGATGCCTTTGGATGGTGAGGCTTTTTTGATTTCCGCAATGACACGAATGCCGGCTTTGCGCAAACTGCCGGCAAAATCACGGATGTCTTGGTGGCTCGTTGCGGCAATTTGCTCAAGGTCGTGCCAAGATTGCTGTTGTTTGGCTCTGGCTAGTTCTTGACGTTTGGTGTCGACAATTTTTTGTAATACCGAGGGGACTGCTTGATGAGGCATGGTTTTTCCAAAAATTTAATGAGAGGTGAATTGCTGAGTAAAGCTTGCTAATGCTGCCATTTTTTGCAAGGCTTTGCCACTACTGATGATATCTTGTGCCATGGCTACGCCTTGTTTTATGGTATCTGCTTTACCTGCTACATAGATGGTCGCACCGGCGTTTAAGGCAATCATATCCGCGGCTTTTTTGGCGATGGGGGTTTTATTGGGATTGTTAGCCAGTGCTTCGCGGATGAGCGCTAGGCTTTGGCTTGGACTGTCAATGATTAAGCCTTGAAGCGTTTGCGATTCGATACCCACATCTTCAGGTTCGATATCATACACGCTGACTTTGCCATCTTTAAGTTCAGCTACGTGGGTATAAGTCGCCAGTGAGATTTCATCAAGGTTATCCACTGAGCCGACGACTAGCACATGCTCCGCGCCAAGGTTTTTAAACACATTGGCAAGCGGTTCGCACAGCGAAGGATTAAATACCCCAATCATGGCATTTTTGACGCCTGCAGGGTTGGTCAAAGGCCCCAAAATATTAAACACCGTGCGGGTTTTTAGGGTACGGCGAATGGGCATCGCATGTTTCATTGCCACATGGTGATTGGGCGCAAACAAAAAACCGATACCATGGGTTTTAATCGACTGGGTAATCTGCTCGGTATTTAATGCCAAATTGATACCTGCTTGCTGCAGCAAATCGGAACTGCCCGATTTGCCGGAAACGCCGCCATTACCATGCTTGGCGACATGGCAGCCAGCAACCGCTGCGACCATGGTAGCGGCGGTAGATACATTAAACAAATTTGCGCCATCGCCCCCCGTACCCACAATATCGACGACATGGGGTACATCCGACAAATCCACTTTAATCGCCAGCTCCCGCATCACTTGGGCGGCGGCGGTGATTTCTTCGATGCTTTCACCTTTCATTCGCAGCGCGGTGAGCAGCGCGCCCATCATGGCATCGGGGCATTGACCTTGCATGATGGCTAGCATGACGCCGCGCATTTCTGCATAGGTTAGGTCAATGGTATTGATGGCGCGATCCAGCGCGGTGGTAAGCAGTAGTTGGGTTTGCTCTGGCGTTAACGGCTGGTTGTTTTCTATCGCCGTGGTAATGTCACCAAGATAAGGCGTTACAGTATGGGTCATGTCAGTCTCGTATGAGTTTTTATGGCTTACACTTGATATATCATTGTACTAGTATACTATAACAAAGCCAAACTTTAAAGCCAAGCATTAAAGCCAAGCTTTAACCTGCAAAACGCAATCAACCCAGTCTAAGGGTTAGCGTTTTGATAGTTTTCATAGTCTTCATAGTCTTCATAGTCTTCATAGTCTTCATAGTCTTCATAGTCT
>OFDC01000809.1_pt1 | contig 19968 bp, 16 predicted proteins | sample 1520941 | NCBI WGS metagenome assembly OFDC01 (sample SAMEA94258168, study PRJEB24077) | hot springs metagenome | biome: Aquatic biome; feature: Water | place: India | collected 2012-12-06 | depth 5 m | reverse complement strand
GTCCAGTGCGTCGTGGCGGGAAGGCCGGCAAGCAGTCCCGCCGCTGCCAGGATCAGCGATCCGGTGCAGACCGAGGCGGTAAACCGCGTGCCGGCATGGAGCTGCACGATCTGTGCCAGCACGTCGGCTTGCTGCATGACTGCCATGGAGCCCGGTCCGCCGGGCACGAGAAGGACGTCGGCCTCAGCGATTTCAGCGAGGCGATAGGGTGCCGTGAAGGGAACGGCTTGATTATCAGGCCAGACAACGCCCGGTTCATGCGCGGCGATGCGCACCTCGGCGTCAGGGAGCATCGAGAGCACTTCGATGGGCCCCACCAGATCAAGCATGGTGAAGCCGGGATAGATGAGCGCAGCGATGATCATGGCAGAAGTTCCCCGGTGTTCGGATTGGCAGCGACAGCATCCAGAAAAGCGGCGATGGCAGCCGCAGTCTCTTCGGGCGCATCATTGTGCGCGCAGTGTCCGGCTCCGGCAATCATCTGTGTCGCCTGTGGCGTATGCTGCCGGGCCAGCCCTTCCCATGCCTTGTCGAGCGCTGCAGCGTTCGTATCGAGCGCACCGCGCAGGAGCATGAGAGGCATAGGAAAACGCATGTCCACGCGCGGCACGAAGCAATCGAACAGCGCCGCGCTCATGGCAAGGAACACGTCCTTGCTGGTGCCCGCCATGGCCTCAGCGACTGCGGCCTGACCGTGCGGCGTCACGGTGCAGGCGCTGGCGAACTGGCGCTGCAACTGCGGCCATGATTGCAGCCGCCATGCCGCCAGCAAGGCCTTGCGCTGCAAGGTGCCCAGCGGCGGCGGCTGGTGGAAGGGCGCGAAGCAGCCATAGGCCACCAGCGAGCGCACCCGCGCCGGCTCGCCCGCCGCAATGATCTGGGCCACCACGCCGCCAAAGGAAAACCCGACGAAATCGGCTGCCGCAATCCCCGCCTGGTCCATCACCCGGCAGCAATGCGCAGCCATGCTGCCTGCCGAACAATCAGGGGCTGCAGGCGTGCCGCCGTGGCCGGGCATGTCCCACAGCAGCACGCGGCGATCCTGCGCCAGCGCATGGGCAAGGCCGAGCATGTTGGCGCCATCAAGCGCCATGCCGTGGCACAGCACTACCCACGGCGCGCCGACCGGTCCGAGCGCCTGCCATGCAAGCCGCTCCGCCGGCCCTTGCGCCATCAGCAGACCTGCATGGCCAGCCAGTCGGCGATCAGCGCGGGCTTGTCCTGCCCTTCGATCTCCACGGTCACTTCGCTTGTCAGCAGGAAGCGCCCGCCGCCCTTGGCCTCGATCCCCTTGAGCCGGTGATGCGCCCGAACGCGGCTGCCCGAGGGCACCGGCTGGAGGAAGCGGATCTTGTCGAAGCCGTAGTTCACGCCCATGCGGATGCCCTTCAGCACGATCGCGTGCTCCGGCTGCAAGGCGGCCAGCAGCGACAGCGTCAGGAACCCGTGCGCGATTGTCCCGCCAAACGGCGTGAGTTTCGCCTTCTCCGGATCGACATGGATGAACTGGTGATCACCGGTCACGTCGGCGAACCGGTCGATCATGTCCTGATCGACCGTTTTCCAGTCCGAGACGCCAAGGCTTTCGCCGATGCGCGCTTCCGCTTCCTCTGGGGTCAGGAGTTCCATGGCGTCAGAAATCGAACCCGGCGCGCACACCGATGCGGCGCGGCAGGTTGGGCTGCACGCCCAGCGCTCCGCGCACCAGGGCAGACCGGTTGTTGCCGATGTTTTCGCCGAACACCTGCACCCGCCAGTTCGCCTTGCTGATTCCGGCGCGCAGGTTGAACTCATTGAGCTGGTCGGAGACGAGCCCGGTCGTGTCGAGCTGTTCGTTGCGGAAGGTATAACCGCCCGAAAGGAACGCCTGCAGGCCCGAGCTGCCGATATCCCATCCATAGCGCGCGGAAAGCTGCAGGCTGTTCTTGGGCACGCTGGGAACGCGCGAGCCTGGAGCCGCCAGCGGGTTGATCGCGACGAGGCCCGGCAGTACCGAGGTGAAATGGGCATCGTTGACGTTGCCCACCGCCTGCAGTTCAAGGCCCTTCACCGGGCGGATGATGAGGCCAAGGTCGATACCCTTGATCCGTGCATTCCCGCCGTTGGAGAGCGTGGCAACGCCGAGGATGGTGGTGTTGAGCTGGATGCCGGTCCAGTCGATCTGGTAGAGCGCAGCATCGATCACCACGGCGCCATCCAGCAGCTTGCCCTTGGCGCCGATTTCATAGCTCCACACCTTGTCTGGCTGGATTGCGGTGGGAATCGTCACCCCGGTCGCGGCAGACGCGACCGCGGCCTGTGCAGGGGTCTGGAACGAACCGCTGCGGAAGCCCTTGGCGACGTTGCCGTAGACGAGGAACGTTGGCGTCACCTTGAAGGCAAGGTTGAAGCGCGGGTTGAAGGTGTGGAACGTGTCTTCCTGGCCCGCGGTGGCGGCAGCGACATAGCGGTCGAAGCCGCTGGTCCTGCGCTTGTCCTCGAAGTAGCGGCCGCCGACGGTTGCGGTGAGGCGCTCGTCGAAGAAGGCATAGGATGCCTCCCCGAAGAATGCGAAGGCGCGGGTCTTCACTTTGCCCGTCGAGTTGATGTTGAACGGCGGCAACGGTGTCGTGCATTGGAGGATCAGGCCGAGGCAGATATCGCTGTCGATCTTGCCGTCGCTGAAATAGCCGCCGACCAGCCAGTTGAACGGACCCTTGCCGTTCGAGGCGAGGCGCACTTCCTGCGTGAAGACCTTGGTCTTGAAGGTCGACTGGTTGCGCAGGTAGCCGCTGCCGAACAGCGGCGAGGTGAGAAACGAGGCGTCGAAGCCGAGGAAGCTGTCGATGTAGGACGAGGAGCTCGTCAGCTTCGCGCCGCCGAGATCGGCGTTGACGAGAGCGGAAAGCAGCGTGAGGCGGGTATCGATGTAGTTCGGACGGTCAAGCGGCCCGGTCGTGTCGACATAGGCTTCCGGATCGACCGTATCCATCGAGTTGCGATAGGCGAGGTGGTTGTCGACATGCCATGCGCCAAGCTCGATGGTGACGCGGTCCGAGGCCTTGATGCCGAGTTTGCCGCGGATGTTCCATGAATTCGTGGGGTTGGCGTTCTTCTTGACGACTGACAGCACGCCGCCGACCGGCTTCACCACATCGGCAAAGCCGCCGACGCGTTCATAGCCGCCGCTGATGCGCAGGGCCGCAACGCCGGGGGCGATCGGCACGTTCAGCACGCCGTCACCCGCGCCGCCGGCTTCGCCGCCCGCCAGCGTCGTGACTTCGGCCTGCACCTTGCCGCCAAAGCGCTCGTAGTCCGGAGAGGCGGTGACCATGCGGATCGTGCCGCCCATCGCGCCCTGACCATAGAGCGTGCCCTGCGGGCCCCGCAGCACTTCGACGCGCTGCAGGTCGAACAGACGCGAGGGCGGTGCAAGCTGCAGATTGGGGACGCTGTAGGGGACGTCGTCGACATAGTAGCCAACGGTGGCATCACCGGTCGTGCCGCTGGAAACGCCGCGGATCTGGATCGTCTCGAAGCCGGGGGCAGTGCGCGAGACACTCGAGGCGCCGGGGATCGATTCGATGAGATCGTTGAGCTCGCGCGTGCCCTGTTCCTCCAGCTTTGCGCCGGAGACGGCCTGGATGGCGAGCGGCACGTCGAGCAGGTTCTGCTCCCGCTTTTGCGCGGTGACGACGATTTCGGTCGAATCCGCGGGGGCCTTGGGCTCCTCGGCGGCGGCCTGCGCGAAGGGCGCGCCAAGCAGGATGGCAGTCGCGCTCACTCCGGCGCGGAACACTGAACGACGCATGTGATGCGTGCGAGCCATGGATGATCCTCCCTCCTCTGGTGCGGCCTGCTCTGGCGGCCGCTTGCAGAAGCAAACTAAACGGATGATCAGTTCATCGCAAGCATAAACTGAACATTTGTATAGTCACTCGCCGGTGAAGCTCGCCGGGCGCTTTTCGAAGAACGCGGTCACGCCTTCCTTGAAGTCCGCCGTGCGGGTCGCGAGCAGCCACTGGTCGGCATCGGCATGCATGATCGCGGCATCAAGCGCGCCGGCGTAGGCATTGGCGCTGCGCTTGATCATCTGCACCGCGATCGGCGGCAGCGCGGCATAGCGCGCGGCAAGCGCGGCGGCAGCGGCGGGCAGGTCGCCGGGCGAGGTCAGCGCTTCGAAGAAACCCCAGTCACGCATCGTCGCGGCGTCGAACAGGTCGCCGGTCATCACCATCGTCTTGGCGCGGGCGAGGCCGACGGTCTGGATCGCCAGCGGCAGCGCGTGCCACATCAGGTTGATGCCAAGCTTCACTTCGCCGTAGCCGATGCGGGCATCGTGCGCGCCGATGCGGAAATCGCAGGCCGTGGCGATGCAGGTCGCGCCGCCGGTGGCGATGCCCTGCACCGCGCAGATAGTCGGCTGGCTGATCTCGCGCAGCGCCCGCATGAGGAGAGCGCCTGCTTCGGCGGTGCGGCGCAGCTGGACTGTCTGGGGCGGACGGTCGCCCATCTGGCTAATATCCGCGCCGACGCTGAAATGCGCGCCATCGCCCCGGATCACGACGGCGCGGGTCTCCGGCTCTTCGCGGAAGCCCTCGGCAATCGCGCGGAGCTGGAGCAGCATGGCCGGGGTCAGCGCATTGCGCCGCTCGGACCGGCTGAGAATGACTGTGGCAATGCCGTCAGCGCGCTCGACGCGGATGTGCTGTTCCTCGCTCATGCTGCGGCCTTCTCCTCGAGGCGGCGCTTCAGCGCCTGCTTGTCGATCTTGCTGTTGGGCAGCTTCGGCAGTTCCGGCTCGAAGCTGAAGCTCTTGGGGATCTTGTAGTTGGCGAGGCGCGTTCGGAGGAATTCGCGCAGCGCGGCCTCATCGAGCGCGGGGTCATCAGTCTCGATGAAGGCGTGGCCCACTTCCTGGAACACCGGATGCGGCACCGGCAGCACTGCCGCCAGCCGCACCGAGGCATGTTCCGCCAGCGCCAGCTCGATCTCGACCGGATAGATGTTGTAGCCGCCCGATTTGTACATCTCCTTGAGCCTGCCGACGAACGAGAAGTTGCCATCTGCGTGTTCGACGCCGAGGTCACCGGTCCGCAGCCAGCCATCGGGGGTGAAGGCTTCGGCGGTCGCTTCGGGGCGGTTGAAATAGCCGCTCATGCAATAGGGGCCAAGCACCTGGATCTCGCCCGTGGTGCCAGGCGGCTGCGGATTGCCTGCCGCATCACCGATCCGCAGAGTGGCGCCGGGCAGGGCGCGGCCGAAGGTTTCGGCCATGATCCTGGGCGAGGCGGCGTGATCGGTCGCGGTGACGATGCCGCAGGTCTCGGTCTGGCCATAGACGTTGTACATCGCAACGCCGGTGGCGTGGACCGGGCGCAGCAGCGCTTCGGCCGTGGCGCCGCCGCCGAATACGATGAGGCGATAGTGGCCAAGGCGGGTCCGGTCCGGCACGTCGGCGCTCGCCATCATCGCAAAGCTGGTCGGGCTGGCGACGAGGTAGGTCAGCTTCTCGCGCGCGGTGATTTCGGCAATGGCGGCCAGATCGACACGGTGGTGGAACACGATCTTCCCGCCATAGGCGAACACGTTCATGCACACGTTGTTGAGTGCGCCGACGTGGTTGATCGGGGCCACGCTGATCGTGCTTTCAAGGCCTTCGTCCATCCAGCACAGGTTGGTGAGCGCCGCCGCCATGATCGCGCGGTGCGACAGCATCGCGCCCTTGGGCTTGCCGGTGGTGCCGGAGGTATAGACGATGACGGCGATGTCCTCGGGGTCGACTGCGGCGCGGCGGGCGGTGAGCTGCTCGTCCGAGACGGCATCGCCAGCCGCGAGGAACTGCTCGAGCGCTTCGGCGCGGCCCACTTCGCCGGCAAGGCTGACGAAACGCTCGACGTTCTCGCCCACCGATTGGAGCTCTGCGCAATAAGGCCGGCCCTCGTAGTCCGGCACCGAGAAGATCAGGCGCGGGGCCGCATCGCCGAGCAGATAGGCGTATTCAGGCAGCTGGTAGCGCGGATTGAGGCCCATCCAGATCGCGCCGATGGAGACGCTGGCAAGATAGGTCAGCCAGAAATCGAGGCTGGGCGGCACCATCGTCGCCACCCGGTCGCCGGGCGCGATTCCGGCGGCAATCAGCGCGCGGGCAATGTGGTCCACCCGCGCGGCAAGCATGGCATAAGTCAGGCGGACCTCGCCGTCCACGACCGCTTCGGCACCGGGAATCGCCTCCGCGTGGCTTTCCAGCAGATCGTGAATGCGCGTGCAGGCGAGTTGCCGGCGGTATTTCGGCTCGTTCTGCCGACAGATATCCTCGATCCGCATGGGTCGTCGCCTTCGAATGGGTCGTTTGTGATCCCTTCATAAGCGAAAGCGACGAGACTGAGCAAATGTTTAGTTTCGGCCCGGTCGCACGCCGCGGTAGATGAGGTCGACATAGGCTTGGTGGCGGCGGCGCCACAGCAGCCGATCGAAGCCGGACTTGCCGAGCACCCGGTCCACGAACGGTTCGAGCAGCAGCGTGCCAAGCTCCATGTACATGATCAGCAGCGGCAGCCACAGGCGGTCGACATCCGGACGGATCTGGCCATCGGCGTCCATGCGGTCGACGCTGGTGCGCACGACCTGATAGAACCGTTCGAACAGGCCCGCGCCCCAGTCGGACCCTTCCAGCAGGGCGCGCCGCATGTAGGCCTTGGTCAGGTCCCAATCATCGATATGGCGGTTGATCCACGCTTCGGTAAGCTCGACCGACTGTGCGAGGCCTTCGTCCTCGTCGCGCGGGGCAGGGCGCTGCTCGGCCAGAACTTCTTCGAACTGGCCGATGAAATGCTGGTCAACCGCCTCGCGCAGGCCCTCCTTCGAGCCGAAGTGGTGGTTGATGAGGCCGACCGAAACGTCCGCTGCGGCGGAGATGTCGCGCACCGTGATTCCGTCGTAGCCCTTGTCGGCGAACAGCCGCATGGCGACCTTGATCAGCCGCAGCTTGCCGTTTCCGCCCTCTGCCGTCTTCGCCTGCCGTGCCATTCCCAACCCCGCTGCTCGCGCCGGGGCTTAGCATGCTGAACAGGATTGCGCCAAGGCTTGCGTTATACTGAACATTTGTATAGCCAAGCCGAAATGCCATGCATATCCGGGAGAGCAGCATGACCGAGATCGCGATCGTTTCCACCGCACGCACCGCGCTCGCCAAATCGGTGCGCGGCAGTTTCAACAACACGCATCCCATCACGCTCGCCGGCCACGCGCTGCAGCATGCGATTGCTCGCGCCCACGTCGATCCGGCCGAAATCGAGGACGTGATCCTGGGCGCGGGCATGCCGGAAGGGGCAACCGGCTTCAACATCGCGCGCAATGCCGCGATCAAGGCGGGCTGCCCGATGAGCACCAGCGGCGTCACGGTGAACCGCTATTGCTCCTCGGGCCTGCAGGCGCTTGCCTTTGCCGCCAGCCGAGTGCGTGACGAGGGCGTGCCGGTCATCGCGGCAGGCGGGGTCGAGTCGATCTCGATGGTCCAGCTTTCCGGCCACATGAACATGCATGGCGCGGTGGAGCCCGGGCTCTATGGCCAGCATCCTGCGTTGTGGATGAGCATGATCGAAACCGCCGAGATCGTCGCCGAGCGCTATGGCGTGACGCGCGAGGCGCAGGATATCTATGCGCTCGAGAGCCAGCAGCGCACCGCCGCCGCGCAGGCAAGCGGCGCCTTCGATGCCGAGATCGTGCCGCTCAAGGCGATGTGGAAATCGACCGACAAGGCGACCGGCGCGGTCTCCGAAGTCGAAGTCACCGTGGCGCGCGATGAATGCAATCGGCCCGAAACCACGCTGGAATCGCTCGCCGCGCTGAAGCCGGTGCTCAAGAACGGCATGACGATGACCGAGGGCCGCACGGTCACCGCCGGCAATGCCAGCCAGCAATCCGATGGCGCGAGCTTGGTGGTGATGATGCGCGCCGAAGAAGCCGCGCGGCGCGGGATCGAACCGCTCGGCTTCTTCCGCGGCTTTGCTGCCGCCGGGTGCGAGCCTGACGAGATGGGCATCGGCCCGGTCTTCGCGGTGCCGCGCCTCTTGGAGCGCCATGGCCTCAAGGTCGGCGACATCGGACTGTGGGAGCTCAACGAGGCCTTCGCCAGCCAGGCGCTCTATTGCCGCGACCGGCTCGGGATCGATCCCGCGCTCTACAACGTCAATGGCGGCTCGATCTCCGTCGGCCATCCTTATGGCATGACCGGTGCGCGCTGCGTTGGCCATGCGTTGATCGAGGGCAAGCGGCGCGGCGCGCGCTACGCGGTCGTCACGATGTGCGTCGGCGCCGGGATGGGTGCGGCGGGCCTCATCGAAATCGCCTGAGGCCAGGATGGCGCGCGTCCTCGTTACCGGCGGACCCGGCTTCATCGGTCGCCGTGTCGTGCGGCGGTTCCTCGATGCGGGGTGGGACGTGACGAGTCTCTCGCTGCCGGGCGAAGCGCCGCTGCCGAACTGGGGCGGCGCGGTGCGCATGGTGTACGGCGATCTCGCCGATGCTGCCTGCGTTGCCGGTGCAGCGGAGGGCTGCGCGCTTGCCATCCATCTCGCAGCGCCGGTTGGCGTGGCCGGGCGGTATGACTGGCAGTGGCAAGTGATCGCCGAGGGCACGCGCCATGTGTGCGAAGCGATTGCCGCTGAAGGCGGGCGAGCGGTCGTTGCGTCATCCATCGCCGTCTACGGCACGCTGATTCGCACGCAGGTCTGCACCGAGGAGATTGGCCACGGGCCGTGGGCGGGTGCCTACGGCCGCGCGAAACAGGGGCAGGAACAGACCGCGCTCGATGTGGCGAAGGGCACCGGCTTGCCGCTCACGCTGATCCGTCCCGCCAATGTCTATGGGCTCGGCGGCGCGAGCGCCTGGGGGGACCGGCTGCTTGACGCCATTGCCGCGACGGGCGGCGCGGTCTTTGGCGATGCCGAGCACAACGACGCGGGCCTCGTCCATGTCGAGAACCTCGCCGATGCCCTGTTCCTCGCGGGCACGCGGCCTGAAGCGGTGGGCCGTACCTACAACGTCTGCGACGAAAGCCGAGTGAGCTGGCGGCGCTTCATGGATGATATGGCTGCTGCGGTCGGCTTACCCCCGCCGCCGGCCTATCCGATCGAAGCGGCGCTCACGCTGGCGGAGGCAAACGAAAACCCGTCACGGCTCGAAGGCCCCAAGGATCCGGCGCTGCCCTCAATCGAAGGCCTTAATCTCGTCGGCTTTTCCAACCGCATCGCCGCCGCGCGCATCCGCGCCGAACTCGGCTGGCGGCCGCGCGTAACCTATGCCGAGGCGATGGCCGAAATCATCTCGCGGCGCATTTCATCAGGAGAGCAAGCATGACCATCCGTTTCGACAACCGGGTCGCAATCGTCACTGGAGCAGGGGCGGGCCTTGGACGCAGCCACGCATTGGGCCTTGCCGCGCGCGGCGCGAAGGTCGTGGTCAACGACTACGGCGGCGGTGCGGGTCCGGATGGCGGCGTCTCTGCCGGGGCCGAAGAAACCGTCGCCATGATCCGTGCCGCTGGCGGCGAGGCCTTTGCCCATGGCGCGGATGTCGGCCATGCCGAGCAGGTGGCCGACATGGTCGCCAAGGCCATGCGCGACTGGGGCCGCATCGATATTCTCGTCAACAACGCCGGCATCCTGCGCGATGCGAGCTTTGCGAAGATGACACTGGCGGAATGGGACGCCGTGCTGCGCGTCCACGCCACCGGTTCTGCCATTTGCACGATGGCCTGCTGGCCCCACATGAAGGCGGCGAACTATGGCCGTATCGTGATGACCAGCTCCTCCTCCGGCATTTATGGCAACTTCGGCCAATCGAACTACGGCGCAGCCAAGATGGCAGTGATTGGCCTGATGAACGTGCTCCACATCGAGGGTGCGAAGAACAACATCCGCGTCAATACGCTGGCACCCGGTGCCGCCACCCAGATGACGCGCGACCTTCTGCCTCCCGCCGTCATTTCCCTGATGGAACCCGCAGCGGTAACGCCGGGCCTGCTCTACCTTGTCAGCGAAGACGCGCCGTCGCGGGTGATCCTCAATGCGACCGCCGGCGGCTTCTCGCGCACCATCATCTCCGAGACGCAAGGCATCCACCTCGCGCAGTCGGACTGCACGCCCGAGAACATCGCAGCGCAGTTCGGCGCGATCAGCGATGCAGCGGGGGCCGAGGTCTTCGAACAAGGTGGTCAGCAGGTGATGAAGTTCGTGACCAAGGCCGCCCAGGCGCTGGGCATCGCGCTGGGTTGAGCGGTGGGGACATCAAAAGGGGTGAGCAAGTGCATCCGAGCCGCCACGCTCTTGGTGGCGGCTATTCTCCTTTCTCGCACCGCGCAGGCCGAGGAACTGCCGGGGACAGCGGCCAGCATCACAGTGAGTGGCATCGTGTTCGAACGCCAACTCAACGGCGGCGCGGCCACTGCCGCGCCCACCCCCGATGGCTTGACGATCACCAGTGGTGCGAAGACCGATTTCTTCCGCGAAACCGACGGCATTACCGCGTACGGCAACGCGCCTGTGATCCTGACTTCGGTCGATAACACCCGGCCCTTCACCTTCACTGTGAAGGTAGCGCCGCAATTCGGCGCCACATACGATGCCGGCGCGCTCTATATGTGGGAGCGGAACGACAAATGGCTCAAATTCGCCTTTGAACGAGACGAACGAGGGCAATCGCGGATCGTCACCGTGCGCACGCACGGCACATCCGATGACAACAACCACGATGTGGTGCCAGAGAAGTCCGCCTACATGCGGGTGTCGTCGGACACCGTCTCGCTGGGCTTCTATTACTCGGTCGATGGCCGGTCGTGGCATCTCGTGCGCCTGCTGCGCAACGATTATCCACCCCGGTCTTGGCTTGGGCTCAGCGCCCAATCGCCAACAGGCTTCGGCAGCCGCGCCAGCTTCACCGAAATCAGGATGTCCGACCGAAGTGTGGGAGACTTTCGGGCCGGACAATGAGCTTGTGGGGCGCACAGCGGCCAGGACTGGCCCGCAGTGCCACCCCGCTCCAGCGCGCGTGCGCAACGACAGGTTTCGCCCACGGCAGTCACTGGTACGCAGTGCATAGAATGGCTTGCGTTGGTCGATAGCCGACTAGCATTGGCCGGCCGCTGACATGGTGCTAGGAAGACAGAGCAGAGGGTGAGGGCTAATCTGGACCTCAGGGCTGCCCCGGTGATGTTTGAGTCGCCATCAGGTTGCCAGCTCGGGAAATGCATCCAGGTCGAAGTTCTGGAGACCGCTTTTTACTAGGTTTGCCCCCAAAATGAAAACCGAATTATAGTTAGATTTACGGAATTGTGGGGTAGATTGTGGGGTCGGATTTTTGCTGACCTGAAGAAAATGATTGATATCAAATCTTTATTTTTATGGTTCGATTCCAGCCCTGCCACCACCAGACTCTCCACAGAGATCCAGAGAAAGCCCTAGAAGTCGAGTAATTCTGGGCATATTCTCGCATCTACCGTCCGCATGGCGCCACACTGATTTGCGTGCAGCCAAGACCAAGCGTGGGGGAAATAGGGGTAAAGTGGGGGTGAATGACTTACCCTCACACTTTTGCTTCCCCGAGGTGTGGGGGGAGAATGTGGGGGTAAATCGTGGGCAAACTCACAGCTCTTGCGGTCAAAGCAGCCACGTCGACTCCGGGAACCTACCAAGACGGCGAGCCACCTTGCCAAGCCCGTTACAAAGCGGGCCCCTCCATCATGCCGCGTGCCAACGCGATCATGTCTTCCACAAGGCCATCCTCCATCGCCGTGCTCCAGCAGACATAAGGCGAAAATGCCAAGGCAGGCATATCCTCGACCGGTTCGAGTTGACCTGAACCGATGTAGGACTCCGCCAGTCGCTCGGGCACGAAGCCGCTTGAACCAGTTCTCGCAAGCCAGTCCAGCGACAAGACGCCGAGATCGAGCGTCAGGCCCGGAGAGGGCAGATCGCCGAGGCGCGCGCGCAGCTCATCATTGATGGCCTCGCCCCATTCGGTCCGCACGAAGTTTTCCGTCCAGTCGACCGCAGTATTGGCCGTCACCAGAATGAGCCGATCTTCAGCGAGTTGCTCCATGCGATGGCCACGTGCCAGCTGAGGTTCATATAGAAACGCGATATCAAGCTCGGCGTCATCAAGGGCGCGGTTGAGCTGGGCTGGAGCAGCGGCAACCGCGTGGAACGCGATCTCGCGGCGTGCCTCTCTCATGGCATCCAGCCATGGCATGAGCAGCCTTGGCCACAAGGCGTGCTGACCACCGACCCGCACCAATTGCGCGAAACGTGGCGGCAATGCGGTCTGCTCGCAGCCATGCTGCCAGGCTCGCTGCATCTTGAGCGCCGGATCAAGGAATCGCCTGCCGGCGGGCGTGAGCCGGCACCCTCGCTTGTCCCGCTCGAACAGACGGACGCGCAGGACGTGTTCGAGCTGCTTGATGCGCTCGGTGACGGCTGACGGACTTGCGTGGACACGCTGCGCGGCTTCGGAGAAGCTTCCCGCAGTAGCCGCCGCGAGAAAGGTTCGAATGGTCACGATATCCATGAATTTGGGATATCGGAATTTAAAGTTCTGACAATCAGATTTCCTGAAATTGTTTTGGTGTGGGAGATGAACTCCAGAGGTTCTGCCCAGAGCGCAAGAACCGGAGTGGCAGCAAAGCGCCTGCCTCGAAACCCAGTACGGAAAGGATCCTCATGTCCGTTAAACAGGCACAAGACGCCAAGCCGGGTGGAAATGGTCATGGCACCATTGTTCCCGCCGAACTCGCGTTCGCGCGCGATGCATTGGAGCCGCACGTCTCCGCAGAAACGATGCATTACCACTACGACAAGCACTACCTCGGCTATGTGGGCAAGACCAATGCACTGACTCAGGGGACGGATCTGGCCGGGGCGGCGCTTGAGGACATTGTCCGTCAGGCCGCGTGGAAGCGACGTCGGTCGCTCCTCGTCAATGCCGCACAAACATGGAACCACGCCTTCTTCTGGGCATCGCTCAGCCCCGACGGAGTAGCCGGCCCCGACACGATTCTCGCGTCGGCCCTGGAAAAAGCCTTCGGCAGTCTCAAGAGCTTCCGTCAGAAATTCATCGAAAAGGGGCTTGGCCACGTCGGGTCCGGATGGCTCTGGCTTGTTTGCGACAAGCATCGCGGGCTCATGCTGGTCACGACAGACAAGGCTATTCCCGTGTGGCTCGGGACCGACAGAGTTCCGCTGCTGGTGTGCGACCTGTGGGAACATGCTTATTATCTCGACTGGAAGAATGACCGGGCAGCGTGGCTTGCTGCGTTCATCGAAAGCTGCACCAACTGGGACCATGCGGGCCGGCAACTTGCAGCGTTGGTCAACGGTAGAGACATCTGGACTTATCCCGGCTGATGGCGGGAGCTCGCCGCAGCGATCACAGGGACCCGATTGGTCTTGCCTAGGTCCGCCAAGGGTTTAGACCCTTCATTGCAATGGCAGGCAGTGGCACTGTGATGGCGATATCTGTCATTTTTGCAGCCGGCCTTGTCGGTTTTGCGACGGGCAAGGTGCGTCACGATCTTGTTGCATTGCTGATGCTTGCGACGTGCGTGGCGTTGGGTCTTGTCAGCGCCGATCGAGCATTCGGCGGCTTTTCCGATCCGGTAGTCATCACCGTCGGCGCGATCATGATCATCAGTGCCGCGATTGCGCGTTCCGGTGTGCTGGCGTACGCGCTGCGCCCGCTCCAGCACTGGATGCGGGCTGAGACAGGCATTGCCGTGGTCTACGCGGTCCTGTGCGGCGTGGCCTCTGCCCTCATGAACAATGTCGGCGCGCTGGCGTTGCTGCTGCCAGCCGCACTCGCCACATGCCGGACTGCCAAGGTCTCACCCAGCCGCATACTCATGCCGATGGCGTTCGCCTCGCTGCTCGGCGGGCTGGTCACCTTGATCGGCACGCCGCCGAACGTCATCTTGGCCGAGATGCGCACTGGCTATGGCAAGCCGGCCTTCGACATGTTCGATTTTGCCTTTGTTGGGCTTCCGCTGGCAGTCGCTGGCCTTGTCCTCACCCTGCTGCTGATTCGGTTTCTGCCCATGCGTGCCTCCTGCGAGGGCGAACCGCTCAAGTTCCGGATCGCCGACTATCTGTTTGAATTGCGCGTCCCGGCGAACGCTACAAAACCTCTGACAGTGGAGACCCTCGCGTCGACTGGATCAGGCAATGACAGGCTAGCAGTCCATGCGATCGATCGCGGCGGCATTCTGGTCACAGCTCCACGACTGAGTCGGTCGCTGATGCCGGGCGATATCATCCAGGTGGAGGGCCGCGCGCCGATCGTCGAAGAAGCGCTGCTACGTCTGGGGCTTGAGCTGGCCTCCGATGTGGAAGATGACCTGTTGGGTGACGCGTTCTTCGAGTTTGTCGTCACGGAACAGAGCGTGCTCGTTACACATGACACCCCGATTGCCCTGCTGGCTGGACAAGGCGCTGCACTTGTCGCGCTCAGCCGCCGGGGCAAGAGCATTGCGGCGGGCCTTTCGGCGATGAGGCTCCAGGCCGGCGATGTGGTCCTGCTCCAGATCGAACCGGCCCGGACCGCCGAGCTGGCGCATGCCTTCAACCTGTTGCCGCTTGCCGAACGCCCTCTGCGGCTGCGCGTTTCCGCCAAGGACTGGTTGCCGGTCGCCGCGCTGGTCGGTGCGATCATCGCCGCATCGACAGGCGTTTCCGGTCTTGCCGCCGCGCTCATGCTCGCCGTCGCCGCACTCGGCCTTGCCGGAAGGCTTCCGGGACATGTCTATCAGGACGTCGACTGGTCGATCATCATTCTGCTCGCGGCGATCATACCCGTGGCGCAGGCTTTTGCGGCCAGCGGAGCAGACGAGGCGGTGGCAAGCTTCATCAGTGTCGTCGGCAAAGGGCAGCCGGCGTGGGTGCCTGTCGGGCTTGCGCTGGGATTGACGATGGCCGTCACTCCGTTCCTCAACAATGCCGCCGCGGTGCTCATCATGGGGCCGATCGCTGCGCAGACGGGGATGGATACGAAGGTCCCGGTGGATGCCATGCTGATGGCGGTTGCAGTCGGCGCTTCGTGTGATTTTCTGACGCCGATCGGTCATCAGTCCAATACGCTGGTCTGGGGGCCTGGCGGTTACCGCTTTTCGGATTACGCCCGCGTGGGCGCACCACTGACGCTGCTGGTGCTGGTGCTGGGCACAGCGCTGATCACGGCAATCTGGGGATAGGAACCATGGACGCATCTGCTTTGGGCCCATTTGACGTGGCCGCAATTCTGATCCTGCTTGCAGCCGCGCTCGGCTATGCTAACCATCGGTTTCTGAAGCTGCCATCAGCCGTCGGCCTCACGCTGATGGGAGCGGTCGCATCGCTTGCGATCATCGGAATCGGAGCAGCCTTTCCGGCCTGGGGCCTCAGGCCCATGGTCGAGCAGTTCCTCGCCGGAATCGATTTTCATGCCACCTTGATGGAAGGCATGCTGTCGTTCCTGCTCTTTGCCGGCGCGCTCCATGTCGACTGGACGCAGATGCAGGTCAATCGTCTGCTGGTCTTTTCGCTGGCGACGTTCGGCGTCCTGCTTTCGACCGCGCTCATCGGCGCAGGGACATGGTTGCTTGCCGACATGGCGGGGGTGCCGGTCCCCCTGCCTTGGGCGCTGGTATTCGGGGCCCTGATCAGCCCGACCGATCCGGTGGCAGTGATCGCGATCCTCAAGCGGGCTGCGGTGCCAAAATCGTTGCAGTCAACCGTGGCGGGCGAAAGCCTGTTCAACGACGGCGTTGGGGTTGTCATCTTCGGCATCCTCATCGCGATTGCGACAGGTGCTGAACAGTTCAGCTTTGTACACGCGGCCAGTGATTTTGCGCGGGAGGCTGGAGGCGGTGTCGTATTCGGCCTCGTGACAGGCTGGATCGCCTGCCGCGCGATGGAAACGATCGACGACTACAGCGTCGAGGTGATGATCAGTCTCGCGCTTGTCATGGCGGGATACAGTTCTGCCCATGCCCTTCATGTCAGCGGTCCGGTCGCCATGGCGGTCGCGGGCCTGTTCATCGGCAATGCCGGCATGGTCCGCGCCATGAGCGACACAACCGCAGACTACCTGGTCAAGTTCTGGGAACTGATCGACGAGATCCTGAATGCCGTGCTGTTCCTGCTGATCGGCCTCGAAGTGATCCTCATTTCGGGGCAACCGCGTCTGATACTCTTCGGCCTCTCGGTCATTCCGCTTGGCCTGCTGGCACGCTGGATCTCCGTCAGCCTTCCGCTGCGGCTATTGCGCAGCGGGATCGATCTTGGAAATCTGGCGACACCGACGCTGGTCTGGGGCGGCCTGCGCGGCGGCATTTCCATCGCGCTTGCGCTTGCATTGCCCGAGAGCCCCTCGCGCACACCCGTGATCGCGGCGACCTTCATGGTCGTGTTGTTTTCGGTGATCATCCAGGGCGGAAGCATCGGCGGCCTGATCAACCGGCTCAGCCAGCGGCAGGCAGCGCTCGGAAAGAACCCGACATGACCTACGATCCGCCTTCGCTGGCATCCTTGCTAGCGCGTTTGCGCAATGGGGTTGCGGGTTCAGTGGCGATGTTCAGCGCGCAGATCGCAAGGACCGGCCTGTTTCCGGACCTCAAAGGCGAAGCGGGCAAGGCCTTGCGCCAATCGGTGCGCAAGGATGGCCGGATCACCAAATCGTACATGCTGATGTGCGGCCTCTCCGCCGGGATCGCCACGCTTGGGCTCTTGCAGTCGTCCACCGCCGTTGTGATCGGTGCGATGCTGATTTCGCCGTTGATGGGCCCGATCGCGTCCATGGGCTTCGGCTTTGCCTCGCTGGACGGCCGCCAGATCCGCGAGGCGGCCAAGGTCATCGCAGTCGGCGCCGCCATCGGCATCCTGACCGGTATCCTGCTGACCTGGCTCAGCCCGATCCGCAACGCCACGTCCGAAATTGTCGCCCGCACCGAACCGACCCTGCTCGACCTTGTCGTCGCCGTCTTCTCCGGCATTGCCGGGGCCTATGCGACGGTCCAGCAGAAGGGGGCGACTGCAATCGGTGTGGCCATTGCCACCGCGCTCATGCCGCCGCTGGCGACGGTCGGCTATGGGCTAGGTGTGGCAAATCCACGCTTTGCACTGGGCGCATTCCTGCTGTTTCTGACCAACCTTGCCGCGATCGCCTTTTCGTTCGCCCTGATCGCCCGATTGAGCGGTGCTGCTCGCCCGCTGGCAAAGATCGAGAATGCCCCGCGCTTTGTTGTGGCGGGCCTTGCCGCGTTTTGCGTTCTCGCTGCCCCGCTAGCCATTACTCTCTACCGCGTCACTGCCGAAGCGAGGGCACAGGCAACCGTCAGGCGCATGCTCGCCGATGAATTGAAGCTCAAGCCGATGAACGTTGCCCAGTTGCAGGTCAGGTGGCCGCTGCGAGGGACTCCCTCGGTCGATGCCGTGGTGATTGTTCCGCAATACACGAACGACGCAGATCGCCAGCTGACGACCAAGCTGAAAACCGCATGGGGCTTGGAGCCGAATGTCAACCTGCAACAGGTGGTCGCGGCAGACCTGCAGTCCCAGACACAGGCGCTGGTCGATGCGGCGGTGGAGACGTCCGCGGCTGGCATTGCGCGCGACGCGCCGCCGCTCGTCGCCATCCGCGAGGCGGTCGGCCTGCCGACGCAAGCGCTTTGGGTCAATCGCACGGAGCGGACGGTCCAGTTGGTTCCCTTTGCAGCCGAGGGCTGGCAACTCGCAGACTATCGGGCCGCCGAGCGGGCGGCGGCTGAGGTGGCAGCCGGCTGGAATGTGCGGGTCGTTCCTCCCGTCCAGCCGACGCTGGCCGTCGCCATCCCGCTCAAGGACGGTACGCTGCAGGCGAGCGAGGCTCTCGCCGATGCGATCTGGGCTATCCAACGGTGGGGCGTTCAGGGAATTGGCGTCGCCGGGTACCTGCAAGGTGCCGGATCAGATTCGGCAACGAGAACTGCCGAGGCCGCTGCGCAGTATGCAGCGTCGGAACTCGCCAAGGCTGGTATAAGGAGCAACGCAAAGGTACTGCCAGCGGATCGCTTGCAGCGCGACCTGCCGGGGCCTGCGGGGGTCGTTTTCGACATCGTCAGACCGCCGGACCGCACATCAGGCAAGGCTGTTGTTCAATGATCCCGCTCATAGCAGTCTTCACTGCGGTAGCTGTCTGGGCCGCGCTGACGTTCGGGACCTTCGCTAAGTCGGATACCTGGCGGGCAACCGTGACACCGCTCGCCTCGATCATCGGTTCGGGCTTTCTGGTCTGCGGCCCGCTGCTGGCGAAAGAATTCGGTTCGGGGGCGATCTTCGCGATGGGTGCGCTGCTGGCATTGGCCTATGCTGTCGGCGCAGTGGTGCGCTTCAACATCGTCCATGTCGAAAACCACGCGAGAAACCTTCGCCTGCACGACCCGTTTGCCTGGGCCATGCGCACGGGGCAGATCATGCTGGCGATCGCTTACGCAGTGTCGGTCGCCTATTATCTGAAATTGCTGGCAGAATTTGCCATCAAACCCTTTGCCATCGCTGCGGCATCACACGCCTTGATCGCCAACCTGATCGTGACAGCCATCATCGTCGTCATGACCTTGCTGACATTCTCTGGTGACATCAAAAAAGTTGAGCATGCTGCTCATTCTAGCGTCTCCATCAAGATCGGTCTGATAGCGGGACTTCTTGTCGGCTTGGCGATCTGGTGGGTATCGGGTGGCCCGCCCGTCGCGGCATTGCCGCCGGCGCGCATCACCTGGTCAAGCGTTCCGCTATTGCTTGGCCTCCTCATAACTGTGCAGGGATTTGAAACCTCGCGCTATCTGGGGGACGCCTACGACCAGCAATTGCGGGTGCAGACGATGCGGCTGGCGCAATGGGTCTCGTCGGCAATCTATCTGGCGTTTCTTGCCCTTCTCACACCGGTCCTTGCCCGTGCCGCCGAGAGCGAAGGCGTCACCGGCATTCTCGACATCATGACATTTGTTGCGCCCCTCCTCGGCCTGTTTGTCCTTGGCGCTGCAGTGACCAGTCAGCTCAGTGCGGCGATCGCGGACTCCATCGGTTCCGGCGGACTGATGATCGAAGTCTCGCAGCGGCGTCTGAACGTCCGTATGGCCTTCATCGCGGCTAGCGGGCTGTCTCTCGCCGTTGTGTGGCTGACGGACCCCTTTGAAGTTATCGCGCTCTCATCGCGCGCGTTCGCAGCATTTTACGCCGTTCAGGCTTTGCTCGCCTTCTGGGTATCGCGCCGCACCGGGGCTTGCGGAGTGGCTGCACAAGTCGGTTTCATTGCCGTAGGCGCGATCTGCATCGTAGCAGCCCTTGCTGGTGCCCCAGCGGAGAGTTGAATTCGTCCTCTACCTCGCCCCGACACTCCAACATATCCGTCAACTCAGGCTAACTACATGAACTTTCTCACGAAAATCTGGTCTCGAGAATATCGCCTGGATCCTGCGGGGCTGCTAAGGCGCGCCGCGGCGGTAATCGGGGCAGTGCTGCTTAGCCTGGTCGCGATTGCTTTCGCCAAGAGCGGCGAGGCTGCACAGCATTTGTTCGACCAAGCCTTCGCGGCAGCGCCGTGGCTGGCTGCGTCCGCAACACCGTTGGTATTTGTTGCCGTGGTAGGGGTGACCCGGCGGTACTTCCCCGAAGCGCGCGGTTCGGGAATTCCGCAAGTCATGGCAGCGGGACATAATCCGGCTTTCAGCGCAGAAGGGCCGCTGATTTCGCTGCGCACGGCTGTGGCCAAGTTCACGGGCACGCTGGCCATGCTGCTGAGTGGCGGGGCGGTCGGGCGCGAGGGGCCGACGGTGCAGATCAGTGCTGCTTTGATGGTCGCAGTGCACCGCTGGCTCCGGGTGCCGATCAATTCGGGCGTGATCATCGCCGGCGGTGCCGCTGGCGTCGCCGCTGCCTTCAATACGCCGCTTGCGGGCGTTGCTTTCGCGATCGAGGAACTGGCCGC
>OFDC01000807.1_pt1 | contig 20060 bp, 7 predicted proteins | sample 1520941 | NCBI WGS metagenome assembly OFDC01 (sample SAMEA94258168, study PRJEB24077) | hot springs metagenome | biome: Aquatic biome; feature: Water | place: India | collected 2012-12-06 | depth 5 m | reverse complement strand
GGGCCTTCGCAGAGCGCGCGGCGGCGGAGCCCGGCGCGCGGCGCACGGCCTCGGGGCTGGTGTTCCGCGAGCTGAGCCCGGGCACCGGCCCGCAGCCCACGGCGCAAGACACCGTGCGGGTGAACTACCGCGGCAAGCTCATCGACGGGACCGAGTTCGACAGCTCCCGCGAGCCCATCACCTTCCCCCTCACCGGGGTGATCCCGTGCTGGACCGAGGGCGTGCAGCTCATGCACGTGGGCTCTCGCGCGCGGCTGGTGTGCCCCGCGGAGATCGCCTACCAGAACCGCCGCGCGGGCCGCATCCCGCCGGGGTCGACGCTGGACTTCGAGGTCGAGCTGGTGGGCATCGAGGGTCGCCCGGGCGCAGCGCCCGGCGGGGACGGCGGCGGGGTCGCTCACTGCGGCGCGGGCGGCTCGGCGGGTGGTTCGACGGGCGGCGCGGGCGGCCTTGGTCGCTCGACCGGTGGTCAGGGCGGTGTGGCGCCGGGCGTGTACGCGGGCACCGCGGGCCAGAACTTCAACGGTGCGTGTGACACCTGGGCGGTGACCGGTGCGGGCGGTGGCTCCATCGGCGCGGTGGCGGCGGCGGACCTCGCGGTGGCCAGCACGTTCTACCCGGGCTCGGGCGGTGGCGGCGGCGGCGGTCCGTGCACGTGCAGCAAGCCGGGCGGCGGCGGCGGCGGCGGCGGCGGCGGCGCGCTCCGGATCTCGTCGTCGACGACGATCACGGTGACGGGCTCGCTGCTGGCCAACGGCGGCGCGGGCGGCAACGCGTTCCAGGGCGCGGGCGGTGGCGGCGGCGGTTCGGGCGGCGTGGTGTTCCTGGAGTCGCCGACGCTGACGGTGAGCGGCACGGTGCAGGCCGTGGGCGGTGCGGGCGGCAACTCCAACGGCTGCGGGATCAACGGCGGCGCGGGCGGTCTGGGCCGCATCCGGATCAACGCGGTGACGAGCGCGTGCACGCTGACGGGCTCGTTCAACCCGCCGCTGCAGAGCGGGTGCACGCCGTCGGGCGCCATCGCGGGTCGCGCCTTCGTGTCGGCCATGGCGGGCGGCACGGTGTGCCGCGCGTCGGCGGGCATCTGCGACGTGGCCGAGACCTGCACGGGCGCGAGCGCGGCCTGTCCGGCCGACAGCGTTCAGCCGAACACCACGGTGTGTCGCGGGAGCGCGGGCATCTGCGACGTGCAGGAGACCTGCACGGGTTCGAGCGTGACCTGCCCGAACGATGTGTTCACGGGCGCGGGCACGGTGTGTCGCGGGAGCGCGGGCATCTGCGACGTGCAGGAGACCTGCACCGGCGGCATGGCGGCGTGTCCGGGCGACAGCTTCCTGCCGTCGAGCACGGTGTGTCGCGCGTCGGTCAACCAGCCCTACTGCGACCCCATCGAGTACTGCACCGGTGGCGCCGCGGCGTGTCCGGGCAACTCGGTGATCCGCACGCCGGTCGCGGAGACCTGCAACTCCGTCGACGACGATTGCAACGGCGTGACCGACGAGGGCTCGTCCAACTCGTGCGGCTCTGCGTACAACCTCGGGAGCGTGAACGTGGGCGGCACGGTCACCCGCACCGAGTGGATCCCGTCCAACAGCGGCGCCGAGCAGTGGTACGTCGTGAGCTTCCCGATGAACCCGGACTACGCGCTGCACGGGACCGGGACGCCGCAGATCCGCCTCACCGCGGGTCCGTCGGTGCGCTTCGACGTGCGCAGCGACTGCGCGACGAACCTCGCCTGCGGCACGGGCGGCAGCGGCACCGGCCTCACGACCTGGTCGTTCACCGACTCGGTCTCGTCGGGCCTCGGCGGGTTCATCCGCCGCAACGTGGCGTGGCCGACGACGGTCTACATCCGCGTGTACCGCGTGAGCGCGCCGACCACCTGCGCCAACCAGACCCTGGTCGTCTCGCGCCCCAACGGGACGGGCTTCCAGTCGGTCTTCGCGCAGGGTGTGGCCCCCAACGGCACCCCGGCCTGCACCAACTGGAACGCCTACCGCGACTCGCTCAGCGCGAGCACCTACTACGAGTCCGTGACCCTCAGCGGGTCCAACGACCCGGTGGGGCGCACCTGCACGGGCGCCGCGGCGAACACGATCTGTCAGGCCCTGCGCACCAGCAACGGCACGACGGCCCCGGTGTCGGTCTCCTGCGGCGGCGTCACCTGGGTCGTCGGGCAGTGCGGCACGGGCAACATCGAGATCTCCGCGGGCGGCCCCCTGTGCAGCTGCGCCGCGAACTACGTCGCGCGCCCCTGCCACGGCAACGTGGACTTCGGCGGGATCAACGGCACCTCCTGCAACGCGCCCACGCAGATGATCGCGGTGAACTGCCAGGCCGCGCCCACGACCTACCAGGGCGCCTTCACCACCGGCGTGACCCCCAACCCGACCCCGGCCTGCACCACCTGGAACAGCTACCGCTCGACGCTCAGCGCGAGCCTCAACTACCAGACGGTGCGGCTCAGCAGCCGGAGCACCGCCGCGCCGAACACGGCGAACACCGTCGGCCGCGGGTGCACCGGGGCGGCGGCGAACCAGATCTGCCAGGCGCTGCGCTCGGGCACCACCACCTCGGTGGCCTGCAACGGGCACACGTGGACCGTCGGGCAGTGCGGCACGAACAACTGGGAGGTCAACGCCGACGGGCTCTTCTGCAACTGCGGGTCGAGCTTCGCCGCGCGGCCCTGCCACGGCGATCCGAACTTCGGCGGCGTGGGCATCGGCGTCGGCAGCTGCGGCGCGCAGAGCCAGAACATCCAGGTCGACTGCCAGCCGACGCTCACCTACTCGCAGAGCTTCCGCGTGGGCGAGACCCCCAACGGCACGTGGCAGTGCTCCGAGTGGAACGGCTTCCGATCGAGCATCAACGCGGGCTTCACGTACTCGTCCATCACCCTCGCGGGGTCGAACAACCCCCGCGGGCGAACCTGCACGGGCTCGGCGGCGAACACGCTCTGCCAGGCGATCCGCACGGGCGCCACGGCCACCGTGAGCTGCGACGGCAACACCTGGACGGTCGGGCAGTGCGGCGCGGGCAACGTCGAGGTCAACGCCGACGGGCTCTTCTGCAACTGCGCCTCGCAGTGGGCCGCGCGGCCCTGCCACGGCGATCCGAACTTCGGCGGCGTCGGCATCGGCAGCTGCGGCGCCGCGAACCAGACGCTCACCGTCAACTGCCAGTGAACCGCTCGCCTCGGGCGTAGGAACCGCCGGGGGAGCGCGACGCCCACCGCGGCGGTCGTCAGGGATTCGTCCCGCGCGACCGACCCGCGAAGGCCTCCCTGCGCGCGCGGCCCACGAGGCGACAGAATGCGTACGTTGGTTGACAGAATGCGTACACGGACCGCCCGGTCTGTGTACGCTGGTGCCCACGTGGCATCCCTCCCGGGGTACCCCGGGGCTCCTGGCGAGGGGAGGTCACGACCGAACGAACCCTGACCGTGGGGTCAGCGGGTGGCGCCGCTCCACTCCAGGGTGCGCTCCATGAGGGTGCGCTGGGTGGCGGGGCCGGTGACGGAGTAGCCCTCGTTCACGAAGGGGCGGTAGCGAGCGAGGTTGAGCGCCGCGAGCTCGGCCATGCGCTCCGGGGTGGTGGGGGCGAGGCGAGCATCCAGCGCCTGGAGGAAGGGCGAGAGGATCTTCACCAGGGCGGGCACGAGCTCGGGCACGAGCTTCTTGAAGTCCACGAGATCGTGCTGCGCGCCGCCCTCCCCCACCGCGGGGCTGCGCCACGAGATGGCGTACCGGGGCGTGGTGCAGAACCCCGACCCCGACTCCTTCGAGACCACGGTGAACTCCACCGGGACCTGCACCAGCATGGACTGGTCGGCCTCGTTCACCCGCCCCACCACGTGGGGGATGCTCACGCGAAAGCGGTTGCGGGCGACGCCGTCGTCGGGCGTGGGGTTCTGGTTCGGAAAGATCTCCCGCGCGGTGTCGACGTAGACCTTCGCGATGTCGGCCTTCCGGTCGTGGCCGAGCACCCGGTAGAGGAACATCAGCAGGTACAGGTCGATGTTCCCCGCCACGCAGCGCGACTGCCCCTTGGCGCGGGAGATCGTGCGGTACATCCGCTGCGTCGACTCCACGATCTGCTGCTTCTTCTGCGGCCACTGGAGCCCGTCGCTCTCCCAGCGGTCGGTGCGAAGCTCGTTGAAGGCCTGCTCCTCGAGGTACTTCCCGGGGTCGGAGATGCGCTCGATGCCGAACTTCTCGGGGTTCTTCCCCCAGGGCGAGTCGTTGATCAGGTAGTACGAAGACACCGAGTAGAAGTCGACCATCGGCGCGGTGCGCTCGAGGAACGCCATGATGCGGTCCTGCTTGGCGCGGGTCTCGTGGGGCATGCCCGCGATGAGCAGCACGTGGTTCCAGATCCCGAGGTCGTGGCTGGCCTTGAGCAGCCGCTCGATGGTCGCCGTGGTGATCCCCTTGTTGATCATCCTCAGCATGGAGTCCTCGGGGGACTCCACGCCGAAGACCAGGCGCATCGCGCCCGAACGCCGCATCTTCTCCAGCAGCTTCTCGTCGAGCTGCCGCATGTTGCAGCAGTCCGACCAGAGGATGTCGAGCTTCGCCGCGATCACCTGGTCGCAGAACATGTCCGCGTACCCGTAGACCGAGTTGATCTGCGTGTTCAGGAAGTGGAAGTGCCGGCAGTCGTAGTGCTCCGCGAGGAACTGCAGCCCCGCCACGGTCTGCTCCACCTCCTCGCCCTCGATCTTCGTGTAGGCGTAGGTGCAGAACCCGCACGGCGCGTTGCAGCCCCGCACGAAGATGTGCGGGAGCACCACGATCTTCTCGTCCTCGAAGCGCGAGAAGCGCAGCATCATTTCCTTGTCGAAATGAAAGCGCTTCATGATCTGGAGGCCCGAGTAGCGGAACTGATCCACCAGCTTCGGGTCGAAGTACGGCACCGCCGCGGGGATCGTGTCGTACGCGTGCGCGCCGGCCACCGCCGCGGGGAGGTCCGTGCGCTCGTACGCCGTCGCGAGGGAGCCGTCGGGCGCGGGCACGTGACGTCGTCCGTCGACGTCGTCCCGACGCACCAGCGCGCCCGGCGCGACGACGTCCCCCGCCGCCATCGCCGCGGCGCCAGACTTGGTGTGCACCGCGAGGCCCTTCTTCAACCCTGACAGGCCCTGCAGGTCCGCGGGGAGATAGAAGGTCCCCGGCGGCGCGTCCGTCGCCACCTGCGGCTGCCCCTGCTCGTCGCGGTAGAGGATGCGGGAGTTGAACGAGCGGTTCTTCTCGGGCGCGCCCTCCCAGATGTGCCGAAACATCAGGATCGTGTCGGCGTTCACGTGCCCGCAGAACGCGTAATCAATCGCCGCGCACTCAGACATGATCTGCGCGTACAGCCTGCGGTGGGTGGTGTCGGGCGAGGCCTGAAGCCCCCCGAAGATCACCGTGCACCGGGGGTAGCGCTCCTTCAGCACCTTCGCCATGCACTGCCCCACCGCGGCGAGGGCCATGACGTTCACGATGCGGTCGAGCACCGCGGAGAGGGAGATCCCGAAGATCACCATCTCCTCCACGCCGAGCACGTCGAGGAGCTTCTCGGTCTGCGCCCGGAGCGCGTCGTCGGTGCCGTCGAGAAAGCCCCGCACCCGCGCGGCGTCGAAGTACGCGCGGAGGTCGAAGGCCCCCGGGTCCTCGGCGATGGCCTCGCACACCTGCGCGTCGAAGTCCCAGTGCCGGATGTTCTTGTGCCCCAGGCGGTGCAGGTGCCCCATGAGCGTGGGCACCCCGAGCTTCACCATCTCGTAGTCGTGCTGCCAGTTGACCTCCAGCGCGCGAAAGGTCGGACTGATGAACCCGATGCTGTTCGGCGGCGGACGCGATGACATGATCCCCTCTTCCTGCGGCGATGACGCCTCGCCAGCAAGGGACGCGCGGCGCGCGGCGAGGAACTTCTTCGCGGTGCCCCGACACGGCTCGCCGGGATACCGCCGCTGCGCGCGCTCGAGCACCCGCAGCAGCGCGCCCTCCCCGTGCACCGGGCGCAGCTCCGACTCGCCGTGCGCGGCCACGTACCGGTGGTCCAGCCGCGTGCACACCTGCGCGAAGGCGCAGCCGTCGCACGCCGTGGCCCCCGCCCGGCGGTAGTTCGAGACGCGGCCCTCCATCAGCACCTTGCCGTCGCGGTCGATGGAGAGCACCGACTCGTCCATGAGGTCCGACGCGAAGAGCAGCTCGTCGTCGAGCATGCACAGCGGGAAGTGCGTCACCTGCACCCCCGCGCCCCGCGCGCGCGCCAGGCGCACGGCCTCGCGCACCGCGGGCATCTGCTCGGTGTACCGCCCCACCAGCGCCAGGTCGGCCCCCTCGCCCCCCTCGAAGCAGTGCTTGAAGCGCAGCGAGCGAATGCCCTCGTCGAGCAGCATCTCCGCGATCTTCGGCAGCCGCAGCGCGTTGCGCGCGGTCACCACGGTCGTCGCGCCCAGCACCACGGGGTAGCGATCCCCCAGCGCCCGCAGGTGCTCCATCCCCCGCTTGAAGGCCTCGAAGGCCCCCTCGCGGTCCATCATCGCGTCGTGCAGCGGCGCGTCGTCGCCGTGGATGGAGAAATCAATGTGCGTGAGCCCCGCGGCCAGCACCTCCTCGGTCCACCGCGCGCTCTTGAACTTGATCCCGTTGGTGTTGATCGTGATCGACTCGAAGCCCAGCTCCCGCCCGCGGCGACAGAACTCCGCGAAGCGCGGGTGCACCGTGGGCTCGCCCCCCGTGAAGCCCAGCGTGGTGCAGCCCTGCGCCCGCGCGTCCGCGATGCGGGCGAAGATGGCCTCGTCCTCGGGGTTCAGCTCCGGGCGGTTGAGGATGTCGAGCACGCAGCAGAAGCGGCAGTGCGCGTTGCAGAAGGTCGTGAGGCTGATCAGCGCCACCCGCGAGGCACGGGCGGCGGGGGCGTCCTCGATCACCGGGAGGCGCTTCATCGTTCTGGGCTCTCTGCGCGCGGGCGCGGCAGCCAGTGTAGTACACACCGCAAACGCCGAGAACGCGCGGCCCGTGCGATGCTCGCGGCGTGATCCGGGCGCTCACCCTGCTCCTCACGCTGCTCCTCACGCTGCCCCTCGCGACGGCCGCGCACGCGCAGCCCGTCGGCTGCGCCCCCGAGCTGCTCCGTTGGGCCGAGCGCTGCGCGGCGGCGCAGCGCCTCACGCTGACCGTAAGCGCGTGCCCCGGCGACGACCTCGCGGTGCTCTCCGCCCGCATCGGCGACGCCCCGGCGCTGCGCGTCGAGCTCGGCCTGCACCGCAGGGGATTTCGCACCGTCGGCGACCTCTCCCTCTCCCCCATCGGCGAGTTCCCCGACTGGCTCGCGGCCCCCGCCACCCTCCGCGACGCCTTCGAGCGCGTGGCCACCTGCGCGCAGACCCCGCCCCCCGCGCGGATGCGCGGCGGCGCCCTGCCGTCGCTCCCCACCGCGACGAACGTGCCCGCCCCGCAGCGCGCGCCGTGGCTCCTGGCCCTGGCCCTGATCGTCGCGATCGCCTTCGCCCACAAGGATTTGCGTCGCATCAACCCCCGCGACGCGGCGCTGCTCGCGGGCAGCCTCGGGGTCACCCTCGCGCTGCGCGCGGCGCTGCACCCCACGACCTACTTCCACCAGAACGGGCAGGGGCCCCTCTGGATCGAGCACCTCTTCACCAGCGGCCACCACCCCTACGGGCCGGGCTTCGCCGAGCTCTTCGCCGCCGTCGCCCACCGACGCCCCGAGGCCCCCGAGCGCGCGGTCTTCGCGGCGCAGTCGCTCCTCGCCGCGGCGCAGCCCGCGTGCGCGTGGTGGATCGCCCGCGCCCTCCGCGCGAGCCCGTGGACCGCGGGCGCCCTGGGCCTCGCCACCCTCCTCGACCCGAGCCTCGGCCGCGGCGCGCGCAGCGAGTCGTACCTCGCCTCGGGGACCTCCCTCGCGCTCCTCGCCACCGTCGCGATGACCCACGCGCGCGGTCGGTGGTGGCCCCACGTCGTCGCGGGCGCCCTGCTCGCGCAGGCGGTGCGGATCCACCCCGGGCTCTGGGTGCCCATGGCCCTCACCCCCCTCTGCGCGGGCATGGTCCCGGGCACCCCCCGGGAGCGCGCCCTCGCCCTCGGCCGCGCGCTGCTGGTCGTCGGCGCGGTGGTGGCGCTGAGCTCCGCGGGGAGCGTGCTCGCCGTGCTGCGCAGCGAGCTCGCGACCCAGTGGATGTCGGCGCAGTCCCGGGGGGGCAGAGCCCCGTGGGCGCCGCTGGTGCTGAGCGCGGCGGTGATCGCCCTCGCGGCGCGGCCCCGCACCCGCACCGCGGCGCCCCCCGCGGCCCTCGCGCTCCTCGCGCTCTTCGCGTGGAGCTACACCGACAACTACACCCGCTCGGGCAGCCCGCCGTGGATCACCGCGGCCTACGCCCGCACCTTCGCGCCGCTGGCCCTCACCGCGGTGGCCGCCCTCGCCGCGGTCGTCCGGGTCTCCCCAGCGCAGGACCGCGTGCGCGGCGTCCTCGTCGCGGCCCTGCTCGTGGCCGCGACGAACCTCGCCCGACGTCCGCTGACGACGCTCCCCACCGACGTGATGGAGCTGCAGCGCGCGTGGGCCTGGCGCGACCAGCTCCCCCGCGGCGCCCGGGTGTTCTTCGTCGCCCGCGCCGGGAACTACGTGCTCGGGCTCCCCATCCACGACGGCAGCGGGCGCGCCTTGCGGACCAGCTCCCTCGACGTGACCGACGCCCCGCCCGACCTCCGCGCCTTCGGGCCGGGCACCTGGTACTACCGCTCGTCCCTGTGCGCCGCGCCCCCCGCCCAGGCCTGGTGCGACGCCCTGGAGCGCGCCCACCGCCTCCAGCCCGCGTTCACCGCAGAAATCCCCGCGGCGCCGAGCATGCGACACCTGACCTACACCGCGCCCCGGGTGCGAATCGGGCTGTACAGAGTAACAGACTGACAGAGTAACAGACTCTGTCAGTGACAGGGTTCAGCCCCGCGGGCGCATCGCGGGAGAGGCGACGTGCTTGGGCGCGTTGGGCCGCGCGAGGTGCCCGGCGAGGCCCTCCACCACGGCGCTCGCGGTGCGCATGGCGTCCCGGCCGTCGACGGTGGGGACGGGCGCGGGCCGCCCCGCCAGCACGGCGTCGCGAAACGCCGCGAGCATCCCCTCGGCGTCGCTCCCACGCTCGATGGACGTGATGCGGTCCCCCGAGGGGGTGTCGTGGACCAGCGACTCGCTCCCCTCCTCGCGCACCCACGCGAGGCGGCGGCCGTGCTCGCCGAAGGCCGCGAGCTCGTCGAAGGCGCTCGTGCCGGTGAAATCCAGCACGATCTCCGCCTCGATCCCGCCCGGCGCGCGGAGCACCGCACGCACGGTCTCGGGGCGTGACGCGCCCCGGGCGTCCACCCGGAGCACCTCGGGCGCGCAGGTCCCGGTCACCGCGCCGAGCAGGTACACCGCGTGGTAGAGCACCTGGTACAGCGCGTCTCGGGACCACGTCGACGGCGCCTCCACCCCGCCGCTCACGAAGCGCTTCGTGACCCGCGCGCGCAGCACCCGCCCGAAGCCCCCGAGCGCGTCCCTCAGCGCCCGCACCCCGGGGGAGAACACCATCGCGTGCGCGGGCATCACCACCCCGCGGTCCCCCATCGCCACCATCGCCTCGGCCTGCGCCGCCGTGAACGCCAGGGGCTTCTCCACCAGGCACGGGATCCCCCGCGCCGCGCACAGCGCCGCGAGGTCATGGTGGGCCAGCGTCGCCGACGCGATCACCGCCGCGTCGGGCCGCACCGCGTCGAGCAGCGCCCCCGCGTCGGACTCTCGCGCCACCCCAGAGAACACCCCGGGCTCGCGCTCCAGCAGGTGCGGCGAGGCCACCCCCGCGAGGGTCATCCCCGGCACCTGCGCCATCGCCCGCGCGAGCCGCTGCGCGTGAGACCCGCTGCCCAGCAGCACCACCCGCAGCGCGCGCGACGGCGCGAGCACCGGCAGGTGACGCGACGACCGCGGGAGGGGCGGCGCCTCGGGCAGCGGCGGGTCCTCCCGCGGGGGGTAGCGCAGCGCCTCGTGCGCGTCCTCGAAGCGCCGCGGCGGGCTGTGGATCGTGAGGTCCCGGAGCTGCGAGGGCGTGAGCGGCGGGCCCTCCACCGGCACGAGCTCGTCGAAGCCGTAGCGCGCGGCGTAGGGCCGCCAGACGCCCACGCACTGCGCGGAGTACCGGCACGCGTCACACCGCGGCCCGCGGACCTTCTGCGGCGCGTCGTCGGCGTGCGCCTGCGGCGCCATCTGCACGAAGTCACTCCACGGCACGAACTCCCCGAGGAAGCACGGGGGAATGCCCTGCCGCGACCCGAGGATGAACGGCACCTCCCGCTCCACCAGGCGGCGCATCGCGCGGCGCAGGTACGGCACCACGTCCGAGATCCGCGGCACCAGCGCGAGGTTCTCGAGGGCGCGGTACTGCGGCGTCACGAACGCGAAGGAGACCCCCACCGCGCCCCCCCAGGTGTCGCTCACGAACTCCGCGAAGCGCGGGAGGTAGGGGTAGTTCACCGCGGTGATCACGTGGTTCACGTCCACCCGCACCCCCGCGTCGAGCATCGCGCCGATGGCGCGCACGGTCTTCGCCCAGTCGCCGATCTTCGCCGTCGCGCGGCGCGAGAGCGCCTCGTCGTGGGCGTGCAGCGAGACGAAGGCCTTCGTGAGCCCCGCCTCGCGCAGCGGCCGCACCCGCTCGGGGGAGTCCAGCAGCGCGCCGTTGGTCACCAGCTCGATGTCGTGGATGCCCAGCCGCGACGCCGTGCGGACGTAGTGCACGAGGTCCTTCGAGAGCGCCGGCTCGCCGCCCGAGAACGAGATGTACTTCACCCCCGAGCGCGCCATGCGCGCGATGCGGCGGTACATCTCCTCGGGGCGCTTGAAGACGTTCTCCGTGGTCTCGTTGGCGCTGCAGAAGGGGCAGTCCTGGTTGCAGTGCACCGTGGGGCGCAGCACCCGGTTGATCACCAGCGAGGCCGCGCGGCGCTGCGCGTCGGTCCACTCCCGACGGGGCGTCGTGCGCTGCTCGAAGACCCGGCGAGGCTTCACCCCGAAGGGCACGAGGTCGGCCTCCCCGTGCGCCGCGCGGTAGGCGTCGGTGACCCCGAGGCAGTGGTCCCGCACCGCGCAGCCCGCGCACGCCGCGCCGAGCGAGCTCCCCGACCGACGCGACACCTTGCGCGTGGGGTTGATGCGGTAGACCCGCTGCAGGTCCTCGTCGTGGCCGAGCGCGCACAGCGGCACGCCGTCGAACTCGTGCAGCGCCACGGGCACCTTGCGCGCCTCGCACCACGCGATCGCCGCGCGCAGCCCCGCGCGCACGTCCCCCCACCGCGGCGGCGCGATCACCGCCGGCACCGCACGCGTCGGGACGTAGAACCGCGCCCCCGCGAGCGCGGGCACCGCGCGGTGCGCGAGCTCCAACACCGCGGTGAGGTCCTGCAGCTTCGACGGCAGCAGCGGAGACTCCACCGACACCGAGACCCCTGCGGCGCTGAGCGACCGCATCGCCCGCAGCGCGTCCACCAGCGCCCCCGGGCGCCCCGCCACGCGGTCGTGCACCGCGCTCACCGACGAGAACAGCGGAACGATCACCCCGCGCACGCCCCGCGCGTGCAGGTCCACCGCGGCGTCGAGGGAGACGAAGCGGTCCCCCGGGGTGCGCAGCCACACCTCGTCCCAGCGCGCCCCCGCGGCGGTCTCCAGCACCCGCGCGAAGTACGGCGAGCTCGGCGCGTTGCCGCGCAGCACCAGACGCCCGCCCCCGGCCCGCACCGCGAAGGGAACCCCCTGCGCGTCGGCCGGGCTCTCGCCGTCGTGGCAGTCACACACCGCGCAGCGCTGGTCGCAGCCGCCGCCCAGCGTCACGTGGGTCATCGCGTTCGCCATGCGCGCCCCTACCCCACCCCGAAGAGAAACAAACGCCCCAGCCACGGCGCGCCGCGGTCCAGCGAGGCCACCACCCGGCTGCCCGCGAAGACCTCCAGCCGCCCGTCCCCGAGGCGCACCCCATCCCCCAGCGAGAGCGCCGCCCCGAGGGCCGCCTCGAAGCGCGCCGCAACCGGGCGCCCGTCGCCCTCCGCGTGCGCCACGCCGCCGAGCGCGCGGGCGTACCGCAGCACGTCACCCTCCACGCGCCCGCCCTCGAAGGCCACGAGCCGCGCGTGGTCGACGTAGAACACATTGCGCCGCAAGCGCTTCTGCAACGCCGCGGCGCCCTCCGGGTCCTCGCGGGCGAAGAGGTCCAGCACCGCCCGGGCGGCCTCGGCCGAGGGCGCGCACCCGTACCCGCACGGGAACCACGGGAGCACGTGCGCGAAGAGGTTGTTCAGCACCGGCTCGAAGCGCCCGCCCTGCGCGACGGTGCGCGCGTGCGCGGCGTAGCGGATCGCGGAGTTGTTCGAGCGGTCCTCGAGCGCCGCGAAGGCCTCCACGCAGCACGATGGATAGCCCAGCATCGCGCCCATCTCCCGCAGGTGCGCCGACGGCCCCCGGGGGTCGAGGTAGATCTCCCGCGCCCGCGCCGCGGAGCCCTCGTCGCGGGTGATGAACAGGTCCGCGTGGGTGCCCTCCCCCGCGGGGGCGTTCACCCGCCGGCGCACGTCGCGCACGGGGTCGTGGTCGAGGGTGTAGTCCACGCGCGTCACGAAGTGCTTATCGAAGCGAGGGAGCAGGGCCTCGGCCTCGTCGCGCGGGAGGGTGAGGTAGAGCGCGGGCTTGATCCCGGCCTCGAAGGCCATGAGCTCCAGCCGCGGCACCGGGCGCACGTCGGGGTCCGCGGGGAGAGAGACCCCCTCGGGCAGGGGGCGCCCCGGGGAGAAGCCCGCGGCCCGCAGGGTGTCCTCCGGGGTCTTCGCCTCCGTCGCGAGCGCCGCGGCGCGGGACCACTCCGGCCCCGGCGGCTCGCGCCGCGGGCCGCGCGGCGACGTCCGTTGGGGCGCGGGGTCGTGCAGGATCTCGCGTTGAAAGCGCGAGCCCATGGACCGCACCACGTCCTTCGCCAGCACCGACACGGGCTCGCGGAGACGTCCCGGGTTGCGCCCGAGAAAGCGCACGACCTCCCCGAGCATCTTGAGCTCCTCGTGCTTGCCCACCGCGCGGTGGATGGCGTCGTGCACCCCGTACGCCCGGTCCGTCGCGAGGTGCTTGAAGCGCCAGGGGACCTCGGCCTCGTAGCCGTAGCGCCGCGCCGAGTCCATCGCCTCGTAGGGGAAGCGCTCGGCCAGGAGCCCCTCGTGCTGGGCTTTGTAGAACAGCGCGGTGTTCGGGTAGAGCCGGAGCTTCGCGCGCGACATCTGCCCGCGAAACTCCTGCATCCCGATGCGCTCGGCGGCCTCGAGGTTGAGGGCGATGTCGCGCAGCTCGGTCCAGGGGTTGTAGAGGATGAACCCGAAGGCCGCCCGGTCCGCGGAGTACACCCCGGGGTACTTCTCGCGGAGGCGCCGGCACTCCAGCACCGCGCGCTCGTTCTGCGCGACGGTGACGCCCTTGTTGTAGAGGTCCAGCTCGCGCTGCGAGAGGCTCTCGATGCCCACGAGAAAGAGCAGGATGCGGTGCCCGAAGCGCCCCGCGGTCTGCAGCGCGCGCTCCATCACGGGCAGCGCGCCGAGCAGCCAGTCGGCGCGCGTCTCGATGAGGATCGACACCGACCGCTTCGTGCGCTCCCCCACGCGCTCGAGGAAGGGCACGAGGTAGGGGAAGGGGTTCTGGTCGTTGACCTGGATCTCCGCCACGTCGGGCTGCGTCGCGAGGATGTTGTCCACCTGCGCGAGCACCGACTGCAGGGTCTCGCCCGCGGGACGTCGCCCGATGCCCCCCGACGCGCAGAAGCTGCACCCCCGCAGCACCACGCGGTCGTCGGGGAAGGGCACGTCGCGAAAGAGCGGGTTCTCCCGCACGTCGGCGCTGTACGCGCAGCCCGGGCTGCCGTGCACCACCGCGGGGCGCGCGGGGCGCTTGCCCACGGTCACCCGCACGAGGTTGGCGAGGTGGTGGGGGTGGGCGTTCTTGTCCGTGGGCGGGAGCGCGAGCGCCGCGGGGTCCACCGGGCGCCCCTCGCCCGCGGCCTCGGCGATGGCCACGAGGGTCTCCACCTGGCTGAGCTCCAGCGCGTGGTCGGTGCCCTCGAAGGCCACCCGCGCGTCGCCGAGGTACACCCACACCACCCCGGGCAGCCGGGCCTTGAGGTGGCGAAACACCTCGACGCTCCAGAGCCGCGCGTAGACGCACACCCCGAAGGCCCCGCGGACCTTCTCCACCAGCGCGTCGAGGGCCGAGAGGTCGTCGGCGTCGGCCGCGTCGATGGCCGGGAGCGTGGTCTCGAAGATCACGCTCTTCACCCCGCGCGACGCGAGCTGCGACGAGAGCGCGGGGAGGTTGTCGTCGTGGATGTAGTTCCGCTCCTGGTCCACCTGGAACAGCAGGATCGCGACGTCGGCGGCGCTCATCGGCGCCGTGATCCTATTGCGCGGCAACGCGTCCTGCACGCTCAACGCGCGCCCCCGAGGAGCGCGTCCAGGTCATCGAGGGCGTCGACCCGCACCCCCCGCGCCGCGAAGCCCGCGCGCAGCGCCGCCTCGGTGCGGGCGAAGAACGCGTCCTCCATGGCCTCCACGCAGCCCGCGGACTCGTACAGCCCGCGGAGCCCCTCCACCCCGTGCATCCGATCGACGCGCACCGTGTGGACATACGGCGCCGTGCGCGCCACCAGCCGCGCGGGGTCCATGGGGAGCATGGGCTGCACCGCGAGAAAGGTCCGCAGCCCCGCGCCGTGCAGCCGCGCGAGCGCGTCGAAGCGCGCGTCCACGGGGTCGGCGCCGGGCTCGAAGCGCGCGCGCACCGCGTCGTCGTCCGTCGGCACCGACATCCCCACGGCGGCCCGCGCGAAGCGCGCGAGCAGGTCGAGGTCCTCCACCACCCGCGCGCCGCGCGTGAGGATCACCGGCGAGAAGCCCGCCTCCAGCAGCACCTCGAGGCACCCGCGGGTGACCCGGTAGGTGCGCTCCAACGGCTGGTACGGGTCCGTGAGGATCGGGCTCATGCGCACGGGCCCGGGCGGGAGGTCGCGCACCTCGCGGCGCAGCACCTCGGGCGCGTCGACCTTCACGTCGACCCAGCGTCCCCACGCGTGGCGGGCAACGCCCTCAAGCGCCCGGGAGAGGTCCGCGCGCTCGTCGACGTAGCAGTAGGGGCAGCCGATCATGCAGCCCGCGTAGGGGTTCAGGTAGTACTGCCCGCGCCCCTCGGGCACGAGCACCCGCGAGGCCCGCACCGCCCGCACCGCGCTCCCGCGCGCCGGCTCGGGCCGCGGCGCGACCACCGGCAGCGCGCCCTCGCGCGCGCGCACCACGCCCACCACGCCCATCACGAGACGTCGCTCGCCGTCGTCGAGGTCGCCGTCGTCGAAGCGCGGGCGCACGCTCACGTTGAAGCGCCGCGTGCGCGCGAAGCACGGGCGAGACTCATCCCGCGGCTCGAACTCCACCAGCAGCACCCGCGCGCCCCGCGCCAGGGAGATGCACAGCCCCTGCTCGGTGTCGTGGCTCACCACCGACCACTGCGCCCCCGCCGGCTGCGCGCGCAGCAGCGGCGCGAAGAGCGCGGCGCCGTAGCGCTCCGACGCGCGCACCACGGGCGCGGCCGGCGCCCTCCCCCGCGGACCGGGGCGCGGCGGCAGGGCCGCCAGGGCCTCGGGGGTCACCGCGCGAAACTCCCCGTCGCCGTAGAGCGCGAGGTACTCCCCGAAGACCCCGCTGCACCGCGGGCGAAACGCGCAGCCCTCGCACGCCGGCACGTGGCGGCGCATCGAGGCGTGCCAGGCGTACTTGTCCACCTCGGCCTCGAGGCCCTCGGCGTCGCACGCCTGCGTGACGGTCTCCTCGCCCCCGTGGTGGATGCGCTCGGCCCACGCGGGCAGCACGCAGTACGGGAGGTTGCCCACGTTCACGTCGAAGCCCGGGAGCTCGCGCGCGAAGCGGGTGAGCATGGCGTCGAAGCTCGGCGCCATGTCGGTGTAGCGGGGCATGATCGCGCGGAGGTAGTCCGCGTCGCGGTCGCCCGTGCTCGACGGGCGCACGATGTCCACGTGGAGCTGCTGGATGCCGTAGCGCGCCACGAGGTCGGGGTACTGCGGCAGCGAGCGGTAGCTCGCCTCGTTCACGCAGAGGTTCACCGTCACCCGCTGCCCGAGGGCCTGCAGGCGCTCCAGCCCGTGGGCGATGCGCTGGAACGAGTCGGGCCGCTGGGTCACCGCGACGTGCGCGGCCTCGTCGCCCCCCTGGATCGACACCCGCCACTCGAAGCGCCCCATCGCCACCACGCGCTCGATGAACCCCTCCACCGGGAACATCACCCCGTTGGTGAAGATCACGATCTCTTCAAACCCTTGCGCCACAGCGGCTTCGAGCGCAGGGAGGAAGCTCCGCTGGATCGTCGGCTCGCCCCCGAGGAAGGTCAGCCGCCGCGCCCCCGAGGCCCGCGCCCGCGCGATGGCCGCGAGCACCGGGTCGAGGGCCACGGTGCGCGCGACCTTCATCGCGCTGAGCTGGCCGCTGGAGCAGAACAGGCAGCGGTTGTTGCAGAGGTGCCCGAGCTGGATCTCGAACTGGTGCCCGTCGCCGTGCGCGCTGACCGCGGTGGCCTCCTCGCGGAGCGCGTCGGAGATGATCGGGAGTCGGGTCATGGCGCTACCGCGAACACGCTACCACCCGCCCCCGCTCACGCCTCCACCGCGCGGAGCTCGCCGTCGCCGTAGAGCGCGAGATAGCTGCGGCGTAGCCCGTAGCAGCGACCGCGCAGCCCGCACGCCCCGCACGCCGCGCCGTGGTGGAACTCCCCGCGGTCGTAGCCCGCGGGCACCTCGGCCACCACAGCGGGCCGCGCCTCGGCGGGCACGAGGCACAGCGGGATGCCGCACATCGACTCGAAGCCCCGCACGTCGACGCCCAGTCGCCGCGCCTCCGCGAGGGCCTCCGCGAGCTGCGGCATCACCTCGCCGTAGCGCGGGACCATCTCCGCGTCGTGCGGCACCACGTCGCTCGACGCGGCCACGAAGGAGATGTTCGCCGAGGCCCGCGGCCAGCGCGCGGCCACGAGGCGCACGAAGGGCACGAGCTCGCCGGGGTTCCTGCGGGTGATGACGAAATTGATCACCAGGTCCACGTCGGCGTGGGCGTGCAGGTGGTCGAGGCCCACGAGGGTCTTCTCGAAGGTGCCCGGGGCCTCGGTGATGGCGTCGGAGAGCGCGGCCGTGGTGGCGTGCAGCGAGGCCTGCACCCAGCGCACGCCCGCGGCCACCAGGGCGTCGGTGAGCGCGCCGTCGGCCAGGCGCACCGCGTTGGTCTGCAGCGCCACGGGGTGCCGGCCGTGCGCCCGCGCGAGGGCCACGTACTCGGGCAGGGCGGGGTTCAGCGTGGGCTCGCCGCCCGTGAGGGTCACCTGCCGACCCGACCGCGCCGCGTCCACGATGGCCGCGCGGATCACCGCGTCCTCCGCGGGCGGCAGGTGGGTGGAGACGAAGCAGAAGCGGCACGCCTGGTTGCAGTGGAAGTTCACGCGCACCAGCGCCTCCTCCACCACCTCGCCGGTGCGCGGGGAGGTGTACCGGCTCGGCTGCACGAGCTCGCGACGCACCTGCGCCTCGACCCCGGCGATGAGCGAGAGCCGGCGCCGCACGCGGTCCTCGGTGATGGGACGCACCGTCCACCCGGGCTCCCGCGCGAGCGCGTCGCGGTGAAAGCCGGCGCAGCGGTCCCGCACCGCGCAGCCCGCGCAGCCCGCGGGGTGCACGTGGTCCTCGCGGGGGCGGCCGCCGGGGGTCAGGGCGTAGAGGCTCGACGCCGCCGCGGGCTGCGCGAACACGCACGGCGGAGGCCCGCTGTCGGGCGCGAGGCGCAGAGACAACCCCACCCGCTTCGCCGCCGCGAGCGTGGCCCAGAGCACGTCCCGCGCGGTGGCGAGGTCCACGAGCTGCGCGGGGTCGGGCGAGGTCACGGGCACCCGCACGACCATCCCCGCCAGCGCGCCCCCGAAGGCCTCCGCCAGCCGCGCGGGCAGGGCGGGGACCTCCGCCACGGTGCCCCGCACCACGGCCGCAGAGACCTCCACCGCGACCCCGGCCGCGAGCAGCGCCGCGACCCCGGCCCGCGCCCGCGCGAAGCCCCCGGGGTCCATCGTGAGGGCGTCGAGGGCGTCGCCCCAGGCCGAGAGGTTCACCCGCGCGAGGTCCACGCCGGCGCGCTGAAGCGATTGCGCCAGAGGGAGATCGATGAGGGTCCCGTTGGTCTCCAGGGTCACCCGGGCGACCCCGGCGCGCTTCGCCTCGGCCACCAGCGCGGCGAGGTCACCCCGCATCGCGGGCTCGCCCCCGGAGATCACCAGCTCCTCGGGGCGCTCGCGCAGAAGCCCCCGCAGCCGCGCGACCACCGCCGACGTGCGCACCGTCGCGCGGTCTTCGTCGGCGACCCGCGCGGTGCAGTACCCGCAGCGCTGGTTGCACGTGCGGTGCGGCACCAGGAGCTGCGAGCGCATGCTCACCCCGCGACCGGCGCCGCGCAGCGGTCGCCGTAGAGGGACACGTCGTGCGTACGCACCCCGAAGCACGCGCTGCGCACCGAACACCCCTCGCACACCGGGAGGTAGCGACGAAACGGCAGCGCCTCGCGCACGGTCTCGAGGCTCACCACGCGACGGTCCGCGCCGTGCGCGCACAGGGGCGGGCCGCACGGCCCGTCGAGCCCGTCGACCTGCACCCCGAGCGCGAAGCAGCGGTCGAGGGCCCGGCGCAGCTCCCGCCGGAGCGTCTCCGGCTCGGGCAGGATCTGCCCGAACAGCGCCTCGTCCCACGGCTCCGTGGGGTACGACAGCATCAGCCGCAGGGGCACCCCGTGCCGCGAGAACTCCGCGTGGAGAAAGTCGGGCAGGCCCGCGAGGTGGTCGAGCCCCTCGCCCGTCATCACGGCGTTGAACTTCACGGGCACCCCCGCGGACATCAGCGCGTGCACCCCGAGCACCGTGCGGGCGTGGGTGCCCGGCGCGCGGGTGATGCGGTCTGACACCTCGGGGTCGCCGCTGTGCACCGACACGAACGCGAGGTCGAGCCCCGCGTCCCGCAGGCGCTCGGCGAGCCCGGGCTTCGCGCACTGGATCGCGTTGGTCTCCAGGGTGATCTCCTCGTACCCGAGAGACTTCGCGCGGCGGATGTACTGGTCCAGCGCGCGGTCGAGCATGGGCTCGCCGCCCGAGATGATCAGGCGTTGGGCCCCCAGGGCCCGGAGGTCCTCGATCCACGTGAGCACCTGCTCGGGCGGGAACCTCCCCCAGTCGCGGTCCTGCCAGCAGAGCCCGCAGTCCTGGTTGCAGCCGAAGCCCACGCGCACGAGGCCCTGCGCGACGGTGCCCCACACGAGCTGGCGGTAGTGCTCCATGGGCACCCCCACGGGCAGCGCGCGCAGCCGCTCCGCGATCTCGAACGCCTTGTCCCGCTGCGCGTTCGTGATGGCCTCGCGCATCCGTCGGGCCATCGCGTCGAGCGCCTCGCGGTGCCGCCCCGCGGACTCGTGCAGCACCTCCACCGCGACCTCCACCGCCGTCCCGCGCCCCAGCGGGACCACCCCGTCGCCGCCCTTGCGCGCGGTGATCTTCAGCGCGGCCACGGGGCTCTCCCACCCCACGAGCAGCGACACCGCGCGCTTCTCGGCGCGCACGTCCACCAGCCGCATGCGAAACGCGGGCAGGTCCACGGGGAGCGTCGGCGCGCGCACCAGCACCGCGGCGATCTCCCGGCGCAGCGCGAGGGCCTCGGGCTCCAGCGACGGCGGATCACGGAACCCCGCGCCCACCTCCGTCCCCTGCGTCGTCACCTCGGCCAGCACCGTGCGGGGATCACAACACGCGCCGCCCCACCGTCAAGCACGGGCATCGAAGCGCACGCACCACGCGGGCTCACCGCGCACGTCACCCACCCCCTGCACCGCCCCGTCCTCCCCCACCAACGCGCCCACCAGCGCCGCCGCGAGCGCCGCGTCCCGCGCGTCCCCCACCCCCTCGCGCGTGGGCGCCGCGGC
>OFDC01000805.1_pt1 | contig 20098 bp, 20 predicted proteins | sample 1520941 | NCBI WGS metagenome assembly OFDC01 (sample SAMEA94258168, study PRJEB24077) | hot springs metagenome | biome: Aquatic biome; feature: Water | place: India | collected 2012-12-06 | depth 5 m | reverse complement strand
GTCGTACACCGACTCAATCGCGGGCCGCAGCTCGCGCAGCTGCGGCACGTCGGCCATCGCGATCGCGAGGCGCTGGTGCCACCCGGCGACGAAGCCGACGACGTCACCGAGCGTCGCCTCGCGCGACGGCAGGCAGCGGGCGAGCGCGGCGTGCACGTCGGCGGTCACGCGGCCGAGCCGCTCGGCGTCGGCCGTGAAGCTCTCACCCTCCTCCGCCGCTTCGAGAGCCAGCGGCCAGCCGTCGCGCACGCCCGGCACGAACTCCTGCGCGAAAGCGATGTGACCCGTCACCGGCTCGTCGGTGTGCGCGTCGGAGCCGTGCGGGTCGCTCCAGGTGGCCGACAGGGCCCCGAGCATCCGCGGCACGCTGCGATTGCCCGCCGCGGTCAGCGCGCTCTGCAGCACCACATCGGGGTTCTCGCCGGCGTGCACCAGCCGGAACACCTTCGCCACGAGCGGGGCCTCCGACCCGCCGTCGATGATGATCGACGTGTTCGACTGCTCGCCCGTGTGCACGCGCCCCGTCTCGTCGTGACGGCGCACCCCCAGGCGGTGCAGCAGCGTGCTCACGTAGGCAGGGTCGTGCGGGGCGTCGAACAGATAGTCGTCGTGCTCGTCGCGCCCGATCAGCTGCAGGCCCCGGCCGCGCGGGACCGTCGTGCGCAGCACGAGCGGCACGTGGTACAGCGACGGCGGGGTGCTGGCGATGTCGCGCAGCAGCAGCACCCGGATGCGGGCATCCGGGTCAGCGCACGCCCAGTCCTCCCGACTGACCTCGACGAGCTGCGGCACCCGGCCCTTCCCGGCGTACCAGCGTTGCCGGGTCATCCACTCGGCGACGCACTCCAGCGTGCTGTGCATGGTGTCGACCCTACACAGGCACCGGTCACGAGCGACGAGCGCGCAAGAACCCGTTCATGGCCGCGGTGAGCGGGGTGTCGACCGGCCGGGCGGCGCCGTCGACGCTGCGCACCGGCGCCGCGTGGCGCACGCTCGACACCAGCCAGACGGCGTCGGCGTCGCCGAGGTCGTCGGGGGTGAGCGGCTCGATCGTCGTGCGCAGCCCCCACTGGTCGGCAGCGGCGAAGAGGTCGGCCTGCGTGGTGCCGGGCAGGATGCCGACGTCATCGGGCGGCGTGCTCAGCACGTCACCGCGCCGCAGCACGACCGTCGAGGTGGGGCCCTCGAGCAGCTGTCCGTCGCTCGAGACGAAGATCACGTCATCGGCCCCGCGCCGCTGCGCCTCGCGCACGGCCGCCCGGTTGACCGCATAGGAGAGGGTCTTCGCGCCGGCGAGCAGCCAGGGGCTCGTGGCGGGCGCGTCGCTGCGCAGGCCGCGGTCGAGCAGCACAACGTCGATGCCCTCGGTGCGCTCGCGCCGGAAGGCGGGGGAGACCGTGCCGTAGGCCCAGCCGGTCGGCACCGGCTGACCCTCGATGCCGCGGGTGAGCACGGTCTTCACCCAGGCCTCCTCGTGCTCGGAGAGCCGAGCGGCGAGCGTCTGCACGGCGTCGCGCCAGAGGTCTCGGTCGGGCTCGGGAAGGTCGAGCATGCGGGCGGAGCGGGCGAAGCGGTCGAGATGGGCGTCGAGCGCCTGCGGGTGCCCGGCGCCGATGCTGATGGTCTCGAAGATGCCGTCGCCCCGCGTGACGCCGACATCGAGCACCGAGAGCTGCGGGTGCGCGACCTCCGCCTCGATCAGGCTGCGGGCCTCGCCCGGGCCCGTGACGACGACGAGGAGGTGCTCAGCGGCAGTCATGGGGTGAACGTATACCCGCACTCGTCGTCACGGCACTCGAACTGCGGCGGGTCGGGCTGCAGCACGAGACCGCCCAGCGCGATCTCGCCCCGCAGCGCGGCGCGGATGTGGTGCGGCTCGGGGTAGCCGTAGTGGATGGGCAGGGGAGACGGAGTTCCGCATTGCGGACAGTTCGCCACTCCCGGCCCAGGGGCGGTGGTGTCCATGAGAACAGTTCAATGCCGACCACCGACATTCTGCAAATCAGCGCAGGTCGCGCCGCACGATGGGGATCTCGCCGGTGTTGCGCCGGCCGTGACTGACACCCCGCACGCCGCGCGTGTGCACGCGGTTGATCACGACGGCGACGGCCGCCAGCAGGATGATGAACGCGGCGATCGCGACGACGTAGGTGACGACGCCCACGACGCCGTTCGGGCCGTCGGGCTCGAGGAACGGGTAGGGGTACCACCCGGTCACCTGCCCGCGCACCATCGTCACGCCGACCCAGATGAGCGGGTAGCTCACCGCCAGCCAGAGCGCGCTCCAGGCGATGCGCACCCGACCCGGGGTGAGCAGCCAGTCGAGGGCGAAGTAGATCGGAATCCAGACGTGCAGCGCCTCGTTGGCCCAGGTCGGGCCGACGTAGCCGTCGTCGTTGGGGATGTCGCGCAGCAGCAGGTTGTAGACCACGCCCGTGACGATCGCGTAGGCGAAAGCGCTCGCGCGGATGGCCGTGTACAGCCGCGTGTCGCGCTCGAGCCGCAGCGCCATGATGCCGCCGGTGATGAGCACGACGATGTTGATCATCGCGGTCTGGATGGTGAAGAACGCGAAGTACTGCGTGGGCTGGAATCGCCCGACCGAGATCTGGTCGGTGATCTGGGTGATGAGGGCCGCGAGCACGAGCAGGCCCGCGACGATGCTGATGACACCGGCGATGTGGCGGAGGGTCGAGAGGCGGGCAGTGGCGGCCTTCTCGCCGAGGGGGGACGTCACGGTCACCCGCATGACGCTAGCAAGAAAACTGCATTCTGACGCATGATTTTTGCGGAGCATCCCTCAGCTGATCGGGGGTTTTTCGCTCTGCGTCGATGGGGTCGTCGGTGCGTCCGCCGCCGCGTCCGCCCGCCCGAGCACGTCGAGCAGCCAGGCGAGCTCGTAGGCCCGCTGACGCCACGCCGAGTAGCGCCCACTCACGCCGCCGTGGCCCGCGTCCATCTCGCACTTCAGCAGCGCATCCGCCCCCACGTCGCGCAGCCGCGCCACCCACTTGGCCGGCTCGACGTACAGCACGCGCGTGTCGTTGAGGGAGGTGACGGCGAGAATGCGGGGGTACTGCTGCTCGGCGACGTTCTCGTAGGGGGAGTACGCCTTCATATAGGCGTACACCTCGGGGTCGTGCAGGGGGTTGCCCCACTCGTCCCACTCGATGACGGTGAGCGGCAGCTCGGGGTCGAGAATCGACGTGAGCGGGTCGACGAACGGCACATCGGCGAGGATGCCCGCGAACAGCTCGGGCGCGATGTTGGCGACCGCGCCCATCAGCAGCCCGCCCGCGCTGCCGCCCTCGGCGACGAGCCGGTCGGGCGCGGTGACGCCCGCGTCGATGAGGTGCCGCGCCACGGCGACGAAGTCGGTGAAGGTGGTCGTCTTGCTCAGCGTCTTGCCGTTCTCGTACCAGGCGCGGCCGAGCTCGCCGCCGCCGCGCACGTGGGCGATCGCGAACACGACGCCCCGGTCGAGCAGCGACAGGCGCGGGATGCTGAATCCGGGGTCGATCGACGACTCGTAGCTGCCGTAGCCGTAGAGGTGCGCGGGCGCGGGAGCGGCCGCGACAGACCGAAGACCCGGCATGATGTTGGCCTCTGCCGGGTCACCGTCGAGGCTCGGCACGAGCCCGCGCTTCCAGACGAGCGAGATCGGGATGCGGGTGCCGTCGTCGGCGACCGCCCAGTCGCGCCGCTCGGCGTAGTCGGCCGAGGTGTAGCCGCCGAGCACGGGCTGCTGCTTGAGCACGGTGATCGCCGCCGCGCCCTCGGAGAGTCGGGCCAGGTCGAGGCTCGCGACGGTCGCGGGCTCGGTGAAGCTCGTGTAGCCGATGCGCAGCGTCGGCTGGGCCCACTCCGGGTTGCCGCGTGTGCCGAGCGAGACGAGCTTCTCGCCGTCGAGGGGAGCGACGAGCTCGGTCCAGCCCGGGCCGGGCCAGTGCAGCTCGTCGAGCGCGGTGTCGGGCGCGAGTCGCGCGATCGCGGTGCGTGGCAGCCCTCCGGCCCGGTAGTCGAGCACGAGCGCGTGGGCGAAGGCGTCGACGCCCTCGATGCGCACGCCGGGCTCGTGCGGCACCAGGGTGACGGGCGGCTCGTGCGGAGCATCCACCGGCACCGCATCGATCTGGAAGTCGGGAGCGCCGTCGTTGTGGGTGATGAGCCACCAGTCGCGGCCGCCGATGACGGCGTGCTCGAGGTCGTACTCGATGCCGTGGCGGCGCGGGCGCACGACCTGGAACGTGCCGGTCGGGTCGGCGGCGTCGAGCACGTGGGTTTCTGACGTGATGCTGCTCGCGGCCTCGATGACGAGCCAGCGGCCGCTGCGGGTGCGGCCGGCGCCGACCCAGAAGCTGTCGTCGGGCTCGTGGAAGACCCGCACGTCGTCGGTGCGCGGCGTGCCGACGCGGTGGCGCCAGATGGTGTCGGGGCGCCACGAATCGTCAACGGTGGCGTAGAAGACGTACTGCCCGCTCGGGTCGAAGAAGGCCCCGGCGGCGGTGTCGGTGATCTCGTCGTCGAGCGTCCTTCCCGTCCGAAGTTCGCGGATGCGCAGCGTGTACCGCTCGTCGCCCTCGGTGTCGACGGCGAACAGCAGCCACGCGCCGTCGTCGCTGACGTCGAGCGACCCGATGGCGAAGAAGTCGTGCCCCTCGGCCTCGACGTTGCCGTCGATGACGATCTGCTCGCCCTCGCGCGGCTGGCTCGGGTCGGGCAGCGGCGGCGGGGGCGTCCACGCCGCGGGGTTCAGCGGGTCGGCCGGGTCGATCGGCGCGGCGGGCACGCGGCACTGGATGCCGTACTGCAGCCCCTCGACCGTGCGGCCGTAGTACCACCAGTCGCCCTCCCGCACGGGAATGCTCAGGTCGGTCTCCTGCGTGCGCGCGCGGATCTCGTCGACGATGCGCTCGCGCAGCGGTGCCAGATGGGCGAGCCGCGCCTCGGTGTAGGCGTTCTCGGCCTCGAGGTGCGCGATGACCTCGGGCGACTCCTTGTCGCGCAGCCACTCGTAGGGGTCGATCACAACGTCGCCGTGGTGCTCGCGGCGGTGCGGCTTCTGCACAGCTCTCGGGGCGGGTGCCTTCAGGTCGTCGCTCACCTGCCCAGCGTAGGCTTTCTCTCACCATGTCCGAGTCTCCGCTGGCCGCCAACCCGTACGAGGTGCTGGGCGTGAGCCCCACCGCGTCGGACGACGAGCTCAAGCGCGCCTACCGCCTGCGGCTGCGCCAGGCGCACCCCGACACGGGCGGCTCGGCGGCCGAGTTCGACGCCGTGCAGCGCGCCTGGCAGAGGGTGGGCACGCCGTCGGCGCGGTACGCGTACGACTCGGGGGCAGACTCCGGTGCGGGCGCGAGCGGTGCAGCCCGGTCGTGGGGGCAGCACGGCGGAGGGGCATCCGGCCCGGGGCGGCATGACTCGCGGCCGAGCGCGAAGGCGTACGGGCATCCCGGCGGGTGGTATCGCGAGCAGTACCTGTCGCACATCCGCGAGTGGGCGGGGCGTGGCGTCGATCTGCCCGACCCGTTCGACGCGGCCCTGGTGCGCTCGGCGCCCCGGCAGATCCGCCACCTGCTCGCCGCGGCGATCGCGGAGGAGCGCTCGGCGACGGCCCTCGCGACGCTCGGCCTCGGCTTCACCGTCTGGCACGACGTCGTCGCCGGCCCGCGGCCGGAGGACAAGCTCGACCACATCGTGCTCGGCCCGACCGGCCTGTGGGCGGTGCTGAGCGAAGACTGGGGCGCGCCCGTCGGCGTCAAGCGCGGCGACCTCATCGGCGAGGGGCTCGAGCCCGGCGAGAAGCCGCTCGCACAGCTCGGTGGTCGGGCCCGCGTGCTCGCGCGTGCCGCGAAGGTGCGCTTCTCGGCCCTCGTCATCGTCGTCGAGGACGACCAGGCGGCCGAGTCGCTGACCCAGCTCGGCTCCGTTCGCGGGGCGCAGGGGATGCTCGTGCAGCGCTCGCGCTTGGTCAACCTCATCCGCACCGGGCTGCCGGGTGTCGGCGTCGGGGGCACCGACCTGTTCGAGGTGCGCACGCGGCTGCAGGCCGCGGTGCGGTTCGTGTGAGCGCGGCGGCGGCCGAGGTGGGTAGCAGGCCCCCACACGGCACGGCTGCCCTCCCGACTCTTGCCGCGTCCTCGCTGTGTGGTGCCCTTTCTGTCATGAGGGCGGAAAAGTTTCACCCCTCATGCCAGAAACGGCTCCTCATGCGGGGAGCATGCCGGTGAGCAACCACCCCGGCGCGGCGGTGCGGGTCGCGGGTGTCGACCTGGCCGCGGAGGCGAGCGGCACGGCGCTCGCCGTGCTGCGGGTCGACGCGGGGTCAGGGGAGCCGGGGCAGGGTGAGCCGGGGCAGGGCGAGCCGGGGGAGGGTGAGCCGGGGCAGGGTGAGCCGGGGCAGCGTGAGCCGGGCGCGGGCGAGTCGGGCACCGTCGTGCTCGAGCACCTGCGGCTCGGCGTCGACGACGCGACGCTGCTCGCCGAGACCTGCGACGCTCCGCTGATCGGCATCGACTGCGCGTTCGGCTGGCCGGTCGACTTCGTCGACTTCGTCGCGCGCCAGGCGGGCGGAGCGCGCCTGACGAGCGATGACACGGGCGACCTCGCCTGGCGCCGCCGCCTCGCGCATCGGGAGACCGACCGCGTCGTTACCGAGCGCACAGGCGCGCGGCCCCTCAGCGTGGCCACGGATCGCCTGGGCATGACGGCGCTGCGGTGCGCGGTGCTGCTCGACCGGCTGGCGGGCGACGGGCGGGTGGTCGAGCGGTCGGGAGAGCATCCGAGCGCCGTGGTCGAGGTGTACCCCGCGATGGCCCTGCGCGTGTGGGGGCTCACGCGGCCGGGCTACAAGGTCTCGGCGGATGCCCGCACCGCGCTCATCGCCGACCTGCGCCGCGCGGCCCCCTGGCTCGAGCTCGGCCCGCACGAGCTCCTCATGCAGAGTTCGGCCGACGCGCTCGACGCGGTGCTGGCCGCGCTGGTGGCGCTGGCGCATCGGGTGGGGGCGAGCATCCCGCCCGAACCGGCGCAGCGGCAGCGCGCGCGGGTCGAAGGATGGATCGCGATTCCGACTGTCGGGCTGGCCGAGCTGGGGCCGCTCGCCGGCGGACTGGTCGGAGGCCCCGGCGCGGCGGACTAACCTGGGGGAGTGACAGCGGCTGATGAGGAGTGCATCCACGGGTTCGAACCAGGGATGTGCGCCAGCTGCTTCCCGCCCCCGGCGCCGGCCGCGCCCGCTCCGGTGCGCCGCAGCCCGAAGCCGGCCGTGCGCAGCCTGCGCAGCCCCGCCGCCGGCGCGACGGGCAAGGCCGCCGAGGTGCGCGCGCCCAACCTGCCGCAGCGCATGTTCCACGTCACGCACGTCAGCAACCTGCCGCTGATTCTCGAGAGCGGTCGCCTGCTGCCGCCCTCGCAGGCCGAGCCCGCGCTGCGCCTGGCGAGCGACCTGTCTCTCGAGCTGCGGTCGAGCGCGCCCGTGCCCGGCGACGGCGGCCACGACGATGACGGCGTCGAGCGAAGCGTCGCCGACTGCGTCGCCTTCAGCCTCACGCCGCAGGCCACCTGGTGGCTCGAGGTGCAGGAGGGCGCCGCCGGCCCCACCTGGAGCGCCGCCGCCCGCAGCGCCGCCACCACCGACTTCGTCGTGCTCGGCGTCGACATCGCGGCGGTCTCGAACACGGTCGTCATCACCGACGGCGACGCGGCCGCGCCCGCCACGCGTCTCGGCATCGGCCCCGATGGTCGGGCCCGGATGCTCGCCCGCGCCGCCTCGACCCCCGAAGCCCTGCAGGCCGCCGAGGCACTGGTGCCCGGCGAGGTGTCGCTCGCGACCGTCGCGCTCGTCGCCGTGGCGAACGACCGTCGCCGCGACGAGGTGCGCGACTTGCTGAAGCAGGCGGGCGTCACGGCCAAGGTCGCGGTGTATCCGCCCTGGTTCGTGCCGAAGCTCGACGACTGACCGCGTCAGCCCTCGAGCGTGGCGAGGGCCGTGCTGACCGTCATGCCGTAGGTGCGGCCGACCACCGTCAGTTCGAGGGTGCCGTCGGCGAGCACGAGCAGGGTCGGCTCGAAGAGCTGCACCGAGCCGATGCCGATCGACCCGTCGGGCACACTGTGCGGCAGCGGAGCGGTGGATTCGAGAAAGCGGAGCTCGCCACCGCGCTGCTGGCTCTCGAGCACGAGCACCCGCATCCTCTCGAGCACCTCGACGAGGTACAGCTGCTCTTCTGCCGCGGTTGAGAACGAGTACCGCGAGGGTTCTGCAGGCACCGGCAGCGGTGCGATCGGGTAGGGCACGGCTCCCGGTTCGATGCCGACTGCGGGGCCCAGGCCGGGGTCAGCCTGAGCAGGGGGAGCGAGGTCAGGCCCGCTCACTGTGGTGGCGACGAGGGCGCGGACGGCATCGTGCAGCGTCGGCAGGGTGGTGCTGGCGGTGACATTGATCGCGGTCGCGATCGTCGAGACCAGCGCGATGGCGCCCAGGGCGGTGCCGATGGTCGCGACGACGCGTCGCCCTCTGCTCAGGATGCTCTGACCGAGCCGTGCTCGTCGCAGCACGACGACGCCAGCGATGACGGCGAACACCCCGAGGCTCGAGAGCAGCACGGTCGCCGACCCGTTGCCGCCCGGCACGCTCACCCCGGCGGCGAGCAGGGCGATGAGCCCGAGCAGCAGCACCGTGAAGGCTCCGTCGTCGTCGGTGAACCGGAATCCGCCGGACGGCCGCGCGGCGCTGGAGCGCGCGGGAGGGACATCCCACTCCGGGGGAGACCAGTCGCGAGGTCCGGGCTCGGGGCGAAGGGGGTCGTGACTCACCCGCTAATTGTGACGAATCATCGAGGTCGTGTCGAGCGCCGCGCCGTGCACCACGGAGGCGGACGGCGTGCGCCGCGGAAGCGAATGGCGTGCCTCGCGGAGGCGGATGGCGTGCGCCGCGATGACACGGCCCCCGAGCCGACCTAGGCTCACCTCATGGCCCGCATGCTGCCCCCGACGGTCGGCGACGACGCCCCGCCCGGCGAGCTCGCCGTGTTCGCGGCGCTGCGCGACGCTCCCGGAACCGACGACTGGGTGGTGTTCCACTCGCTCGAGATCGCGCACCACGTCAGCCAGGTGCAGGGCGAGGCCGACCTCGTGGTCATCGCGCCGGGATACGGCGTGCTCGTCATCGAGGTGAAGTCGCACGAGAGCATCGAGGCCGACGGCGAGGGGCGCTGGCGCTACGGCAGCCGCGACTGGGTGACCCGCAGCCCCTTCGAGCAGGCGTCGGGGGCGCAGCACTCGATCATCGAGTACCTGCAGTCGCGCGGCGCCGGGCCCGTGGGGTATCCGATCTTTCACGCGGCGTGGCTCACCCAGTTGAGCAAGAGCAAGTTCTCGCCCGGCATCGGGTGGCACGAGTGGCAGCTGCTCGATGCCGCCGATCTGGGGGTTGACCGGGTGCGGGGTGCGATCATCCGGTGCCTCGAGAAGGCGAATGCGCACCTGGGCGAGACGATCGCCGGCTACCGCCGGGTCGCGGGCCAGCCGGATGCGGGGCACACGCAGCGCGTCGTCGACCTGCTGATTCCGCGCTTCGTCGTCGAGTTGAGCGCGAAAGAGTTGGCGCGGCGGCGCGAGCGCGAGCAGTCCCAGTTCACGGCCGAGCAGGTGCGGATTCTGGACATGGTGGCCGGCAACCCGCGCGTGCTGCTCGAGGGCCCGGCGGGCACGGGCAAGACGTGGGTGGCAGCCGAGGCCGCCCGCCGTGCGGCGGCCGCCGGCCAGCGTACCCTCGTGGTGGTGTTCAACCGGCTCATCGAGCAGCGGCTGGTCGAGCTGTGCGGCGACGGGGTAGAGGTGCGGCGCATCCATGCCCTGATGGCGCAGGTGGTCGACCGGCACGCGGGGCGCAACGAGGCGCGGCGCAAGCTCGACTCGGGCCGCGTCGAGCGCGACTGGTACGACGTGACCCTGCCCGAGCAGGCGCTCGAGGCGGCGCTCGAGCTGGGCCCGCAGTTCGACTACCTCGTGCTCGACGAGGCGCAAGACGTGGCGGTCGACGCGTACCTCGACGTGCTCGACGCGCTGCTGGTGGGCGGGCTGGCGCAGGCTCCGGTGTTCGCGACGGGCGACTTCGACCACCAGGTGATCTACCGGCGGCACGGGGATGCTGCGGCTGGGCCCGCTGCCCCGTCGGCCGACCCGGCAGTCGCACCCGCTGCCCCCGAGTCAGCCCGCGACCGCCTCCTGCGCCGCTTGCCCGGGCTCGTGCAGCTGCAGCTGCGCTCGAACGTGCGCACCACCCCCGAGGTGGGCCGTTTCGTGGCCGAGCTGATCGGCGAGCCGACCCTCTACAGCGAGCACCGCCGCAGCGATGATGACCAAGTGTCGGTCGAGCGGCTGACCTTCTCGACCGCCGACGAGCAGCAGCGGCTGCTCGCCGACGCCGTGGAGCGCATCCTGTCGGAGCCGTTCACGGTACGCGAGCTGGTCATCCTGTCGCCGTACGCCCGCGAGCGGTCGGCGGCCGGCCAGGCTCTTGCTGACTCGGCGGCGGATGCCCGCCTCACGTCACGCCTCGGCGCGAGCATCGAAGACCCAACGCGCATCCGCTGGGGAACGATCCACGAGTTCAAGGGCCTCGAGGCGCCGGCGGTGATCCTGACCGACATCGATCTCTCGAAGGAGCACCACCACGATCTGCTCTACGTGGGGGCGTCGCGGGCGACGGATCGGTTGGTGGTGCTGACGGCTGGCCAGCAGGGGTAAGCGTTTTGCGATTCGCTCCGACCGGTTGATCTACTGTGCGAGGCCTCTTCGGAGGTCATCAGCCGTGCGTCGGGCAAGCGCTGCGGTGTCGGCGGGCGCCTGCGCCTCGATGAGTCCGTTCCCTGCGAGCGAGTCAAGCACGTGAGTGAGTCTCGAGCGGTCGGAGCCTCGCAGGTCGGCGAGGATGGGCGCGGTGTCCGTGATGCAGGCCAGAAGCGTCATGCTGTCGAGGAGGTGTCGATCGCGATCTCGTGAGTCGACCAGGTGCGCGGCTGCTTTCAGCACGAGCGCGCCGTGAAGTGTTGGCACAGGAACAGCCACGTTTCGGTCACCCGCGTCGAACTGCAGTACTTCGGTTCGGTTGAGCGCCTGTTGACCACCGTCGATCTGCAATACGAGTTTGCGTCCGAAGCGTGGGGGAGGTCGTTCGTGGTCGGGCGCCATGAGGTCAACCACGTCGGTTCCGCGGCGGAATCGGTATGCACGAGTGGTCGTCTCGTCCAAGGTGTAACCGCTCTCGAGAAGCGCTGACGCTGCAGAGGAGTAACTGAAGACTCCCGCCTCCACACGCGCTGCCACGTCGACGTCGACCGTGACGCGCGTCGTCTCAACGCGCGCAGCCATGGCGTGGGCCTGCACCATGAGGCCGCCCACGAGTGCCCATCTGTCGTGGGGGAGCGTCTCAGCCAGTTCCCAAACCCGCGGCCAGGGGGGCGACCAGCCGCCCGAGGGCTGAGGAATGACGTCCTTCTCCCTCACCGCAGCTTCTCTTGACGTTCGCGGAGCCGTTCGAGGGCGGCGCTGCTGGAACGTTGGTCGCCGTAGGCGTAGACCACGATGTCACCGACGACGGCCTCGGCAGAAGTCTCCAGCTCCACGAGCACTGTCTCGCCGTCGACATCCTCGATGAGGCGCCATTGTCGGGCGAGAGTGTTCGCGTTGGGGGTCACGGCGACACGCAGGGTTGCTCCCGTCGAGGTGAGCGACTGGTCACCGTCGCCGATGGTGTCAGCGCTCGCGGCAGTGGAACGCCAGAGCGAGATCCGTGAGCCCAGTACGTGGTAGGCGAGCTGTGCCGCGCTGAGGTCACGCAGGCGAGCGCGAAGTCTGCTGCGTTGGCTCCCCGAGATCGCTGACGTCGAACCGCTGTCGAGAAGATCGCAGGCTGCTCGCACGGTCTGCTCATCCCACGGGCGCCCGCGCCCTCGTGACCGACTCGCCGCCAACACCGCGCGGCCCGAAACGACGGTGCGCCCGGCAACGTCGCGGTGTGCGAGGCGCCCAGCTCGCGCCATTCGCTGCACTTGGCGTTGACTGACGCCAAGTTGCGATGCAGCGGTGCGGGTCGCGGTTTCCATGACGTAAATTGTCGCCTAGGCGACGTATTACGTCAATAGCGACACGCATGCCACCGTGCGTTGTGCCTGGCCGCCTGCGTGGCGGGCGGCGGATCAGTTGGTGGTGCTGACGGCAAGCGTGGTGATGAATCTCGACACGACTCCGGGGCCTCGGTAACCTTGAGTTGTCGCCCGATACGTCGGGAATGAAAGTGAACCCCGGGAGTTCCTGTGTCGTCACGGGGCCCGGGGTTCGCGCGTTAAGTGCGGCGCGACCTCGTGAGTCGGCAACAATCTGAGTCACCCCTCTGAGGTCCAGTTGAGCGACGAGCCGCTGCATGGGCAGGCGTCGCCGCCGTTCGATCACTACTCGTCCTGGACTGGTGCTACCTCACTGGCGTTACCCGCCGGGCGTCGGATCACGGCCGCCACGATCAGCAAGAGCGCTCCGAGGTACATGACGAAGAACCCCACCTCGATCTGTGTTGTGGCCAAGAAGCCTTCCGCCAGTCCGGCGAAGGGATTTCCGGCCAGCTCTTGTTCGAGACTGGCTTGCGCCTCGCTCAGTCGCGTCAGAAACACCGCGATGCTGATCGAAAGCACGGCGATTGCCCCAATCGCCGTCACCCAGAGCCATCGGAACCAGCCGAGCAACACCAGGCCGGCTGAAATCGCGGCCAGCACGAGCACGATCACACCGTCGCCCTGGAAGTTGCCGAGGTAATTCACTGTGCCGATTACCGGAGCGCTGATGGCTGGCAGAAAGGTGCCGAGTGCCAAGACGGCAGCCCCGGCTAAGCCCACGATGTGGCGACGATCCATACGTTTCATCTCGGTTTCTTGATCGAAGGGTGGTGAACAGTCAGCAGGCTGCTGAGGGTGTCTCGCGATCGCCAGCAACGGTAGGGGCCTGGTCAGACATTCGGCTGCTGGCCGACGCGGTGGAGCGCATCCAGTCGGAGCCGTTCACGGTGCGCGAGCTGGTGATCCTCTCGCCCTATCGCGCCGACCGTTCCGCTGTCGGCATGGTGCTGTCTTCGCGCGCCGCGCTTGTCGGGAGACCGGTCGGTCTACTGCGCAACCTTTGCACTGACGAGTCGGTTGAGACTCACGCCCTGTTCTGCCGCCTCTATGGCCAGCGCTCGGTGGAGGGCGGGGGGAATTCGCAGGCGGAACTCGCCGCTGAACTGACGATCAGCTAGGGGCTCGGGCACCGGCTCACCAGAGGTTACGAGTTCGTCGACAACCTGGGCGACGAGATCGCGAAGCCCCAGCAACGCCGCTGCCGGATCAGGCGCGAGCCACGACAGAGACCGGAACTCAATCACGGTGGCGACGTACTCGCTGTCTTCCGGCGACCACGAGACCCGGTAGGTGTAGTGATCGGCACGCATGGTTGCCCTTCGATTGTGGTGTCACTAATGGTACCGCTCTGCACTAACCATGGCGAGAGTGTGTGGCGGCAGAGACCTGCCCGCTGTCGGCATAACGAGCATCGTGAACGGGAGGTCGATGCTGGTGCTGTTGGGAGGAGCGCCCGTGTAGCTGGCCCGATTGAATCAGGCGCCTCCTTGCACCTCGCCCACGAGCTCAGCGATCGCGTCGATCAGTGCGGGCACGGCGGCCGGCGCGGTCTTCGCGTCGAACGTTCGAGCGGCAATCCTCGGGTTCAGCTGACGACCGCCCGGAATGGACTCGACCGCTGCGACATAGCGCTCAACTGCCGCGCCGATCGAAGGCACGCGGTCCGAACCTTCTTTCGTGATCCCTGCAGAGAGATGTCGCTGGCCCTGCCAATGCGACCCATCGGGCAGCCCCCAGGCGATCGAGATGTCTCTCTTGTGCTGCGGCACAGTGAGCCGCACCGAGAAGCCTCGACTCTTCCACGCGACGAGTAGGCCGAGTGCACTGCAGCCGGCGACGAAATCACGAATCGCTTCTCGAAGGTCGTCCTCGGCGACCATGGCCAGAAAGGCCGCTTCGTCTGTGCTCTCCTGCGCACCCCGCTGTGAGGGCGTGCGCCGGCTCGGCGCCGCGACCACCTGCGCGGCGTGAGCCGTGAGCTCGGCGCCTTCGAGCTGAACGATCTCGACGAGAAAGAATCGGCCGACCCGCATCGTGGTGTTGAGATAGTCGAGGCTGGTGCGCATGGTCTCGGTGAATCGCTGGGCAGCGATCACGTAGTGGAAGTCGCCCGTGAGCAGCACGTCGGTCAGGCGCTCGCGCAGGGCATCCGTCGCCTCGTCGTCGAGATTCCAGCCGGCGCGCGCAATGGCGTCCCCTAGGTCGTGGCAGCCGGCGAGGCTCTCGGGTGCGTGGCCGCTGCGCAGAAATCGCTGCACGAGCCCGCGGTCGAAGTCGTCGACGCTGAGGCGCCACAGGTCTGAGCCGTAGTCGATGACTTGCGCGAGCGCGTGCCGAAAGTCGGGGTTCTGCGGCCCGGTCTTGAACTCCACGAGCACGAGGTCGCCCGAGGCGGCGAGGCACAGCAGGTCGATCGATCCGGAGGCGAGCGAGGTCTCGCGCCCCACAACCAGTAGGTCGCCGTCGAGCCCGAGGTCGTCGGCTGGAATCAGCTGCGGGTTCACCTTCATGACCTCCTGCAGGGCGTGCTCGTTGGGGGCGGGCGTCTCGACGAGGTCGAACCGCTCACCCGCGCGATTCACCAGTACGCGACGGGGCATGGATGCTCCTTCCGGGGTGAGGCCGAGGCTACCGGTCTACGGCTCGACGTCGTCATGCAGCACGACGCGGCTCAGCTCGATACCCCCGCCGCGCAATGCCCAGTAGTGCAGCCGCCGGGCCTGCGGGGTCTTCTGCTCGATGTAGGCCCGCATGCAGCGGGCGCCGTCAGCGGCTCGCACAACGGGTGCGTCGGCGGCGCCGTCGCCGGAGCGAAGAGCGTGGGCTTCGCGAACGGGGTTCTTGGCGATGAAGCCGCACGCGGCTTCCATGGCGCATCGCAGTGCCTTGTCGAGCTGTGTGGTGTCGAGCCCGTCGAGAGATGCGGCGAAGCGCGGCCCGATGATGAGGTCGGCGGGCATCGGATGCTCCGCTCGGGTCGCGGGCTCGAGGCGGTCGACCCACTGCAGGGTGAGCTCGTGCCGAATCCACCCGTCGTCGTCGGCGAATCGAGCGCGACGCTCGCGGGGGCCGTCGATGGCGACATCGGCGACGGTGCGTCGGGCTGAGCGCAGGTTGTTCTGAGCATCCGACAGCCGTTCGCGCAGCCTCCGGTTGTCCTCCACGAGGCGGTGGTTCTCGCTCGCCAGCTGCTGCACGAGACCCTTGAGCTGGGCGACCTCGCCGCGCAGCGCGTCGACGGATGGCCCCGATCTCGCGGCTCTCTCGGCGCGCAGCTGAGCCCGCAACTCGTCCACCGTCGCGAGGGCGCTCTGCAGCGCGGTGCGGCGGTCCTCGCCGCTGACGGGCTGCTCTGTTCTCGGTGGCGGTGCGACGGATGGAGGTGCTGCCTGACGAGGCCCTGGTCCAGGACGGGGAACGGAAACCGTGGCGACGAGAGCAGAGGGCGCGGGGTCGCTGACTTTGCCTGTCACCGACGCGTCATCATCGAGGGGCTCGTCGGACTCGTCGGACTCATCGGGCTCGTCTGCTCGACTGAGACCGATGGTGGCTAGAAACTCCTCGACGGAGGTGACGGTGAGCTCGGCCTCCGGTTCGAGAAGGGTGCGGCCCAGTTCGAGCCACGGCCGACCACCGGGGGTCAAGGCGACGCTGGGCAGGGCTGTCTCGTCGTCATCGAGGTCGATGGTGCGCAGTGCGCGTCGTCCCTGCGAGTCGCGCACGACCCGCACTTCGATGACGTCGCCTTCGCTCAACAGCAGGTCGACGCGGTCGAGTGGGTTGGGGGAGAGGTCGGTTCGGGTGACGTCGATCGGGTGCTGGGGATGCACGAGCAGGGTCGCCCGCTGCCGCTCGACCCGGTGCACCAGTGCGAGCGTGACGCTGCCGTCGGGGTAGTGGGCCCACAGCGCGTCAGCATCGGCAATCGCGGGTTCGAGCTCGAGGCGCCGGGTCTCGGAGTCGAGCATCCCCCGCACGGCCATGCCCTCGTGCACGACCCACCGCAGGGGCGCGGGCGCGAAAGTCGCTTCGGCGGAGATGGTCGCGAGACCTCCGGAGTCGAGCGCGACCATCGCCCGGGAGTCGTCGGCGAGCATCCCGCGCACGATGCCGGTGGCGGGCCGCGCGTCAGCGACGGTGGCCACCGAGAGACCAGCTCGGTGGGCCATTCCGATGACGTCGTCGACGACGGCATCGAGCACCGTCTGCTGCTCACTCTTCGAGAACGAGAAGCGGCGCCGCGCGAGCGAGGGTCGGGTCTCCCACTCGTGGCCGACCGGAAAGCTGCGTACCGCGCCGTTGAACGTCTCGCAGTTGTTGGGCAGCAGGCGTGCCAGCTCGAAGGTCAGGTCGCCGCTCGAGATGACGGCGACGTCGGCGACGTCGGATACGGCTGCCTCGAGCTCTGCCACGTCGACATAGGGAACGTCGGCGTCGAACGTCGTAGTCACGACGGCGAGGGGCCGGCGGCGAGCGGGGTCGAGGATGCTCTGCGCGAGCTGCTCGACCTCAGCACTCGTTCGAGCAAAGGTCACCATGCCCACACTCTAAGTGGGACCAGTGACGCCGACTCGTCTGTGATGAATGTGCTTACTTGGAGAACAGCCCGAACAGGCCTCGGGGTGGTTTCTTCGCTGCCCGTTTCTCGACGCCCTTGAAGGGGTCAGGCGACTTCTTCGCCTTGACGTGGTTGCCTTTGCCGTCGTACTTGTCCCAGCGTTCGGTTCGCTCGTTGAAGGTTTGGTACCGGTCCTTCTGTTGGCCCCACCGGAAGCCCTTGCCGCTATTCGTTGCCATGGTTCTAGTCCTCTCCGCCGTACCCGTACAGCACGTTCTTGTGGCCGCAGTGGCGACAGGTTGCGTAGGCGTTCGGGTTGTCTCCGTCTTCCCATGCATCCGTCAGGTCAGAACCCGCCAATGAACCTTGACAGGACTCGCACTCTCGCATCGAACTTCCCTTCGTGAACGTGGCTCGATCCTACGGTCCGAGAGTTCCGCAGCGTGAGTGGCATTGCTCGGTCAATGTCGGTGGTGCCTGCAACACTCTCAATCACTGGCACGGACGGCACGACAGCCACATAGTTTGACAATAACGCACTTGCGCGCTAACGTTACCTCAGCAATGCACAACTGAACATCAGGTCTTCAGAAGGGCCGGCCGCAGTAGCGGTCGGCACCGGCAACCGGCTCCCGGGCACGGTGCTCCAACGACCTGCTCCGCCTCAGGCGGAGAAACCCGGGAGGTCAGTCAGACCTCCGACTCGCATCCCACGAATCAGGAGGATTCATGACTGTCCGCATCCCGTCTCTCGAGCCGACCGACCAGGTCGCCGCCCGCACTGCCCTGCTGCTCGTCATCGACCGCAGCGGCTCGATGCAGAGCATCCGCGACGACATGATCGGCGGACTGCAGGGCATGCTCGACGCGCAGGCCGCGCTGCCCGGCCGCGCAACCGTCGACATCGTCACGTTCGACACCGAGGTCGAGCTGCAGTGCTCGATGGTCGACATCGGCGAGGCCCGCATCCGGCTCGAACCGCGCGGATCGACCGCCCTGCACGACGCCCTCGGCGACGCCGTCACCGGATTCGCCGCCGCCCTCGACGCCCTGCCCGACGCACTGCGCCCCGATGTCGTGCAAGTCGTCGTCGTCACGGACGGGCACGAGAACGCCAGCCGCCGCTACAGCGCCGCCCAGGTTCGCGAGCTCGTCGAGCGCCAGCAGCGCGACCACGGGTGGGAGTTCGTCTTCCTCGGCGCCGGCCAAGACGCGGTGCTCACCGGCACGCGACTCGGCTTCGACGCCGGCAGCAGCATGACCTTCACCGCCAGGGGCGAGCAGGTCGGCGGCATGTCCGACGCCCTCAGCCGCTACGTCACCGACGTGCGGATGAGCAAGAAGCAGCTCTTCCTCGAGGCCGAGCGCCGCGCCGCCGCCGAAGAGGCCGACCGCCGCCGCGCCGAGCAGCAGACCGAGCAGGAGCAGGGCGATGCCGACACCACGGGCGGTGCCCGATGAGCGCCCCCGATGAGCTGCCGATCGTCCCCCGATCGTTCGAGCTCTGGAACCGCCTGAAGGCTCTCGGCAACCGCATCGAGAAGGGCGTCGCACTCATCCACAGCGACGGTGTGCGGATGCCCGCCCTGCGCCTCGCCGACCGCCTCGAGTCGCCCGGCTACAGCCGGCTGCTCGAGCTGGTCGCGCGCGGCGACGAGGCCGCCGTCGACCTGGCGACCCGGAGGTTTACCCTCGAGGTGCACCGCAGCACCGAGGCGGCCGCGCGTCGGCGCGCGTACGACCTCGCGCTGAGCCTGCTCATTGACACGGCGATCGCCACCCAGCGTTCGACGACGATCGTGCTCGATCGCGGCCTCGACAGCGAGCACCCGGGTGGCCTCTACCTCTGCATCGACCGTTGGCAGAACGGCGAGGTCGTGGCGAGCATCGTCACCGACTACGCCGATGTCGTGCCGCGCGAGGGACTCAACTCGGCGCTGCTGAGCCTGGCCTCGTGGTGGACGATCCCGACTGCGGCGCCGCACAAGCCGATCTTCCGCAAGACGTGGGCCGCGCCGGCTGCCGGCGACAGTGCGGCGATCGCGGCCGCCGTGGCGCTCGCGGTCGTGCAGGTGCTCGACGCGGTGGGCGGGCACCCGGTGGCGCTGCGGCACACGCTGCGTGGGCATCCCATCGTTCGGCACTTGAAGGAGCCGCCGTTCGCGCGCCTCGACCCCGCGGCCGACCGCAGCATCGCCCGCGCGATCGTGCGCATTCCGCGCCAGCACTGGAAGGTGCCGACGCCGGCCGAGACCGACCCGCGCGTCGAGACCGAGACGGTGCGGGCGAACGTCGCGCACGCTGAGCGGCAGGCGAGCGCCGTCGACGACGAGCTCAGCCTCATGGCCCTCGGCGACGTACTGAAGCACCTCGACGAGCGCCGCACCTACGAGGGGGCGCTGCTCGATTGGCTGGCCGTCATGGCCCAGCAGCGTGACGCCCTCGCGCACCTCACCACCCGTGCCCAGACCTCCGAAGGAGACCCCCGATGAACACCCCCCTCACGATCGCCTACAGCGACGTCTACCTCGACTGGATGCTCGGCGCGGGTGACGGCGAGCACCCCACCGACCCGGTGCGCGCGCAGCTGGCCACCGAGCGCCTGCTCGCGAGCTTCGGGCCGAGCGGCTCGAGCGCGGCCGTGGATGGCGGCGTGCGCGTGCTCGACCCGCTGGGTGTGCCGGTGGAGCGGGCGCGTGCGGCGATCGAGAGCATCCACGATGCCGCGTATGTGTCGCGCGTGCTCGATGACGGCGTCAGCGGCGAGTGGCTGGGCGAGCGCCCCGAGCTGGGCCTGACGGCGCTGGCGATGTTCGCCGGCACGATGGCGCTCGTCGACGAGCTGGTGGCCGGTCGGGCGCGCGTCGGCTTCAACCCGCAGGGTGCCAAGCATCATGCGGCGCGCGACCGCAGTGCGGGGTTCTGCGTGTTCAACGACATGGCGTGGGCGGCTCTCGAGCTCGAGCGGAGGGGGCTGCGGCCGCTGTATCTCGACTGGGACATCCACGCCGGCGATGGCGTGCAGCACCTGCTGGCCGACACGGCGATCCCGACGCTGAGCATCCACGGGCACTCGACGTATCCGTTCGACTCGGCGACGATCGACGTCGCCGCGGCGGGGGAGGGGCGTTGCCACACGCGGCACGACCCGGCGCGGGCGATCTACAACTGGGGTCTCAACGTCGGTGACGGCGACGACCACCTGCTCTTGGCGCTCGAGGAGGCGCGCGCGGTGATCGACGCGTACCAGCCGGGAGTGATCCTGCTCGCTGCCGGCGCTGACGGGCTGGTCGGCAGCCCGCTCGGCACCGGCGCCTACACGCAGGCCGGCTTCGCGGCTGCGGCCGGCGTGGTCGCCGAGCTCGCC
>OFDC01000804.1_pt1 | contig 20112 bp, 20 predicted proteins | sample 1520941 | NCBI WGS metagenome assembly OFDC01 (sample SAMEA94258168, study PRJEB24077) | hot springs metagenome | biome: Aquatic biome; feature: Water | place: India | collected 2012-12-06 | depth 5 m | reverse complement strand
CGGGTGCGGGTGCGGGTGCGGGTGCGGGTGCGGGTGCGGGTGCGGGTGCGGGTGCAGGTGCGGGTGCAGGTGCGGGCGCCTTCTTGCCGGCCCCTTTGGTCTTCGTCGTGGTGTCGGTACTGCGCTGCGCCTGCGCCGGGGAGGTCGCGGCAAGCAGGGCGGCACTGGAGAACAGCGCCGCCAGGACACGGGTGGTCGCGTGGGAGGAACGTGAGGTGGTCATGTCGGTGAGTCGCAAAGCACAAGGGCCCTCCGGCCAGGGTGCGTTTGGCGAGCGACCGACAGGATCGGTGTGACGCGAGGTGCGTGGGAGCGCCAGAGACAGCAGGTCCCGTCGACGACTCAGGGAATTGATTGAATCGTCGGCCAGGGGGAGGCCCTCGGGTCATCGGCGGAGGCAGACCCTTCCGTTCACACCCCAGATGTGAGCAGTCGCACTCAAGAGAAACGATATGTAGCGTTCGTTCCAAAACTCACGCTTGCCACCGGGGCGCTCCCCTGGCGGGACTCCCACACGAGGCGTTCAAGCCGGGAGGATTTCGAGCGGAATCGTCACCGGCCCGTCGTTGACAAGGTGCACCTGCATGTGAGCAGCGAACCTTCCGCATTGGACTTCGGGATGGGCCTGGCGAGCGTGCGCAAGCAGGTCTTCATAGAGCTTTCGACCCGTTTCCGGCGGTGCCGCGGAGGAAAAGCTCGGGCGGTTTCCGCTGCTGAGTTCCGCTGCCAACGTGAACTGCGACACGATGAGCAGACCGCCAGGCGTGCCCTGTCCGTCGAGGTCCTGCAGGCTGCGGTTCATCCGCCCCTGCTCATCCGAGAAGATGCGCAGCTTCAGCAGCTTGGCCAACAGCCTGCGGCCCTCGGCCTCGGTGTCGCCACGCATCGCGCACACGAGCACCGCAAGCCCTCGCCCGATCCGCCCGACCACCTCGCCGTCGACCTCCACGCGCGCCTCGCTCACGCGTTGCACCAGCGCTCTCACGTCACGCTCAGGCCAGCGTCACCCGGGCGAACTTGCGCTTGCCTACTTGCAGCACCAGAGTGCCCGCGCCCACCTTCAAGCCCTTGTCGCTGACCACCTGGCCGTCGATGCGCACCCCACCCTGCTCGACCATGCGCAGGCCCTCGCTGGTCGATGTCACCAGTCCCGCCTGCTTGAGCAGGGCACCGATCGCCATCGGGGCGCCAGACAGTGACAGCTCTGGCATCTCGTCAGGGATGCCCCCCTTTGCGCGGTTGTTGAAGTCCACCTCGGCCGCATCAGCCGCCGCCGCGCTGTGGAAGCGTGCGGTGATCTCCTTGGCCAGCAGCACCTTGACGTCCTTGGGGTTGCGACCCGCCTCGACCTCGCCCTTCAGGCGCGCAATCTCGTCCTCCCGACGGAAGCTCAGCAGTTCGAAGTAGCGCCACATCAACTCGTCGCTGATCGACAGCAATTTGGCGAACATGCTGTTGGCCGGCTCGGTGACGCCGATGTAGTTGCCCTTGCTCTTGGACATCTTCTCGACGCCGTCGGTGCCGACGAGCAGGGGCATGGTCAGGATGCACTGGGGCTCCTGGCCGTACTCGGACTGCAGGCTGCGGCCCATGAGCAGGTTGAACTTCTGGTCGGTGCCGCCCAGTTCCAGGTCGGCCCGCAGCGCCACCGAGTCGTAGCCTTGCATCAGCGGGTACAGAAACTCGTGCACGCTGATGGGCGTGCCTTCGCGGTACCGCTTGGTGAAGTCCTCGCGCTCCAGCATGCGCGCCACTGTGTAGCGCGAGGCCAGCTGGATCATCCCGCGCGCCCCCAGGGCGTCGCACCACTCCGAGTTGTAGCGGATCTCGGTGCGCTCCGGGTCCAGCACCAGGCGCGCCTGGGCGTAGTACGTGCGGGCGTTGTCCTCGATCTGCTCCTTCGTCAACGGCGGCCGCGTCGTGTTGCGGCCGGAGGGGTCGCCGATCATCGACGTGAAGTCGCCGATCAGGAAGATCACCGTGTGCCCGAGGTCCTGCAACTGGCGCAGCTTGTTCAGCACCACGGTGTGGCCGAGGTGGATGTCCGGGGCCGTCGGATCCAGTCCGAGCTTGATGCGCAGGGGCTGCCCGCTGGCCTGGGACTTCGCCAGCTTGGCCGCCCACTCCGCCTCGGGGAGCAACTCCTCGCAGCCCCGACGGGTCACGGCAAGCGCGTGCCGAACTTCGTCAGTCAAGGGAGAAGCACTACCAGCCATCTCGGCAACTGTCTGTGACATTGGGAAATTACGGAGTTTTTAACGGTCGGCCGGTAAAACGCGGTTGCTATACTGCCGTTCGGTCATCAGGCCGTCACGCGGATGCTCCTCCACTAGGAGTCCGGTGGGTCGCTGATTCTAGGCGACCCCCGTCCAGGCATCCTCCCGCGCCAGCGCACCCTTCACGGGCTTCGTGTTGCGTCGCACTGGCAGTACATGGGGCCCGTCCGGGCCCGGGGCGAGAGTCACGTGAATTGGATGGGACACCTGTCGCTGGTCGCCACCGGCGTCCGACAATTTCTGAAGCGTCACCCGAAGGGGGTCACCACCGGCGTGGTGACACTGCTTGGCGGCTTCGCCGTCACCGCCTTCGGTATTGCGCCGATGGCGCCTGACGCCGCCGACCTCCCGCAGCAACTCATCACCGAGTCGATCCAGCCGCAGGACATCGAGGCCCAGCTCGACGCCCTGGCCGAGCATGAGCTCCAACTGTCGCGCACCGACCTCACCCGCCCCAGCGACACGGCCGACAGCCTGCTGCGCCGCCTCGGCGTGGTCGACCCGCTGGCCGCCCAGTTCCTGCGCACCGATCCGGTGGCACGTCGAGTGCTCGAGGGCCGCGCCGGCAAGATGGTGCAGGCCGGCGTGAGCGGCGACGGCAGCCTCACCGAGCTCATCGCCCGATTCCCCGCCGAACGTCCCGAGCAGGCGAACAGCCATTTCACCCGCCTGACCGTGTCCCGCGGCGAGGACGGCCAGCTGCGTGCGCGCACCGAACAGGCGGCGCTGCAGGCCCAGGTCAAGCTGGGCAGCGGCACCATCCGCTCCTCGCTGTTCGCGGCCACCGACGAAGCCCGCCTGCCCGACGTCATCGCCAACCAGTTGGCGGAGATGTTCGCCACCGACATCGACTTCCATCGCGAACTGCGCAAGGGCGACACCTTCAGCGTGGTGTACGAGGCCATGACAGCCGATGGCGAGCCCATCACTTGGAACCAGGGCGCGGGCCACGTTCTCGCGGCGGAGTTCGTCAACAACGGCCGCACGTACCAGTCGCTCTGGTACCGCGATGCTTCCGGCAAGGGAGCGTATTTCGACTTCGCCGGGCAGAGCAAGCGCCGCGCGTTCCTGGCCAGCCCGATGGAGTTCTCGCGCGTCACCTCCGGGTTCGCGATGCGTTTCCACCCCATCCATCGCACCTGGCGCGCCCACCTGGGCGTCGATTACGGAGCCCCCACCGGCACCCCGGTTCGCACCGTGGGCGAAGGCGTGGTCGAGTTCGCCGGTGTCCAGGGCGGCTACGGCAACACGGTTGTCATCCGTCACGCCAACGACCGCACCACCCTGTACGCGCACCTCAGCCGCATCGACGTCCGCAAGGGCCAACGGGTGGAGCAGGCCCAACGCATCGGCGCGGTCGGTGCCACCGGTTGGGCGACCGGACCTCACCTGCACTTCGAGTTCCGCGTCAAGGGCGAGCACGTCGACCCCCTCAAGATCGCCAAGAACGCCGACACCGTCACCGTCACGCCTGCCGCGCGTGGCCAGTTCGCCAGCCTGGCCCGCAGTGCCCGCGCGCAGCTCGACGTCGCATCGTCGATCAGCGCCACGCGCACCTACACCGAGTAAGCCGCGCGGAGCCCGGCTGTGCCGCTGTATGTCGGCCTGATGTCGGGCACCTCGCTCGACGGTGTCGACGGCGTGCTGGCGTCCTTCGACGCGGCCGGCCGCCTCCAGGTCCTGGGTCATGCACACCGCCCCTACCCGACATCAGTGCGTGACACTTTCCTCTCACTGAATGCCGCCGGGCACGACGAACTCCACCGAAGCGCCCTGGCCGCCAATGCCCACGCGGAGCTGTCGGCCTCCGTGGTGCGGGACCTGATGGACCGCGCCGCCATTGCCGCCCCGCGGGTGCGGGCCATCGGCTCCCATGGCCAGACCGTGCGCCACCACCCCGCCTCCGGCGGTGCGACAGGCTACTCGCTGCAACTGAACAACGGCGCGCTGCTGGCCGAAGCCACCGGAATCGACGTGATCTGCGATTTCCGCAGTCGCGACATCGCCGCAGGCGGACAGGGCGCGCCGCTGGTGCCGGCCTTCCACGCCGCCGTCTTCGCTCGCAAGGGTGTCGACGCGGCGGTGCTGAACCTCGGCGGCATCGCCAACCTGACCCTGCTGCCGAGCGAGGGCTCGGTGATCGGCTTCGACTGCGGGCCAGCCAATGCCTTGCTCGACGAGTGGTGCCAGCGGCATACCGGACGTCCCTTCGACGAGGGCGGCCGATGGGGGGCGACCGGCCAGGTCCTGCCCGGGCTGTTGGCGTCGTTGCTGCGCGAGCCCTACCTGCATCTGCCACCGCCCAAGAGCACCGGGCGCGACCTGTTCCACCTGCGTTGGCTGGCGCCTCACTTGTCACAGCATGCCAGCGACGCCGATCCACGCGACGTGCAGGCCACCCTGGCGGAGTACACCGCCGCAGCGGCCGCACAGCACTTGATTGCCCACGCTCCCTCCACCACCGAGATCCTGGTGTGCGGCGGCGGCAGCCTGAATGCCGATCTCATGACGCGGCTGCAGCACCGGCTTCCCAGGGTGCGTGTCGCCCCCACGGACGAACGCGGCCTGCCCGCCATGCAGGTGGAAGCTGCCGCGTTCGCGTGGCTCGCCCACGCCTTCTGCGAGCATCGCCCCGGCAACCTGGTCGCCGTCACAGGCGCGCGCGGACCCCGCGTGCTCGGTGCCCTCTACCCCGCCGGCTGACGCCCAGACAGCACAACGGCCGCTCGAAGCGGCCGTCGACACATTGCAGGAAGGCGAGGGCTTGCGCTCAGACCGAGAAGCTCGAGCCGCAACCGCAGGTGGTGGAGGCGTTGGGGTTCTTGATGACGAACTGCGCGCCCTGGAGGTCTTCCTTGTAGTCGATCTCGGCGCCCATCAGGTATTGCAGGCTCATGGCGTCGATGAGCAGCGTGACGCCGTTCTTCGTCATCTGGGTGTCGTCCTCGTTGACGATCTCGTCGAAGGTGAACCCGTACTGGAAACCGGAGCAGCCGCCGCCCTGCACGAACACGCGCAGCTTCAGGTCAGGGTTGCCCTCTTCCGCCACGAGGTCCGCCACCTTGGCGGCCGCACTGTCGGTGAAGATCAGCGGCAGGGGCATCTCGGTGCTGGGCGCTTGTTCGGCAATGACGGACATGATGGAGACTCCTTGGTACAGCCATGATTGTCCAACAGATGAGGACAACGGCGCCGGATGAAAGACAAAAGCCGTCCCGAGGGACGGCTTTGTGGGGGGATGCCGGCCGTGAGCGGGCCGGGCATCGCCAAAGGCTTCAGCGCTTGGAGAACTGCTTGCGGCGACGCGCGCCGTGCAGGCCGACCTTCTTGCGCTCCACCTCGCGGGCGTCACGGGTGACGAACCCGGCGCGGCTCAGGTCGCCCTTGAGCGCCGCGTCGTAGTCGATCAGTGCGCGGGTGATGCCGTGACGCACGGCACCGGCCTGGCCGGATTCGCCGCCACCATGCACATTGACCTTGATGTCGAAGGCGCCGTCGTTGTTCGTCAGCAGCAGGGGCTGCTTGACGATCATGATGGACGTCTGGCGACCGAAGTACTGGTCCAGCGGACGGCCGTTGACCGTGATCTGGCCCGTGCCCTTCTTGATGAAGACGCGCGCGACAGACGACTTGCGGCGGCCAGTGCCGTAGTTGTAGTTACCGATCATTCACTCGGCTCCTTAGATCTCGAGGACCTTGGGTTGCTGAGCGGTGTGCGGGTGCGTGCCGCCCGCGTACACCTTCAGCTTCTTGATCATCGCGTAGCCCAGAGGACCCTTGGGCAGCATGCCCTTGACGGCCTTCTCGAGGGCGCGCCCGGGGTGCTTGGCCTGCATGTCCTTGAACTTCGTGGCATAGATGCCGCCGGGGAAACCGCTGTGGCGGTAGTACACCTTGTCGGTGGCCTTGGTCCCGGTCACGCGGATCTTGTCCGCGTTGACGACGACGATGAAATCACCGGTGTCGACGTGAGGCGTGTAGATGGGCTTGTGCTTGCCGCGCAAACGGAGTGCCACTTCGCTGGCAACACGTCCGAGCACCTTGTCGGTGGCGTCAATCACAAACCACTCGTGCGTCACCTCGGCCGGCTTGGCGCTGAAGGTCTTCATGAGGGTCTTTCGATGGGTGGCGTGCTGCGCAGGGCTGCACGGCCACGGTTCACGGCGACGATGCGTGGCCTTCGGTGTCGCTTATGCTGGCGAGGTTGTCCTCAGCGCGGGCGACCTCTCGGGACGTCACGTCTTTCCCTGCCGTGTTTCGGGAAAGCCGAGCAGTATAGCCGCAAGACGCCGCCCGTCCGATCAATTCCCGGGAGGCGGCCCCACTACCGGGCCCTGGAGGGCCGTAGAATCAGGGTTAACACTGATTCCTTGGAGGTTCGATGGGCATCCCAGGCGACTTCCTGAAGCGACTCGGCCCTGGGGCCGAGGGACGACACGACCGTCCGGCTTCTTCCACGCCCCCCGCCCCCGCGTTCCGCTGGGTGCCGATCCGCTCATTGGCGCAACGGCACCGCGAACGCATCCTGCAGCACCTGCTCTCCCTGGAGGAGCGCGATCGCTACCTGCGCTTCGGCTACGTCGCCTCCGACGCGCAAGTGCGCCAGTACGTCGACCGCATCGACTTCGCGCGAGACGAGGTGTTCGGGATCTTCAACCGGCGCCTGGAACTGATCGCCGTGGCGCACCTGGCCTACCTGCCGCAGTCCAAGGACGGCAGCCGCGCCGCCGAGTTCGGCGTCTCCGTGCTCGCGAAGGCGCGTGGGCGTGGCTACGGCGCCCGCCTGTTCGACCACGCGATGCTGCACGCGCGCAACCGCAGCATCGACACCCTCATCATCCACGCCCTCAGCGAGAACGGCGCGATGCTGCGCATCGCGCGCAATGCCGGCGCCAAGGTGCAGCGCGACGGCGGGGACTCCGAGGCGGTGCTCAAGCTGCCGCCTGACGACATGGCCTCGCACGTGGGGGAGCTGGTCGGTGGACAGGCCGCCGAAATCGATTACCGACTCAAGGTGCACGCGCGGCGGATGGACGAGTGGCTCCAGGCCGTGGCCGAGGTGCGTGACCAGCTCGCCAAGGTGGGCCGTCCCGGCGAGCTCTGACCCCGCCGACAGTGCGGAACGTGGGCGGGCGCTTAGCATCCCCCGATGTCGCACCCCACCCCCAACGAGGCCACCGCCCCTCTCGGCTATGCCGACCTCGACCCGCCGGCCGTCCTCGACGCACTCGACGCCATCGGCCTGCGCGGCGACGGCCGCCTGCTGCAGCTGAACTCCTACGAGAACCGGGTCTTCCAGGTCTTCCTGGAAGACGGCCGTGTCGTCGTGGCGAAGTTCTATCGCCCGGGCCGCTGGACCGACGGGCAGATCCTGGAGGAGCACGCCTTCGCGCTCGAACTGGCCGAGCGGGAAGTGCCCGTCGTGCCACCCCTGAAGATCGGCGCACGCACGCTCTTCCATGTGAATCTGCAGGGGACGGCCCATCGCTTCGCCGTGAGCGAACGGCGCTCCGGCCGGGCGCCTGAACTGGACGACCCCGACACCTTGCGCTGGATCGGGCGCTTCATCGGGCGGCTGCATGCCGTCGGACGAGCCGCATCCTTCCAGCACCGCCGGCGCCTGGATGTGGCGACCTTCGGGCACGGCAGTGCGCGGCGGCTGCACGAGGGCGGCTTCCTCCCTCCCACCCAGGAGACGGCCTGGTCGCATGCCTGCCGCCAGGCGCTGGCGATGGCGGACGAAGCGTTCTCTCTCGCCGACTCCGCCGGCGTCTCGCCGCTGCGCCTGCATGGGGACTGCCACCCTGGCAACATCCTCTGGCGAGAGGACGACGGCCCGCATTTCGTGGACCTGGACGATGCGTGCACCGGCCCCGCGGTGCAGGACCTGTGGATGCTGCTGTCCGGCGATCGGGACATGGCGCAGCGCCAGCTGGGATGGCTGCTCGACGGCTACGAGGCGTTCTCGCTGTTCGACCCGCGTGAGCTGGCGCTCATCGAGCCGTTGCGCACCTTGCGCATGGTGCATCACAGCGCGTGGCTGGCCGAGCGCTGGGAGGATCCCGCCTTCCCGGCGGCATTTCCCTGGTTCGGCACGGACGCCTACTGGAACCAGCAGGCCACCCAGCTGCGCGAGCAGGTCGAGGCGATGCAGGAGCCGCCGCTGGTGGCGTGATCACGCCGTCCAGCGGCTGCCCTCCGCGGAGCGTCAGGCCTGCGGCTGCGCAGACGAGGCGTCGGCCGGGCCGTCGCTCGAGGCCGCGGCCGTGAGGTCCACAGGTCCGCCGACGAGGATCGACGTGACACGACGCACATAGGCGGCCGGATCTTCGAGCTGCCCCCCTTCGGCCAGCCAGGCCTGGTCGAACAGGATGTGCGCGAGGTCCTCGAAGCGATCGTCCGATTGCAGACGCCGAACCAGAGGATGCTCGGCGTTCACCTCCAGGACCGGCCGGCTCGCATCGACCTTCTGGCCGGCCTGCTTGAGCAGGCGCGCAAGGTGGGCGCTCATGTCGCCCTGCTCCATGACCAGGCAGGCCGGGGAATCGACGAGCCGGGCGGTGGTGCGCACGTCCTTGGCGCGATCCTTCAGCACCTCCTTCAGGCGCTCGATCACCGGCTTGAACGCTTCGGCCGACTGCTCGGCCTGGCGCTTTTCCTCCTCGTCCTGCAGCGCACTCATGTCCACGCCGCCCTTGGCGACGTTCTGCAGCGGATGGCCCTCGAACTCGTACAGGTGCGCCAGCATCCACTCGTCGACCCGGTCGACCAGCAGCAGCACCTCGATGCCCTTCTTGCGGAAGACCTCCAGCTGCGGGCTGCTGCGCGCCGCCGACAGGTTGTCGGCGGTGATGTAGTAGATCGGTTCCTGCCCTTCCTTCATGCGCCCCACATAGTCGGCCAGCGAGACACCCTCGTCGGCCTGCGTCGAGGCGAAGCGCAGGAGCTTGGCCAGGCGCTCCTGGTTGGCGTGATCCTCGCCGATGCCCTCCTTGAGCACCGGGCCGAACTCCTTCCAGAACGCCGCGTACTTGTCCTTCTGGTGCTCGGCCAGCTCCTCCAGCATCGACAGCACGCGCTTGGTCGACCCCTCGCGGATGGCCCGCACGTCGCGGCTTTCCTGGAGCAGCTCGCGCGACACGTTCAGCGGCAGGTCGGCCGAGTCGATCACGCCCTTGACGAAGCGCAGGTACACGGGCATCAGGGACTCCGCGTCGTCCATGATGAACACTCGCTTGACGTACAGCTTCACGCCTCCGCGCTTGTCTCGGTTCCAGAGGTCGAACGGCGCCTTGGCAGGGATGTACAGCAGCTGGGTGTACTCGGTGCGGCCCTCCACGCGGTTGTGGGTGTAGGCCAGCGGAGGGTCGCTGTCGTAGCTGATCTGCTGGTAGAAGTCCTTGTACTCCTGGTCGGCGATGTCGCTCTTGCTGCGCGACCACAGGGCCGCCGCCTTGTTCACCGTCTCCCACTCGTCGGTCAGCGTGGTCTCGGCCTTGTCCGCATCCCAGGCTTCCTTGCGCATCCTGATCGGCAAAGAGATGTGGTCCGAGTACTTGGAGATGATGGACTTCAGCTTCCAGGACTTGAGGAACTCCTCCTCGCCATCGCGCAGGTGCAGGATCACATCGGTGCCCCGCTCAGGGCGGGTGATCGTCTCCACCTCGAACTCGCCGGCGCCGCCGGAACTCCAGCGCACGCCCTGGTCCGCCGGCAGGCCGGCACGCCGAGTCTCCACAGTGATCCGGTCGGCCACGATGAAGCCGGAGTAGAAGCCGACGCCGAACTGTCCGATGAGGTTCGCGTCCTTCTTGCGATCGCCCTCCAACTTGGCCATGAACTCGCGCGTGCCGCTGCGCGCGATCGTGCCCAGGTGGGACACGGCCTCCTCGGCGCTCATGCCGATGCCGTTGTCGCGGATGGTCAGCGTCTTGCGGTCGGGGTCGACGATCAGGCGGATTTCCAGCTCGGGCGCGTCCTCGTACAACGCACTCTGGTTCAACGCCTCGTAGCGCAGCTTGTCGCAGGCGTCCGACGCGTTGGAGACCAGTTCCCGCAGGAAGATCTCCTTGTTGGAGTAGAGGGAGTGGGTGACGAGGTGCAGGATCTGCTGGACCTCGGCCTGGAACGACAGGGTTTGCTTCTCCATCGTGGGTGCCTCTTGGTGAACGGATGAGCGCGGACAGCTTCCGCGCAGCGCCGCCTCAACTGGGGGCAGGCGGCGGCGTTTCAACCCCGATCTCTGCACCCCTGCCCTTGCAACGGCGGCTCGCGCCTTCACCTGGGAGCTTGATCAAGCGCCATTTATCATTGCCTTCCATGCATCCAGGTCCCCGCGACGTGGCGCAGGTCCGACTGGACAATGCGCTCGCCCTGTTCGACGAATTCGTCCGTCAGACCGTCAAGGCGCCCGACGCGGCCACGCTCCGCGGCCTGGAACGGCGATTCGCGGAGCGCCTGCAGATCCAGCCCAGCTACTGGAGCCAGATCAAGAGCCGCTCGCGCCAGATCGGCGAGCGCCTCGCTCGACAGTTCGAACAGTTGTGCCACAAGCCGCCCGGTTGGATGGACATCCCTCATCCTGCCGCGCCCCAGGCGACGCCGGCCGCCGAGAACGAACCTCTCGTGCCGCAGGACGACGACGAGCGCTTCATCGTCGGACTGGTCCTCACCTACTACCGCCGACATCCCCAAAGGGCGCGAACTCGCCTGCTCGACCTCCTGGGGGAGGTGCTGACGCCGGACGCTCCCGGCGCCGCTCGCCCCGCCGTCCCGACGCCTCCCGCACGCTCCACGGTTGCCGAAGCCAAGGCGCCCCTCAAGGCGGCGCGCGAGGACGAGGCCACCGATGCGTGGCTCACGGCCCAAAGGGGTGTCGCGCCCCTCAAGCACAAGCGCTGAAGCGTTCTCAGCACGACTCGTCACGCGTCCCCCTAGGACAAGGGATAAATCTCGCTTGCGCAAGATAATGGTTTGTTTATCATTTGCGCAAGCTTCGCACCGTCGTTCCCAGTCTCGCGAAGCGTCATCCCGAGGAGCCCTCATGACCTTCCCAGCCGAGCTGCCGCATTCCGGAAGCACTTCGCACCTCACGCCTGCCCAGGGCGTCCATGTGCCGAGGCCCGAACCCTTCCGACATCCGATGCCGTGAACCGACCGACCCGTCGCCATCGTGCGAACGGGGCGGTGCGAGGAGATTTCCATGAGCAAGACCCTGACGTGGGCCGGCGCGAGCAGCCGCCCTCGAACCGAGCCGTTGCGCCATGCCGTGGCAGCCCTGCTGAGAACCGCCAGCGCGGTGCTCGCACGCGCCGCGCGGCGCATGCGGCCTGTCCACCGAGCCGAAGCGCGGCTTCCGGTGATCGAGTTCCACTCCCTGCACCACGAGGCCGGCGCCCCGGAAGGCGCGCTGTACGTGGATGGGGAATTGGTGGCGGTCCTGCCCGTCGGCCGTCTGTGACGCCTGAGGGTTGAGCCGCCCCCCCGTTCGGACGGAGCGGCTCAAGATCAGTGCGTGCGTCGCCGATAAACGGAGACGAGAGGATCGCTCGATGAACCCGACTTCGGCGGCCGTGCCGCCTCGCCTGGAGACCGCGCCCACGACCCTGTCGGCCTGGACATCGCATGTCCTCCAGGCCGACATTCCCGTGCTGGCCGACACCGCTGCGTGGCTGGAGGGTCTGCGGGCGAACGAGGACGATGCCGATGCCAACTCGATCGGCGAGGCCGTTGCGAACGATCCGCTGATGTCGCTGAAGATCCTCGCGCACGTCGCCACCCACCGCCGAGGCAGGGTGGACAACGACCCGGAAACCGTCATCTCCGCGCTGGTGCTGATGGGCATCGGGCCGTTCTTCCGCACGTTCGGGCCGCAGCCCACCCTGGAGGAACGGCTCGCCGATCGGCCTGAGGCGCTGCGCGGAGCACAAGAGGTCCTGCGTCGCTCCAGCCGCGCGGCCCGCTTCGCCCTCGGCTTCGCCGTGCACCGGATGGACCCCGACGCAGCAGTCATCCACCAGGCCGCCCTGCTGCACGATTTCGCCGAGGTGCTCCTGTGGTGCCATGCGCCCGACCTGGCGCTGGAGATCGTGCGGCGACAGGCCGACGATCCTTCATTGCGCAGCACGCAGGTGCAGCGCCAGGTGCTGCACATCGAACTGAACGACCTGCAGCAGGCCCTGATGAGGGCTTGGCACCTGCCCGAACTGCTGGTGCACATCAGCAACGACAAGGCCGCCCACTCGCCACAGGTGCGCAACGTGACGCTCGCCATTCGCCTGGCGCGCCACAGTGCCCAGGGCTGGGACAACCCGGCCCTGCCGGACGATATCGCCGACCTGGCCCAGTTGTTGAACCTGGGCTTCGAGCCGACGCGCCACCTGGTGATCGAACTCGACGGCTGACCCTACAGCGGCAGCGCAGGGGTGTGCTTGACGCGATCCAGCACGAAGCTGGTCTTGCAGTCCTGGACGCTGGGATGCTTCAGCAGGGTGTCCATGATGAAGCGCGAGTAATGCGCCATGTCCTCCACGACCACCCGGAGCAGGAAATCCATCTCGCCCGTCAGCGCCGCGCACTCGACCACCTCGGGCCAGGCCTGCACCGAGGCGCGAAAGAGGTCCATCGGGTTGCGCTTGTGGAGCTCGGTCTGCTTTTCCAGACGCACATTGAGGTACGCGGTGAGCGGCAGCCCGACCCGTTCAGGCCGCAGCAAAGCTGCATACCCGGCGATGGCGCCCACCTCTTCGAGCCGCTTGACGCGCCGAAGGGCCGCCGAGGATGAAAGCCCCACTTGCTGCGCCAGTTGGTCGTAGGTGATGCGGCCGTCCAGTTGCAGCACGCGCAGGATGCGCCGATCCATTGCATCAAGCTCGACTTTGTCGTCCATCGACGAGATTGTGCAGAAATCTTGCAATCACAAGCTTAAAAGCGGAAAAAAACGCAGGAAACCTGCGTGGATTCGCTTCTACATTGGCTCTCTGATTTTGACTTGGCACAAGACGGAGATCGCCATGAGCTTCACCCCCTGGGACAACCCGATGGGCACCGACGGTTTCGAGTTCATCGAGTACGCCGCGCCTGACCCGGTCGCCATGGGCGCGTTGTTCGAGCGCATGGGGTTCAAGGCCATTGCCCGTCACCGCCACAAGCAGGTCACGCTCTATCGCCAGGGCGAGATCAACTTCATCGTCAACGCCGAGCCCGATTCCTTCGCGCAGCGCTTCGCGCGCCTGCATGGCCCCAGCATTTGCGCCATCGCCTTCCGGGTGCGCGACGCGCGTCAGGCCTACCAGCGCGCGTTGAACCTGGGCGCCTGGGGCTACGCCGGGCAGGCCGGGCCTGGGGAATTGAACATCCCCGCCATCAAGGGCATCGGCGATTCGCTCATCTATTTCGTCGACCGCTGGCGCGGCAAGAACGGCGCCAAGGATGGTGACATCGGCAACATCGGCTTCTACGACGTCGACTTCGAGCCGCTGCCCGGCGCCGAGCTGAATCCAGCGGGTCTGGGGCTGACCTACATCGACCACCTGACCCACAACGTGCACCGCGGGCGCATGAAGGAGTGGGCGGAGTTCTACGAACGGCTGTTCAACTTCCGCGAGGTCCGCTACTTCGACATCGAGGGCCAGGCGACTGGGGTCAAGAGCAAGGCGATGACGAGTCCCTGCGGCAAGATCCGCATCCCCATCAATGAGGAAGGCAACGACAAGGCGGGCCAGATCCAGGAGTACCTGGAGATGTACCGCGGCGAAGGCATCCAGCACATCGCCTTGGGCTCCAGCAACCTCTACGACTCCGTCGACGCACTGCAGATGAACGGGGTCAAGCTGCTGAGCACCAGCGAGACCTACTACGAGTTGCTGCCGCGCCGCATTCCCAACCTCCAGGAGGACATCGAGGCGCTGAAGCAGCGCAACATCCTCGTGGATGGTTCGCCGGACGAGTTGCTGCTGCAGATCTTCAGCGAGAACCAGCTCGGCCCGATCTTCTTCGAGTTCATCCAGCGCAAGGGCAATGAAGGCTTCGGCGAAGGCAACTTCAAGGCGCTGTTCGAGACCATGGAACTCGACCAGATGCGCCGCGGCGTGCTTCAGGCCGACGGCAGCTGACTTTCTCCGTCGTCGGGCCGGCGGGTCAGCCCCGGCGACGGACTCACCAGCCGCAGCACCTCCGCCAGCACCTGCGGGTGATAGGCGAGGTGCACATGGGATTGCCCCGGCACGTGGCGGTTGTCTGCGCCGGGGAGGGTGGCCGTGGAGGCCGGGAACACGACGTTGTCGCAATGGCTGTAGAAGCACACGAAGCGGCTGTACCTGTCCGTCGGCTCCTCCTTGGCCAGCTGGCAGAGCCAGTCGCAGCCCACCTGCATTTGACGGGTGTTCAGGCTGCGACCGAAGCGACCCAGCCAGGTGCCGTGATGCGGACTGCCGATGGTGATGGCGCAGTGCGGTGACGGCGAGGGTGAGCACTGTCGCCACCAATGCCGGATGGCCAGCCCGCCCATGCTGTGGGCGACCACCACGGGCGGCAGGCCGGTATGCGCGACCAGCGTCCGCCAGCCCGCATCGATGGCATCCGCATAACGGTCGATCGATCCGAACACCGGCTCGAGGTTGACCGCCACGAAGGGGACACCTTGCGCACGCAAGGTCCGCATCCACGGGTTCCAGATCCCCCGGTTGCACACGAAGCCATGCACCAGGAGCACACCCCGGCGTCCCCTTGCATCGGACGGCAGATGATCGGGCTCGGCCCTCGAGCGGAACGGCTGCCGCCAGCAGAAGACGAGCGGCGCGGTCAGCACCTCTGACCACCAGGCGCGCACCAGCTGGATCGGGGTGGCGGGCGGCGACGGGTCGTCCCGGTGCACCCGGTGAACGATCACCAGCTCGGCCGCGAGGAACAGCGCGTGACCGCAGAGGATGAAGACCGCGCCGATGATGGCCAGCAGAGGACGTCCGGCCATCCACCAGCCTGCTGCCCACAGCAGGGCAAACAACAGGAGGGAGACGGTCGTGATCTGCAGCAGTCGGGCCAGCATTCGCGCGGAGGTCCTCAGCCGGAGGACAGGGTGACCTCGCGGCCGGACAGGTCATGGGCCAGGCCCGTGGCGAGTCGCGCGACCAGACCATAGATGGACAGCTGCGGGTTGGCGCCGATGCTGGTCGGGAACAGCGACCCGTCATGCACCGACACATTCTTCAGCTGCCAATGGCGACCGTCCGGACGCACCACGCCCAAGCGTTCGCGCCCTGACATCCCGCAACCGCCCATCACGTGGGCACTCACGACCTTGAGCTGGTGCGCCGTCATGGACAGCCTCGCAATCGAATCGCGCGCATCGGCCCAGTGACGATGCCGTCGCCCCCGTTCGTGCACGGGCATGACCTCCCGGGCGCCAGAGGCGAACTGTATCTCCGCCATGCGGGTCAATGCGCGACGTGCGGCCTCCGTCACCACATCGGTCAGTGGGTAGTCCAACTCGGGCGAGCCATCGCCGCGCAGCCCGACCCGCCCCCCTTGGGAGTCCGGATGGAACCCGTCACGAAGCAGCGCCAGCAGCACATGCGTGTTCGGGAACTGCCGCAGGAGCTCGGCCTGCTCGGCGCCGAAACCGGTGAGGGTGGAGGCGAACAGCACCGGGTGCAAGGGCGGTGCCTCGATCTTGTAGCCCAAGGGACCGTCGATCGGATGCTCGTGCAGGAAGTGATCCGAGTACAGGCTCTGCGGAGCGCCCGCCCACCCTTCGACCGGCTGGTCATACAAGGCCGCGGACATCACGACCGGATGCAGGAAGGTTCGCCACCCGAGGCGCTGATGGGGATCCGGCGCGCCTGAGCGCAGCAGCAGCCCCGGCGAATTGATGGCACCTCCAGCGATCACGACGTGGCGGGCCCGCACCTCGATCGGCTCCCCGGCCACATCCCCGTTGAGCGCCACCGGAACGCACTGCACTGCCTCGGCCCTGCCGTTCGACAGCACCAGCCGCTCGGCACGCACCTGCACCCACAAGCTGGCGCCCCGCTCCAGTGCGAGGGGGATGGTCGTGAGCAGCATGGACTGCTTGGCATTGGTGGGGCATCCCATTCCGCAGGAACCGAGGTTCCAGCAGCCTTTCACGTTGCGGGGGATGGCCTCCACCGGAATCCCCAGTCGGCCGGCGCCGGTCCTCAGCAACTCATTGTTCCGGTTTGGAGCGGCTTGCCAGCGCTGCACATGCAGCCGCCGCTCCGCTTGCTCGAACCAAGGCGCCATCGAGTCGGGTGACAGATCCTCCAAGGCGAAGTGGCGGACCCAGTGCTGGAGGGTGTCGCTCGGCGTACGGAACGAACTCGTCCAATTGACGGTGGTCGACCCGCCGACGCAGCGACCCTGCAGGATGTTGATCGCCTTGTCAGCGGTCTTGCGGCCGGCGCTCTCCTGATAGAGCGCCGGATAAGCCTCGCCCTCGCGCTGGTGAAAGTCCCGGCTGGAGCGCAGGGGACCTTCCTCGATCAGCAGCACCTCCAGCCCCGCTGCCGTCAGGAGTTCAGCAGTGATGCCAGCGCCCGCGCCACTGCCGACGATCACGACGTCGCAACGGTGGCTCCTCGGCAGCGGTCGGTGTCCGGCGCCAAGCACGCGCCAGCCGCGGTCGAGACCCTCTCGAATGGGATCGGGCAAGCGGCTCATCAGTGCGTCCTCACAAGGGCAGAGGGCCGGGGTAGCCCAGGCCGGCCCAGGTCGACGGATCTGCGAAATAAGCGCCGACCGTGATCTCGCGGAAGGCTTGGAACACCTGCACCCGCAACCCGATGGACGAGGTGCGCATGTTCGCCAGCACTTGACTCAACTCGCTCGTGGACATGGCAGCCCAATCCTCGGCGGTGCCGCACAGCACCCTGCGACCGGCGGCGGTGCCCATCAACCGAAGCAGGGTGGCAAGCTCCCGCCGGACGTGGGGGGGAAGGCCGGCCACTGTGGCGTCGACGCGCTCGGCCTGTGCAAGGAGGGCCACCTGCCTGGCCGCGTCCGGTGGCAGCGAGCCCTCGAGCAAAGGCACCGCTGCCGCGGCGAACAGACTCCGCGCGTGTCCCTGAAGCCTCCCGTCGGGTGAGAACGGGCTCGGCGTCCACGAGACGGCCGCACCCCCCACGGCCACAACGGCAGCGGCCGCGAGCCCGAGTTGGAGAAGACGTCGACGATGCATGCCGTCCAGTGTTGCACCCATGCGCCGCCGCGCCGTAGAGGAGGACAACTAGACCGGTGCCCAGGTTGAGGAGCCGCGGAGACTGATAGGCTGCGCTCATGAGTGAGGCTTCTCAGCGCATCCTGGCCCATCTTGCACAGGTGGCCGAAGAACGCCGACGCCGCGCAGCTGACCCCGCGCTGCTGCCCCGCGTGCAGGCGCTGAAGGCCTACCAGCAGGAGCGTTTTCGGCGGACTTATCCTGACTTGCTTGCGGCGCCCAGGTATCGGTCCGCCGCCTTGTTCTTCCTGCACGAACTTTATGGCCCCGACGACTTCACGCGTCGGGATGAGGAGTTCGCCCGCATCGTCGCTCCTCTCGTTCGCCTCTTCCCGCGGGACATCGTCGCGACGGTCGAGGACCTGGCCGCACTGCATGCGCTGTCCGAGTCGCTGGACGGCGCCATGGCCTGCGCCCTTCCATCGGTGGAGATCCGGTCGTCAGACTACGTAGCAGCTTGGCAGGCCACGGGTCGCCCCGAGGCACGAGCGGAACAGATTCGCTTGCTGCTGCAGATCGGAAGCGCCCTCGATCGATTCACGAAAAGCGCCTCCCTGTGGGTGGGCTTGCGCGCGATGCGCGCCCCGGCGCGGGCGGCCGGACTGGGTGACCTGCAGCGCTTCCTGGAATCCGGCTTCGAAACTTTTCGCTCGATGGGGGGCGCGGACAGTTTTCTTCAGATTGTGGCCGAGCGCGAAGACTCGCTGTGCCGCGCCCTGTTCGCTCCGGACGCTGTCGCGAGGGCGACAACACTGTCCCTTGCGGAGACGGCGAATCAGGATCCTTTAGGACAACTACCGTAGATGTTCACGGGCGAGGGCAGTGACCATCGCTGCGATCGTCACTGCGGAGCTTCCGTGAACAAGCCCTGGACCGACAGCTACCCCCCCGGTGTCCCTCTCGAGGTTCGCACCGACACCTACGCTTCGCTGAACGACCTGCTGGAGGAGTCCTTCAGTCGTCACGCCCAGCGCGATGCCGCCTGCTGCATGGACAGCCGCCTGACTTTTCGGGACATCGACGAGATGTCTCGCGCGATGGCCGCGTGGCTGCAGTCGCTCAAGCTCGCACCCGGTGCGCGCGTGGCGTTGATGATGCCGAACCTGCCGCAGTACATGGTGGCGATTGCCGCCGTCCTTCGCGCCGGGTATGCGGTCGTCAACGTCAACCCGCTCTACACGCCACGCGAGCTCGAGCACCAACTGCGTGATTCGGGGGCTCAGGCCATCGTCGTGCTCGAGAATTTTGCGCACACGCTGGAGGAGGTGATCGAACGCACCGACGTGCGGCACGTGGTCTTGGCCTCCATGGGCGACCAGCTCGGATTCTGGAAAGGTCAGGTCGTTAACTTCGTCGTGCGCCACGTGCGGAAGATGGTGCCGGAATTCCGACTTCCAGCGGACGGTGGTTTCAGCGTCACCCGGTTCAATATGGTGCTTGCCGAGGGGGTGCGACTCAAATGGCAGAAACCGTCGGTTCGGCCAGACGACGTCGCGTTCCTGCAATACACCGGCGGAACGACAGGACTGTCGAAGGGTGCCACGCTGCTGCATCGCAACGTCGTGGCGAACATCCTGCAATGCGAGGCCTGGTTCGGGCCCATGCTGCAAAAGCTCGGTGAGCGGCCTCTGACGATCGTGTGTGCACTCCCGCTGTATCACATCTTCGCCCTGACGATCTGCTACATGTTGGGCGCCCGATTTGGCGCGATGAACTTGCTGATTCCCAATCCGCGTGACATTCCAGGGTTCATTGCCACACTGAAGAAGCACCAGGTCAATATGTTTCCGGCGGTCAACACGCTGTTCAATGCACTGGCCAACGAACCGGAGTTCGCGAAGCTCGACTTTTCGGGCTTGGTGGTGTCGAACGGGGGAGGCATGGCTGTGCAGCGAGCCACCGCAGAGCGTTGGCTGAAGATCACGGGCTGCCCTGTCGTCGAAGGCTACGGGTTGTCCGAAACCTCTCCCGTCGCCACCAGCAACCGTCTCGACATCAAAGAGTTCACTGGGACCATTGGCTTGCCCTTCCCGTCGACGGACATCGCAATCCGCGACGACAGCGGCTCCGACGTTCCGCTGGGAGAGCCTGGCGAAATCTGTATTCGCGGTCCCCAAGTCATGGCGGGCTATTGGAACCGTCCGGACGAGACGGCCAAGGTGATGACGAGCGACGGCTTCTTCCGGTCCGGGGATGTGGGCGTGATGGACGATCGGGGCTATGTTCGCATCGTCGACCGCAAGAAGGACATGATCCTGGTCTCCGGCTTCAACGTCTACCCGACCGAGATCGAACAAGTGGTCAATCTCCATCCCGGCGTGCTCGAATGCGCCGCGATTGGAGTGCCGGATGACAAATCCGGGGAAGCCGTCAAGCTCTTTGTGGTCCGCAGGGATCCGACGGTCACAGAGGCCGATATCGCTGCCTATTGCCGCGACAACTTCACCGCCTACAAGCGCCCGAAGTACATTGAATTCCGGGAAGAACTGCCCAAGAGCAATGTGGGCAAGATTCTGAGACGTGAGCTGCGCCCCGTGGCGGCCTGAGTCGAAAAAACAAAACCCCCTGCGTCTTTCGACGAGGGGGTTTGAGGGGAATATTAGC
>OFDC01000802.1_pt1 | contig 20140 bp, 16 predicted proteins | sample 1520941 | NCBI WGS metagenome assembly OFDC01 (sample SAMEA94258168, study PRJEB24077) | hot springs metagenome | biome: Aquatic biome; feature: Water | place: India | collected 2012-12-06 | depth 5 m | reverse complement strand
GTTACTATTTGCAGTAACGAAATTCCATATTCTTGGAACGGAAATAATTATAGCATCGCTGGAACATACACTGCGAACTTGTTGACTGTCGCGGGTTGTGATAGTGTCGCAACTTTGAATTTGACTATCAATCCAACGCATGCAATATCACAGGCTGTCTCGATCTGTCCAGGCGGCACTTATATACTACCTTCTGGAGTTTCAGTTTCTGCGGCGGGCACTTATACTTCCAATTTCTTGAATGTATTTGGATGCGACTCTATCATTACCACGAATGTCAGCTTATACGCAACCCCGCAGCTTACGCTGACAAATACTACCGGCACCAATATATTGACGTGTGATGTTACCGCAATTGACGTAGCCCTTTCCGGCAATGGAAGTGCAATTTGGCTTGGCGGATCGGGCGCTCCTTTTACTGTATCAGGAATTTATACCGCCCAACTCACGACAACCAATGGCTGTACTATACAACAGTCTATTACTATCACTCAGGATATCGCCTTACCAAATGGCACAATCACGGTTCCGGGTGGTGCTACTACCTTGACATGTACTACTACGAATATCGCGTTGACTGCAACGGGAGGCTCAACTTATCAATGGCAAAATCCTCTTAGTTCGAGTGCATCAATCAATGTAAACGAACCCGGAAACTATACCGTAGAAATTTTCGGACCGAATGGTTGTTCGGTTTTGGAATCTATTCAAATCGGTATAGATACGATTGCTCCTGTAGCGGAGATAACAAATCTTTCAGGAACGGATCTGCTTACTTGTGATCAAACGACCATTTCTTTGCAAGCAAGCGGCACCGGTACTTATAACTGGCAACCAAGCGCCTCCAACTCAACTGTATTAGACGTCACTTCCCCTGGAACGTACACCTTGACCGTTACAGCGGCTAATGGCTGTACGGACGAAGCCACTTACTACATATTACAGAACATCGATGAACCAGCTCCAACAGAGTTGTATTTCGAAATCTGCGCTAGCGAAACGCACACTCTTCCGAATGGAGAGGTAGTGAATACTTCAGGCGTGTATCCGGTCATACTCAATGCATGGAATGGTTGTGATAGCCTTGTCAACACCACTTTGATTGTACATCCAATCTATAGCGAAGTAGTGAATGTGAGGATTTGTCCAACAGAGACCTATGAGCTTCCTGATGGACAAATTGTGAGCACCACAGGATCCTATGCAACCATGTTGCAATCTGTGTTTGGATGTGATTCTCTTATTACAACAAACCTTGAAGTGTTACCACAGTACAATCAAGTTTTCAATGTGACCATTTGCCCAGGTGAGTCGTATGTCTTGCCTGATGGCGCAGAGGTGGTAGCAGAGGGAGCTTATGCTCTGGAGCTGCAATCAATGGCCGGCTGTGATTCGATTGTAACATTCAATTTGGAGATCTACGTTCCTGTAGTTGTACAGCAACAGGTTTCGATTTGTAGCGGTGATTCATATCAGTTACCTACTGGCAGCTTTGTCAATACTACTGGATCTTACCCTGTAGTTCTCGAGAGCGTGTTTGGTTGCGATTCCACAATTGTTTACAATCTTCAAGTGATTCCAAATCAGCAGCAATTTGTAAATGAGACCATCTGTCAAGGAACAGAATATATCCTACCAGATGGCACATCAACGAATCAGGCTGGAGTATACGCCGTGACTGTTGAATCTCCTCAGGGCTGTGAAAGTACTGTCATCACTACACTTACTGTTCAACCTCAAATTTCGGTAGACTTTACACCTTATTCTGATACAGTGCGCATTTGCTATGGTGATACCGTGATGCTTAATGCAATAGGTGCTCAACTTTATAACTTCGATCCAAATGATTATTTGATCGAAGTAGGCGCCAACTATGCAAGTGCTGCTCCACCAACTAGCATGATGTACTATCTGGATGGACATACCGGAAGTTGCGCGGATGGAGATAGCATCTTTGTAGAAGTTATTCCTTTGCCTGTAATCACTGCTACCAGTGTGGAAGATATTATTTGTCAAGGGGACAGTGTTATGATTCAAGCTTATGGAGCGGACAGCTATGACTGGTATCCTTCAATAGGCGCGAGTTGCGCAGATTGCGAAGAAACATTAGTAGCGCCGATGGAGACTACTACTTATCAAGTTACAGGAACACTCAACGGATGCGACGCTCAAGGATTTGTAACAGTAGATGTAGCTTCTGCACCCATTGCATTTATCGCACCCGATACAAGTATTTGTTTACAACAAAACATCACACTAACTGCAACTGGTGGCGGCTCATATTTGTGGAACACAGGAGATGACACAGAAAGCATCACTGTTTCGCCAACAGAACCGAGCGAATATTCGGTTGTGGTTAGCATTGGAAGTTGTTTAGATACCGCTTCAATTTTTGTTGGTGTTAATCCAATTCCTGATGTCTTTGCTGGCTATGACACCCTTATCACGCTTGGCGGAACCGCGACACTTGAGGCCTCAGGAGCACTTGATTACGAATGGACACCAGCAGAAGATTTGACTTGTGCGACTTGTCATATAACAGACGCATCTCCAATTATTACCACTACTTACTGTGTAGAAGGAATCAATGAGTTCGGATGCAAGTCGACGGATTGTGTGGATGTTCAAGTGAATGTTTTGTGCGATAATTTCTTTATCCCAAATGCATTTGCACCATCAAAAGGCGGACATGAAGCGAATGATTGTTTCCAAGTATTTGGAACAGATTGCTTCGAAACATATACCATCACGATCTACAACAGATGGGGAGAAATAGTATTCGAGTCTTCAAATCCAGAGGACTGTTGGGATGGAACACACCGCGATAAAGATTTGAATACCGCTGTTTTTGTCTACCACTTCGAAGGAGTGTTGTTGACCGGGGATGCATTTAAGAAACAAGGAAACATAAGCCTGATCAGATGATGAAACGTTTGACATATCATTTATGCGCGCTGCTACTAGTAGTGACAGTGGTGGTGGAGACTTCTGCTCAGGATGTCCATTTTTCGCAATTCTACAATACACCATTGATTCAGAATCCAGCGATGGCAGGTGCCATCAATAATTTTGAAGCGAACGTGAATTACAGAAGTCAATGGAGTTCGGTGACTGTTCCTTTTAAAACCTTGGCCGCGTCGGCAGGAATAAAAATTAATAAAGGCAGTTCGCGAAAAGGCCATTGGGCCGCGGGAGTGCAGTTTTTTAATGATCAAGGCGGTGATGGAACTTTAAAGACAACCTCAGGAAATGCAGCATTAGTGCATCATATAAAACTTAGCAAATATCAGAAGCTTGGGCTTGGAATGTCTGCGGGTTTTGGACAACGCAGCATTGTGTACGACAACTTCCAATGGGGCAGTCAGTATTCTGGAACGGCCTATAATAGCGCTTTACCAGTGGGAGAATACTTACCAAACAACAACATCGCTTACTTAGACCTTAGCAGTGGTATAGTGTATTCATTCAATAATACTTCTGGTAACATTAAAGTGACCACGAATAATTTCAGACAAGGAACGATCGGTTTTGCAATTCATCACTTGAATAAACCGCAGTATTCTTTTGTAGAAGGCGAGGATCGAATGCACAGAAAGTATGTGCTGCATGGCGACTTTTTATTTAGCTTAAAAAATACACCGTTGGCACTTCAACCGGGATTCAGTATTTATCAGCAGGGTCCATCAAGAGAAATAAACTTGGGTTCACTTGTGAGATATGAATTACTGCCTGATTCAAAATACACAGGATACTTCCAAGGAGCTGGAATTAGTGTAGGTGGTTTTTATCGTTTTAAGGACGCTGTAGTGCTCGCGGCGATGTTAGAGTTTGCCCAGTACTCTTTTGGTTTCAGCTACGATTTAAACACTTCTAAATTGGTCGCAGCAAGTAGCGGCCGTGGCGCAATGGAGTTCACTATCCGCATCATCAATCAGAATCCCTATTTCAAGCAAACACGGGTTTTCTAGTTAAATCTCTGATTAAGAGCAAGATCGTTCTTTCGCAATAAATCTATTTATGCATCGTTGTCCGATACATAGAAATTCTATGTATTATTGTCCCATGCAATCAAATGAACTTGTAAAAGGTACTCTTAGCACCATTATTCTGACCCTTCTTCGCGAGAATGGGCGAATGTATGGCTATGATATTACGAGGCTTGTAAAAGAGCGAACAGAAGGAAAAATTCTCATCAAGGAAGGATCACTTTATCCCGCACTTCACAAATTATCTGCAGATGGTTTGATTGAAAGCGAAGAAGAAATGATCGGTAAAAGAGTGAGGGTTTATTACAAACTCACCTCGCTCGGAATGGAGCGCACACAAGAAAAGGTGAGAGAGTTGATTTCTTTTTTAGACACGATACAAGCACTCATTTTAACCGAACGCCCACTGTCAAATGCTTGAACTTTCTGACGGACAATTTGAAGAGATTGAATCGATCGTTCAATCGAGTATTTCCAACCGGCAATTGCAATTGGAATTGATCGACCATTGCTGTTGTTATGTGGAAGAGCAAATGTCTCTTGGGATGCCCTTTGAGGAAGCGCTGAAACGATCGATCGGTCTGCTTTCTCCGAATGGACTGCATATTATTGAAGTGGAGCTGAATGTTGTTTTACAATCTAAAAATTTAAGAATCATGAAAGCACTGACTTATTTCTTCGGCTTCATTGCCGCGTTTTTTATCATCATTGGATTTATGATGCGCATGTTGCATTGGCCAGGAGCGGACTATGCTCTGTTTGCAGGAAACGCAGGGTTGATTATTTCCATGCTGAGCTTGCTGGCGCAGATAGTAGTGCACGGCAAAGGGTTCTCAAGCACCTCACTTACAAGAGCTACATCAGGAGCTTTTGGGGGTTTTGCAGTGGGAGTGGGATCCTTTTTCAAGCTGATGCATTGGCCGGGCGCAAACATCATGTTTGTGATAGGCATGTGCGTGATAGCATTTGTTTTCGTACCGCTATTTTTCTGGCAGCTTTACAAAAAAGAATTCGCAAAATCATAAAAAAGAAAAACCGAGCATTCGCTCGGTTTTTTATTTTCATCCCTCCATCGGCTTTAGTCTCATGCTCACTATCGCGGCGGCGGCTAGACTGAGGCCCGCTAATACCAGGGCATTCACGGGGTCGTCTTGTAATAGATTTTTATAGATAAATGGTACTACCACCATACTGATGATTTGTGGAATCACAATAAACATGTTGAAGATCCCCATGTAAACTCCCATTCTCTTTTCTGGAACAGATTGCGACAACATCACATATGGCATAGACATGATACTTGCCCACGATAGTCCTACCAACGCCATGGCCGCGAGGTAGTGCGTTTCATTGGTCGCAAATTTCATCACTATGAAACCAATCGCTCCCAACATCAGCGATAACGCATGTGTATTTTTAGGCTGAATTTTTTTACTCAAAACCGGCAGCACAAGCGCAAACAAGAAGCAGAAAACATTGAAAACAGCCAAACCTAAATTTCCCCATTTTACTCCTTCATCAAAACCAACATCGGTTGCTTCTACGGCATTGAAGCAATGACGGGCAATAGAGAGTGATAAATACTGCCACATCAAAGGAAGTCCAAACCAGGTAAAGAATTTTACCCACCACAATTGTCTCATGGCGGAAGGCATTTCTTTAAATGACAATAAAACTTCGCTGAATATTTGCTTCAAATTCAATTTCTTTTTTGCGCGCTCTTCTTCTGTGGGCGGATGCTCGGAAGTAGTGAATACTGTGACCGCAATCGATACCAAAATAGCAATGGCTCCGATCAAGAATGAGTACTTTACAAATGCAGGTATTTTATCAATGCTTCCTTCTTGAACGACGGTAGAAATTCCGATAGCCGTTAGTATCAGAGGCATTGTATTCGCCAATGTTTGACCTAATCCTACAAAGAAACTTTGGATGCTATATCCAAGGGTGCGTTGCTCATTGTCAAGCTTGTCTGCTATTAATGCGCGGAATGGCTCCATGGTAACGTTAGCGGCACCATCCAATAGCCAAAGCAAGGAAGCGGCCATCCATAACTCGGTGGAGTATGGCATCAAAACAAGGGCTGCGCTTGTCAATAAAGCGCCCACCATAAAGTAAGGACGACGACGGCCCCAGCGCTTGTGCCAGGTTTGATCACTCATCGCACCAATAATCGGTTGGACCAATAGTCCGGTAATCGGCCCCGCAAGCCATAGCCAAGGAATACTCGCTTCATCAGCACCCAAGTAGCGATAGATGGGACTCATATTGGCTTGCTGCAATCCGAACGCATATTGCACTCCGAGAAATCCAAAACTCATGTTCCAGATCTGCCAAAAATTTAGCTTCTTCTTTGTCATGATTGCTTCATATTGGTTACCGCTTGATACGCCTTGTTTACGATCATTTGTGCCTTCGGTCGATGCGCGCGAATGATGTCGTGTTCTATCTCTAAAACTTTTTCTACAAAATCATCTTGGACATCTCTACCTCTCTCATCACGCTGTTGCTTTGTTTCAAGATACGTACGATCCATAAAAACATGAAAGTCCATATTTTCCAAAAGAAAGCTATAGGTGCCTTCTACAATGATACAATCGTATGCTGAGAGCGGGATTGTTTCAGCGAGTATTTGATTCAATTTGTAGTTGACCAAAGGGCGCACGAGCTCTTTGAGTCCAGCTTTGAATTCATCAACATTTCGTTGAAGCAAATCTAAGCGTACCTCTTGTGGGCCAACCCATTCAAGGCTTTCAACTCGCTTATCATGATTGGTTTTCGGAGGTAATTTGAAATAATCATCTAAATGAAGAATCAAGGCTTTTCTTCCATTTTCTGCAAGCGTGTGCTGCAAACAAATAGCAGTAACAGATTTTCCGCTACCGGATTCTCCAGCGATCGCTATGGCCAATCGATTTTTTGACCAAACCTGAAGTTCTTTCAAGTAATCCACTATTTCATTTGATGTAGCGTAATACTCGGAACGAATATTAATAATGTCTCCTAGCATTTGAGTTTGGTTTTTAAAAATTGATTGGACGACAAGGCCTCGTGGATCATTAAATAGCCTGAGGCAGAAAATGCAAGTTTGGGAACCCCGCCCGCGTCGAAGGTGCTGGTGTTCCAATATTCAGAGAATCGAGTTTCTGAAGAAACGCTATTCATTTTCATCTCCAATTGAGTTGAAATTTTCTCTAGAATGAACGTTCGGTTTTGTGATGAAAAACCTAAACATAATAGGCCTAAGAATACAGGCCAAGAACCACCATTGTGAAAATGATGAGGCTTATTTTTGAATTGATAGAGGAAGTTATTATTCAAGAAATGCCATTCTGGATCTGTTTCTTGAATAATCGGATAAAACACCGGCAACATTTCCATCGATTGATGATCTATCAAATCAATCAAAAAATTCTCAATTTTTTCAGGATGTTCTTCAAGTCCTAACAATAACACTAATGCATTAGCTGCCATGTCCCAACGTTTGTCATATCCTTGCGCACCAAGGCTCATAGCCCAGTAGGGAAGAGCCTCCCATGCACGTTCATATGCAACTGGGTGGTATAAATTCTTTTCTTCTATTTTGGAAAAACTAAAGTTCGCCTTCAAGAGATGTGATAGCGATTCGGCGCGATCACTGTATTTTTTTTCTTGAGAAAAATGACCATAAGCGCGAAGGGCCCACAGTCTCAAACATTGATCGTAAAGCACATAGCCCTGCGAAATATATTCATCAGCCCAATTGCCGCCGACAGGAGTGTATATCAATCCGCGGCCATTCATTTCCCAACATTCTAGGAGATGAAATGCTTTCTCAATTTTAGGACAGAGCAGTAATTTTTCTTCAGGGAAATAATCCATCACCCAACAAGCTCCGATAATCCACCATGTGGTCGCATCGACTCTTCCGACTAGACTTCCGTAGCTAACGGATTTTTCGTCAAGTGATACATTGCTAGGAATTTGACCGACTTCACTTTGATGACGAGCAAGGTGTAGCACGCTTTCTCGAAGTGCATTCATTCCTTTTTCATCGCCGTGAAGCACTGCGCTAAGACCCGCGAGCATGCTATCACGCGACCACACTCTGCGATAGTTGTCATGATCGATTGGAGAAGCGGTAAACCGTCCATCCACAATACATTCATGCAATACGTTCAATGCCTCTTCGGTGAATTTCATGCTTCTAAAATTGATAAAAGAGGTAGCGGGGACGCTACCTCTTTTTTAACCAAAAAATACACAAGAAGTACTTGTACTTCTAACGATCACTAAAAGCTATATTTCAGAGTTGCTGAAAATGTTCTACCTGTGATAGAGCGAGCAGCAACGAAGTTGGTAGTACCATCAACGATAGAACCTGCTTCAGATTCAGTGATACCGATAGTATCAAGAATGTTGTTGCCATTTACGGACAAGAAGAAACCTTCTGCAATACGGAAGTTTACAAACAAGTTGAGATACATGTAACCCGGCATGATCAACTCGTTGTTATCCTGTGCATAGCTTTCTGATGTACCGATAGCGCTTACACCGATAGAGTGATTTTTATAAGTGAAGGATGGAGTGAAGTTGTAGATGAAATCAGCTTGACGGCGAGGTCTGTTGCCGATTACTTCTTCGTTCAATGCATCTTTTGAAATTTCTGCTTTTGTATAAGTAACACCACCACGGATGTTGAATCCACCTTTGCTGTAGTTACCATCTAGTTCAAGACCATAAGCAGTGTACTCACGGTTTACAGAACGTTGAGTTGTTGCCTCATAGTTTTGCTCTTCTGTCAATGCATAGAATGCAGTTGTGTTGACCATCAAATTGCCTTTGCGCATTTTGTAACCCAACTCTGATTGGCTTACCATGTCAGCGCTAAGATCGGCAGCAGCGCTACCGTCAGCAAGGATGTATGGACCGAATAGAAGACGGTCAGCGTTAGCTCTTCCGCCAGTGCTGTGACGAGCGAATACTGCCATTTCTTTATTCAAAAGGTAGTTTACACCTACAGAGTAAGAAGCGTATGAATAGTCATAGTTTACTGGACGAACATTCTGATTATCGATAGTAGCAACGTTTTGCTCAACAACACTGATCACACCGTCGCCATTCATGTCTTTCTGAACAGTTTGACCGTCTCCGCCAGCAAATGAACCATTTACTTGACCTGTGTCATAACGGAAGCTCGCGTCAGCTGTGATTTGATCGTTTACTTTCACTTCAACACCAGCATATGGAGCGAAGATGTCATAAGAGGTATCGTAGTTTCTGTGGCAGCAATTTCCCCAAGCAGGAACGCCATAAGCGATCAAGCCATTCTCGGTGAATGTAGTGTCATTGCGGTGAACATCTACGAGTTGTGCGCCGTCATCAGATACCTCCATGAGGTAAGAATTCCACAACCAAGACATGCTGATGTTTTGATATGCTTTGTAAACACCTGCATTGATTTTCGCACGACCAATTGTTTTTGTCAAATTGAAATCATTTGCGAAATTGTTGAAGTTATTTAGTTGTGTGTCGAATAAGTGCATTCTTTGAAGAAGGCCATTTCCATTTTGATTTGCTGGAAGTGTGTCTCCTGTGTATGCGTATGTAAGCGCAGTGTAGCCGGCTGCAACACCAGATGCAATTGCATCAGTGGTTCCAACCGCAGCGGTGAATGGCGCGATAAATAAACCATTGTTGAATGCAAGGCGAGAGCGGTTTGTTACTTTCCATCCATCGCCAAGTTCGAATGCAAACTCACCACCAACAGCAGTGCTGTTAGCGTTCATACCATCGGCAACGCTGCTTCTTCTAATTTGACCATCAGCACCAGTGCTTAAGTTGGAGATCAAATTTGGAGTGTGCAATGTTCCGCGTACAGCGCTGAAGCCGTTGATAGAAGACCACTCTGGGTTTTCATTGGTGCCACTTACTTGAATAGGCATTGGCATATAAGCAGGAGTACGGTCGTTCAAATACTTAAGGTAAACTCGCGCATAACCTTTGTCGAAATACTTAGTAAGGTTTGCTTTGATTTGTCCACCAAAGTTTGAAGAGAATCCAGTGTTACGAGGACCATCTCCTTGCTTGAAATAACCACCGATATGGAAGGCCATATTGTTAGACATAGGCGAGCCATATTCGAAATCGGTGCGGTAGTAGTTATAATCTACCCCCATCGTTGTTCCAATGCTTCCACCTGCAATGCTACCGGTTTTGCTAATAAGGTTGATCAAACCAGCTGGAGAGTTGCTGGCAAGAGTACTAGCAGAACCACCGCGCAATGCTTCAATGCGGCCTACAGAATAATCAAAACGTGTGAAGATATCGGCAGTCGCAAATGCGATGTCACCGAATTGAAGAACAGGAAGTCCGTCTTCGTGAATTTGTAAGTACTTAGAACCACCAGTTGAAATTGGCACCCCACGAACGGTAATGTTAGTGTTACCTTCACCGGCAGAGGCTTCCGAGCGAATTCCAGGAATTGATCTGAAGATTTCAGCGGTGCTTCTTGGTGATGCATCAGTAATGTCTTTCGGAGAAAGAGAGCTGATAGAAATGCTCGACTCAAGTGCTGACTTTGGATTCACAACACCAGTGATTACGACTTCATTCAATGTTTGAGATGAAGAAAGTTCTGCATCGAGCGTGGTTGTTTTACCGTCTTGAATAGTGGCTTGTAGCTCAACATTGTCATAGCCGATGGAGCTAAAAATGACAGTGTAGCTGCCCGCTGCGAGCTTATCAATTTTGTAATGACCTTCGTCATTCGCAATGGCGCCGGCGTTGTTTTCTTTAATTCGGACAATGCTGAAGCTGAGTGCTTCGCCTGATTTGTCCTTGACGTTTCCTTCGAGGGTTCCTTGGGAGAAGGCCACTGTTTGTAGAAAGAGGATACAAACAGAAACGAACATCAAATGAATTGATTTCTTTTTCATGTGGTTTGATAATATTTGGTTTGGTTGGTCGAAGATTTTTTGCTTCGAGGTTGAAACAAACTAAATGAGATTTTTCGTTCACTCCGACGCTAGTGCATTGAGAATGTGGCCGCAAACGTTTCCGCAAACGTTTGTTGTTGATAAGTTTGGTCCGATAATTTTTTATATTTAGTCCGAAAAGGGGTGATAATAAATCGCTGCCTGCCATAAGTTGGGAAAATGAAGAGAGCCACGATTAAGGACATTGCTTTGTTAATGAAGGTTTCTGTGAGCACCGTTTCACGCGGCTTACGGGACCATCCTGATATTAGTACCGAATTGTGTGCTCAAATTAAAGCAAAGGCAAAGGAGCTCAATTATCACCCTAATCAGCTTGCTAGCGGACTTCGAAAGCGACAAAGCAAATTCATCGCGTTGATTATTCCAGAAATCACGATGTTCTTTTTTCCATCTGTGATTAATGGAATCGAAGAAGTAGCTAGAAAGCAAGGCTATCAATTATTGGTGCTTCAGAGTAATGATAGTTTGGAGAATGAAAAATTGAATATTCAAGCTTGTTTTGACCACTCAGTTGACGGTGTGCTTATTTCATTAAGCAATCAATCTTTAAATGCGGATCACCTTTTAGACTTGAAGGAATCGGGAATTCCTGTAGTGCTTTTTGACAAGAGTATTGAGAACTCTCCATTCGATGAAGTGCTGATCGATGATGAATTGGCAGCATATCAGTCAACAAAACACCTCATCGAAAAAGGATGTAAAAACATCATTACCGTTTTAGGTAGTCAGAACCTTACTATGACAAAGCTCCGCGGTAAAGGATTCAGAAAAGCTTTAGAAGAAAACAACATTTCAATTACCGAACAAACGTTCGGTTATGCTGAGAGTTTTGAGAAAGGGCGAGAAGTAATCGCAAAAATGCTCGTGGAACAACGACCAGATGGCATTTATTTGATGAGCGATGAGTTGATCGCGGCAGCGTCTACCATTATTCAAAATATATACGGCGACGATCATTCGCAGTGTCATGTGATAGGAATGAGCGACGGACAACTTCCGAAGATTGTTCCCTACCCGATCTCCTACGTGCATCACAGCGGTTTCGAATTGGGACAACTCGCTGCCAATCGATTGATGAAACGAATCTATTTGGTCAATGATGAAATTGATCAAGAAGCCCCGCAGCGAATATTGCTGTCAACAGCGATCATTGATTCTTGATATGGAGAAGCGGAGAAGCGGATATGGATATGGAGAAGAGGATATGGAGAAGCGGAAATGGATATGGAGAAGAGGATATGGATATGTAGAAGCGGAGAGACAAGAGACAATTGACAAATGACAAATAAGTTTGTGGTTTGGAGATTGGTGATTGGGGAGTGTTGAACTGAGAATTGAAAATTGAGATTTGTGAATTGCGAATCTCGAATTGGTAGGGGTGTTAATTATTTTCTCTCGAAAAATAAAACACCGACCCGGGAGATGTGGTCCTTAAGTTCGTTCTGCTGAAGGGATTGAAAGCTGACAAGATCTACAAAGTAAGGCAAATCACTTTCTTTAAAATCATTTAGAATTTTTATTAAAGTTTCTTCAGGAATGTCGGAATCCATTACTGCGAGATCGATATCGCTGCCCGATTTAAAATTTCCTTTTGCACGACTTCCAAAAAGCACTACTGTTCTAATGTTAGAATATTTATTTAGAATAGAATGTATGCACTCCAAATCTCGAAGACTTAGTCCAAATTTATCTGGAACAAGTGCTGTCATTTGCTAGAAGAATTCTTGTGAGTTAAAAAAAAGTAGTATAACTTCTGTAACGCTGGAAACACCGTATTTCGAAGCTTTTCCTCAGATGCTTGAAATTTATCACCGCTGTAATCGTGTGACAAGATATTTCGAATTTCTAGACCATCAATTAATGCTTGCGCATAATCGATATACTGCGCATTCTGTGCTTGTCTGAATGTTTCTTTTGGTGATGAAATAAAATCAAACCCCTGGTCTTCAAGAAAATCTTTCATCACTTTCCAACCAATCTCTAAGGTAAATTCAAAACGTTGAACTAGACCGTTTCGTTCTAATTCATTTAGAGAACTCATGGCCATTGCCTCTTCCAAGCGGATGTAGGCTCTTTCGAAATTACTAAAGCGCTGTTTCCAGCGAATGTCTTGACTGTCCATGAAAATAAAGATTATAGTTCAATGACTAGTCACAAAGATAGAAGAAAAGGGATATGGAGAAGCGGAGAGAGGATATGGAGAAGCGGAAATGGAAAAGCGTTTGGGCTTTTACAAATTCTGGTCTAGCACATCCGTGTTGGTAGTTTCTTGTGCATTCAGCCATGATCTTTCTAACAAGCGATATAATATCCATGCTGACAGCAATCCAAAGGGTATCGAAATTATACTGATCACAATGTCTGGAACATTATCGAGTGAAGATCCTCCGAACAGAACGAGAACTACACCAGCGAGAAAAGTTCCGAGATAATATACTACTACACCAAGAATAGCGAAACCCCAACGTGAGCGATCGAATTCATGTGCTAATTCATAGAATTTTTTACCGAGAAAATAGATGAGTAGTAATCCGAGCATATCTTAGTTTTTTTTCAAATATAATTTCTATTTTGGTTTTATGAAAAAAAATATAATAGTATTTCTATTGGCAATCGTATGTCAAAATGTGTCGGGCTTCTCCGTATTGAGCTACAATATTCGATATAACAATCCAAATGACGGGCTTGATGCTTGGGACAATAGAAAAGAGGAAGTTTATAATTATATCTTCTCAGGAAATTATGATATCATAGGATTACAAGAGGTGCAAAAAAACCAACTGGACTATCTTCAATCAAAACCGAATGATTATTCGGTTTATGGTGTAGGAAGAGAAGATGGGTTAGAAAAAGGGGAATATTGTCCCGTTTTTTACAATAATAAAAAGTTTGAATTAGTATCGAGCGAAACACGTTGGCTTTCTGAAACCCCCTTCAAACCTAGTAAAGGATGGGATGCTGATTTTGAGCGAGTGGTGACAATCATTAAATTTAAAGATATCAAATCGAGTGAAATGTTTTATTTCATGAACACACATTGGGATCACGTGGGGGTGCGTGCGCGTCAAGAGAGCGCTTTGCTCATTACATTGTGGGTGTTTGAAATGGAGCAAGATTGTAAAAATATTCTTCTCGTTGGAGACCTCAATGCAACGAGGGCTGACGAATCCGTTCGAAGCCTCGACTTTTCGTTTAGTGATGCTTGCCCTAGTGCCAAGCACAAAGTGTCCACCTTCAATGGTTTCGAAGAAAAAGGAAAACCAAATGCGCATATAGATCACATTCTTTATTCTCATCAAGACTGGAGTGTATCGAAATATTCTATTCATTTCCCTAAAACCAAAGCGGGAAGACAGTTGTCAGATCATTTCCCTGTTAGCGCTACCTTTGCGTTTAAGAAGTAACATGATAATGATTAGTCCCAATCCGTTTAGTGATTTTGTAATAGTGGATCTTGCAGCGCATGATGATTTTCCAGTCGATTTTTTAGTATTCGTCGGAGAAAAGGAAGTGTTTCGAAACCGCATTTTTACCTCAAAAAAAATTGTAGATGTCAGCGAATTAAAGTCCGGCACTTATCGTGTGTGCATGCAGGCGGAGAAAGGCATTGTGTATGAGGGTTATTGTTCCAAGCTTTGAAATAGTCATTAGTAGTGCGCTTTGTTTGTTGTAGCTTTGTTTTCTACAACACTACTATGAGTCTCGAAAAATCATTGGAAGCGCGCAGTAATAATGCGTGCGAATTATGTCAGTCTACCTCGTCATTGCATATTTACGAGGTTCCTCCTACCTCAGATAGAACATTAGAAGACAGCATTCTTATTTGTGAAAAATGTGAAGCACAACTCACAAAAAAGGAAGCTTTAGATGCAGGCCATTGGAGCGTATTAACTTCAAGTATGTGGAATGAGCATGCACCTGTTCAAGTGGTTTCTTGGAGAATGTTGCAACGTCTGCGCAATGAAACATGGGCGGCAGATGCATTGGACATGCTATATCTTGACGATGAAAAGCTGGCATGGGCGAAGGCAAAGGGTGATCATGAGCAGTCAGGTGAAGTGGCTTTTCATATCGATAGCAATGGTACTCAATTACAGACTGGAGATACGGTTGTGCTCACTAAGACTTTGGATGTGAAAGGTTCAAGTTTGAGTGTGCGTGCTGGAACGGTTGTCAAGAATATTCGATTAGTGGCAGATAACGTTGAACAAATCGAAGGACGTGTAGACAGTCAGCAGATCGTTATTCTAACAAAGTACGTGCGAAAGGGCTAATGACGTAGCTTTGCTACGAAATGTCCGGAACCGCTCTTCTTCATTACGAAGTATATCAAAATAATAATGCCTCTGCAGAATGGACCTTATTGGTGCATGGTGCGGGAGGTAGCACACGTACGTGGCGCAAACAGATTGAACGATACCAAGAGAAGTTTCATGTTCTCCTCATCGATCTCCCTGGTCACGCACAATCAGCGGCGAAGGATATTCAACAAAAGCAGTACGACTTCAATTGGATAGCCAATAAGATTTGGGAGGTGGTAGATGCTTTGATGATTCCAAGAATAAATATTGTGGCCGTTTCTTTGGGCAGTATCATTTCCATGCAAATGTTGCATAATCGCCCTACTCAAGTCAAAGCGATGGTGTTTGCGGGGCCAATTGTGGGATTGAATTTTAAACTGCGACTACTCGCGCGCACGGGGCTAACACTCGCAAAAGTGGTAGGTTTTCAAAACTTCTATGCGCTTACAGCTAGAATAGCACTGCCCAGAAAAAATCACAAAAAGTCACGAGAAATATTCGTTCGTGAATCGAAGCTCTTAACAGATGAGGAGTATCGGAAATGGACCGCCATGTATGGTAAAACATTAGACGATTCGTTGAAATTACTGTTCAGCTATAATCCTATTGCAAAAGTGTATTTTTTAATTGGCGCACAGGATCATTTATTTATAGATCCAGCAATCAACTATGCCGTGAAATTTGCGAATATTAGCTACGAAATCATTGATCGATGCGGGCACTTGGTCAGTTTGGAAAAACCAGACATTTTCAATGAGAAAAGTCTTAATTTCCTGTCAGAATAATTAGACCGAATGTTTATTCGGTTTTGGGCTTTTTATTTCTCACAACAAAAGTATTAATCAGCTGGTGTGAGTTGTATATTTTGACAGTGTCTATGTCCGCTGGGTAACTACTGAGATCAATGTGTGTCATAGCTGATAGAATACTACGGGCATCAATTTTTCGTCCCTTTGAGTCGATGATTTGATAGGACAGTAATGCGCTTTGAATACCGGAAACATATATCGTAATAATGTTTCCAGCGTGGTTTGTTTCGATGGAGATCTGCACGGTTAGGCTCGTAAAAGTGTGTGATGCAATTTAGCTTTGCGTTAGCAGAGCATTGGAAATTTCAAGCCCTCCAACAAGCTTTTTATGGATTTATTTAGGTGATTTGAGCCAGAGAAAGGTTTTTACTATTTTTATAGCACCAAACCAAAGTCACTACTATGAAAAAGTTTCTCCTCCTTCCACTTTTTTGTTTGCTCGGCATACAAGCCTTGTCGCAGCTTGCAGAAAGAAGTTATCTTACCAAGAAAGCATATGAAAATAGCACTGTCGAGTTCTATGCAGATTTCGATAACAATGGAATATTGGATTATCTCCTAGACGTGCCGCGAGTCGTGGAAATGAACGTCGGTTCTCCTTATGGCTTTCAAATTCCACTGACAACAAACTATACGATTCTTTCCAGTTACAGCATTGCAGATATGAATGGTGATGGATTCAAAGACATCGTTGCGCAAAAAACAAATGGCTTGGTCATTTTTATAAATCAATCAGGACAGAGTTTTGAAGGCTTTGAATATTCTGTGGGCACAGGCTCGTATGGCATTGGCCATGATTATGATTTGGATGGGGATGTGGATATTCAATATCAAGGTTTGGCATATCTGAATGATGGAACAGGTCTAAATTTTGAAGCGACTACTGCTGCGGTAGGTTCGTCGACCCCCTATTTTTTTGATTGGAGTGGTGATGGCTACGTGGATATAATTAGATATAACGCGTCGAACATGCTCATAAATTATGGCTATGGTACATTGCTTTTTGATGAATCATCAACATTGTTGAGTTACCCTGGCAATATTCCGATTTCCTCGAGTACGTTTCAGGATTACGACGCGGATGGGGATTTAGACTTTATCATTGTGGGCACGACAATTCGCGTATATACCACAGATGGCGCAGGGAGTTTTACCACTACTAATCAAATCATGGTTCAAAACACTAATGAGGTATACCTAAGTACCGGAAACCTTGATGGCAACGACTATTGGGATGTGGTGGGATTAAATACTACGACGAATACCGTTTTCATAAGATATAATTTCGGTACTTCTCAATTTAACACACCTAAGAATCTTGGTAACCCGAAGTTTTATTTGGACGCTGAAAATGGAGTGTCATCACCCTCGAGTCGCACCATTCCTGATTCGGATGGCGATGGGAAAGATGAAGTGCTTTTCAATATGACGGTTTTTGGTGTGAAGTATTGGTTTACTTATGACCTTGCTTCTTCTGCACCTACCAATCAAGCGCCGAATGTGATTTATTCTACAACATTATCAGCACCTACCATTGTTGATTTTAATGGTGATGGGAACAAGGATATTGTTTGTATGGATGATCAAAAGGCGCAAGTATTATTTCAAGCATCAGACAGTCCTGCTATTAAAGGGAGAGATTATTTCTTTATTTATCCAGGAAGCCTTGATCCATACTATGATTACAAGTATGGCGACTTTAATGAGGATGGATGGCAAGATCTAGTAATGTTTGACAACGAGTTAGGTACTAAGCTGTGTCTTTCAAATGCCGGAGCGATAGACACTACCAATGCTTTGGTGGTAAGTACCGACGGAACAAGTGCATTAAAGGTGTTTGATTTGAATCAAGATGGACACTTGGACATTCTGCATCACACTGCGATGACATTGTATCTGGGTGATGGACTTGGTGGTTTTAGTAATTTGAATGATCCAGAAACGTATAATTGGGGAACAGGATACTTTGATCCTTTTTTTGATAATTGTTTTCATGATTTTGACAATAATGGAAGGCCAGATGTTTTGCTGTCGGACTGCAGAGTGTCTTATCAAATGTCAACGAATGTTTTTTCCCTAGATCAAGGAGTTGATTTTTTTGCGAATAGTTATGCTGATGTGGGTCACTTTGACGATAATGGTTTTATAGACATCATATATAAAAATTCATCCTATGCATTTTATATTTTGTTGAATAATGGATTCAACAATTTCGAGGAAGGCCCAGCATTGACAACACTTTTAGGAGCTAATGTAGATAATCCAAGATTCATCGATTATGACGGAGATGGCGATCAAGATATCATTGGCCACATCTACAGTGGAGGTAATGGTCCTTATACGTACAATGTATATCTGAATAATGGAGACGGAACATGGACCCCTGTTCCACTCGGACAACATAAAACGAGATCTTTTGAGGTAGTAGATTATGACGGTGATGGAGATGAAGATGTGCTGTTTTTCTATGATAGTACTACCAATGCTGTTAGTGATGTTGACAAGGGTGTGTATTGGTTAGAGAATCTTTCTTCGACCAACTATACTGTTTCAGGTGTCATTTTTTACGACGAAAATCAAAATGGGGTCAAAGACGAAAATGAATCATCCACATTTGGTTTTAACCAAGTGACGAGCTCTTCAGGAGATTTGTCTTATAGTCAGAGCGATGGAGATTACACCATTTACCATGACACACAAGGCACATACACAATCACTACAATTGCACCTGATGGTTTTATATTTACCACACCGAATGAATATTCGGTTGAGTTGAATACAACAACCCCAACTGTTTCAAATATTGATTTTGGTGTTTATCCTGCCGGTCTATTTACCGCAGGAGAGGCAGATATGGTTGCGTTTACTCCAGTTTGTGACAACCAAGCAGCAGTGTATTTGCAGATTTCGAATATAGGAACGCAAAACGTCCCTATAGAGATCACTTTTGAACTCCCAGATTATACTTCGCTTTATCAAACAACAGTTGATACCACATCAGCTACTGATTCAACTTTGATTTGGGTGTTTGATGAGCTTGGAATTGGTGAAGAAATTAATATTCCTTTTTACCTCAATTATCCAGGGGTCAATTTTATCGACTCCACTTTTACGTACATCTATCACGTTCAAATAGGCAATGTATATCTCACAGATACTTTGGAATTAGGTATGCTCTGTGCCTATGACCCAAACATCAAAGTAGAGCAAACAGGCTGGGGTGAACAAGGATATTTCTTGGATGGACAGACATTAGAGTATATCGTTTACTTCCAAAACACAGGAAATTATTTTGCAACGAATGTTCGACTAGAAGATCAACTGAGCGATCAGTTGGTGGCAAGTTCTCTAGAAGTAATAAGTTCTTCTCACTCGATGGAAACAACTCTAAATCCTGATGGGTTGCTGACATTCTACTTCGAAAACATCATGCTTCCAGACAGTATGAGTGATCCGCTTGGCAGCATCGGTTTTGTGAAATTTAGAATTGATCATGCGTCCACTGTAGAACCTGGTGATGTAATCGAGAATTTCGTTGATATTTATTTTGATTTTAATCCAGAGATTACAACCAATACAGAAATTAATACGATGTATGATTGCGAACTCGAGGGAGATAATATTCCTGATGCGAGTGTTGCAGTGTCATCATATGTGATCACAGCCAATGACGGATTTGATTATGAGTGGTTCGTAAATAACACACCAGAAGCGGGTTTCAACCAGAATGTGTTTGCAGCGACGGAGAGTGGCATCTATCAAGTTCGCGTCATCGACCCGAATGGATGTTCGGAATTGAGCGAACAGGTGATCATCAATTCGGTAAATGAAATCGCAAAAGCCAATTGGAATATTTTTCCAAATCCAACGAATGATCGATTTATAATTAACGGTATCGAAAACGGCAACGCTCCATTAATCATTTATGATATGATGGGTAAAATAGTAATGAGCAAAACGATTTCCAACGGACAAGAGATCAACGTGAATTTCTTATCGGCAGGTATGTATGTAGTGACGATCAATGGAACGCAGCGGAGGTTGGTGGTGGGGAGTTAGGGGTAAGG
>OFDC01000801.1_pt1 | contig 20147 bp, 16 predicted proteins | sample 1520941 | NCBI WGS metagenome assembly OFDC01 (sample SAMEA94258168, study PRJEB24077) | hot springs metagenome | biome: Aquatic biome; feature: Water | place: India | collected 2012-12-06 | depth 5 m | reverse complement strand
CGATGACCGTCGATCCTGCCGCCCCGATCCTGATGTTCGATTCCGGCGTCGGCGGACTGTCCGTTCTGGGCAAGGTGCGCACACTCCTCCCGCAGGCGCCGGTCATGTACGTCTCGGACAATGCGGGCCTTCCCTACGGCAGCAAGACCGAGGCGCAGATCGCGGCGCGCGTTTCGGGGCTGCTGGGGCGGCTGACCGAGCGTTACCGTCCGCGCCTCGTCTGCATTGCGTGCAATACCGCAAGCACGATCGCGCTCGCATCGGTGCGCGAAGTGCTGGAAGTGCCGATTGTGGGGACGGTGCCCGCGATCAAGCCGGCGGCGGCGATGACGCAAACGGGCGTGATCGGCCTGCTCGGGACAGAAGCGACGATCCGGCAGGGCTATGTCGACCGGCTCGAAGCCGAGTTCGCCGCCGACAAGCGCCTGCTGCGCCATGGCGCGCCCGAACTGGTTGCCGCTGCCGAAGCCAAGCTGCGCGGCGAACCGGTCGATCCGGCCGTGTTCGCGCGTGCTGCAGCAGCACTGCGCGCGATGCCGGACGGGGCGCGAATCGACACCGTGGTGCTTGCCTGCACGCACTTCCCGCTGCTTGAGACAGAGCTCGCCGAGGCCTTCGGGCCGGGCGTGCGCTTCGTCGACGGTTCGGACGGGATCGCGCGGCGAATCGCTTTCCTTACCGAGGGGCAAGCCTGGGCGCCGGGCAAGACCGGGGACCTTGCGCTGTTCACCAAGGACGATCCGGACGATGCGAAACTGATGCCGGCACTGGCTCGCTATGGCCTTCGCCAGCGGCTGGTGTTCTGACCGGATCGGGGTTATTGCACCGCACCATGCTGAACCGGATTGCCTTGCTGCTGATCCTGATCGTGGCGGTGCCATACTATTGGCTGCTGATGGATCCGGGCCCCACGTCCGTCGCGCCGCGCGATATCGACATTGCGCGTCTGCGCACACTCGCCGACAGCCAGAAGGGGCCGCGTCCGGTCGCGATCGAATATGCCGCCGTCGCAACCAATTCCGAGCCCGGCACGTACCTCATTGCAGGCGGCGGGTTGCGCAGCGAGCAGACCGGCGTGTTCGTGTGGCGCCTGCTCACGCCGGGCGGGGATACGATCATCAACGTCGGTCTGACCAAGGACCAGGCCGCGACCTCGGGCTATGACAACTACCGTCCGGAATTCCAGAAAACGGTCGAAAGCTGGCTGGTCGCGGCGCGGCGTGTCATCTTTACCAGTGAGGATCTCGACCATATCGGCGGACTTGTGAACCTTCTGGTTGAAGACCGCTCGGTTGCGGAGAAACTGATCGGCAATCCGCAGCAGCTGGAGACCATCAAGGCGCTCTCCCCCAGCTTCACGAAGACCGTCAATCCCGCCCCTGCCGCGCTGATGGCCCCTTCCAGCTATGCCGCCATCGCGCCCGGGATCGCGATTGTCCGCACGCCGGGCTTTCTGGACGGCGCGCAGATGATCTACGTCCGCCTGCAGGATGGCCGCGAGTATCTGTTTGTCGGCGATACGGCCCCGATGCGGCGCAATGTCGAATTGCTGCGCCCCCGGTCGCGCTATGCGGCGGAATGGGTCGGCCATGAGGATCGCGGGCAGACGCTGGCGTGGATCAAGGGCCTCGCCAGGCTCAAGCAGCGCGAACCGGGGCTGACGATGGTTTACGGCCACGACCTTGGCTGGTTGCAGGATCAGGCCGGAGGGCCGCGTTTTGCCGCAGCGCCGCCCGCCCGGCTTCCCGACGACAAGCACAAGAGCACGCGGTAGGGCGTTGTGCCCTCCCGGGAAATGACCGAAATGCCGCTGGCGTTGCCCGGACAAGCGGCGTAAAGGGCCGCACGCTTCGGGCATGTTTCGGTTCGAAGACAGTCACAGCGCCCCAAGGAAAACCGGTTCCGCGAGCGCGCTGCGCACAGGTTTGTGGCAACTGGTTCATGAGGAGCCGCGGGTGAATTACGATCAGGTTTTCGATTCCGCGATCGAGCGTCTGCATACCGAGGGTCGTTACCGCGTCTTTATCGATATCCTGCGCAACAAGGGCGCCTACCCCAACGCGCGCTGCTTCGCCGGACACAATGGCCCCAAGCCGATCACTGTGTGGTGCTCGAACGACTACCTCGCGATGGGCCAGCACCCGAAGGTCATCGGCGCGATGGAAGAAGCACTGCACGATGTCGGCGCCGGCTCGGGCGGCACGCGCAACATCGGCGGCAATACGCATTACCACGTCGATCTGGAAGCCGAACTGGCGGACCTCCATGGCAAGCAGGGCGCGCTGCTGTTCACCTCGGGCTATGTCTCGAACGATGCCACTTTATCGACGCTCGCCAAGATCCTGCCCGGCTGCGTGATCTTCTCGGACGAGCTCAATCACGCGAGCATGATCGCCGGCATCCGCAATTCGGGCGCTGAAAAGCGCGTGTTCCGCCACAACGACGTGGACCATCTCGAAGAGCTGCTGACCGAGACCGATCCGGCGCTGCCCAAGCTCATCGCGTTCGAAAGCGTCTATTCGATGGACGGCGACGTCGCCCCGATCCACGCGATCTGCGATCTGGCCGAAAAGTACAACGCCCTCACCTATATCGATGAAGTCCACGCCGTGGGCATGTACGGCGCGCGCGGCGGCGGCATTTCCGAGCGTGACGAGGCGGCCCACCGCATCGACATCATCGAGGGCACGCTGGGCAAGGCGTTCGGCGTCATGGGCGGCTATATCGCGGCCGACGCGCGGATCATCGATGTGATCCGCAGCTATGCGCCGGGCTTCATCTTCACCACCTCGCTTTCGCCGGTGCTGGCGGCCGGCGTGCTGGCGGCGGTGCGCCACCTCAAGGCCTCGAGCATCGAGCGCGAGGGCCAGCAGGCAGCGGCGGCGTTCCTCAAGAAGGCGTTTGCCGAGGCGGGTCTGCCAGTGATGCCCTCCACCACCCACATCGTGCCGCTGATGGTGGGCGATCCGGTGCGCGCCAAGAAGGTGAGCGACATCCTGCTCGCAGAATACGGCGTCTATGTGCAGCCGATCAACTATCCGACCGTGCCGCGCGGCACCGAGCGCCTGCGTTTCACCCCTGGGCCGGCGCATACCGAGGCGATGATGATCGAGCTGACCGATGCGCTGGTCGAGATCTGGCAGCGGCTTGAACTGGACATGCGCAAGGCCGCGTGAGCCTGCAGCAACCTTGACATAGGCAATTGCACGCGAGTTCAGGGCCAGGGAATAATTCTCAGGCGCGACAAAGTTTTGCTGACACGATGGGCGGTCGGCGGCTCCCCTTGCCTCACCCTTAGCAACATGGATTAACACTTTTGGGCAAATTCAAAGGGTTGTCACATCCGAAGTGGTGAGTAATTTATATTCCTCCAATATGGGGGAAATTATGTTGCTCAATCGCCCGTGCCGCTCAGCCCTGTTTGTTGCTGCCTCGACCCTTGCGCTAGCTGCTTACCTCCCGACCTCTGCATGGGCGCAGGCCGAGCCCCAGAGCCCCGCGACGCCTGACACGACCGCTACCACCCTGGCGCCGGATACGACCGACATCGTCGTCACGGGTACGCGTCTGCGCCGTACCGATTACCAGACCGCGAGCCCCACGGTTTCCTTCGGCAAGGATCTGCTTGAGAAGCAGGGCGTCACCAATGTGACCACCTTCCTGACCGCGAGCCTGCCCGCGCTGGTCGGATCCGAGACCTCGCGCGACAACTCGGGTGATCGCGCCGGAATCGGCTATACCGGCCTTAACCTCCTCAATTTGCGCAATCTGGGTGTCGACCGCACGCTGGTCCTGATCAACGGGCGTCGCCAGGTGTCCGGCGTCCAAGGCTCGCAGGCCGTCGACATCAACACGATCCCGGTCAGCCTGATCGAACGCGTCGACGTGCTCACCGGCGGCGCCTCGGCGATCTATGGTGCGGACGGCGTGACCGGCGTGGTCAACTTCGTGCTCAAGCAGAACTTCGAAGGCATCGCCGCGCAGGCGCAGGCCGGGATCAGCAAGTATGGCGATGCCGGCGACCGCTTTGCTGCACTGACGCTTGGCAAGAATCTCGCAGGTGGTCGCGGCAACGTGACACTGGCCTACGAATACGGCGCCAGCGACCGCCTGCAGACGCGCGACCGCCCGCAGTTCACCGGCTCGCGCGCGATCACCTTCGTCCGCAACCCGGACTACACGCCGAACACGCCGGGTGTTTACAGCCGTATTCCGCTGGATGATGTGCGTTATGAGTGGTCGTCGCGGCAGGGAGCGGTCGACGTGACCTTTGAGGGCATCCCCGACTTCCGCGGCGATGGCACGCCCTACAACCTCGGCACCTCGATCCCCGGCGGCTATTCACGCGGCAGCGACGACACACTGGTTTCAGACTACGGCAACGACCTGCTGCCCTCGATCAAGCGCCATGTGGTGAACTTCAACGCCCGCTTCGAAGTCTCGCCGGCGCTCAAGCTGTTTGTCGAGACCAAGTACGCGAACACGAAGTCCTATTCGCTCGGGCAGCCGACGTTCGACTATTACATCTTCGTGCCGCAGGATAACCCCTATATCCCCGCGAGCATCCAGGCAGCGATCGATCCGGCCAATGGCGGCGTGCTCGTTACGCGCGACAACTTCGACCTCGGTCAGCGCGGCGAGAACATCAAGCGCGAGACGTTCCGCTCGGTTATCGGCGCGGAAGGCGATCTGTCCTCGTCGCTGCACTACGAAGTTTCCTACGTCTTCGGTCGCACCGATGTGACCAACCGCTTCGTCAACGACCGCTACACCGACCGCTTCAACGCCGCGCTCGATGCTGTGCTCGATCCGGCGACGGGGCAGATCACTTGCCGCGTCAATCTGGATCCGACAGCGGCTGCCGCGGTGACGTTCAAGCCGGGTGAATGCCGTCCGATCAATCTCTTCGGCGAAGGTCGCAGCGATCCGGCGGGGGTGGATTTCGTGCGCGCCAATACGACAGAGCGCTCGCGCATCACCCAGCACGTGGTGAACGCTTCGCTCTCGGGGGATACGCGCGGCTTCTTCAACTTGCCCGGCGGCCCGGTCGGCTTCGTGGTCGGCGGCGAATACCGCAAGGAAAGCTCGAGCTTCGTACCCGATCCGCTGGAGCAGCAGGGCCTCACCTTCTCCAACAAGCTGGGGATCACGCGCGGCAAGTTCGATGTGAAGGAAGCCTTCGCCGAGCTCGATCTGCCGCTGCTGAAGGACAAGCCGTTCTTCCATGTGCTCGATGTGAGCGGCGCGGTGCGCTATGCGGATTACTCCTCGACCGGTGGCGCGACGACCTGGAAGGTAGATGCGGCCTGGGCTCCCATTCCCGACATCCGCTTCCGCGGCACGATCTCGCAGGCGGTACGCGCGCCCAACATCGGCGAGCTCTATGGCGCGGCCGGGCAGACTTTCACGTTCTTCGACGATCCCTGCCTGCCCTCCAACATCGGCCTCGGCACTGCTAGCCGGGCGGCCAACTGCACGGCGCTGCTGACGGCTGCCGGCCTCTCGCCCACCGAGATAGCCAACTTCGAGGATACCCGCACGGTCAACATCTCGGGCACCAGCGGCGGCAATCCCAACCTCCAGCCCGAAAAGGCCCGGACGTGGACCGCCGGCGTGGTCATTCAGCCGAGCTTTGTGCGCGGCCTCGCAATTGCGCTCGACTGGTATGACATCAAGCTCAAGCAGGCGATCAACACGGTCGATGCACAGAAGCTGGCCGAGCTGTGCGTCGACCAGCCAACGATCAACAATCCGTTCTGCGCATCGCTGGTGCGTGCGCAGGGCAGCGGCCTGATCGTGGACTATACCGTGCAGCCACAGAATGTCGCCGCGTTCCGCACCTCGGGCCTCGAGCTCAACGTGAACTACGCATTCCGGCTCGAGAAGATCGGCGACTTCCAGCTGAAGTTTGTCGGCAACTACCTGAACACGCTGACCTTCGTCGATTCGCCGGGCGCCGCGCCGCGCAGCACGCTGGGCGAGACCTATCAGCCCCAGTATCAGGCCTTCGTGAACCTCAGCTACCAGACCGGTCCGTTCGGCTTCAACTACAGCGTTTCGTGGTGGGACAAGACCCGGCGCTACTCGGCCGACCGCACCAACGGCAACCCGAACTACGTCGATCCCAAGTACGCCTGGTACAAGGAGCGCTGGGTGCACAACGTCTCGGCCAACTTCACCGTCAACAAGACGATGGAGTTCTACGGCGGCGTGAACAACCTGTTCAACCAGCAGCCGGATATCGGCTCGACCACCTATCCGACCGAGACCAGCGGTACGTCGTTCTACGCGGGCTTCCGCGCCAAGTTCTGACGATCTGCGAGGGGAGCGGGCAGCCTGCCCCTCCCCTTCTCGAACGAACAAAAAGAAAGGCCCCGCAATTGCTTGCGGGGCCTTTCGCTTGCGACCCGGACTTCATCCGGCTTCCTAAAGTTTCAGCGCAGCGACACCACGTTGTCCGAGACACGCGGATCGCGGCGGTCACCACGGTACTGGCTCGCCATCGGCTCGTCCGAGACTTCATAGACATCGGTTGCGCCGAAGCCGTTGAACGCGGTCTTCATCGCCGCGCCATAGGCGCCGAGCATGCCGATCTCGATGTAATCGCCGACCTTCATGTCCACCGGCAGTTCGAACGGACCTTCCATGTGGTCCATGTCGTCGCAGGTCGGGCCATAGAAGCTGAACGGCTCCATCTCGATCTCGGTCTCGACGTCGTTGGCCACCTCGTCGCGCAGCACGCGCACCGGGAAGCGCCAGCCGACGTGTGCCGCATCGAACAGCGCGCCATAGGCACCATCGTTGATGTACAGCTCGGCCCCGCGACGACGCTCCACGCGCACGATCATCGAGTTGTACTCGGCGCACAGCGCCCGGCCCGGCTCGCACCACAGTTCGGCCGAGTACGAAACCGGCAGCGATTCATAGGTACGGTCGATCACGCCGAAGTAATCTTCGAGCGGCGGCGGCTCCATGCCCGGATAGATCGACGGGAAGCCCCCACCCACGTCGATGATGTCGACGAGCACCGAGGCATCGACGATGGCAGCGCGCACGCGCTCGAGCGCCTGCACATAGGCGTGCGGGCTCATCGACTGGCTGCCGACGTGGAAGCACACGCCGAGCGAGTCCGCCACTTGGCGGGTCGCCTGCAGCAGTTCAGCGGCATTGGTCAGATCGCAGCCGAACTTCGAGGCAAGGCTGAGTTCCGAATATTCCGACGAGACGCGCAGACGCACGCACAGCGTCAGGTCTTCGGGCACGTTGCCATCTGCATCGGCCGTCGCCGCCTTGATCTTTTCCAGCTCCTCGATCGAATCGAGGCTGAACACGCGCACGCCATAAGTGTGATAGGCTTCGCGGATCGCCGCCGGAGCCTTCACCGGATGCATGAAGCACAGCACTGCCTCGGGCAGCGTCTCACGCACCAGGCGCACTTCCGCAATCGAGGCGACGTCGTAATGCGTGACGCCCGAATCCCACAGGATGCGGATCAGATCGGCTGACGGATTCGCCTTCACCGCGTACAGCGACTTGCCCGGAAACTTCTCGACGAAGAATCGGGCAGCGCGCGCGGCGGCGTGCGGACGGTTCAAAATGGCGGGTTGTTCAGGCGCGGAGGCGCGAACTACAGCCAGTGCGTCAGGATGGATGTGCAACTCAAGGGACCCCCAAACGGAACGTTGAACGAAGCTGCCTTGCGGTTTGGAAGTCCCCATGGGGCAGCGAGAGGGGGGTAAATAAGGCCCTGCGCATGAATCTCAAGTGAAAATAACGCTGCCCCAAAGTCCTGTCAGGAAAATGAAACAAATCCAGACAGATCGCAGAAAATCAGGAACTTAAGGCTTCGGCCAGTGCAGCCCAGACCGGAAGCGAGAGCGGATCGTTCGCGCCGTTGGCCGCAGTCGGGTGCGATGCGAATCGTGCCACCGTCATTTCCGCCGCCGGATCGACCCAAAGAGTCTGCCCGTGGATGCCCCGGGCGGAGAAGCAGCCGCGGTTGTTGTTGCTGATCCACCACTGGCTTCCGTAGCTCCAGCCGGGCAGTTGCGGATAGCGATTGCGGTCGAAATGTGCCGGGTCACCGCCGTGCGTCGCCCGTTCGACCACCGCCTCGGGAATGACGCCCAGCCCGCCCAGCCGCATCGCCTCGCCAAACCGCGCCAGGTCCTCCAGCCGCAGGTTGAGCCCGCCCCCGGCAAAGGCCGTTCCTGCCTGATCCACGATCTGGTCCGCATCACCGAGCATCCCCAGCGGCTGCCAGATTCTCTCCGACAGCACATCGGCAAAGTGCTTGCCCTCGATCCGCGCGATCATCCACGCCAGCACCTCGGTATTCGGCGTGCGATAGGTGAAGCCCTTGCCATGCTCTCCGGACTTGCCGATCGTGGGCAGGTATGAGGCAAGATCGATCGGCCCTGCATAGTCCGTCGGGCGCGGTGTAAGCCCCAATGCCGCGCTGTAGGCGCCGATGCCCGAATTGGGATCGGCATAGTCCTCCGAGAAATCGAGGGCAGTGGTCATGTCCAGCACCTGGCGCACTGTCGCATCGGCAAATCCGCTGCTCGCCAATTCCGGCAAGTAGTCCGCCACCAGCGCCGCCGGATCGACCCTGCCCTCCTCCACCAGCATCTCGGCAACGGTGCCGACGAAGCTCTTGGTAACCGAGAAGGCGATATGCCGCGTCTCCGGCTCGGTCACCCCGAACCAGCGTTCGAACACCACCTTGCCGCGATGCAGGACAAGGATGCCGTCGGTGAACGCCTGGGTGAGCGACTGTTCGAACGTGACGGGCGCATCGGCATTGAGCGGCGTGAAGCTGACCTGCCCCAACCGCTCGTCAATCGCCCGCTCGAATGCCGTGCCTTCACCGCCCGCCGCCACGCGCCGAGAAGGCACGAACTGGCGCATGTTGGAATAGGACCAGCGGATCATCGGAAACCGCATGTGATCCGCGCGCGAGGCGAGCAGAATCTTGTCAGCAGGCGGCGGCGCGCCTTCCATCCAGCCCATCCGCACCGGATCGCTGGTCACGCCATCGAGCAAATCGCCCGCCATCGCCTTCTCCCGCCAACATTCTTGTCAGCGAGCAGCATGCCTCAGGAAAGCCGGTCGCGGAAGTCCTCGTAAGTGAAGCCGCGCACCTTCTCCAAGGCATCGCTCTCGCTGTCCCACAGCCAGATCGACGGCAGCGGCACGCCGTTGAAGGTCGTGGTCTTGACCATCGAATAGTGCGCCTGATCGAGGAAGGCGAAGCGCGTGCCCGGTTCGGCCCCATTTGGCAGCCGATAATCGCCGATCACGTCGCCCGCGAGGCAGGAAGGCCCGCCAAGGCGCACCGGCACACCGCCCTCACCGCCATCTTCGTACTCGTCGATCGGCAGTTCACCCAACATCGCCGGACGATAGGGCGCCTCGATCACGTCGGGCATGTGGCACGTCGCCGAAATGTCGGTGATGCCAAGCTGCATCCCGTTCCAGTGCGTATCCAGCACAGTGCCGACCAGTATACCCGCGTCGAGCGCCACCGCCTCACCCGGCTCAAGGTAGATTTCGCAACCCGTCCGCACCTTCACCTCGCGCAGGAAGGCAATCAGGTCCTCGCGCTGGTAATCGGCACGGGTGATGTGATGCCCCCCGCCGAAGTTCAGCCACTTGAGCTGCCCGAAGAACGGCGCAATCCGCGCTTCCAGCGCCTCCCACGTGCGCTTGAGCGGTTCGAAATCCTGCTCGCACAGCGTGTGGAAGTGCAGCCCCGAAACTCCCTCGAGGTGCTCCGGCAGCAACTGGTCCACCGGAAAGCCCAGCCGCGAATGCGGCGCACAAGGATCATAGCGCGGCACCTCGCCCTCGGCATGGAGCGGATTGATCCGCAGGCCGATGTCGAACGCCTCGCCCGCAGCCTTCGCCGCAGCGATCTCCCCGCCAAAGCGCGCGTGCTGCCCCGGCGAATTGAAGATCACATGGTCCGAAAGCCGCAGGATCTCGCCCATGTCTTCGGCCTTGTAGGCCGCGCAGTAAGTCGCGATCTCGCCCGAGTAATGCTCGGCCGCCAGCTTGGCTTCCCACAGGCCCGATGTGCAGACGCCATCGAGGTATTCGCCAACAATCGGCGCCACCTTCCACATCGAAAACGCCTTGAGCGCCGCCAGCACCTTGATCCCGGCCCGGTCGCGCACGTCGGCCAGCACCGCCAGATTGGCCCGCAACTTCGCCGCATCGACGACGAACGCGGGGCTGTCCACCCGCTCCAGGTCAAACTGCGCAAACGCGCCCGGATCGCCGGCTCTGGTTTCCATGGTTCGTCCTCGACTCAAACAATGCGCCCCCGCCAGGGCGGGGGCTTGGTGCGTGAAAGCACTGCATAGACCGCGGCCCCGCTATCGCGGGGACAGACGAAATCAGAACGCCAGCGGCCCCGCCAGTTCCTTCACCTGCCACGGCAGCCCGTGCTTGTTGAGCATGTCCATGTAGGGATCGGGATCGAACTGTTCCATGTTGAACACGCCCGCGCCCGACCACACGCCCTGCACCATCATCGCCGCGCCGATCATCGCGGGCACGCCGGTGGTGTAGCTGACCGCCTGGTTGCCGGTCTCGCGATAGGCGTCTTCGTGGTCGCAGATGTTGTAGATGTAGAAGGTCTTTTCCTCCCCATCCTTCAGGCCCGTGGCGATGTCGCCAATGTTGGTCTTGCCCTTGGTCGTGGGGCCGAGCGAGGCCGGCTCCGGCAGCACCGCTTTCAGGAACTGCAGCGGGATGATCTCCTTGCCCTCGTAGATTACCGGGTCGATCCGGGTCATGCCGACGTTCTGCAGCACGGTCAGGTGCGTGATATAGGCATCGCCGAAGGTCATCCAGAAGCGGATGCGCTCGATCTCGGGCAAGTGATGCGCGAGGCTTTCGAGCTCCTCGTGGTACATCAGGTACATGTTCTTGGGGCCAACTTCCTCGAAGTCGAACTGCTGGCGGATGGTCAGTGCCGGCGTCTCGACCCACTCACCGTTCAGGTAGTGCCGCGCAGGCGCCGTCACTTCGCGGATGTTGATTTCAGGGTTGAAGTTGGTGGCAAAGTGCTGGCCATGATCGCCGCCGTTGCAATCGAGAATGTCGAGCGTGCGGATCGTGTCGAGCTTGTGCTTCTTCAGCCAGGTCGCGAACACGCTGGTCACGCCCGGATCGAAGCCGGAACCCAGCAGCGCCATCAGGCCCGCCTGCTTGAACTTGTCCTGATAGGCCCACTGCCACGAATATTCGAACTTGGCCTCGTCAATCGGCTCGTAGTTCGCGGTGTCCATGTAGTTGACGCCCGCGGCAAGGCAGGCATCCATGATGTTGAGGTCCTGGTACGGCAGCGCAAGGTTCACCACCAGCACTGGCTTGACCTCGTTGATCAGCGCCGTGGTCGCGGCAACGTCATCCGCGTCGATCTGATAGGTATCGACGGTAACGCCGGTGCGCTCTTTCACCGAAGCTGCAATGGCATCGCACTTGGACTTGGTCCGGCTGGCCAGCGCAATGCCGGTAAAGATGCCTGAATTCATCGCCATCTTGTGGACCGCGACCGAGCCGACGCCGCCAGCGCCGATGACGAGAACTTTTGCCATGGTAACTCCAAATGCCAATTGTCCCGCCGCGTTCCAGACCTTGGGCCGAACGCGCAGGACATTCATGGAAAGGCCCTTTAGAGGAGAGCCATGACAAACCCAAGTCCTTCTGTCGAAACCCGCCAACCAACGCATGAAGGCGTGCTCCGCGCGGCAGAGAAGATGGCGCAGCTTCTGCCACGAACCCCGCTGCTTCCGCTCGAACTGCCCGACGGCGGCACCGTTTGGTGCAAGGCCGAAAGCCTCCAACCGGTCGGCGCGTTCAAGATCCGCGGCGCCTGGCACCGGCTGTCCGACCTGACCGATGAGGAGCGGAGCCGCGGAGTCATTGCAGTATCCAGCGGCAACCACGCGCAAGGCGTCGCGTGGGCAGCCCGCAGGCTGGGCATCGCAGCCCGGATCGTGATGCCCAACGACGCGCCGCAGGTAAAACTCGCCGCCACCCGCGAACTCGGCGCAGACGTCGTGCTCTATGATCGCCCCGGCGGCGAGGATCGCGACGCCGTCGCCGCCAGTCTCGTGGCGCAGAGCGGCGCGACGCTGGTTCACGCCTATGGCGATCCCTGGGTGATCGAAGGCCAGGGCAGCGCCGGGATCGAACTGGCCGCGCAGATGGAGTGCTTCGCCGACGGTGGCCCGACCCGCGTCGTCACCCCATGCGGTGGCGGTGGCCTTGCCGCCGGTCTCGCCCTTGCCCTGCCCGACGCCGAGATCGTGCCCGTCGAACCCGAAGGCTGGGACGACGTCGCCCGCAGCCTCGCCAGTGGCGCGATCCAACGCGTCTCCAGCGATGCCCCTCGCACCGCCTGCGACGCGCTGCAGACGCCTGCCACCTTCCCCATCAACTTCGCCATCATGTCCGCGCGCGGTCTCAGGGGCTTGAGCGTAACCGAGGCCGAGGTGCGCGCCGCCCAGCGCTATGCCTTCAGCAGGCTGAGGCTGGTGGTCGAACCGGGCGGAGCCGCCGGCCTCGCTGCGTTGCTGGCTGGCAAGGTGGCGGCAGATGGACGCACCGCCGTCCTGCTCTCGGGCGGCAACGTTGACCCGGCGGCCTTTGCCCAAGTGATTGCGCACGAGGGATAAGTTGCATTTGACAATCTAACTCGCACCCCTCACTCTCCCGGCAATTCTCGGGGGAGATCTGAAAATGCAGGCGCAAATCCTCACGCCCGCCGCAGTGCTCGTGCTGTGGTCGATTGTCATGCTGTTCTGGATGGCTGGAACGCGGCTGCCAGCCCTCAAGCAGAAGGGCGGCCTCGGCAAAGCGAAACCGGGCGGACGCGGACAGGACCTCGAAGGCGTCCTGCCCGACGAGATCAACTGGAAGGCGCATAACTACACCCACCTGATGGAACAGCCGACGCTGTTCTACGCGACCGTGATGATCCTTGCGATCATGGGCGCGGCTTCGCTCGATGTCGTGCTGGCATGGGGTTACGTTGCCTTACGCATCGTCCACTCGATCTGGCAGGCCACGGTCAACCGCGTGCCCGTGCGCTTCAGCCTGTTCCTGCTGTCAACACTGTGCCTGATCGGCCTGGCATTGCGCGCCTTGGGAGCGACCATGGGCCACGGATAAACACATCAAAAGAGGGGGAGAATGCCAATGAAGATTGCTCATATCCTGCAACCGGCTGTCGCACTCATGGCGTGGACCATGGTCATGTGGCTGTGGATGTACGTCACGCGAATTCCGGCCATGAACGCCGCCAAGCTCGATCCCGACAACCTCGCCAAGGACCCCACCAAGACGCTCGACGATCTGCTGCCCGCCAGCGTCCAGTGGAAGGCTCACAACTACAACCACCTGCACGAAGCGCCGACGCTGTTCTATGCCGTCTGCTTGGTCATTGCGGTTGCGGGGGCAGGCAATGGCACCAGTGCCACCGTCGCATGGGCCTATGTGGCCTTGCGCGTCATCCACTCACTGGTGCAGGCGACCGTGAACAAGGTAATGGTCCGCTTCATCCTGTTCTCGCTGTCGAGCATCGCGCTCATGGCGCTTATCTACCACGCCGCGAGGATCGTCTTCGCCGCCTGACCTAATCGCGCACGAACAGGCTGGCCAGTTCCACATGGGTCGACCAGCGGAACTGGCCGACCGGCCGCAGCTCTGCCAGCCTGTAACCGCCCGCGATCAGCCGCACCGCATCGCGCGCCCAGCTGGCCGGGTTGCAGCTGATATAGACCACGCGCGGCACCTTGCTCAGCGCGATCTGCTCCACCTGCTCCTGCGCTCCGGCGCGGGGCGGATCGAGCACCACCGCCGCAAAGCGATCCAGCTCCTCTACCCGCAAGGGATTGCGAAAAAGGTCGCGGTGCAGCGGGTGGACCGGCCGGCCATTCATCCGCGCCGCGGCCTGGCAGGCAAGATGCGCATCGCGCGCTGCTTCGGCTGCGAGCACCTTGGTCTTCGGACCCGCCAGGGCAAAGGCGAAGGTGCCCAGCCCTGAAAACAGATCGGCAACCGTCGACGCCCCGGCCAGCCACTCGCGCGCAGCAGACACAAGCGCCGCCTCGCCATCGGCAGTCGCCTGAAGGAACGCGCCGGGAGGCAGCGAAACCGGCGTATCGCCCAGCGTGACAGTCACCGGCTCCGGCTCCCACACCCCCTCAGGCCCATAGCCCGAATCCATCGTCAGCCGCGCCAGACTGTTGTCCCGCGCAAAGTCGAGCAGTGCCTCGGTCTTGGCGAGGCCCTCTGCGCTCAAGCCCTTCAGCCCCGCCGAAACGCCCTGATCGGCCAATGCCAGTTCAATATCGACCGCCAGCTTGCGGTCACCCCATTGCTCCAGCAGCGCCCGCAGCGGCGCAACCAGTGCGAACAGTTCGGGCGCCAGCACATGACACTCGCGCATATCGACGATCTTGTGCGAACCCTGCTCGCGAAAACCGATGACCACGCGCTTGCCGATGGCCTGGGCATGCAAGGTCGCCCGGCGGCGCGAACGCGGCGGCGAGATGTGCGCCGCCGTGGCCACCACATCCTCGATCGCCTGCCCCTTCGCCGCACCGACGACGCGATCGTGCACGTATTCGGCCAGCGCGTCCTCGGACAAGTGCTGCAACTGGCACCCGCCGCACGCCGGAAAATGCCGGCATGGTGGATCGACGTGGTTCGGGCCATGGACCAGCGAACCATCAGCCTGCAGAACATCGCCGGGAGCCGCCAGCGCCGCGTATCTGCCATCTGCCGTTGCGCCTTCCCCCTTCGCGGCAACACGCACGATCAGACCGGACTCACTCATTCAAGACATTCCCTAAACGCTACCGGCCCTAAAAGCCGCCTGCACGGCATGGGCCAGTTCGCCGGCCGTGAACGCAGGCCCGCACAGCCGCGCCGCTTCGCCGTGGAGCCATAGGCCTTCCTCCGCCGCGCGCAAGGCTTGGCCATTCGTGGCGAGCCGACTGGCTATCGTGCCGGCCAGTACATCGCCCGTTCCCGCAACCGAGAGCCACGATGAAGCGCGCGGGGCCACAACAACCTCGCCCCCGGGCGCCGCGATCAGGGTGTCCGGCCCCTTCAGCACCACGACTGCGCCCGAAACCTCGGCCAGAGCCTGTGCACGTTCCCGCCGCAGGCCTTTTCCCGAAAGCCCGAACGCCCGCTCCAGCGCCGCCATCTCGCCTTCGTGCGGGGTCAGCACACACGGCGCGCCCGAAAGCATCGCCGGTCGCAACAGAACCAGCGCATCAGCGTCCACGACCGTTGGCCGCCCCGCATGAAGCGCAGCGGCGAGCAAGCGCGACGCCCCATCAGACCGTCCAAGACCAGGGCCGACCAGCAGCGCCGAAGTCCGCACGTCAGCCAGCAGGGCCGCGCTGTCGCTCGTCACAACCAGTTCGGGCGGCACTCCCGCTGGCGCCGACTGCGCCGCGAGCTTGACGTACCCGGCGCCTGTGCGCAGCGCTGCCGTCGCCGCCAGCATGGCTGCCCCCGGCATTTCTCCACCCACGATCCCGAGCATCCCGCGCCGATACTTGTGCGCATCGGGCGCCGGCGAACTCAGGCGCGGCTGCTCCAGCATCCGCGCAGCGCCAGGCACTTTTGCTACACCAATGTCGACCAGCCTGGTTGCCCCCATCGCCGCACACGCGGGCATGGCAAAATGCGCATGCTTCCACGCCCCCAGGGCCACCGTCAGCGTCCAGTCCGGCAGCCCAGCGTTCAGCGCCGCGCCGCTGTCGCTCTCGATCCCGCTCGGCACATCAATGGCGATGCGATGGCGATGCAGCGCCGCGAGCCGTGCCAGCAGCGCCAGAAGGTCATCCGGCAAGGCCCGCGTCAGCCCGCTACCGAACAGGCAATCGACGAACACATCCCCCCCGGTGACGCTATCTGCCGAAACGACCGCTCCCCGGTACAAGGCCCTGGCATTGCGCGCCGCATCCGTCGCCGGCTCGCGCGCCTGCACGACCTGCACTGCATTGCCATGTTCGCGAAGGTATTCGGCGATCACCCAGCCATCGCCGCCGTTGTTGCCGGGTCCGCACAGCACGGTCGCCGAACCGCCGCCCGCGATCCGCCGCACCCATTCGCCCGCGCCGTGCCCCGCCACGCGCATCAGCGCATCGACGTTCGTACCCGCCGCGATCAGGTCCTCCTCGGCGGCGCGCATCTGCGCCACGGTGAGGACCTGCGAGAGCACGGCATCACGGCTGCGGGGCATCGTCCTTCATCCTCGCCGGAAAGCGGTAGCGGTCCCCCGCCACCGAAACTTCGAGCACGCCTTCGGAGGACCACTGCGCGGTCGCTTCATCGGCGCCATCGGCCGATACCACGCCGCGCCCGTCGTCCACCATCTCGAACCGGCGAAAGCCCCCGGCCTTGTGCCGAACCGTCAGGAAGCGCTTATCGCCAACCCGCGAATCCTCGACGAAGCATTCCGGCAGAAACTTCGCCGCGCCGCCCACCGCGCAATCGATCACACGCCCCTTGGGCGTCTCCTCGGCTTTGGAGCAAGCCGCCAGCGCCGCGCAAATCAACAGCGCTGGCAGCGTCCGGCGCATCAATCGATGCCCAGCTGCTTGAGATCGCGCACCGCGCCGCGCGCCGCGCTCGTCGTCATCGCGGCGTAGGCTTTCAGCGCGGTCGAAATCTGGCGCGGCCGCTCCTGCGCCGGTTTCCAGCCCTTCGCGTCCTGGCCTGCGCGACGGTGCGAAAGTTCCTCGTCGCTGACCGCCAGATGGATCGTGCGGTTCGGGATGTCGATCTCGATCATGTCGCCGTTCTCGACCAGACCGATCTCGCCGCCTTCCGCCGCTTCGGGCGAAGCATGGCCGATCGAAAGGCCCGAGGTGCCGCCCGAAAAGCGCCCGTCGGTCAACAGCGCGCAAGCCGCGCCAAGGCCCTTCGACTTGAGGTAGCTGGTGGGATAGAGCATTTCCTGCATGCCCGGCCCGCCCTTTGGCCCTTCGTAGCGGATCACCACCACATCGCCCGCCACGACCTGCCCGGTCAGGATCGCCGTCACCGCCGCGTCCTGGCTTTCATAGACCTTGGCGGGGCCTGCAAACTTGTGGATCTTCTCGTCCACGCCCGCCGTCTTCACGATGCAGCCATCGCGCGCTATGTTGCCGTAAAGCACGGCAAGCCCGCCGTCCTTGCTGAAGGCATGGTCCGCCGAACGGATCACGCCGGTCTCGCGATCAAGGTCCAGTTCCTTCCAGCGACGGTCCTGCGAGAAGGCCACCTGCGTCGGCACGCCGCCCGGCGCTGCCTTGAAGAATTCCTGCACGCTTGGCGAATTGGTGCGCTTGATGTCCCAGCGATCCAGCGCTTCGGCCAGCGTGCGGCTGTGCACGGTCGGCAGGTGCGTGTGGATCAGGCCCGCACGATCCAGCTCTCCAAGAATGGCGTAGATGCCACCCGCCCGGTGGACGTCCTCCATATGCACGTCGTTCTTGGCCGGCGCGACCTTCGACAGGCACGGCACCCGACGGCTCAGCCGATCGATGTCCGACATCGTGAAGTTCACGCCCGCTTCGTGCGCCGCCGCCAGCAGGTGCAGGACCGTGTTGGTCGAACCGCCCATCGCGATGTCGAGGCAAACCGCATTCTCGAACGCATCGAAGCTGGCGATCGAGCGCGGCAGGACGCTGGCATCGTCCTCTTCGTAATAGCGCTTGCACAGGTCCACCGCGAGGCGCCCCGCTTCAAGGAACAGACGCTTGCGGTCGGCATGGGTCGCCAGCGTCGAGCCGTTGCCCGGCAGCGACAGGCCCAGCGCCTCGGTCAGGCAGTTCATCGAGTTCGCCGTGAACATGCCAGAGCAGGAACCACAAGTCGGGCAAGCCGACCGTTCGACGGCGGCCACTTCCTCGTCGGTCATGGTATCGTCGGCTGCGGCCACCATCGCATCGACCAGATCGAGCGCGTGTTCCTTGCCCTTGAGCACGACCTTGCCTGCTTCCATTGGCCCGCCCGAGACGAACACCACGGGAATGTTGATCCGCATCGCCGCCATCAGCATGCCCGGCGTGATCTTGTCGCAGTTGGAAATGCAGACCATCGCATCGGCGCAATGGGCGTTGACCATGTATTCCACGCTGTCGGCGATCAGGTCACGGCTTGGCAGTGAATAGAGCATGCCGTCGTGGCCCATGGCGATGCCGTCATCGACTGCGATGGTGTTGAATTCCTTGGCAACGCCGCCAGCCGCCTCAATCTCGCGCGCGACCATCTGGCCAAGGTCCTTGAGGTGGACGTGGCCCGGCACGAACTGCGTGAACGAGTTCACCACCGCGATGATCGGCTTGCCGAAATCCTCGTCCTTCATGCCCGTTGCGCGCCAAAGTCCGCGCGCGCCCGCCATGTTGCGGCCATGGGTGGTGGTGCGTGAACGATAGGCGGGCATTGTGCGAACTCCGGACAGGGAATCAGTTTTTATGGGCGACTTGGGAGCGTTCCCTAGCCCACGGAATCGGCCGCTGTCGAAAGTATTAATTACAACTATGTCAGCCAAAAGTGGCGGAAAACCTAACTGATTGCGACCGCAACCTGATTGGCAATCCGCGCCAGCCGCTCGGCCCATTCAGCTTGGCCCTTAGCATCGCTGATCAGGTCTTGTCGCACCTCTATGCCCAGGTAGGGCCTTCCGTCCGCCTCGGCATGGCGGTTCATTGTCGCGTTCAGCAGCCTGCCCGAATAGGGCAGCTGATCCCCAACGCAGAGTCCTTCGGCTTCCAGAAGCGGAATGGCGATCCGCGCTGCGCGATCATCCTCGTTGTAAAGCACGCCCACATGCCAGGGCCGAGACTCGTCGCTCGAGGCTAGTTGCGGCGTAAAGCTGTGCAAGGACAGGATCAGCGCCTGCGGCACATCGGCCAGAAGGTCGGCCAGCGCATCGTGATAGGGCCGGAAGAACCGCGCCAGCCGCGCCTCGGGGCCGGCATGATCGAGCGCATTGCCGGGGATCGCATGGCCATCGCTGGCAATCGGCACGACGGTCGGCAGATGCTCGTCGCGATTGAAATCGCAGACCAGACGGCTGACCCCGCCCTGAAACGTCGCGATTCCCGGCCGCTGCGCCATGAACGCGCCCACCTCTGCAACGCCGATGTCCACGGCGATATGCTGGTTCAGCAGGTCCGCAGCGATGCCGAGCTCAATATCGTCCGGCACGTGGTTGGAAGCATGGTCCGAAACCACGAGGATGCCGCCGAAGCGCGGCTGACCGAGGATGGCGAAGGCCTCGCTCACCGCAACGCCCCTGCCAACGTCCACCGCTCGGCTGGCATTGCCGCCTTGGCCGCATCGCGCAGTTCAGGCGTATCGTAGAGCGCAAAGCACGTCGCGCCCGATCCTGACATGCGCGTCAACCAAGCCCCCGTCCGCGCCAATGCCGCCAGCACATCACCAATTTCCGGCACCAGTGTCAGCGCCGGGGCTTCCAGATCATTGCGGCCAGCAAGGGCCATTTGCCGAAGGTTCTCGCCCTCCATCGGCCCGCGATCAACGCCATCCCAGGCCTTGAACACCGGCCCGGTAGCCAGCGGAATCCGCGGATTGACCAGCAGCACCGGCGTCCCCGCCAGATCATTGGCCATCGGCTCCAGCTCGGTCCCGGTCCCCCGCCCGATGCACGCCACGCTCTCGACGCAAGCCGGAACGTCAGCCCCCAGCTTCGCCGCTCGCGCATGCCAGTCTTCCGGCAATCCATGGCTGTCCCGAACCATCCGGAAAATCGCCCCTGCATCCGCCGAACCACCGCCCAGCCCCGCCGCCACCGGCAGGTTTTTCTCCAGCGTGACCGCCCAGCCCGGACCGTGCGGCAGCGAATGCAGGGCCTTGGCGACGATATTGCCGAATGGATCGTCCAGTGCGCCACCAAACTCGCCCACCACGCGCAGCGAATCTGCCTGCGCAGACGAAGCGCTCAGCACATCGCCTGCATCGACGAAGGCAAACAGCGTCTCCAACTCATGATACCCATCCTCCCTGCGCCGCCGCACATGCAGCGCAAGGTTGATCTTGGCGTAGGCGGTCTGGCGAAGGGTCATAGCCCTCTCCCCTTGAGGGGAGAGGGTTGGGAGAGGGGA
>OFDC01000800.1_pt1 | contig 20149 bp, 18 predicted proteins | sample 1520941 | NCBI WGS metagenome assembly OFDC01 (sample SAMEA94258168, study PRJEB24077) | hot springs metagenome | biome: Aquatic biome; feature: Water | place: India | collected 2012-12-06 | depth 5 m | reverse complement strand
CCGTGGCGATGGCGTTGCCGGCGTAGATCGGACGGGTGAAGGTCTTGGGGCCTTCAACCGAGAGGATGTCCGAGACCTGCATCACGTCGAGCAGCGCGGCAACGCGCGGGGCGACGTTCTTGCCCGTGGTCGTGGCAGGGGCGACGAAGGCGTCAAAGTCGGCCATCAGGCCAGCGACGAGCGGGGCGACGTTTTCCGCCAGCGCATTGTCGAGCGATGCGTCGTCGGCCTTGAGCACCTTGGCAACGCCGGCGATCTGGGCGGCGGCCGTTGCGGCGCCGTCGCAGTTCGATCCGGCGACCAGCGCGGTCACTTCGCCAAGCTGGCTGGCAGCGGTGACGGCAGCGAGCGTGGCGTCCTTGACGGATGCGTTGTCGTGTTCGACGAGAACGAGAACCTTGGACATCAGGCTACTCCCATTTCCTTGAGCTTGGCGACCAGCGTGTCGACATCGGGCACCTTGATGCCGGCCGAGCGCACCGGCGGTTCACTGACCTTGAGCGTCTTGAGGCGCGCGGCAACGTCCACGCCGTAGTCGGCGGGCGACTTGGTGGCCAGCGGCTTGGACTTGGCCTTCATGATGTTGGGCAGCGAGGCATAGCGCGGCTCGTTCAGGCGCAGGTCGGTGGTGACCACTGCAGGCAGCGCCAGCTTCACGGTCTGCAAGCCGCCGTCGATCTCGCGCTTCACGACGACCGCATCGCCCTCGACCGAAACCTCGTTGGCAAAGGTGCCCTGCGGACGGCCCAGCAATGCGGCGACCATCTGGCCGACCTGGTTGCTGTCATCGTCGATCGCCTGCTTGCCGGTGATGATCAGCGCCGGCTGCTCCTCATCGGCAATACCCTTGATGATCTTGGCCACCGCCAGCGGCTCGACCTCGGTGCCCTCCTCGACCTGCACCAGCACCGCCCGGTCCGCGCCCATCGCCAGCGCCGTGCGCAGCGTTTCCTGGCTCTTGGCCACGCCCACCGACACCGCCACGATCTCGCTCACCACGCCCTTTTCCTTCAGGCGAATGGCCTCCTCGACCGCGATCTCGTCAAACGGGTTCATGCTCATCTTCACGTTCGCAAGATCAACCCCCGAACCATCCGCCTTCACCCGAGGCTTCACGTTGTAGTCAATCACGCGCTTCACGCAGACCAAGGCTTTCATGTCGCTTTGCCTTATAGTAAACTACATTACCTATATCGGCGCTTTGCAAGACAAGCAAGCCCGGTCGAGGAATTACCAGTCCACCAACGTATAGTCCTGTTTTTCCGAGCCGCATTCGGGACAAATCCAATCTTCGGGCACATCCGCCCAACGCGTTCCGGGAGCCAGGCCACTGGCCGGATCGCCCTCGGCCTCGTCATAGACATGCGAACAATTCATGCAGCGATAGCGACGATAGGATTCAGCCATGGGCTGCCTCCTTGCGCTGCATGGTCACCATCATCTGCTCGTAGCCATTGGTGAAGCAAGACGGCAAGCGGAGGGGTTCGCCCGCGAGCGGGACTTCCATGTCCCGTGCGGCCATCTCCTCGATCAGGGTGACGAGTTGCAGTTCAGCAAGGCGAGCACCGAGGCAGCGATGGATACCGTAGCCGAACGAGAGATGACGGCGCGAGTTCTCCCGGCGCGGATTCCAGCGGTCGGCATCAGGGAAGATCGCTTCGTCGCGATTGCCGGAATTGTACCAAAGCACGACCTTGTCGCCCTTGCGGATGGTTTTACCACCGAATTCGGTATCGCGCGTGGCAGTGCGGCGCATATGGGCGATAGGTGTCTGCAGGCGGATCGTCTCCGTGGCGGCACCAGAGGCGAGGCCACAAACATCTGCCTTGACCGCCGCCCAGGCATCTGGAAACGCGTTGATCTGCTCGATCAGTCCCGACATCGAATTGCGCGTGGTGTCGTTCCCGCCGACGAGCAGCAGCGCGATCGCGCCGATAAAGCGCTGTTCGTCCATCTCCCCGTAGGACGACGAATGCGCCATCATTGATAGGAGGTCCGGCTTGGGTGGCAACGCACGCCTCTCGTCATAGAGTTCGCGGAAGCGAGCGGCCATAGCGAAGACGTGGCGTTCACGCTCGGCATTGAGCACCGGGTCGGGACCGATATCGATCCGCGCCGCCCAATCGGACCATTCCGGCAACTTGTCGCGTTCTTCCCAAGGGAAGTCGAACAGCGTGGCGATCATGGCGGTGGTCAGCGGAATTGACACGGAATGGACCCAGTCGAACGGCTGCCCGACCGGCAGCGCATCGAGGATCGCGGCGGTTCGCTCGCGCAACGGCCCGGCGAGCTTGGCAATCTCGCTCGGTGCGACGGCGGGTGCGATGGCCTTGCGCTTCTCGGAGTGTTCTGGATCGTCCATCGCGATGAACATGCGCAGCTGCACCCCGGTATCTTGCATGTCGAAGATGACGATGCCGCCATGTTCCCATGACGAGGAAAAGGTTGCGGGATCGCTTTCGACCGCGACGATGTCGTCGTAGCGGGTGATCGACCAGTATGGTCCGAAAAAGCTGTTGCGGCAGAAGTTCACCGGATCTTCGGAACGCAGCCTTGCGAACAGCGGCCGCCACGCACTGCGCGCCCAGAGCCCGCCTTCGGATACGTCGATCCCGCCGCGCGAAAGCGCCTGCGTCAGTGTCATTTCCCGTCTCCTCTCCTTCCGGAATTTTAGTTTACCACTTTACATTGTTCCCGGAGTGCATTGTATGCGCGACTCAAGATAACAGATTTTTACGTTTTGCATATACGCAAAATTCAAACGAGGAAGGCAAGGGATCATGCTGGAAAGGGACGGAAGCCTGCTCTTTGGCGAGGAGCACCGCGCATTTCGCGATATGGTGCGCAAGTTTATCGCCCGCGAGTTCAGCCCGCGCATCACCGCCTTCGAGGACGCCGGAGTCGTCAGCCGCGACTTCTGGCGCCTTGCGGGCGAGGCAGGCCTGCTCTGCCCGACGATGCCCGAAGCCTACGGCGGACCGGGACTCGATTTCACCTTCAACGCGATCCTCAATGAAGAATTCACCTACGCGATGATGGCCGACAGCCTGACGCTGCAAAGCGACATCACCATGCCCTACCTGGTTCGCTATGCGAGCGACGAACTGAAGGAGCGCTGGCTGCCCAAGCTTCTGACCGGCGAGGTCATCGCCGCCATCGCCATGACCGAGCCCGGCGCGGGTTCTGACCTGCAGGGCGTGCGCACCAGCGCGCGGGCCGAGGGCGCTGACTTCGTGATCAACGGCTCCAAGACCTATATCACCAACGGCCAGAACGCCGACATCATCCTGACCGTTTGCAAGACCGAGCCCGAACTCGGTGCCAAGGGCACATCGCTGATCCTGGTCGAAGCCGACCGCACCGGCTTCCAGCGCGGGCGCAATCTCGACAAGGTCGGCCAGTGGATGGCCGATACGTCCGAACTGTTCTTCAACGACGTGCGGGTTCCGGCAAGCAACGTGATCGGGGAGGTCAATCGCGGCTTCATCTACCTCGTCAGCGACCTGCCGCAGGAGCGCCTGTCGATCTCGATCACCGCCCAGGCAGCCGCGCAGCGGGCATTCGACGAAGCGGTTGCGTTCACCCGCGATCGCACGGCGTTCGGCAAGAAGGTCATCGACTTCCAGAACACCCGCTTCACCCTCGCCGACATCAAGGCCAAGCTGCAGGTCGGCTGGGCCCATCTCGACTGGGCAATCGCGCGCCATGTGCGGGGCGAGCTGACTGCCGACGAAGCGGCGGCATCGAAGTACTGGCATACCGAAATGCAATGGCTGGCTTGCGATGCCGCGCTGCAGCTTCATGGCGGGGCTGGCTACATGAACGAGTATCCGATTGCCCGCATCTGGCGCGACGCCCGCGTCAGACGGATCTACGGGGGTACGAGCGAGATCATGCGCGACCTTGTAGGCCGATCGCTGTGACGGCCTGAAGGCCAGACCCGGCGGCTGAGGCTTTCAGCCGCCGAGGTAGTCCCACATCCGTTCGACCACGCCGCCGCTCCAGACCTGCCGGTCGCGAATTTCGTCGGGCGTAAGGACGCCCTGCATCGGATCGCCGCCAAGCTGGCGCACGTCCCGCTCGTTCCGCGCAGCGTCCTCGAGGAACCAGGCCAGCGTCACCGCCTTGGGCAGGCTTTCGGCCGCGACGACCGCTCCGTTGCCGCGCAGGACGATGGCGGGCGCATCTCCCATCGCTTCGGCTACTGCCCGGGCCGACGCATCGTCGCGCAGGAGCCGGGGATCATCCCATAGCGGCACATGATCGAAGTAGGCTCCGATGCCATGCCGTGGCAGCGGTACGAGTGAGCGCGTCGACAGCGCCATCACCACCGGCGGCATGACCCGGCAGATGCCCGCGATCATGGGACGACGCGCATAGATCTGCTGGTGGACGCGCACTTCGCCCAGGACCCCTTGGGGCAAAGGCCCGTGAACGCGGCAGAGCGTGCCCGGCATCGTTGCGGCGACCCTGAGCGAATGGGGAGCGGACACCACGAAAGTGTCTTCGTCGATCCGCGCGCTGCAATGCCCATAGGCATGCACCAGCCCCGCCCGGTCCAGCGCCGCTGCTGCCCGGCGGACAATGGTTTCGGCTTCAGTCTGATCCATGCCGCATCATCTCCTGCTCAAGCGATCTTGTAAACCTGTTGACACATCGAGGCATCAGTTTACATAGCAAGCGCACGGTTTGTAAATGACTGGCAACAAGGGGATCTGAAATGGCGGATTTTCCGCGGATCATCGAGGATGCAGGGGCGAATCGATTCCTCGTACCGCGCAGGGCCTTCACCGAACGGGACACGTTCGAACGGGAATACCGTGCAATCTTCGATCGTTGCTGGCTCTATCTCGGCCATGCGTCGGAGCTTGCCGAACCCGGCGCATTCCTGACCCGCAAGGTTGCACGCCGTCCGATCCTGTTCACGCGCGACAAGGAGGGCGAATACCGCGCCCTTTTCAACGCCTGCCCACACCGCGGGGCCCTCGTCTGCCGCGAACGCAAGGGCAAATCACGCGCATTCATGTGCATGTATCACGGCTGGACCTTCGGCTCTGACGGCCATCTGATGAGCCTGCCCGGTGCGTCTGGCTATACCGAAGGGTTCAAGACCGATCCGCAGAAACAGATGGTCCACGTTCCGCGCATGGAGCGTTTCGGCGACTTTTTCTTCATCAGTTTTGCAGCCGATGGCGAGGATCTCGCGACCTATCTGGCTGAGGCGGGCGACTACCTCAAGCTCGTGTCAGAACACTCCGAAAGCGGGATGCAGATCGTCGGCGGCACGCAGGAATATGCCATCCGCGGCAACTGGAAGCTGTTGTCCGAAAACAGCTTCGATGGCTACCACGCCGCCTGCAACCATTCGACCTACCTCGACTATCTCAAGAACGCCAACGGCGCGCTTGGCGCCACCCCGCTCAAGGGCGACGCTCACGATCTTGGCAACGGCCATGCGGTTGTCGAATACAGCGCACCGTGGGGCCGCCCGATTGCCCACTGGGTGCCGCTGTGGGGCGAGGAAGGCAAAACCGAGATCGCCGCGATCCGCGCTTCGCTGGAACGCCGCCTCGGGCCTGACAGGGCCGAACGGATTGCCTCGCGCAACCGGAACATGGTGATATTCCCCAATCTCGTGGTGAACGACATCATGGCGATCACCGTGCGGACGTTCTACCCGACCGCGCCTGACTACATGGAAGTCAATGCCTGGGCCCTCGCCCCGCGCGAGGAGAGCGAGTGGCTGCGCAAGTACCGGCTCTATAACTTCACCGAGTTTCTCGGCCCCGGCGGCTTTGCCACGCCCGACGACGTCGAAGCCATCGAGAAGTGCCAGCAGGGCTATGCTGCAGCGGGCGAGACGCTTTTCAACGATATCTCCAAGGGGATGAACCGCCCGGACGGCCCGATGTTCGACGACGAGGAGCAGATGCGCTGCTTCTGGCGCGAATGGGACCGTCGCCTCGCCAAGGTGGAGGATTGACCATGCACGACATCCGGACACTGGACGATGCCCTGCTGCTGCGGCTTCGCGTGGAAGACCTGCTCTATCTCGAGGCGGACCTGCTGGATCGCTGGAAGCTGGACGAATGGCTGGCGCTCTACACACCTGACGCGTGCTACTTCGTGCCGCCAAGCGACGTTGACGGCGACACCGCCGATCCCGAACAGTCGCTGTTCTATATCAACGACGACAGCGTGCGCATGCGCGAGCGGGTCATCCGGCTTGGCAAGGTCGGCGCCCACAGCGAGCATCCGCGTTCGAAGGTGCGGCACCTTGTCTCGAACGTCCGCGCGTGGCGCGACGGCGATCTTATCCGCGCGCGCTCCTCGTTCGTTGTCTGGCGCAGCAAGGACATCACCAGCGACGCATTCGTCGGTCACTATCTCCATGACATCGTCGAGATCGAGGGAGCTTTGCGCATCCGTCGCAAGACCTGCGTGCTCGATATGGAGGCGCTGCGCCCCCACGCGCGCATCAGCATCATCCTGTGAAGGACCACTCGGGCATGGAACATCCTGATCACCCGCCGATCCGCTTTGCGCGCCTGGGCTATTGCCGCCTGCAATGCTCCGACCTTGCAGCGACGACCCGGTTCTACCGCGACGTGATGGGGCTGGCTGTCAGCCGCGAGACGGATGGCGAGGTCTGGCTGCGCTGCAGCGACAAGCCCTATGACATCATGCTGCAGCAAGGCAAGCCGGGCCTTGTCGGGGTCGGCTTCGAGATGGAAAGCGCAAGCGACCTCGATCGCGCCTTCACGCGACTTGAACGCCTTGTCGCCGATGCACGCTGGCTTTCCCCGGACGAATGCCTGGCGCTCCAGGTTGAACGCGGCCTTGTCTTCACCGACCCGGTCGGCGGGCTATGCTGTACGCTCTACGTCGGGCAGGCTTGCGCACCATCACCGTATCTGCCGCAAGGGGTCAAGATCGCCCGGTTGGGCCACCTCGTCCTGAATGTCCCCGACCTTGAGGCTGCGCACGAATTCTGGTGCGATGCGCTGGGCTTTGCCGTTTCCGACCGCGTCGAAGGAGTGGCGGAGTGGCTGCGCTGCTGGCCCAATCCGCTGCATCACAGCCTCGCCTTGCTGCAGCATACGGCCAGCACGTTGCACCATATCAACTTCATGGTCACCGATATCGACGACATCGGCGTGGCGATGAACCGCATCAAGGCGGCCGACATCCCGATCGTGTTCGGGCCGGGTCGGCACCTGCCCTCGACAAGCATATTCCTCTATTTTCTCGATCCTGACGGCAACACCAACGAGTTCAGCTTCGGCATGGAGCTGTTCGAGGAACACGGCGCCCGCCTCCCGCGCGAGCTGGAGCACAAGGCCGAAGTCATGGACATCTGGGGCAGCCGCCCCGACCCGCGCTTCGGCAAGGGCAAGCCGATCCTGACAGCCCCGGCAGCGGATCTCGTGCATGGCTGACCGCACAGCCCCGCTTGCCGGGCAAGTTGCCATCGTCACCGGCGCCGGACGCGGCATCGGACTGGCCATCGCGCAACGGCTGGTGGAAGACGGCGCGTGCGTGGTCGTTACCGATCTCCTGCCCGAACAGGCGCAAGCCGCCGCCGATGCCATCGGCACCGACATCGCCATGCCATTCGCCGGCGATCTTTCGGACGAAGCAACTGTCCGCGACCTTGTCAGCCAGACTCTGGCGCGATTCGGGCGGATCGACATACTGGTCAACAATGCGGGCGGCGGCGTGCTGCTGCCGTTTCTTGACCACACACCCGAAACGCTGCGCGCCACGATCGACCGCAACCTGTGGACGGCAATCTGGTGCTGCTGGCTGGTGCTGCCGCACATGAAGGCGGCGGGCTATGGGCGGATCGTGATGGTCGGCGCGGATTCAGTGCGCAACGGGCTGTTCGATCACGCCGGGTACAATGCCGCCAAGGGCGGAATGCACGGCATGACCACCGGCCTCGCCCGCGAGTTCGCGCGCGATGGCATCACCGTCAACACCGTCGCCCCGTGCGCTGTCCAGACCCGGCAGCTTGAAGATGTGCGCGCGGTGAATCCCGATCTCGTCGATCGGGTCTGCTCGGTCATTCCGATGGGCCGCCCGGCGGAGGAGGCCGAAGTCGCATCGATGGTCGCCTACCTCGCTTCGCCAGAGGCCAGCTTCGTCACCGGGCAGGTCATCAGCGTCAACGGCGGTGCAACAATGCTGTGAACGCACGGCACGGAAAACGATTATTTGGAGAAGTACTGAAATGGCCGAAAATCCCGAAATCGGGCTGAACGTGGATGTCGATGGCATCGCTACCAACTATATCGCGGCAGGCCAGGGCGAGCCTCTGATCCTGATCCACGGGTCCGGCCCCGGCGTTACCGCCTATGCCAACTGGCGCGGCGTGATCCCTGACCTGGCCGAGCACTTTGCCGTGTATGCGCCTGATACGCTGGGCTTTGGCTACACCGATTTTCCATCGGACATCAACGGGTTCTCGATGGATCGCTGGGTGGCGCACCTGATCGGCTTCATGGACGCGCTGGGCATCGCGCGCGCGCATTTCATCGGCAATTCCTATGGCGGGGCGCTGACCGTGGCGCTGGCGATCCGGCACCCGGATCGGGTTGGCCGGTTCGTGCTGATGGGTGCGGCTGGGCTGCCTTTCCCGCTAACCGATGGCCTCGCCAAGGTCTGGGGCTATCAGCCATCGGTCGAAGCCATGCGCGACCTGATGCAGACCTTCGCCTACGATCCGGCGCTGGTGAAGGAGGAGATTGTCCGATCGCGCTACGAAGCCAGCATCCGGCCCGGCGCGCAGGAAGCCTTTTCCAGCCTGTTTCCCGAACCCCGCCAGCGGTGGCTGGACGAACTGGCGGCCGACGAGGACGATTTGCGCAAACTGCCGCATCGCGCGCTGATCCTGCACGGCCGCGATGATGTGATCGTGCCGCTGGCGCAATCGGTGCGTTTCAACGAACTGATCCAGGACAGCGATCTCTATGTGTTCGGCCAGTGCGGCCACTGGACCCAGATCGAAAAGCGCGACAAGTTCGTGGCGCTTGTCATCCCGTTCCTCAAGGAAGCCTGAACCATGCTGCCGGGCCAGATGCAGGATCGCGATCTTGCGATCATCGACATTCTGCGGTTCGCGGCGCAGGCGCACCCGGACCGCGAGATCGTTTCGCGCAACGTCGATGAACCGATCTGGCGTTATGGCTACCGTGCGTGCCTGGCGCGGGCGGCTCAGGCGGCAGGGTATCTGACGCAGCTTGGCATCCGGTCGGGTGACGTGGTGAGTTCGCTGGCATGGAACACGCACCGCCATTTCGAACTGTTCTATGCCGTGCCGGGAATGGGGGCGGTGCTGCACACCGCCAACCCGCGCCTGTCGGACGAACACCTGATCTACACGATCACCCACGCCGGCGCGCGGGCAATCCTGTTCGAACGCAACATGGCGCCGATCATCGAACGCATCCGCAGCCATCTTCCGCAAGTCGAACACTACATCCTGCTGTCCGACCATGAGCGCGCCCTGCCCGGCTACGCCTGCTACGATACCGAAATCGCCGCTCACCCGGCAAGCTATGACTGGCCGCTGCTCGACGAACGCACCGGCGCCTTTCTCTGCTACACATCAGGCACCACCGGCGACCCGAAGGGCGTGCTCTATTCGCACCGCTCCACCGTGTTGCATGCGCTGGCAGGCGGCCTCGCCGGAGCCATGGGCTTTTCCGCGTTCGACGTGGTGATGCCCTGCCAGTCGCTCTACCATGCCACGGCATGGGGCCTGCCGTTCGCCGGCACGATCAATGGCGTAAAGTTCGTCCTGCCGGCTGACCGCATGGACGGCGCATCGCTGGACGAACTGATCCAGTCCGAAGGCGTGACCTTCACCGGCGGCGTGCCGACCATCTGGACAATGTACCTCGATCATCTGGAGCGTACCGGCGGCAACACCGGCAGCCTGCAGCGCGTGTTCATCGGCGGGTCCGCCGTGCCGCGGGATATGGCCGCCACGTTCGATCGGTTCGGCGTCAGCACCCGGCAGATCTGGGGGATGACCGAAACCAGCCCGCTGGGCGTCGTCGCCACCTCCACCCCGGCGCTGGCCAGCCGTGGCAAGGATGCCGAAAACGAACAGATCTGGACCCGGCAGGGGCGCATGCTGTTTGGCATCGAACTGGAAATCTTCGACGACGATGGTGCCGTGCTGCCGCATGACGGCGAAGCCTCCGGCGCGCTCAAGGTGCGCGGGCCGTGGGTGATCGAACGCTACTACCGCGCCGAAACCAGCGCCTGCGATGCCGATGGCTGGTTCGATACCGGCGATGTCGCCACGATAGACGAACTCGGCTTCATGCGCATCACCGATCGCCGCAAGGACGTTATCAAGTCCGGCGGGGAATGGATCAGTTCGATCGATCTGGAAAACATCGCGGCGGGCTGCCCTGGCGTGAAAGTGGCGGCAGTGGCCGGGATTCATCACCCGAAATGGGAAGAACGCCCGATCATGATCGTGGAACGCCACACCGGCGCCGATCTTGACGAGGCGCAGGTCCGCGCTTTCCTTGAACCGCGGATCGCGCGCTGGTGGATGCCGGACCGGATCATCTTCGAACCCGTGCCGATGACCGCCACCGGCAAGATCGACAAGAAGCTGATCCGCCAGCGCCACCACGGCCTGCTGGATGGAGATACGCGGTAATGGCCGGCGCGCCAGGGCTGCGGCGCTTGACAGTGGCGGAGCAATGGCGTTCGCCAGAAACGCAACCATGAACGCAAACGCCAACCCTACCGCCCCAGCCCTTCCCGCCAGCCGGCCGGCCGCGTCGCGCGGACCGCGTGTGCGGCGGACGCAGGCGGAACGGACCGAAGCGATGCGGGCCAGATTATCGGTCGAAGCCTACCGCATCGTCGCCGAAGGTGGCGTACGGGCGCTGACCATCCGCTCGCTGGCGACGGCGGCCAGGGTTTCGCAAGGTGCGGTGCTCCACCACTTTCCCGACAAGGCATCAATCGTGCTGCTGGCGGTGGAACAGACGCTGACAATGGCGCGCGAAGACAGCATGGAGTGGCTGGCGACGCGCGGCGATGCCCACGAAGTGCTGCAAGCGATGCTGGCCGAGTTCCGCGCGTTCTTCTTCAGCGATCGCTTCTGGGTAGCGATGGGCATCACCATCGAAGCATCGAAGGATGGCGATCTTTTCCCGCTGGTGCGCGCCAAGGTGGCCGACTTGCGCACCCCGGTCTATCACGCATGGGAATTGCGGCTGGTGGAACTGGGGTGGAGCCGGGATGATGCACGGCGCGATGTACGCGCGGCGGCGCAGCTTGTGTCCGGCGCCGCCATCCGGCGATTCTGGGCCGATTCGGACGATGTATCACAAGCTGTCGAAACCCAGTGGCTTGCGGCCCGGCTGGCCGAACACGCCACGCGCTGAACGCTATCCGTCGGCGAGGACGTTTTCAGCGCCTGGCGCAACCGGTCGGATGCGATCCCCGCGGGTGGCCCGGCCAATGTTGTGCAGAAAGGCCTTGAGGCGAATCAGGCCAAAGAACTCAAGCATTGCCGGAAGAGCGAACTCAAGCATGGCCGCTGCTTCATCTTCCTCGATGCGGCCTTCGACCTGTTCAAGAAATATCGCCGCTTCCTTGCCAGCAACATATTCCGCGGCTTCGATATAATAGCCAAGGATTTCTGGCGGAAAGCCCCGATCCTCATCAAACCCCGCCTCACGCATCCGGCCCCAGATATTGACCAGTCCGGCATCGGTCACGCTCAGCGCCGGTCCACGCGGGCCTTTGCGAATGGTGATCACACCGATCTTGTCGAGCGCCCTGGCATCTTCTGCGGCATGCGGATTCTGCTTCGCCAGCGTGCTGATCGGCACCAGCGTCTGCTGCACGCCGACGCGGGCGGAAAGCAGTTCCTCCAGATGGCCGAACGCAGTGGCGCCAACCGGCCGCATCGCTGCGCCGCCGCTCAGCACGTGCTTGATCTGCGGCAGCGTCATTGCGGAATCGCGCTGCAACCGGCGCACGGCAAGAATGGCCCGGACATGGTCTTCGGTGTAATCTGCCACATTGCGGGCGGGCCGGCTCGGCTCCGGCACCAGCCCTTCGCGCAGGTAAACGCGAATGGTTTCGCGATTCACCCCCGTCCTGGCTTCGAGCTCGCGCATTTTCATGGTGCACCGCTTAGCGGTTCGGCGCGCCACTGTCTGCCCCCCAATACCTCAGGTGTCCACAAGGGTGAACGTCCTTACGGGCAGGCAACAATTTACCTGTTTACGAATCTGCTTTTTTGCGTATTATAGGTACGTGAAATTGCACCATCCCGTGAGGATGGCTGGGAGAGCACCATGGACTATGCACGGTATTATCTTGGCGTCGTGTTGCAGTTGGCCGTGATTGCCAGCTTCGCAATCGGCGGCCACTGGGTCTGGCTTGGCATCGCCACGCTACCGCTTTTCGGTATCATCGATTCGCTGCTGCCGAACGATTTTGCCATCCGGCGTATCAGCAACAAGACGCTGGCGGATATTCCCGTCTGGCTGTGTTCGCTGCTTGGCCCCGTGATCTATATCGCCGCCGCGTTCTGGGTGGCGAACACGCCTGAGGCAACAGGCTGGGACTATGCAGGCGTGATCCTGTCGTGCGCCTGGCTCAGCGTGATCCCGCTGGTGCCCGCCGCGCATGAACTGTACCACCAGCGCGGCAAGCTGCGCCGGTTCGTCGGGCGCTATGTCCAGATCTGCTATCTCGACAGCACCCGTGAAATTGCGCACGTCGTGGGCCACCACATCCACGTAGCCACGATCAAGGACGGCGACACCGCGCCGCGCGGCGCCTCGCTCTATGCCTTCACCCCCAAGGCTGTCGTCCACTCGACGCTTGAAGCGTGGAGTTCGGAAAGCGACAATCTCGAAAGTCTGGGCAAGGGCCGCTGGTCGATCGGCCACCGCCTGTACAAGGCAATCCTGGCACAGGTCGTTTTCCAGACCGCCGTGCACATGATCGGCGGATGGACGGCAAATGCCGTCGTGCTGGCCGGGATGGTCGGCGCCCGCTTCTGGGTGGAAAGCTTCAATTACTTCCAGCATTACGGCCTGATCCGCGTCGAGGGTGGCCAGATCGACCGCCGTCACGTGTGGAACCACTTCAAGCCGCTTTCGCGCGTTCTCGGCTTTGAAATCACCAACCACGCCGATCATCACACCAACAGTTACGCCGCGTTCCACGAACTGAAGCCGGATACGAAGTGGATCCCGATGCCGTCGGTGTTCGTGTGCTTCTTTTCCGCGCTGATCCCGCCGCTCTGGCACAATCTGGTGATCATGCCCGCACTCAAGCGGTGGGACAATGAACTGGCCAGCCCGGAAGAGCGTGCGCTGGCGCGGGAGCAAAACCGCCGTGCAGGCTGGCCCGACTGGTTCGACGAAGCGCCCACCGGCGCGCAGCAAGCGGCGGCCTGATCGGAACACGCCGGTTATCTAACGCGCTGAAGGGGGTCTGTCGCAAGGCAGACCCCTTTTTCGTGCTCGATGCCCCGCCCGCAAACCCGGCTCCGCGACCCCGCAACCGTGCAGTGGCCATATAAACGAAAAAGGGCGCCCGCAGGCGCCCTTTCCGTTTGACGTCGTCGGCTGGAAATCAGCCCATGACGTAGATCGACTTCGTCTGCTGGTAGCTGCCCACCGCTTCAGGTCCGAACTCCCGGCCAAGCCCACTGGCCTTGACGCCGCCGAACGGTGCGCCAAGCGAGGGCATGTAGCCGTTGACGCCGACCGTCCCGCTTGCCACGCGGCGCGCAAGCTCCAGAGCATGGGCGCTGTCGGCCGACCAGACCGAACCGCCCAGCCCGAAATCGCTGTCGTTGGCAATCCGCACGGCGTCATCCTCGCCATCGTAGGGGATCACGGCCAGAACGGGGCCGAAAATCTCCTCGCGCGCGATACGGGCGGCGTTGTCCACGTCGGCAAAGATCGTCGGTTCTACAAACCAGCCCCGGTTGGTAGCCTTCGGGCGTCCACCACCCGCAACCAGCCGCGCTTCGTCCTTGCCAATGGCGATATAGCCCTCGACGCGGTCGCGGTGCGCCGCAGAAGCCATCGGCCCGACATGGGTTTCGGGATCGAGCGCGTCGCCAATCTTCAATGCGCTGGCAAACCCGGCGAGCGCATCGACCACTTCGCCATAGCGGCTACGCGGCGCCAGCACGCGGGTGCCGTTGAAGCACGCCTGCCCGTTGTTCAGCATGCACGCAAAGGGAATGCCCTGGAGGAAAGTGCCAATGTCTGCGTCTTCAAGCAGGATCGCGGCGGACTTTCCGCCCAGCTCCAGCGACACCGGCCGCAGCATTTCGCCACACGTCCGCGCGATCGACCGGCCTGCCGGAGTCGATCCGGTGAAGGCAACCTTGTCGACACCCGGATGGGACACGAGATAGGCGCCCACTTCGCGGTCGGCGGCGATCCAGTTGAGCACGCCTGCCGGCACGCCGGCTTCCAGTGCCGCTTCGGCCAAAAGGTAGCTGTCCAGCACCGTGCCGGGCGACGGCTTGATCACGACAGTGCAACCGGCGGCCATCGCCGGGGCGATCTTGTTAAGCGCCAGTGTCACCGGGAAGTTCCACGGCACGATGGCAGCAACCACCCCGATGGGCGATTGTTCGACCAGCGTTTCCTTGCCCATCTGCGACGGGCGTATATCCGGCTGTCCCAGCGTGCGGGTAAGCCCGGCGTAATATTGCACGACACCGACGGCGAACATCCCTTCCAACTGGCTGCTGACCGCCAGCGGCATGCCGTTCTGAACGCTGACCGCGCGCGCGATCGCATCGGCGCGGGTGTGGATCGCGGCCATGAACCGTTCCATCACATCGGCGCGTTCAGCGGGCGTGCTGCGCGCCCAGGGGCCATCGACAAGCGCCTTGCGCGCCGCCGCGACCGCCGCATCGACATCGGCTTCAACGGCTTCGGGAACCGTGCCGATGGTTTCCTCGGTCGATGCATTGACCAGTGTGAAGGTCCGGCTGCTGGCAGGGCGCACCCATTCGTTGCCGATAAAGAAACTGTCGCGTGACTGTTGCATGGTCATCCTCTTCCCGTCATTTTTTGCCAGTGCTGGCGTCGGTGAACTTGTCGTAGAATATCGCGGGCAGCGGAACGCCTGCTGCGGTAAGGGCGGCAACGCCGGCGTCGATCATGCCCGGTGGCCCGCACATGTAGGCCTGCATGTCCGCATTACCGCCAAGGTCGGCCAACGCCGCCGGGATCTCTGCCGTGACCAGCCCGAATCGGCGGCCCGGCACGTCCTCTTCGGACAGAACCGGGCGGAAATCGAAGCGCGCAGGCCAGCGTTCGGCGATCGCTGCTATTTCATCGAGACAGTACAGATCGCGCTCGCCGCGCCCGCCAAACAGGAGGATCGCATCGCGTGTTACACCGCGCGCCACGGCATCTTCGAGCAGGCTCATCAGGGGCGAAAGCCCGCTGCCGCCGCCGACGAGCACTATCGGCGCATCGCCATCGCGCAACCAGAACGTGCCATGCGGCGCTTCGATTTCGAACGTACGCTCGTCAAGCGCGCCGGCGAACAGGGCTTCGGTGAAAGCCCCGCCCGGCACGCGCCGGACAAAGGCGGAAAGACGGGTCATTCCGCCAGGCTGTGGTGCGGCGCTGAAGGAATAGGAGCGCGGTGCAGGAATGCCTTCGCACACCACGTTCATGTATTGCCCAGCGCGATACTCGACCGGCTCGGACACCTCCCAGGTCACGCAACGGATATCGTGCGTCAGTTCGCGCTGCTCTACGATTCGCCCGGCTACCTTGCGTGCCGCGGGGCCGCCAATCGGCACTTCGACCGAGAGGTCCGATTCGGGTACCGCCTGGCAGGCAAGGATGTAGCCGGCCTGCAGTTCCTCGCGACTCAGGGTATAGCCGAACGGGGTGATCGCATCGACCTTGCCGGAAAGCAGGCGCGTGCGGCATGATCCGCAGGTGCCGACGGTACAGTCGTGCGGATAGGCGATTCCCGCCTTCAGCGCCGCCTCAAGCACGGTTTCGTTGCGGCCAACCTCGAAATCCACGGCGGCAGCGGGAATGGCCACCCTGGACAGTGGCTTTTTCGCAAACAGCTTCCTGAACATCCCCGAAAATCCTTAGAATATTGTATATATATCAGTTTTTTGCCTATCGCAGCGCAGCATCGGAACCAAAGATTGCGCTATGTCGTAAAGCAGTTGACATTACCGCCATCTATCTTACTTTACGTACAAAGGTCACGCAAAAAATGACTGAAAGTCGTTGTGGCCTTTGAAGGGAAGAAAGAGGGAGGATGTTATGAAGGCCTTTGGGCACGTAAGTCTGTGCGCCGTCGCTATCGCCATGGTGACGCCTGCTTATGCAGCAGAAAATACCGCCGAAGAACAGACCGCGCAGGCATCGGAAGGGACCGGTCTTGCAGAGATCGTCGTGACCGCAACAAAGCGCGCCGAGAACTTGCAGAACGTGCCTGTGGCCGTTTCCGCGATTCCGGCATCGACGTTGCAGGCCAAGGGCGTGTTCGAAACGTCAGACCTCAACAACTCGATGCCGAACCTTCAGGTTTCCTCGCCCTATGGCCAGCAGCAGCCTAACTTCTCGCTGCGCGGCGTCGGGGTGGGCACCGAATACAACGCCAACGCGGCGTCGCCCGTCGGCGTCTATGTCGACGAAGTGTACCAGGCCTTCCGCGCCAGCCACGGCCAGCAGCTCTATGACCTGCAGCAGATCGAAGTCGTGCGCGGTCCGCAGGGCACGCTCTACGGCCGCAATACCACGGGCGGGGCGATCAACTTCATCACCCACGCGCCCGGCCTGTCCGGGACCGAGGGCTACGTGACGGCCGGGTACGGCAACTTCAACCGCTTCAACGCCGAAGGCGCGATCGAAGTCACGCCGGTGGAAGACAAGCTGGGCATCCGCATTGCCGGTAACTACGTCAATTCCGACCCCTACATCCACAACCGGCTGGCCGCTGGCGTCAATACAGCCGCTGCATTCGGGCTTTCCGGCCTGAACCGCAACTCCGGCATCAGCCCCGGCGGTACCGAAAGCTATGGCGGCCGTCTGACCATCCGCGCACGGCCGACCGAAACGATCGACCTGAAGCTCAAAGTCTATGCGGCGCGCGCCGAAGGCGGAACGGAAGTGCCGCTGCCGACTGGCCAGTCAAAGACCAGTGACGTGATCGACTACACCAGCAACAACTTCCTGCTTGGTGGCCTGTTCGGCCAGCTTGCCCCCGCAGGGCTGCTGCCGTCCAGCTACAGCCAGTCGGGCCGCGGCCTTGGCCTGAACGAAATCGAGGCCGACACCGCCGGTATCGCCAAGACCCAGGCTCGCGGCGCGGTGCTCGACGCACGCTTTGAACTGAGCGATTCGCTCAAGCTGGTGTCGATCACCGGCTGGGACGATGGCCTGTACCAGCAGACCGCCACGGACTGCGACGCATCGCCGCTGCGGCTTTGCTCGATCGGCTACCGTTCCGATTTCGAAGCGTTCAACCAGGATCTGCGACTGGATTACAACGCCGGTCGCTTCAAGATGATCCTCGGTGCCTACTACGGCTGGGACAGCGTCACCGCCAACAACACGCCGGACTTCTTCAACTTCACCAGCGATGTGCGCGCTGCGGTTGGCCTTCCCGCCAGCTACTTCAACCCCGGCGGCGCTTTCAACGGCGCAGGGCTTTCTGCCACGTCGCTGCCGACCGGCATCCGCGCAACCCAGCATTTCCGCCAGGTGCGCCACAGCTATGCCATCTATGGCGAAGGCAGCTTCGAAGTCACCCCGACGGTCAAGTTCACCGCAGGTCTGCGCTATACCAAGGACAAGAACCAGTTCCGCGATGGTCTCACGACCTACTTCGACGATGCCGGTACAGCACGCCTCATTACCGTGTCCGCGTTCCAGCAAGGCGGCGCATTCTCGCCGTACTTCCTGCAGCCGGTGCGTGATGAAACGGGGGCTGTCGTCATTCCGTCGTTCGGATCGCTTGGCATTCCCGCGCCGCAGCCACTTTCGCGCGACGGCAATTCCGGGCGGGTCACCGGTCGTGCGATCCTGGACTGGAAGCCGGTTGATGGCGTCATGGTCTACGGAAGCTACAGCCGCGGTTACCGCGCAGGGACGTTCAACGGCCTGGCCTACGGCAGCGCGAACCAGGTTTACTTCGTGAATCCGGAGCGCGTCGACGCCTTCGAAATCGGCCTGAAGTCCCGCTTCTGGGACAACCGTGCCCAGTTCAACGTTGCGGCCTTCATCTACAACTACAAGGGTCAGCAGGGCCAGGTTGTGGACGCAACGGCAACCGCCAACCTCATCTCGCTTGACGGTAACCTGAAGGGCATCGAAGCCGAACTGATCGTCCAGCCTGTCGACAACCTGACTTTGAACGCCAGCATCGGCATCCTCGACAGCTCCTATTCCGATGGCGCATGCCCGGCCAATCCCGCGCAGATCCCGCAGTTCCCGGCCCAGCTCGGAAGCTGTGTGGTTTCGTCCGGCGGTCCGGTCAGCGTGGCGGGCAATCCCTTCCCTTACGCGGCAAAATCGTCGGCCACGCTTGGCTTCGATTACACCCCGTTCGACAATGGGACGACGAAGCTGATGCTTCATGGCGACGCCAACTACACCGGCCGGTTCTATTTCGACTCGTTCAAGGACTACAGCCGTGGCCCGCTTCCGCAGGTCGCGTCCGGCAAGTTCGGGAACGGCGAAGGCAACTACTGGCTGCTCAACGGGCGGGTTACCCTGACGCACGGCCAGTACTCGATTGCGGCATGGGGCAAGAACCTGACCAACAAGGTCTACTACCCGTTCGGCATCTCGCTCGAAAACCTGTTCGGCAACGGTTACCGCGTCCGCGCGCAACCGCGTAGCTACGGCATCGAAGCAACGATGCGGTTCTGACAACCCACACCCTGTCAGGGCGACCCGGCAATGGGCCGCCCCTTCCTTTTCAGGGAGACGCGATGATGACCGTAACGCAGGAAACTACCATTCCGGATACCCGTTACTGGCGCTTCTGCGCATGGATGGGACCGCTGTTTGTTGCCGTGTTTTATGTTTGCTGGGGCCTGCTGGGGCACAACTTCCCGCCCTTCCCCCCGGAAACACCAGCCGCCGAAGTGGCAGGATGGTTCCGTGAAAATGCAAACGGCGTGCGGCTGGGCATGGTCATCGCCATGACCTTCGCGCCGGCCTACGGCGTATGGGGCTATGCGCTTGCCAAAGTTCTCGAACGGTCGATGGGTGTCGGCTCCGACAATCTGATCGTCCAGCTCGCCCGCCTTGGCGCGGCCTGGACAACGATCACAATCCTCGTCCCGACGTCGTTCTGGCTGACAGCCGCCTTCCGCCCGGAAACGCTGCCGGACTGGATGATCGAGATGCTCTACGACATGGCGTGGCTGCTGATCGATCTTGCCTACGCCGTTACCTCGGTCCAGCTCTTCGCCCTGGGTATCGGCTTCCTTGCCGACAAGCGCAGCAAGCCGCTCATTCCGAAGTGGCTGGCATGGTACGGCATCTGGGTCGGCTTCATGTTCGTGCTTGAATGCGTGATGCCCTATTTCCGCAACGGCGCGTTTGCCCGTTCCGGCATCCTCAACTTCTGGATCGAGTTCATTATCTGGATGGCCTGGGTGCCCGTGCTGACGATCTATGCCATCAAGGCAACCGGCCGGATCGAACGCGGGGAATGATCGGACAATGACTGCTGACACCGCAAATGCGCCCCGGCAACCGCATGAAGGGCACGACATACCCGGTGATTCGGGTGTCTGGTTCTTCATCATTGCCGACATGTGCGCATTTGCGGTGTTCTTCCTGGTGTTCATGGCAGGCCGCGCGCAGGCACCGCAAGTGTACGAGACTTCGCGCACCATGCTCGACCTGCGCTTCGGGCTGGCCAACACCCTGATCCTGCTGACCAGCGGTGCTTTCATGGCGCAGGCCGCGCGCGAGGCGCAAAAGGCGCAGTGGCAGCGGGCGCGGCTGATGATGATCGCAACGCTTGTTACAGGGCTGCCTTTCGGCGTTTCCAAAGCGATGGAATGGCAGGCCAAGCTGGCGCATGGCGTCGGGCTGACGACAAACGAGTTCTTCACGTATTACTTCATCTTCAC
>OFDC01000799.1_pt1 | contig 20153 bp, 17 predicted proteins | sample 1520941 | NCBI WGS metagenome assembly OFDC01 (sample SAMEA94258168, study PRJEB24077) | hot springs metagenome | biome: Aquatic biome; feature: Water | place: India | collected 2012-12-06 | depth 5 m | reverse complement strand
CGGGCGCGGCGCGGTTGAGGAAGCCGAAATTGTTGCGGATGTTGTTCGAGAACACGGTCTTGAGCTTGGTGCCGAGGATCTCCCAATGCTGCGCGGGAGCGATGGCCGCGTCTTCCACCAGCACCGCTGTCGCCACATCGCCGAAGATGAAGTGGCTGTCCCGGTCGCGCCAGTTCAGGTGGCCCGAGGTGATCTCGGGGCTTACCACCAGCACGCTCCGCGCATTGCCCGAACGCACGTAGTCGGCGGCAGTCTGGATCCCGAAGGTGGCTGACGAGCAGGCGACATTCATATCGAAGCCGAAGCCCTCGATTCCGAGCGCCTGCTGGATCTCGATCGCCATCGCCGGATAGGCGCGCTGCATGTTCGAGGCCGCGCACAGCACCGCATCGACATCCTCGGGCCTGCGGCCGGCACGCTCGAGCGCCTGCTTCGCCGCGGCGACACCGATTTCGGCCATGACCGAGATTTCGTCATTCGAACGCTCGGGCAGGCGCGGGCACATCACATCGGGGTCGAGGATCGGCGCCTTGCTCATGACGTGGCGCGCCTTGATCCCGCTCGCCTTCTCGATGAACTCCACCGAGGAATAGGCCAGCGGCTCGGCCTCGGGGTTCGCCGCGTTGTGGCGGTCGACGAAGGCATTGAAACTCGCGACCAGCTCTTCGTTGGTGATGCTCTCGGGCGGGGTGAACAGACCGGTGGCGGAAATGACCGGACGGCCGGTCATCGTGGCGGTGGGTGCGACGTGCGTTTCCTGCATGGAACTCTCTTGCATAGGGAGGGCGGCATTAATCTGCCGCCTGCAAGCCTGCAAGTCTTGCAAGGAAATTGTCAGTAGGCGGTCAGGGTGCCGGAGCGGGCCCGCCGGACGTCTCGCCTGTCGTCCCGAGCACATCGCGCAGCAGGGGGTTGGGGAAGGTGCGCGGGGTGGTGACGGCGTGGAATTCCTCCGTAAGGCCGGGCAGCTGGGCCAGCTCGTAGAGCGTGCCGTTGGCGAGCTCATCGCGCACCACGATCGGCGGGATCACCGCGACGCCCGCGTCCGAGCGCGCGAGCAGGCGGAGCATCGCCATGTCGTCGGCCTCGGCGGCGATGCGCGGGACGATGCCGAGGCTCTCTACCAGCGCATCGAAACCGGCGCGCAGCGCGGTCTCGGGGGTGGGCAGGATCAGCGGCGCGCGCGACAGCAGCATCGGAAGACCCTGTGCCGCGAGCGCCAGCCGCGTGCGGCTGCCAACCAGGCTGACCGGCTGCTCGGCCAGCCGCCGGACAAGATAGGGGCTCGCCGCATCGCGCGCCGGGACCTGATTGGTGAGCAGCACGTCGATCCTGAGCGCCTCGAGCGCGCGCAGCAGCGCGGCCTGCGTGCCCGAGCGCAGCACCACCTCGACATCGTCCCGCCCGAGCAGCGGGGCGAGGAACCCCATCTGGAAGTTGCGCGAGAGCGTGGCAAGCGCGCCGATCCGCAGCACCTTCCGCTGCCCGCCCACCGCGCGGAAGGTTGCAGTCAATTGTTCGGACGCCCGAAAAATCTGTTCGGCGTAGTCCAATGCGATCCGCCCCGCCTCAGTCAGCACCAGATTGCGCCCGCGGCGTTCGAACAGATCATGGCCGAGGTCGGTCTCGAGCGCCTTGATCTGGGTCGAGACCGCGCTCTGCGAGATATTGAGTGCACGGGCCGCCGCGGTCAGCGTGCCCTCGCGCGCGACGGCGCGGAACAGGCGCAGGTGGTGGAGATTGAGGGTGGCCATAGGTGCGGATCCGCCTGAGCGTTCTCTCTGATAGAACGATTGACGACAAAATATGAATTTTCTTTGATTTCGTCCAGCCTCTATCCGCTCGGCATCAGCAACCCTGCCCGCCGACGGAGTTTCGCATCATGCCCGACGCCATCACCGAGACCATGGTCGCCCCGCTGGCGCTGGTACCGGCCATTCTGCTGGCTCTGCTGCGCCCGGGCAAGCGCCCCGGCAGCCTGCCGGCTCTTGCTGAGCTCGCTGCCTTTGCGGCATTCGGTCTGACGCTGGTCGGGCTCGCGCAGGCTGCGCTTGGCTCCTCGGCCTCGGTTGCGCTGTTCGATGCGCCCTTCACCCTCGCCCTGCGCGCCGATCTCGTCGCGGCGAGCCTTGCCGCGCTGGTTGGTTTCATCGGCTGGATCGTGATGCGCTACGGCCGCACCTATCTCGACGGCGAGGCGCGCGAAGGCGCCTTCCACGGCCTCATGCTGACCGCGCTCGCCGCGGTGCTGGTGTTTGTCCAGGCGGGCACGTTGCCCACCCTCATCATCGCCACCATTGCGGTCGGACTCGCCCTTAAGCGCCTGCTGCTGTTCTATCCCGACCGCCCCGAGGCGCAGCGCGCCGCGACCAAGTTTGCCGCGGTTTGGCACACCGGCGACATCATGCTGGTGATCGCTGCGATCCTGCTCTTTGCGCAAGGAGGCACGCTCGATCTGGCGACGCTCCCCGCTGCAGTCGCCGCGTCCGGGCCAGGTCTGGCTGGCACGCTCGGCATCGCCGCGCTTGTCGCAGCGGCCGCGCTCAAGACTGCCGCCTTCCCGTTGCATGGCTGGCTGACCGAGGTGATGGAGGCCCCCACCCCCGTCTCCGCGCTGCTCCACGCCGGGATCATCAACTCAGGGGGAGTGCTGCTGATCACCGCGGCCGGCCTCGTCCAGCAGAGCACCGGAGCGATGGCGGCGCTGGTGATGATCGGCGGCTTCACCGCGCTGTTCGGCGCGGCGGTGATGCTCACCCAGAGCGCGATCAAGACCGCACTCGCCTGGTCAACGGTCTCGCAGATGGGCTTCATGCTGCTCCAGTGCGGTCTCGGTCTGTGGACGCTGGCGCTGCTGCACATCATCGCCCACTCGCTCTACAAGGCGCATGCCTTCCTCTCATCGGGGACGGCGGTGACCGAGGTCGCGAACATCCGCCGCCCCGGCCCGGTCGCGGTGCCGAGCGTGGCTGCTGTGCTCAAAAGCTTTGCCCTTGCGCTCGCCATCTTCGCCGCCATTGCCGCGAGCTTCACCTATGCCTTCGGTCCCAAAACCCCGCAGGCCCTTGCGCTGGGAGCGATCCTGATCTTCGGGGTGGCCTACCTCGTCGCGCAGGGCCTTGCCGACGCCGCGCCGGTCGCGCTGACCAAGCGCACCGCCGCCGCCGCGCTGGCCGCCGCGATCGGCTACTTCAGCTTCCAGACCGCCGCTCAGGGGATCTGGGGCCCGGTGCTGCCTGCCGCACCGATGCCGACCGATCTCGAATGGGCGCTGCTGGTGGTTGCGGTCGCGAGCTTCGGCCTTGTCGCCTTCGCGCAGGCGCTGTTCCCGCTGTGGGCGCACCACCCGGCCTCTGCCGGGCTCCGGGTGCACCTCGCCAACGGCCTCTACCTCAACGCCCTGCTTGATCGCGCCATCGGCGGGTTCCGCACCACAACCACCCGCTGACGACCACGCCACGAGGAGACAACGCCATGCTGATGAACCACGCCGACATCGCCCCGGCCCGCTTCTCGGCGGTGCTCGAAGCTGCCGAGGCCGCGGGCCGCATGGTCCCGCCTGCCTTCCCGCTCGATGCGACCGTCGCGGTCAATCCCTTCCTTGGCCAGGCGCACGAAGACCTCGCCACCACCGCCGCGCGGCTGGCGCGCGTCGCCGGGCTGCGGGTGACGCGGACCGGTGCGGACTATTGCGAGGCAATCGTCAGCGGCGCGATCACAGAAGGCGACCTTGCCGAGGCGCTTGGAGGGAGCGCCTCGCCCCTGAAGCCCGCCGACACCGCGATGCTGCGCCACGCTGCCGCGCGGATCGGCAATGGCCCGGCCCCGCACGCGCTGCCGACCGTCGCCGACCTTGCTGCCGGAGCGACCGGGATCGACTGGCCTGCGCTGATCGACAAGTGCATCGGACTATGGGCCGCGGGCCACTTCGATCGCGGCCAGGCGCTGTGGTCCCCTGCCCCCGGCGCCGAGGCTTTCACCGCCTGGCGCGGCTGGGCGATGCATGACCTCACCCCCGAGATCGCGGGCCTCAAGGGCTTCTGCGCCCATGTCGCCTGCGCGCCCGACACCACCGAGCGCGCGATCCTCTCGGCCGCCGAGACGCTGGGCCTCACTGGAGCGAGCGCCGCCACCGCCTTCCACCGCCTCGCGATGAGCCTCGGCGGCTGGGCGCAGCATGCGCGCTGGCTGCTGTGGCAGGCCGAGCTTCAGGGCGACACTGACCGCACGCTGATGGACCTCCTCGCGATCCGGCTGATCTGGGACGAGGCGCTGCTGGTCCAGACCCCAGCCATCGCCGAAAGCTGGCGCGCGGTCGTCGCTGCCCATGCTGAACCAGTCGTGCCCTCGGCCGAAGACGTCGCGCTGGCGATCCTCCAGGACGCAGCTGACCGTGGCCATCAGCGCCGCTTGATCGCAGCGCTAGATGGCGCAGCACCGGCCGCTGCGGAGCGCCCCTTCCTGCAAGCCGCCTTCTGCATCGACGTGCGCTCGGAAGTGTTCCGCCGCGCGCTGGAAGGCATCGACCCGTCGATCGCCACGATCGGCTTTGCCGGCTTCTTCGGCCTGCCGCTGGCGCACCACGCGCACGGTTCGGACATCCTCGAAGCGCACCTGCCGGTGCTGCTCAATCCGGCGGTCAACACCACCAGCGCAGGCGATCCGGCCAAGGATCAGGCCGACCGCATTACCGCCCGGACGGCCCGCGCCTGGGGCCGGTTCCGGCAAGCTGCGGTCTCCTCCTTCGCCTTTGTCGAGGCGATGGGGCCGGTCTATGCCATCAAGCTGGTCAAGTCCGCGCTGGGCTTCGCGCCCAAGCCCAAGGCCGAACCCGCGCCCGAAGTCATCGGCGGCATGCGCCCCGAGGCCAAGGCCGACACCGGCGCGGCGGTGCTCAAGGCGATGAGCCTCCAGCAGGGCCATGGCGCAATTGTCCTGCTGCTAGGTCACGGCGGCAACGTCACCAACAATCCTCACGAGAGCGCCTATCACTGCGGCGCCTGCGGGGGCTACACCGGCGAAGTCAGCGCGCGGCTGCTGGCAATCCTGCTTAACGATCCCGAAACCCGCTCCGGTCTCGCCGCGCGCGGGGTGGAGGTGCCCGATGACACGCTGTTCGTCGCAGGGCTTCACGACACCATCATCGACGCGATCACGATCTATGACGACGGCCTGCCCGCCTCGCGCGACGGCGATCTGGCGAGGGTGCGCGGATGGCTGGCGCAGGCCGCCAAGGTCACCCGCGCCGAGCGCGCTTTGCGCATCCCCGGCGCGAGCGGCGCTAACCTCCCCGCCCGCGCCCGGAACTGGGCCGAGGTCCGCCCCGAATGGGGCCTCGCCGGATGCTCCGCCTTCATCGCCGCCCCGCGCGCGGCCACGGCCGGCCGCGATCTCGGGGGCCGCACGTTCTTGCACTCCTACGACTGGCAGGCGGACGAGGGCTTCGGCACGCTCGAACTGATCATCACCGCGCCGGTGGTCGTGGCAAGCTGGATCAGCCTCCAGTACTACGGCTCCAGCGTCGCGCCCGAGATCTTCGGCGGCGGCAACAAGCTGATCCACAATGTCGTGGGCGGAATCGGGGTGGTCGAAGGCAATGGCGGAGCCTTGCGCACAGGCCTCCCCTGGCAGGCGGTCCACGATGGCGAGGGTCTTCAGCACGAGCCGCTGCGCCTCAACGTAATGATCGAGGCCCCGCGCGGGGAAATGCTCGCGATCATCGAGAAGCACGCTGGCGTGCGTGCGTTGTTCGACAATGGCTGGCTGCATCTGTTTGCGCTCGAAGGCGGCAAGGTGGCGGGTCGCTATGTGCCGGGGCTCGGCTTTGCCGATGTCACCTCGCAGGCTCTCGCTGCCAATTCTGAGATGCACCCTTGAGAATGGCATCACCGGGAGGGATGCCGCCCCCTCCCGGTTCTTGATACTGACGACATCCGGGAGCCCCAGCCGGCGCACCGGTGGCGGCGATGTGAACTCTCGGTCGGTCGCAATTTGCCGTGGCCCCTTTTTCCTTGTGCCGGACACATTGAAGCCGCAAAGCGTTGGATGATCACTTGCTCCATTTCGGTTGTATTCAAATCAAAACGTCCCGACAGAGGTCGCCCGGGAAAGAGTGTCATCTGTGCGCAAGATTAAGAGACGCCGTAAGCTTCGCGCCCTGGATCGCTTCAGGCAGCCCGATCGATCCGAGTGGTTTTTTCTGCTCGGCGTGGTCGTGTTCCTGGTGCTGCTGGTTCCGTTCCAACCCTATGATGGGTTGCAAAGATCGGCCACAGCATTGGCAAACGCCAAGCCTTACCACGGCGACGCCGTGATCATTGCCATCGATCAGCAAACCGAAAGCGGATTGATTTCGCAATTATGGTCGGAGCGCGATCTGGCCACCTTGGTTGAAAAGGTGGGGAGCGGAGAACCCGAGCGCGTCATTATCGATCGACAATACTTCAAATTTGCACGGCCAGACGGTTCCGGTCAGCTGGCAGGAGCACTAGCCAGCCTGAAAAGACCCGCAGTGTGGGTCATCGAAATCTCGTCCGGCGATGCCGCGGCCATTGCGAGCACGGACTCGATAGGGTCCGATGTAGAATTCGCACAAACATCTTCGCAAATACCTTCCGCTTTCGCCAGGTTTGTCGAACCCGCCGTGTTGGCTTTTAAAGTCTACCCCTTGGGTGCGCCAATTTTTACGCCAAACTCGGTCAATACGAGTTCAGGAAGATACCGATCTCTCCCACGAATCCTCGCGGGACACCAATCTGGCGATGATACCGGAATTATCGACATTGACGTCAGTCTAATGCCGCAGAGCATCCCTGTATTCAGTGCGAGTGATGTCCTGAGTGGCGCGGTCGGACCAGATGCGTTCACGCAGAAAAACGTCGTTATCAGCCACACCGGGCAGCTCAACCGGGACATCATTGCTACTCCAAACGATACCTATACGTCGCGGGCAGCGCTCGCGATCTTGGCCGCAGAAACGATCCGGAACGGACCAGCGATCGCGATTGGATGGTGGCCTGCTTTTGCGCTGGCCGTTCTTGCCGCGATTCTCTGGCTGGTTCTTCCTAGACCCTTTGGGCGCTTTGTTGCCGCCGGCACATTCACGCTCATCGCACTCAGTCCGCTCGTGCTTGAGCAGCTTCTGATTTTCCAGCAAACCTCCCAAGGTGTTGCCCTGCTTCTGATCGTGGGTGCCAGCAGGGTTTGGCGGCAGGGGCGCATGCTGGTGCAAGAGTATCGCACCGCGTCGGAGACAAAGTCGCAATTCCTGGCGCAGGCCAGTCACGATCTGCGCCAACCGATCCATGCCATCGGCTTGCTGGCCGACCGGCTTGGCGAAACCGATCTGTCGCCAGACCAAGCCGAGCTTGTGTCGAAGATCTCGTGGTCGGTCGACAATGCCAGCCGGATGTTTCGCGCGCTGCTCGATATCGCCGCGATCGAGAGCGGCGCCTTGAAGGCGGAGATTGGCCCGGTGTCGATCGCCGATCTGTTCGCCGAGCTGGACAGCCAGAACGCTTTGGCCGCAGAAATGCAAGGCGTTGATCTGCGACTGGTTCCTTGCACGGCCGTGGTTCAGTCGGATCGGGCATTGCTGGCTACAATGGTGCAGAACCTTGTCTCCAACGCGATCAGATATTCGCCCGGCAAGAGAGTTCTGGTCGGCTGCCGGCGGGAAGGCGGCATCGCGACGCTTGTCGTGATCGACAATGGGCGCGGCATTTCGCCCAGCGACCTTGAGCACGTTCAAAAGGCGTTTTTCCGCTCCTCGCGCAGGTCCGACTTGCGGTCGGACAACAAGGGCCTGGGTCTTGCGATCGTCAACCGGTTGGCCGGGATGCTGGGGCTCGAGTTTGCGCTGTCCTCCGAACTGGGACGCGGAACACGCGCATCGATCGAGAATTTGAAGCTGATCGAGGCGCGGGCCGAGGTTCCGGTGACCCCGGTAAATCTCAAATTGCCGCTGGCCAATGTCCGCGTTTTCGTCATCGAGGATGATGTCGAAACGCTCGCATCGACGCAAAGTCTCCTCGAACGCTGGGGCTGCGTCGTTGAAGCATCCAAGTCACCTCCGGTCAGCCTGCCGAAATGCGACATCCTGCTCAGTGATTTCGACTTCGGCACGGGCGAGACACTGGCCGGCAAGATGCCCCTGCTCCGACAGCTCAAGTCGTCCGACGTAAGCCTCGTCGTCATATCGGGTCACCATCCCGATCAGGTTCACGACAGCCTGCCTGGGATCGAGGCAGTTGTTCTCTCCAAGCCCCTGCGGGCGGCTGAGCTTCGATCGGCTCTGATGGCTGCACGAATGGGCTAGTGCACACGGGTTAGTGTGCATGCCTTCGGTCATCGGCATGATGCTGACATCGGACGCACCGATGGGCTCCGACGCTGCAACTGAAAGGGAGAATGGTTGTGCTTCAGCAGAGCAAGATTCAGGTCTTGGACACTAACGAAATCGATTTCATCTCTGGCGGATTTGGTGGCTGGTGGGATTTTTGTAGCGGCTGGCGTCCCATCGGTGCCGATCCGGTCGATTCAGGCGATGCGCAAGAACCCTGAATCATGAAAAAGGGGGCACTGCGGTGCCCCCTTTTTTGTGCCTGCTGCCCGCGCGCGGGACAGACCAAGCCGGGGATCGATGAGGCAACCTCATCGGTCCTTTTCGGTTGCTCAGTGAACCCCGTATTTCATCGCCAGCGCCGCAGCCGCCGTGCGCGATTCCACATTCAGCTCGCGCAGCAAGGCCGAGACATGGATGCGGACGGTGAAGGGTGAAATCCCCAGGTCCTTGGCAATCTGCTTGTTCGAATGACCCTGCGCGATCCCCAGAAGTACGTCGAATTGGCGCGGCGTAAGGCCCGCGAATTGCGACACCGAGCGCGTCATCGACAGGCCGCCCGCCTCGCTGACATTGACGAACTCGCCCGCGATCACGGCGGCAATGCCGTCGCGGATCTGCTTTGGCGTCGCTGCCTTGCTGATGAAGCCATCAACCCCGACCTGCATGACATGTTCGGTTGAACGCCGATCGTCGGCCATCGAAACGACGATGATCGATGCCAGAGGATATCGCCTGCGCAACAGCGGAACCGCCACTTCGACATCCATCCCTGGAAACCGCAGATCCAGCACAAACAGCATCGGACTGGGCCCCTTGGGCGCGATCTCCAGCAGCTCGTCATAAGTGCCAGCCTGCTCGACCTCGAAGTTCGGGTCGATCTGCTGGAGGATCGTGGTCATGCCATCCCGAAAGATCGGGTGATCATCGACCACGATCACCCGGCTTGATCGCTGGGGCGGTCCGTCACGTTGAATCTGCACTTGGTAGAACTCCTGCAATGCTGACGGAGCATGTACCCAAACGCAGCGCCATTCCAATAGCACAAGCCAGCTATGGGCGATGCCGAAAGGCCACTCTGCCGCTTGTGCTAGACCGGTCGGATTAGACCGAATGGAATAGCCCGATCCGGCTAGCAAAAAGCGCCTAGATAACTGTAACTATTGTTTAATTTCCGGCCTCGGCGATGATGAATGGGTCAGCGGGATGCTGATTTCGCAAGCCGGAGAAATGACCATGACGAACACCATCACCACACTGGGCGCTGCCGAACTCAACCTGATCGCGGGCGGCGTGATCGAAGGCCCCGATGGCCAGGGCTGCACCGAACATGACCTGCCGAAGCTCACCCCGGGCGGGCACGAACTGATTGGCGGCCCGGCCTACGTGACCCTCTTCGGCAACTGAGCCGGGCGCTAGCCCGCTCACGTTCCGACGATGGGCCGCAGCTCCGACTTTTCGCACCGGCCCAGCCCCAAGGGTCGCAGCCCGGGATCGACAATCCCGGGGCGGGCCCGGCGCGAGGAGACGAAGCAAGCAACTTTCACTTTAGGAGAACACCCATGAAGACTTTGAACGAACAGGAAATCGCTGCCGTTGTCGGCGGCATTCTGGCCGGATCGACCCTGCTGTCGCGCCCGATCTATACGAACCTGCCAGCGCCCGTGGCGATCCCGCTGCCGAGCTTCGAGCCGGTGATTATCGCGAGCCCGACCTTTGATCGCACTTTGAGCGATCAGTTCAACACCGACAAGTAATGTGGAATGCGGACGGTGATTGCGCCCTCCCGCGCTGTCACCACCGCACTGCAACCCAACATTCGACCGGCGTCAAAGCGCCGATCGAAAACCAGTTCCTCGCGCAGCGATGCGTGCAGGGAAGCGGCGCAGCCTTGCGCTGATCACATGTAAACCTCGGAGAAAAGCAATGAAGACCTTGAACGAAATCGAACTCGAAACCGTCGCTGGCGGCGTGCCCTTCATCGCACTGCCTTATGGCGTGGTGATTGCGGTCGCCCAAATTGCCGAAGAAGCCCTCGCTGCCGAATAAGCCTTCTCGAACAGCAATTTTTGGTCGCTGGCCCGTCTTTTTGCGGCGCCGACGTCCGACAAGTTTCGAAAGCGAACCCGCGCTTTCGGAAGCGGGATTTTTTTGCCGGCTGCCCGCGCTGGCGCGACAATATGGAGAATAAGCATGCTGAGTATGGATCAAAACGGATTCGCTCAGGGCCGAATTTCGGAACTGAGCATCAACGAAGTTGACGAAGTTGACGGCGCTGCCCTCGGCCTTGCCATCCTGGCCGGTGTAGCAATTGGCGGCGCAATCGTTGGCCTTGTCGCCATTGGATACGAACGCGCTCACCAGAACGCCGAACGAGCCGAATAATTTAGTTTCTAAGTTGGAGATTTTTAAAATGATCAATCAGAAGCAATTCATCGAACCCCTGACCTTCAATGAAATTGATCAGGTTGACGGCGGACTAGTGACCCTCGGTGCTGTGGCCGCAGTGGTGTCAATTGCAGCCGCACTTGTTTATGCTGGCGAAGTATATCATGATTTGACGTGCGACGAGCATGGCAAGTAACGTGAATAAAATTCTGCTTGCAATCGTTTCCATCGCGGCCATTGCCATCTCTGGCCGGTATCTATGGCTCGTGGCGGCGGACCTATTCAGTTGAATTATGCCCGCAGAGGGAACCAAACTCTCTGCGGGCAAAATTTATGACGTCTATGCCCTCTAACCCACCTGCACTATTCCCCCCACGCCTCCCCCCCGCCTAAACAGGTGCTTGCAAACAGCGCCATCGGCAGGGCGCACACAATAAGGGGCCACCGCAGCGCATGTCGCAATTATTCCGCTCCGAAGTCTTTCAGCAGAAGAAGGACCGCCTTTCGGGCTCTGTCTCGATCGCCGTGCCGCTGTCCTGGCAGGCGATCGGCTACCTCATTTTCGGCGGCCTGATCGTCGCGATCACCTTTCTGTCGCTGGCCACCTATTCGCGCGTCGAGACGGTCACGGGCGCGATTGTGCCGGACAAGGGGGTGGCCGCGATCATCCCGACCCGGCCGGGCACGATCACCGAGGTGCTGGTCGAGGATGGCGAGCAGGTCGCCAAGGGCACCACGCTCGTGGCCATCCGCGCCGAGGAGGACAGCGCATCCGGCATTTCGGCCGCCGCGCTGACTGAACAGGCCATCGCCCAGCAGGATGCCAGCCTGATCGCACAGATGTCCGCAGCTGAACGCTCGGCCGCCGCGCAGCAGAGCCAGATCCTCTCGCAGGCGAGCGGGCTGCGCGCCGAAATCGACCAGCTCGATTCCCAGATCGTGCTCCAGCAGAGCCTCGTCAATTCGGCGCGTCTCGATCTCGAGAAGGCCCGCAGCGTGGCCGAGCGCGGTTTCATCAGCCGGGCCGACCTGCAGGCGCGCGAAGACAACCTGCTTGCCCGGCAGCAGCAATTGTCGCAGCTCCAGCAATCGCTGAGCGCGCGCCGCGCGACGCTGTCGCAGCTGTCGAGCAGCGCCGCCAGCATCTCGGCCCAGGCCCAGAGCGAGGCCGCCAATATCGCCGCCGCCCGCGCGCAGGTGGCGCAGCAGGCGGCAGGCAATGCCGGCGCGCGCTCCTATGCGCTGACCGCGCCCTTCGCCGGAACGGTGACCGCGCTCACCATGCGCAGCGGGCAGCGCGTGGGGCTGCAAAGCCAGATCATGGCGGTGATCCCGCAGAACGCCCGGCTGCGGGCCGAGCTGCTCGTGCCGAGCCAGGCCATCGGCTTTGTCAAACGCGGGCAGGAAGTCCGCCTGGCGATCGATGCCTTCCCCTATCAGCGTTTCGGCACTGTCACGGGCACGGTCATGACCGTGGCCAGCAGCGCGGTGAGCCAGACGCTGCCCAATGGTTCGGTCGTGTCGGCCTATCCGGTCGTGGTGGACATCGACAATCCCGAGGTCGTCGCCTTCGGACGGCGCGAGCAGCTGGTGCCCGGGATGTCGCTCACCGCGCGAATCATTACCGAAAAGCAGTCACTGATCGAGTGGCTGTTCGAACCCCTGTTTGCTGTGCGGAGGCGCTGAGATGGAACTCGATCTGGGCTTCATGAGCCGTAGCCGGGTCAGGCTGATCCGTCAGACGGAAGTCGCCGAATGCGGTCTGGCCAGTCTGACGATGGTGGCCAATTACCATGGCCTCGACATCGATCTGGGCACCATGCGGCGGCGCTATTCCCCGTCGATGCGCGGCGCTCCGCTGCGCGCCCTGATCAACCTTGCCGACAATATCGGGCTGACCCCGCGCGCGGTGAAGCTGCCGCTGGAAGAGCTGGCCAACCTCCACATGCCTGCGGTCCTCCACTGGGACCTCAACCACTACGTGGTGATCGAGGCGGTGAAAGGCGGCAAGGCGCTGATCCATAACCCCGACGGTCGCACCAACTGGATGCCGCTGTCCGAGGTGTCGGACCACTTCACCGGGGTTGCCCTGGAACTGCGCCCCAGCAACGATTTCAACCGGCAGTCCCTGCGCGAACGGCTGCAAATGTCGCAGCTGTGGCAGAGCATGACCGGCCTCAAGCGCGCGCTTGCGCAGGTGCTGCTTCTGAGCGTGGTGCTGCAGATCTTCGTGCTGGCGATGCCTTACTACATGCAGGTCGCCCTCGACAGCGCCCTGCCGGCGCTCGACAGTGACCTGCTCACCGTGCTGGCGGTCGGTTTCGGACTGTTCACGCTGATCAACGTGGTTGCCAGCCTGCTGCGATCCTTCGTGCTGATGACCGCTGGTGCGAGCGTGGGCTTTGCCCTGGCAACCAATGTCGCACGAAGGCTGTTCCGGCTGCCGATCGAATGGTTCGAAAAGCGCCACACCGGCGATATCCTCTCCCGCTTTCAGTCGATCACGCCGATCCAGAACCTACTCACCCAGGGTGCCGTTGCCGCGCTGGTTGACGGGGTGATGGCGATCTTCACGCTGGCGGTGATGTTCTATTACAGCCCCTTGCTGGCGCTGATCGCGGTCGTCGCCTTTGTGCTTTACGGCGCGGCGCGGTTCATCACCTTTTCCTTCCAGCGCGAGGCGCAAGAGGCGGCGATCATCACCGCCGGCAAGGAACAGTCCACGATGATCGAAACGCTGCGCGGCATGGTGACGCTGCGGCTGTTCGGTCGCGAGACGCTGCGCCATGCCTTCTGGCAGACCCGGTTGACCGATTCCGTCAACAGCAACGTCCGCCTGTCGCGCATCGGCATCTGGCAATCCTCGGCCAATCTGCTGATTTTCGGCCTTGAGAACATCATCACCATCTGGCTCGCGATCGGCTTCGTGATTTCTGGCGCGGGCTTCAGCGTCGGGATGGTGTTCGCTTACATGGCGTACAAGAACCAGTTCATCACCAAGTCGGCGGCACTGATCGATCAGGCGATCCAGTTCAAGATGCTGAGCCTCCACCTTGAGCGCCTGTCGGACATTGCCCTGTCGGACGAGGATCGCAGCTTCAGCTCCGATACCGATGCGATGACCGATCTGATCGGAAAGATCGAACTGCGCGACATCCACTACCGGTATTCGGTGAGCGACCCCTATGTGCTGCGCGGGGTCAATCTCACCATCGACGCGGGTGAGCATGTGGCGATCACGGGGCCTTCGGGCGGCGGCAAGTCGACCTTGCTGAAGATCATGCTCGGCCTGGTCGAACCGGAAGGCGGCGAGGTGCTGATCGACGGCGTCCCGCTCCATCGCTTCGGCTACAAGAGCTTCCACCGCCAGATCGCGGCCGTGTTGCAGGAAGACAGCCTGTTCGCCGGATCGATCGCTGACAACATCGCACTATTCGACGAACGGATCGACATGCAGCTGGTTCGCGCCGCCGCGATTGCCGCCTCGATCGATGAGGACATCCTGCGCATGCCTATGCAGTACGAAACGCTGATCGGCGACATGGGCTCGACCTTGTCAGGCGGGCAAAAGCAGCGGGTGCTGCTGGCGCGCGCGCTCTACCGGCGGCCGAAGATCCTGCTGATGGACGAAGGCACAGCGCACCTCGATGCGCAACACGAAGCCGCAGTGAATGCAGCAATTTCGGCGATGGGGATCACCCGAATTGTGATCGCCCACCGCGAAGAAACGATCTCTGCGGCAGACCGCGTGGTCGAAATGCGCAATGGAACGTTGGGGGATCCGGCCGCAATCAGCAGTCAGGCGCTGGTACCCGATCTGGCCATGTAGTCGTCGCAAGCTATCGGCCGAGCCTCGGGCGGACCGACGCCGCCCCGGCGATCGCAGCGGCCGCGTGGCGCAGGGCTGGTGCCTTTTCCGGCGTGGGAATAAGTGACGGGGCTGATCCGTTCGCACAGGCAGGAACCCAATTGCCGCGAATGGATGCCCCGCCGATGTCCGCACACTTTGCCCAACCTCTGTCCTGCTCTGACCGGGCGGCAGGCCCCCATTACCTGCGCGCGCAATGGCAGAGCGACCGGGCTCCGGCAGGCGTGGCCGGACAGGCCGAGGCGCTGACCTCGCTGGAAGTGCTGCCCTGGCTGGCGCCCTCCGGTCCCGGCCCTGCCGTGACCCCCGCCACGCGCAAACCGCAGGATCAGGAGCGGATCGGGCTGATGCTCCATGTCGGCCTTGCCGCAGCCCTGGCGGTGCTGGGCGGCGGAGCATGGTATGCTTCGGGCAGCTCCGCTGTGCCGCCTGCGCCCGCCATGCCGCAGACGCTTGCACCACAGGACACCACGCCGGCGGACCCAGCCCTCATCGCAGCGATCGCGGTGAGCGATGGCGCAGCGGCCAGGGAACAGAGCGCTGCAGACGCCGCAGCGCTCGTCGATGCGCAGCCGGATCCGGTCGCCGGGCCACCCCAGACCCAAGGCGAGGCGGCAGCGGCCCGGGCCACCCCGGCCGCAACCGCGCCGGGCCGCGGGCGAACCCTCGCTCCGGTGACCCGTATCGTGCAGGCACCCGCCGCCGAAGCCGATGCCGACACCGCCATGAGCCTCACCGCCCCGCCCCCGCCGCCTGTCGCCGACAGCCCGGCCACCAGCGCGACGCTCCGGCAATATCGTTCGGCCATGGACGAGTGCCGCGATGCCATCCGTACCATCATCCGTCTGGGTGACCGCCAGCGCCCCGGCCGCGATGCCCCGCCCGCGGAACTGGCGAGCTATCGCCTGAGGCAACAGAATGCCGCAGCGGCAAAGACCTACCGGGCCTACCTCGATACGCTGGCACGCTCGGTGCGCGCCACGAATTCGGAAACCCTGACGCGCCAATCGCTCGAGCGGGCACGCCAGACGCGCGGCTATCTCGACACGATGCTGGCAGATTCGAAAGCGGCGCTGCGCTGACCGCGGGATCCGGGGCCAGGGCAGGGCTAGAATCGAACCATCAAAATAACGCTTTGATATCAATCTTGTTCTTGGGGTCAGCAAAAAGCTTCCCCCACATTCTCCCCCACATTTTCGTTAATCTAACCGCGGTTCGGTTCTTCGTTTGGGGGGGGAAGCCTAGAAAACAAGCGGTCTGCAGAACGTCAAGCTGATGCATTTCCCGCGCTGGCAATCTGACGGCGACTCAAACATCACCGCGGCAGCCCTTAGCAAAAGATGAACTTTCACCCTGCATTTCGTCTCCCTAGCACTTTATCAGCGTACGGCCAATGCTCGTCGGCTATCGACCCAGACTCGGTCGTTCACAAAGGCCAAATTGAACGTCTGCATTCCCTCAAAGCAGTCATGCCGCTTTAGGGATCGCACATCAGCTCTGCTCACGCCCGATGATGGGTGGCCAAAGGTCGACATCGAAATCTTACTGGCCACTCAACTTAACGATGTTGTTTAGATCTCACGCTCTATCAATCGATATTTTGCCAGACTCAAAAGCCGGCACCACAGTCATGACAGACCACATTCGAAATCTGGTCAGCGACGGTCAGGTGGTAGGTCATCTGCTGGCCATTCTTATGCAAAGACGCCCCGCAGCCGAAACAGTGGGTCAGCATCGTGCCGGTACCGCACCTGCTACACCTGAAGTGCCATTTCCGGTTTCCTTTCTCCGTAAGATCTGGCTTCACGTCACCGGGCTCGTGCGTCTCGCCGCACGCAACGCAGAACGTGGAATTCGAACGGCAAATTTCTACCTGCCGAACCAAGGAGTTAGCACCGCTTCCATCCCGAAGGTCTTCCACCTCGGGCTCAGGAAATACCTGCTGAAGCTCAAGGGCGATCAGCCGCCGCAGATTAGTCAGTGACGTTGCGCCGGATATTCCTCCCGCTCCTTGCGGCTCATAGGCCGCTGCCATCCGTGCTGTTCATATCTGGATCGAGCCGCCTCGCGCCTCGCCAGCAGTGGCGAGTGGGCCCGCGCAGCTGATATGTGTGTGAACGTAGCGCGACGCCCAACCTTGTCGTTGGCCGTCTGGAATTTGGTGATATCCGCGTTCCCCGTCAAATCGAGGCGGACACCCTTATCCAGACGGGAAGTAGCAATGACTAGCTCGTGCAGATCTTCCGGGAGCCGGGCGACGCTAAAATTGATCCCCGGATGACGATGATTCCGATCATCCCTGTCTGGAGTGTCATAGAAGAACTCCTTGGGTCCGCCTTGGCTCGCCTTAAATTCTCTGCCGACGGTGAACCGGTATAGTCGTTCGCTCTGCCATGGCGTGCGCTTAGAGCGTGGCCACAAGGCGACGGCTTCGAGGCGGGCGCGAAGGTCGGAAAGTTGATTGTCGAAGATTTCCGGGTCGATCTCCACGCTTTCGACGGCCAGCAGTTCAGCTGCTCTCGACTTCTCTCGATTTTCCCTGGCGGTGAGATGGGCCTGATGATGGCAAGAGGAACGTGCGACCGATCTGGCAAGACGGCGACAATGCCCTACAAGGCCGCGTAGATAGCGGTTCTCGGGAATGTCGGCACTTTCTTGCGCTGTACGGCTTGGGTAGGTTCGAGCACCCGGCCTGCGCATGACGGCTCGGAACGTCTCCGAATTTGGGCGAACCCTAACGGATGCCATGGCGGCGGTCACTTCGCGGATTTCGCGCGCGGGATGCTCAAGAACACGACCAGCTGCATCGGCGAACGCTCGAAGAGCATCTAGAAGATCGCGACTGCTGTCCGACCCAACCTCTCCCAATGCGCCTGTTCGGCTTCCTATCGCCAGCCAGATCAACTCGTCTGTGAAATCGTCCAGATACTCTTGGGCATGCGCGCGATCGAGTTCCAGCGCCACGGCGTCCAGGATTAGCATCTGGCCAGCGCCCAGATCGACCGAGAACGAGCCGAACGAGCGGTGCATTTCCGAGATGTGCCTGTACGCTGCCTTGTTCCACCCCGTCTCGGGGATCCACCATGATCCACTGCGTCCGTCCGACACCTTTAGCCAAGGCAGACGCTCATCCTGTGCGTTGATCGTGCAAGGCTCATGGTCTGCCATGGTCCCGGATAGCTGCAAGCCAACCCAAGGCGCAGGATTCCGGAAGATCGAAACCTCAGCATGCAATGTTCCATCCGGGGCCTTCTCTAGCTCGATGGGGTAGGTCGAAACCTCAACCCGACGCGCTACGCCTCGAGCCTCCCATTCGATGTCGAGGTAGTGCGCCAGAACCCCCATGGGACTGTTCAGCGCAACCAATAATTGATGATGCCGTTGTTGCCTTCGGCCAATTTGATCATGCGTCCCAAATCCGAAACGCTACTTGTATTCGTATCAAGTCCTGCGTTTTCAAAACGCTTGGTCAGTTCGGCGCTCAGTTCCATCAGGAGTTCGCGTCGCGGGCGACCATTGGCCGCAGGACGCGCACAATCGAACGCGAGCTTTGGCAGGATCTTGTGCTTTATCACATTGTCCAAAGCCTCATCCGCACCAATACCGGTCGCCGTTGCGGCATCAATGTAGCCTTGAGACTGGCGCACAGCGCGCAATCCGAATTCCACGCCAAGTGGATCAAGATACTGCCGCGCGATCTGCGAAAGGAAAGCCACATTCGCGTCGTTACGATCAAAGGCAGGGTATTCGGTACGGCTGCCCAGCTCGTGGGTCTGCATCCGCAGCGGGCCATCGAGAGGTTTCAATAATGCTGAGGCGTCCTGCACCTCACGCTCGATAGCGTCCCAATCGGCCAGCATAGGATTGCGGAAGCGCAGAACTTGCACGCGATCCAGAACCTTGGGCGAAAGCTGGTGCGTGGTGTCGTCCATGTTCACCGCGCCGAAGATCCAGACGTTCCCTGGTAGCGGCAGGGAGGTTGGCATACGAAGTTGAGCCGAGAGCGAGCGTCGAAGGCGCGCATGATGGACCAATACGGATTCGCTGTCCGCCAGCCCCCCGAGCCTGTGCAGCTCCGCGTTGGCCTGATCGTGACGGAGGATTTCCTCCAAAGACGCAGTGTCTGCCAATCCGGACCGACGGCGAGCTTCGGCTTCGACGCTCAGGAAGATGCTTTGCTCCACTACGACATGGCGCTCCTCGTCGGCCGTGTATCCTTCTCGGGGGCAGTTGCAGACTGCGCCTGGTGTTCGGCTCGTCTTCCGTCAAGCACCTCGCCTAGCAAGTCCTCGACATCCCGCTCGCTCTCGGGCGGCATGAGCAGGCCGCGGCTCAGAGACCGCTTACGCTCCATCAGGGCATCAAGACGCTGATCGAAGCTTGACGGGCCAATGGCCTCATCCGGATGAATGGCCATCGGGATGTGTATCGTGACCGGACGAGTCTGACCGATCCTGTAGGCGCGGTCAGTTGCCTGATCTTCCACCGCCGGATTCCACCAGCGCGAGAGGTGGATTACGTTATTAGCGGCGGTGATTGTGAGGCCAACGCCCCCTGCTTTCGGGGACAGGATGAGAACATCAAAGGCAGAGCGTGAGGTCTGAAATGCGTTCACCATCTCTTGCCGCTTGTGCCCGGCTACCTTGCCGCTGATGCACATCGGCCGGTGAGGCAAGTCAAAGTGTTCCTGTATAGCAAAGGCCGCGAGCCCGAATTCGAACCTGTTTGGCGAAGCAGGCACCGGCCTCATTGAGGCAGAGCAGGATGTGATCAATCACATCCAGGCCCAGGCTCGCAACGGGGTCAAGGTTTCCGCCAAGTATCTGACCGAGCGCTTTGGATCGAAGCCCTATGGTTGGCCCACGGTGGCCACCCTGTGTCTTTCCGCGAGCCTTGTCGGCAAAGGCAAATGCGAGGCACGCTCTGACAGCACGTTGTTGGAAGGAGCCGAGCTCGCCCGCGCCCTCAACAACAACCGTTTCACGGCGCTCCGCTTCATGGACGTGAACGGCTATACCAACCCCAGGGTTGTTTCGCCCGATGGGGACGCAACACGTCCAGAGCTTCTGGCAGAGGCTATAGCGGGCAACTTGCCCGAAGGCGCGCCGGCCACGATCGCTGCCCTTCTCGATGGCCGGACGCCCTCGCGCGACCCGCAAGGAGAAGCCTACCGGCTGCTCCTCGTCCACGCCTGCAACGCCTGGCATGCGACCATGCCGTTCATGTTCGAGAAGGTCGGCGATTACACTGAGCTTCTGATGCCAGAGGATCTGCTATCGCAGACCTCCATCGCCGTAAACGAAATCCAGTCCGATCGGCGTCACTGCGCCCGTTGGATCGGGTGCCACAGCAGCCGTAAGGGTGTCGATGAAATCATTGCGAATACGGCTCGCCTTCTGGTCTTCACGGCCCTGCGCGTAGTCACGCTGAATCATCGGGATTTGTATGCCAGCGAGGCCGAGCCCGTCATTATCCTGGCCTCGGAAGAGCGCGGCATAGCTACTAGGCGGCGTGGACAAATTGGTTGACCCGAGACTCGGTGGTTGATTCAAAGCT
>OFDC01000797.1_pt1 | contig 20162 bp, 18 predicted proteins | sample 1520941 | NCBI WGS metagenome assembly OFDC01 (sample SAMEA94258168, study PRJEB24077) | hot springs metagenome | biome: Aquatic biome; feature: Water | place: India | collected 2012-12-06 | depth 5 m | reverse complement strand
ACGAGCCGATGTCGAGCCAGTACCGTGGCGACCGCCGCGATCCGCGCGTTTCGGACAACGTGGTCTCGCTGCGCTGAATTTTCGGGCTCATTGAAGAAACAAGGAAGGCCCTGCCGCGAGGTGGGGCCTTTTCTCGTCAGTGCCGCGCGATGACGGCGTGATATAGCGCAGCGATAGAAACCACCCAGAGCGCCACGATGGCGATCAGACCGACGGTGGAGCGAGGCTTGTCGACCAAGCTTGCCCGTTCGCGCAGGTCTTCCATGAGCGGTGCCGGAATCATCCTGACGGCGAGCGCTATGCCGAGCGGCACGAGGATCACGTCGTCCAAGTAGCCGAGGATGGGGATGAAATCCGGGATCAGGTCAATTGGTGACAGGGCATAGGCTGCGACGATTGCGGCAACGACTTTTGCTGCCATCGGCACTCGCGGATCGCGCGCGGCGAGCCACAGGGCGACCACGTTGCGCTTGATGCGCCGGGCCCATGCCTTGAGATCCTGGAGTGCCTTGGCCGCCATCTGCACGAGGTAGGGGCGCGGCGCGCTGTTACAAGCTTCAGTCGAACCCGACGAACCGTGCCGCTTCGTCCACGCTCTTGCGGTTGCTGACGACAGCGTTGGCGGGAAAGGCGGGATCCGGCCAGCCGAGCGCGACGGCCTTCATGATCACCTGATCGTCGGGGATGCCGGCGTGCTCACGCACGACCGGAGATTGCATGATGCCCTGCGAGTTGATCACACAGCCGAGGCCGCGCGACCAGGCAGCGTTGACGAGGGCGGTGGTGACTGCGCCGCAATCGAAGGCGGTATCGTCGCTGCCCGAAAGTTCGCGGTCATAGGTGACGATCACGCAGACCGGCGCGTCGAACTGGCGGAAGCCGCGCAGCACCCAATCCTGACGAGCGGGCGCGTCGTCGCGGGCGATGCCCATGGCGCCGAACAGTTGCTTGGCAACTTCTACCTGACGATCGCGGTGAACGCCGGCAAAGGGGCTGCCCTTGCGGAATTCGCGGCTGTCAGGCTCGCCTGCGAGGATGCGTTCGGTGTTGCCCTTGCGGATGCGTTCCAGCGGCTCGCCGGTGATGACGTGGAAGTGCCAAGGCTGCGTGTTCATCGAGGTGGGCGAGCGCATCGCGATGGTCAGAATTTCCTCGATCAGCGCGCGCGGGACCGGCTTGTCGAGATAGCCGCGGATCGACCGGCGGCCGAGGACCACTTCGTCATAGGACGGAACCGACATGCACTCTCCCGACATTTAATTGATCGGTTAAGGGTAGCGCGGTGTGCGTGAAAGGCAAGCCCAACGAAAAAGCCCTCCCGGTTGGGGAGGGCTTTTTGACTTGCAGAAGCGCGCAGATCAGGCGGCTTTCCGGATTTCCATTTCCATGCGCTGCCAGATCTCGACCAGAGCCTCGGTCAGCTCGTCCATCATCGCCTCGGTATGCGATGGCCCCGGCGTGAAGCGCAGGCGCTCCGTGCCGCGGGGGACGGTCGGGAAGTTGATCGGCTGGACGTAGACGCCGTATTCGGCGAGCAGGATGTCGCTGATCTTCTTGGCGCGGACAGGGTCACCCACCATCAGCGGCACGATGTGCGTGGTCGACGCCATGACCGGCAGCCCGGCATCGGCGAAGGCCTTCTTGAGGTAGGCCGCTGCGGCCTGCTGGCCTTCGCGCTCCTCGCTCGACGCCTTGAGGTGGCGGACCGAGGCGAGCACGCCTGCGACCAGCACCGGGGAAAGCGAGGTGGTGAAGATGAAGCCGGGGGCATAGGAGCGGATCACGTCGATGATCTTGCGATCTGCCGCGATGTAGCCGCCCATGACGCCGAAGGCCTTGCCCAGCGTGCCCTCGATGATGTCGATGCGGTGGGCCGCCTCGTCACGATCGGTGATGCCGCCGCCGCGCGGGCCATACATGCCGACAGCGTGAACCTCGTCAATGTAGGTCAGCGCGTTGTACTTTTCCGCCAGGTCGCAGATCGCGTGGATGGGGGCGACGTCACCGTCCATCGAGTAGACCGATTCGAAGGCGATCAGCTTGGGCAGGGCGGGGTCCGTCTCGGCCAGAAGCTGTTCGAGGTGTTCGACGTCGTTGTGACGGAACACCTTTTTCTCGGCGCCCGAATTGCGGATTCCCGCGATCATCGAGGCGTGGTTCAGCTCGTCCGAGAAGATCACGCAGCCCGGTAGGATCTTGGCCAGCGTCGACAGCGTGGCGTCATTCGAGACGTAGCCCGAGGTGAACAGCAGCGCGCCTTCCTTGCCGTGCAGGTCGGCCAGCTCTTCCTCAAGCTGGATGTGGTAATGGGTGTTGCCGCCGATGTTGCGGGTGCCGCCCGAGCCGGCGCCGACGTTGTGCAGCGCTTCTTCCATCGCTTCGATCACCTTGGGGTGCTGGCCCATGGCGAGATAATCGTTCGAGCACCACACCGTGATCGGCTTCGGGCCATTGTGGCCAGCGAAGCAGCGCGCATTGGGGTAGGCGCCCTTGTTGCGCAGGATATCGATGAAGACGCGGTAGCGGCCTTCGGAGTGCAGACGCTCGATCGCAGAATCAAAAACCTGATCGTAATTCACCCCGCCGCTCCTTCCTGCAACGAAAGCGCATCCGCGCTTCCGAGGCCCGATCCCGCTGGGCCACCGGCGAATGGGCGGCTTCTACGCCTGTTCAAAACGCATTGCCAGCCTCATTTGCCATAACTGCCCGAAAGTCGGAGCTATTTGGTTGTCTCGGCCTTACGTAGTTCCGGCGCAGGCGTGATCCCGTACTCCGGCCCCTTTGTCATCACCCATCCCGCGTCGTGCGATGGGACGATAACGAGATCCTCGTTCGCCTTCTTCAGGGCCTTGAGCCCCTTGAGCCAGCCCATGACTGCGGACCGGTCTTCAGGCGCCAGCCAGTCTGCCACGAGGCGCGAACGCGGCGTCGGAATCTCGACATTGGCGGCGAGCGAGGCGGTGTCGCCGGCGAAGATGTACTCCCGGCCCGAGGCGAGACGCACATAGATCATTTCCGAAGCAGGGGTGTGCCCCGGCGTCTGGATCAGCACGACGCCCGGGGCAACCGCCTCGATTGGGGCAAACTTGCGCGGGGTATGCAGCAGCCGGGCATTTTCGCGCCAGAGTGCATTGATATTGCCCATCATTCCTTCGGAAATGACAGCTTTGCCTTCGATGCTCTTGAAGCGGGGGTGATCGAGGAATCCTCCGACGTGATCGATGTGCGCGTGCGTGAACAGGATCATCGTGGCGCGATCCATCCAGCCGTCAACCAGTTGCTGCGCCCGGTGCCTGTAGATCTCGAAGCCCATGCTGCGGGCATCGTCTTCCGAGATGCCCGGATCGATCACGATGCCGCCTTTGGGCGTCTCGATCTGCCACGCCGTGATGCCGCTGGTGATCTGCCGCAGGCCGGTGCCTGCAGCCAGCGCGGCGCCCGGAACATCCCGCATCGCCACGGTGGCATAGGTTATGGCCGTGGGCTTGCCGCCCGGCATGGCATCGGCCGCCTTGCGCAGCGCGCCGAGGTCAATCCTGCGGGCCGGCACTTGCGGCCCGGCGTTCACCAGAAGCCAGTAATAGGCGAATCCCAGCGCCGCCAGCAGCACGATCATGAACCTGGAAATCCTGCCCAAGACCTGTCCCCCCGGTCGTGCCTGTGTCAAAACGTCTCTATCCGATCGAGCCCGTGCCGCGCCAGTGCCTGGCGCAGGGCTGCCACATCGTCGCCGTTGCGCGTGAACAGGGCAAGATCGGGGCGGTCGCGATGCCATGACTGGCCCTGCGTGAGGGAGGCAATGCGGCGGGCGATGCCGTCCGATCCATCGACGAACTGAACGCCCGGCCCGAAAGCCTCGGCGAGCTCATCCTGCACCAGCGGGAAATGCGTGCAGGCAAGCACGACGGTATCGATGCGATCGCCGCCGGGCATCTCCTTCAGGGCCTGCGCGGCGCGCTGGTAGATCGCCGGATCGACCGGCTCGCCGCGCAGCTTGGCCTCGGCAGCAGCGACCAGTTCGGGCGCGCCATGGCGCAGGAGCAGCTTGTCGCTGGCGAACTCTGCCTCCAGCCGGTCGACATAGGCCTGCCGGATCGTGGCAGTCGTGCCGAGCAGGCCGATAACGCCGGTCTTCGTCATCGCTGCGGCGGGCTTGATTGCCGGCACGGTGCCGACGATGGGCACTTCGAGCACCTCGCGCACCGCGGCCAGCGCGATGGTCGACGCGGTGTTGCAGGCGATGCACACCAGCCTTGGCCGAAGACGCTCGGTCAGCCTGCCGAGCAAGCCGGAAACCCGCGCCGCGATCTGGGCCTCGGTCTTGTCGCCATAGGGCAGGCCGGCATTGTCGGCGACGTAGATCACTGGCGCCTCGGGAAGGATGCCGCGCACCTTTTTCAGCACGGACAGACCGCCCACGCCCGAATCGAACAGGAGCAGCGGCGCGGCGGCATCGGGTTGGTGAGAAGCGGTCATCTGCCGGGCTTGTATCGGGAATGGCGACAAAATGGAAAGTGGCCTCTTTCGCTTTTGTGAAGGGACAGGATATGAGCGGGGCGTGGAAACGCTTATGCCCCTGCTCGTCGGCTATCTGCTCGGCTCCGTGCCCTTCGGCCTCGTCCTGACACGATTGACCGGGGGTGGCGATCTGCGCGCCATCGGTTCGGGGAACATCGGGGCGACGAACGTGCTGCGCACCGGCAAGAAGGGTGTCGCCGTTGCAACGCTCCTGCTCGACATGGGCAAGGGGCTGGCTGCGGTCCTGCTGGCGCGGCACTTCTGGCCGGGAAGCGAACCGCTGGCAGCGCTGGCGGCTGTGCTTGGCCATTGCTTCCCGGTCTGGCTCAAGTTCAAGGGCGGCAAGGGCGTTGCGACGATGATGGGCGTATCGCTGGGGCTCGCCTGGCCGATCGGCCTCGCTTATGCGGTGGTCTGGCTCGGCGTGCTGTTCGCCAGCCGTATCTCCTCGCTGGGAGGGATGAGCGCCGCGCTCGCTGCTCCGGTTGCAGCGCTGCTGCTGGGCTACACGGCTTACGTTCCGGTACTGGCGCTGCTGGCGCTGCTTGTCCTGTTCCTGCACCGCGAGAACATTGCCCGTCTGCGCGCCGGGACCGAGCCCAGGGTCGGCAGCAAGAAGTGAGCGCTGCGGCTGAAGCCACGCTCTCTCGCGACGAGGCCTTCGCCCGCATCCGCCTGCTGCGTTCGCCCAATATCGGGCCGGTCAGCTACAACCAGTTGCTGCGCCGCTTCGGGACGGCCAGTGCCGCACTGGATGCCCTGCCTGATCTGGCAGCGCGCGGCGGGGCACCATATCGGCCGGCTGCCGCGGACCGCGTGGAGCGGGAAATCGCCGCAGTCCGCAAGGCCGGTGCCCGCTATCTCTTCCATGACGGGCCTGACTATCCGGCGCTGCTGGCCGAGCTCGAAAGCCCCCCGCCGATCCTGACGGTGCGCGGCGATACCGCCTTGCTGCAGCGACCCTCGGTTGCCGTGGTTGGCGCACGCAATGCCTCGGCCGCCGCTGTGAAGCTCTCGCGCGATTTCGCGGCGGCGCTGGCCGGCCAGGGTTATGCCGTTGTCTCGGGGCTGGCACGCGGGATCGATGCTGCCGCCCATCGCGGAGCGCTGGCGGGCATGGCGACCGGCGGAGGCACCGTCGGGGTGATCGCCAGCGGGATCGACATCACCTATCCGCCCGAAAACGTGGACCTGCAGGAGCAAGTCGCCTGCGAAGGGCTGCTGATTGCCGAAATGCCGCCGGGTACCGAACCCATCGCGCGGCACTTCCCGCACCGCAACCGCATCATTGCCGGCCTCGCCACCGGCACGCTTGTGGTGGAGGCCGCGCCCAAGTCCGGTTCGCTGATCACCGCACGCCTTGCGGCCGAGGCCGGGCGCGAGGTCATGGCCATTCCCGGCTCACCGCTCGACAGCCGCTCGCATGGTTGCAACCAGCTCATCCGCGAAGGCGCGATTCTGGTGCAGCGGCCGGAAGACGTGGTGGAACTGCTCACAGGCTTTACCGGCCAGCCGCGGTCAACCTTCCGCGAGCATGCGCCAGACTATGGCGCGGCAGGGGGAGACGAAGCGGCAGACATCGCCGGCCTGTTGACGCTGGCCCCGATTGGCGTCGACGAGCTGATCCGGCAGAGCGGAGCAAGCGCGGGGGCGGTGCAGATGGCCTTGCTCGAACTGGAACTGGCAGGTCGTCTGCAACGTCACGCAGCCGGAAGGGTCAGCCTCCTGTCCTGAACGACAGCTCAACCAGCCGCTTGACGAACCGCGCCGCATTTCCCCACCCTCGCGCGTACGTACACGTAAGGACTGCTTTTCATCGCCATGCAGCTTGTCATTGTTGAATCCCCGGCCAAGGCCAAGACCATCGAGAAGTACCTCGGCCCCGGCTTCAAGGTTCTCGCCTCCTACGGTCATATCCGCGATCTTCCGGTAAAGGATGGTTCTGTCCGTCCCGACGAGGACTTTGCGATGGACTGGGAACTCTACGGGGACAAGCAATCCCGCGTGAAAGCCATCACCGATGCGGCCAAGGATGCCGATCGCCTCATCCTGGCGACCGACCCTGATCGTGAAGGTGAAGCAATTTCTTGGCATGTCAGGGAGTTGCTGAAGAAACGTAAGTCGCTTCCTAAGGAAGTCGAGCGCGTCACCTTCAACGCGATCACCAAGCAGACGGTGACCGATGCGATGAAGCGCCCGCGCGAACTCGACCAGGACCTGATCGACGCCTATCTCGCCCGCCGCGCGCTCGATTACCTGTTCGGCTTCACGCTTTCGCCGGTGTTGTGGCGCAAGCTGCCCGGCGCGAAGTCTGCCGGGCGCGTGCAGTCCGTGGCCCTGCGCCTCATCGTCGAGCGGGAGCGCGAGATCGAGGTTTTCAAGGCGCAGGAATACTGGTCGGTCATTGCCCGGCTTGAGCAGGGCGGAACCGAATTTGCCGCACGGCTCGTCAAGTTCGATGGTCAGAAGCTCGACAAGCTGACACTGGGTGACGAAGGCGCCGCGATGAAGGCCAAGGCCGTGGTCGAGGCCGGGACCTTCCGCGTCGAAGAAGTCGAGACAAAGCCCACGCGCCGGAACCCTTATCCACCGTTCACCACTTCGACATTGCAGCAGGAAGCCGCGCGCAAGCTCGGCTTCTCTGCCAGCCATACCATGCGCGTGGCGCAGACGCTCTATGAAGCGGGCGCGATCACCTACATGCGTACCGATGGCGTGCAGATGGACCCGAGCGCGATTTCGGCGGCGCGCAAGGCGATCTCCGACCGCTACGATGGGCATTACCTTCCCGAAAAACCGCGTCATTACGAGACGAAGGCGAAGAATGCTCAGGAAGCACATGAAGCTATCCGGCCGACGGATTTCAGCAAGGATCGCTACGGTTCGGGGGACGAGGCGCGGCTCTATGACCTGATCTACAAGCGCGCGATGGCCAGCCAGATGGCCTCGGCAAATATCGAGCGCACCAGCGTGACGCTCCGCGATGGCACTGGCAAGCACGAGCTGCGGGAGACCGGGCAGGTGGTGAAGTTCCCCGGCTTCCTCGCCGTCTATGAGGAAGGGCGCGACCAGAAGGCCGATGGCGACGACGAGGACGGCAGCCTGCTGCCCTCGCTGAGCAAGGGCGATACGCCTGCCAAGCGCGGGGTCGACGCCACGCAGCACTTCACACAGCCGCCGCCGCGCTATTCCGAAGCGAGCCTGGTCAAACGCCTTGAGGAACTGGGCATCGGGCGGCCTTCGACATATGCGGCAACGCTGCAGGTGCTGAAAGATCGCAACTACGTTCGGACGGAGAAAAACCGTTTCTTTGCAGAAGAGTCCGGGCGACTCCTGACATCGTTTCTTGAGCGGTTCTTCACCCGATATGTGGCCTACGAGTTCACTGCAGGCATGGAAGAGGAGCTTGACGATGTGTCGGGCGGGCGTGCCGAGTGGAAGAAGGTGCTTGCCGAGTTCTGGCGCGACTTCAAGCCCAAGTCCGACGAGGTGATGGAGAAGAAGCCGAGCGAGGTGACCGCCGAGCTTGACGAATTCCTGTCCGACTACCTCTTCCCGCCGCGCGAAGACGGCAGCGATCCCCGTTTGTGCCCCAAGTGCGAGGCGGGACGCCTTTCGCTGCGCGGTGGCCGTTACGGGGCGTTCGTCGCCTGCTCGAACTATCCGGAGTGCAAGTACACCCGCAAGTTCGCGCAGCCCGGCGGATCAGACGGTGATGGTGGCGAGGACGGCGTTCTGGGCAAGGACCCGGAGACCGGACTTGAAGTCGTGCGCAAGGCTGGCCGCTTCGGTCCCTATATCCAGTTGGGTGAGGGTAAGGAGGCCAAGCGTGCATCCATCCCCAAGGACATTGGCGAACTCGATCTGGAGTGGGCGCTGAAGCTGCTGTCGCTGCCGCGCGAAGTGGGGACGCATCCGGAATCCGGCAAACCGATCACGGCGAGCATCGGTCGATACGGCCCTTATCTTGCCCATGACGGAAAGTACGCGCGCCTCAAATCGACCAGCGAGGTGTTCGAAACCGGCATGAACGCTGCCGTGATGCACCTTGCCGCCGCAGCGGCAGGCGCTGGCGCTCGTGGCGGCAGGACGGCAGCGGAACCGCTCAAGGTTTTCGGGCCGCACCCGACGTCAGGGGGCGAAATCAAGCTCATGGCTGGGCGGTATGGGCCTTACGTGACAGACGGAACCACCAACGCGACCCTGCCCAAGGACAAGCAGCCCGAAGCCCTGACGCTGGAAGAAGCGATCACCCTGATCGACGAGCGGGCGGCCAAGGGTCCGGCCAAGGGAAAGAAGGGCGCGAAGAAGGCTCCGGCCAAGAAAGCTCCGGCCAAGAAAGCAGCACCAAAGAAGGAAGCGGCCGAGAAGCCAGCAGCCAAGAAGCCGGCGGCAAAGAAAGCACCGGCAAAGAAGGCTGCGAAGAGCGCCGAGTAAGCGGGCTACCGGCCGTGCCTTAGCGGCGCGGCCGGTAGAGCCAGTATTCCTTGTTGCCGAGGCGGAGGGCCGCGTAGCGTTCGTAGCTGCGCGCAAGACCCTCGGCCATCATCCGGCGGGTATCAAGGTTGGGCAGGTAGGGTTTTTCGTGTGCTGCTCGGGTCAGGATCACGTCCGGCCGGCTTGCCAGGATGCGGGCCATCTCCTGATGCGGGTCAACGCCCACCGCCGGTGCCTCGACATATGTGTTGAGGTGGTTCGGGAAAATGCGCGTCGTCGGCAGGCAGGAATTGGTCGTGCGATAGAACGCCAGTTCGCCCTCGAAGATGAACATGCAGCCGCCGCGCAGCTCCTGCCTGATGGCAGTATCCATCGCCTCATACTCTCTGGTGGAGCCGTGCTGCCGGTACTGGTTGACCATCACCACGATCCCGGCGAACGCCCCGAAGCCGAGCAGCAGTCGGCCATACCATTTCTCACCTGGTGCCGTCCGGGCTAGGGCAGGGGCGGCAAGCACCGCCAGCGGCATCAGCACCGGCGCGACGTAGTGATCGTACCATGTGCCGAACAGCAGAAATCCACCGACGGCAGCGAGGCACCAAACCACGATGACGCGCCTGCTGCCCGCCTGCTCGTCGCCTGCGCCGGCTGTGAGCCTGGGCGCGAGGAAGATAGCCAGCCAGAACGGGGTCAGCACCAGAACTTCCTTGGTCAGGCGCCAATAGGCTTTCCAGCCGTCGGATTCGCGTTCGAAGATCGAAACGAAGTTGGCGTAGACGAAGGCATCGAGTTGCCCCATGTGCGCATACCAGAGCGCAGCGGCCGCAGTTGGGGCAAGCGCGACGCCAATCCAGAGCAGGCCGGTTGCAGCCAAGCGCTTGAACGACCACACATCGGCAAAGCCGCGTGCCAGCAGGATCAGGCCGAACGCGGCACCTTCGAAGATCACCGTGTACTTGATCTGGATGGCAAGCCCCAGCAGCAGCATGACTAGGCAACCCCGCCAGATCAGCGGGGGGTGCTCCGGACGCTTGACGCTGTCGACCACGCCCCACGCTGCCATGGCGACGAGCAGGTTGTAGAACACCGGTGCCTGTCCCATGCCGGCATTGAAAACCGGCATGAACAGGACATAGGCGGCGCCAGCCAGCCACGCGGCCTGAGGAGAAGCAATCTCGCGCGCCAGACGGGTCAAGACCATGGCCGTCAAGGTGAAGCTGATACCTGCGCCGACCTGGTAGGCGATCACGGGATCGAACGGGAGCGAAACCAACGCCTCGTAGAGCAGGAACAGGCCGATCGGCTTGCGGTCCCAGATGTCGACATAGGGCACTGCGCCATCGCGCATGCGTTCGGCGACGAACAGGTAGAACTGCTCGTCGATGTGGACGACCGGGTTGCCGAAGAGGAAGCTGCGCGTGACCATGAAGATCAAGGCAAACCCAGCCGCCTCGACCAGCCAGCCGGGCAAAACCTTCGGCCGGCGCAAGTTCCTGATGGCGGACGGGACAAACCGGCCGGGCAGCGTGCCTACCGTGGCCGCTGCCATGACGCCGCCAGTTTCGTTCATGCTCGCACTCCGTCCACCATTGCACCCGGGACGTTAACGGGCGAGCTGCCCGTTCCCTTCGCGCGGGCGACGCTAGGGAGCAAACGTCAATTGTCGACGCCAATTCCGTGCTGCAGTGCAGCAAAGCTAGAGAAGGGCGACAGGCCGCCCTCTACGACCGACGAGCCGTTAGTAACGGCGGTGGCTCAGTCCAGAAACCGGGCCAGACCCTCGGCTGCGGCGGCATGGCCGGCGCGATTGGGGTGGATCGGGATGCCGTCTCCCGACGGCGCGGTGAGACCGTTGCTCCAGGGATCGGCCGAACAAGGCGCGTGGCTTTTGGACATCGCTGAAAAACGGAAGACTTCCGCGCCTTCCTCATGCGCGACCCTGGCGGTAAGCTTGGCCAGTCGCTTCGCCGCCGCTCGGCTCTGCTTCATCCGTTCGGCACTGATCGCAACTGAAGTGCAAGTGCCCTTGGGTGGCAGGACGGTGATGTAGTCGACAAACACCACGCGCGCCTCCGGTGCCCGCTGGCGCACTTCTCGGACGATGCGGCGCATGCGCTCTTCGTCTGCCTTCCACACGTCCTCGCCGATGTCGCGCCACTTCTGGCAGCGCGCATCGGGCGTGGTCGCCTGCTCGCAGGCAGCGGCAAAGATATTGCCGACAAAGTTCACGTCGTTGCCGCCGATGGTGATGGTGACAAGCCGGGTTTCGGCGGTGACGCTTTCGATCTGCGCCGGGACCTCCTTCCAAGGGCCGAGCACGTGTTCGGTCGTCGCGCCGCTGCAGGTGGCGTCAACCAGCGAGAGCTTGAGCCTTGCCGCTAGCAGGTTGGGGTAATTCAGTGTACCCCGGCCACAGCGTGGCGGCGTGCCCGGCGTTGTCGGTCCGACTCCGGGGCCGGCCGCGAACGAGCTGCCCAGCGCCACGTAACGCGCACCTTCAGGCAAGGGCGCAGGCTTGGCGAGGACCGGTGAAGCGGCAAGCGCGAGTGCCGCCATGCCCCAGCGCATCACTTGACCCATTCCAGCCCGATTTCCTCGTAGATCTCCTTGGCGTCGGCCCAGCGCTCGTCCACCTTGACGTGCAGGAACAGGTGGACCCTGGCATCCAGCATTTGCGAAAGCTCCTTTCGCGCCGCTTCGCCGATGGCCTTGATCTTCGCGCCACCCTTGCCCAGCACGATCGCGCGCTGGGTTTCGCGGGCGATCACGATCTGCTGGTGGATTTCGATCGAACCATCCTTGCGCGTGAGATACTTCTCTGGCCGCACCGTGCTGTCATAGGGAAGTTCATCGTGAAGCTGCCGGTAGAGCTGCTCGCGGGTAATTTCCGCAGCCATCAGGCGCTCGCTGGCGTCAGATACCTGGTCCTCGGGATAGTGCCACGCGCCTTCGGGCATGAGCGCGGCAAGGCGCTGCTTGAGTTCGGGCACGCCATCGCCGGTCAGCGCGGAGACGAAGAACACTTCGTCGAACTCGGCCTCCTGCGTCAGCGCCTCGGCCATGACCAGCAGCGGTTCCTTCGGCGTCGAATCCACCTTGTTCAGCACCAGAAGCTTGCGTTCCGGCCGCCCTTTCAGCGTCTCGAGAATGGGTTCGAGATAGTCGCGCTTCTTCTTGCGCGCGTCGACCACCAGCAGGATCGCGTCGGCTTCGTGCGCACCGTCCCATGCCGCGCTGACCATGGCGCGATCAAGGCGGCGGCGGGGTTCGAACAGGCCGGGCGTATCGGCAAGAATGATCTGCGCCTTGTCCTCGCCGATATCCTCCAGCGCAATGCCCATGAGGCGCGCGCGCGTCGTCTGCGCCTTGGCCGAAACGATCGCCACCTTCTGGCCGACGAGAGCGTTGACAAGGGTGGACTTGCCGGCGTTAGGTGCGCCGAGGACGGCCACGAGGCCACATTTTTCGGTCATTATTCCAGTTCTTCAGATGAGTTGCGGCCACTGTAGGCCAAATGGGCGCGCACCGCCAGATTTAGCCGAAATCCTGCATGAAGGTGCGGGCGGCGGAGGTCTCGGCCTCCTGCTTGCTGCTGCCGGTGGCGCTGGCCTTGCCGACGCCCTTGACCTCTACCGCAACCGTGAACTTCGCGGCATGGTCCGGACCTTCGCGCGCGACCAGGGTGTAGACCGGGGGCTTGCGCCGGTTGCCCGCCGCCCATTCCTGCAGGGCAGCCTTGGGATGCTTGCGCTGGCCGGTGCCCGTGGCCATCGGCTTGTCCCAAACCTTGCGAACGAAGGCGCGTGCGGCTTCAAATCCGCGCTCCACGAAGAGAGCGCCGATCAGCGCCTCCATCACGTCGCCCAGGATATTGTCGCTTTGCGTCCCGCCATCATCGCGCGCCTGCTTGCCGAGCCGGATGTGAGAGGGGAGGGCGATATGGCGCGCGACATCGGCGCAGGTTTCGCGGCTGACCAGGGCATTGAGCCGCTGCGAGAGCTTGCCTTCGGCGGCATCGCTCTTTTCATGAAGCCACTCGGCAATGACAAGACCAAGCACCCTGTCGCCAAGAAACTCGAGGCGCTGGTAGTCGCGGGCCTCACCCATCGAGCCATGAGTGAGGGCTTCGATCCAGAGGTCGACGCGCGTCGGTGCGCTCCCGGTCAGATCCGTGAGGTAGCCCAGCGTTTCAGGCGAAAGCGCGCTCAGAACGTGCCCCCGATACGGTTCCAGCGCGCCGCGGTGAACCAGGTCCAGGGCAGGAACCAATTGGCGCTGCCATCTGTGGACCACATCATGATCGTGGCACGGCCAACGAGATTTTCCTGCGGGACGAGACCGATGCCGCCGCCTTCCATCGCCGGGAAGCGGCTGTCCATCGAGTTGTCGCGATTGTCGCCCATCATGAACAACTGCCCCTCTGGCACAACGACCGGCACGGTGTTGTCGGCATCACGCTGGCCAAGGTCGAGCACGTTGTAGGTCTTGCCGTTCGGCAGCGTCTCGCGGAATTGCGGGTAATGGCAGGTCTGGCTGCCATCGGCCTCGGTCACGACGAATTCGGCAGAGAGGCAATCGGTGTTCGGGCTGACGGGGATGACGAAATCCTCGACCCGCACCTTGGGTACGGCCTGGCCATTCAGGTGCAGAACGCCGTCGATCATCTGCACGGTATCGCCAGGCAGGCCGATCACACGCTTGATGTAGTCGACATCATTGCCGGGCGGCGCCTTGAAGATCGCAACATCGCCACGCTCGGGCTGGCTGGCAAAAATGCGCTTGGGCAGCAGGGGCGCGCTGAACGGCAACGAATAGCTGCTGTAGCCGTAGGGCCATTTGGCGGCGAGGAGATAGTCGCCGTTCTCCAGCCGCGGCAACATCGATTCCGAAGGGATGTTGAACGGCGAGAAGATGAAGCTGCGGAAAATTGCAACGACGATGACCAGCTTGATCAGGAAGACGGGGAAGCTGTCCTCCTTCTTTTCCTTCTTCAGCTTGGTCGGCGCGGGCGCAGGCGTCGCCGGATCGACCGGGGAGGGGCTGCTGGCTTCGGGCGTGTCGTTCATCGTCGCGGTCATGTTGCCAGCAAGGCCCTTCGTCAAGTGTGTTGTTTGTGTAATACAGCGGGCGAAATACGTCTGCGCAGCTTGCGCGCCGATGAACAGCGCGCTTGGCGCGGCGTCCCCGAGAGGGCATTAGGGCTTTTACGCAGTTGCGAAAGGATGAGATTGGACATGTCGGCAGGCGAGGCACAGCAGTTTTGGACGGCACTCGAGAAGTTGCCACGGCCAACCCTGAAGACCCTGTTTTCGGATACCGCGCGGCTGTCACGCTATTCGGCCACGCTCGATCTGCCCGGCGGGCCGGTGATCTTCGACTGGTCCAAGACGCACCTTTCGCCGGAAGTCGAAGCCCTGTTCGGCTCGGTTGCCGCCGCGATGGACCTTGAAGGGCAGCGCAATGCGCTGATCTCGGGCGAAAAGATCAACAACACCGAAGGACGCGCGGCCGAGCACACGGCGCAGCGCGGGATCGGCAAGGACGCCAGCGTCGAGGAAGCCGAGGCGTTGCACGCCCGGATGCGGATGCTCGTCGAAGCGATCCATGAAGGGGCGCTCGGCGAAGTGAAGAGCCTGATCCACATCGGCATCGGCGGCTCCGCGCTCGGCCCGGCGCTGGCAATCGACGCGCTGACCCGCGATGGCGCAAAGGTTGCGGTTCATGTCGTGTCGAATATCGATGGCTGTGCGCTTGAAGCAGCGATGAAGGCCTGCGACCCGGAAACGACGCTGATCGCGGTTGCCTCCAAGACCTTCACCACGACCGAAACGATGACCAACGCGCATTCGGCGCTGGAGTGGTTGCGTGAGGGCGGTGTTGCCGATCCCTATGGGCGCGTGATCGCGCTGACCGCCTCGCCCGAGAAGGCCGTCGAATGGGGCGTGGATGAAACCCGCGTGCTGCCTTTTCCCGAGACGGTCGGCGGGCGCTATTCGTTATGGTCCTCGATCGGTTTTCCGGTGGCCATGGCGCTGGGCTGGGAAGGATTTGCCGAGTTTCTCGATGGGGCTGCGGCAATAGACCGGCATTTCATCGACACCGACCTCGCCGCGAACGTCATCGTCCGCGCGGCTTTTGCCGATCTCTACTACACGCAGGTACGCGGCTGCCAGACGCGCGCGGTGTTCGCCTATGACGAGCGGCTGAAACTTCTGCCGGACTACCTCCAGCAACTCGAAATGGAATCGAACGGCAAGAGCGTTCTGGCCGATGGCTCCCCGCTGACGCGCGCCAGTGCGCCGGTGACGTGGGGCGGGGTGGGTACCGATGCCCAGCATGCGGTGTTCCAGTTGCTCCACCAGGGCACGCACCTGATCCCGGTGGACTTTCTTGCGGTCAAGACGCCCGGGCATGACCTCGATCCGGTCCATCACGAGATACTGCTGTCGAACTGCTTTGCGCAAGGGGCCGCGCTGATGGCGGGCAAGGCATCTGACGATGGCGCGCGTGCCTACCCCGGAGACCGTCCTTCGGCGACGATCCTGTGCGAGGACCTCAACCCCGCCACCCTCGGCGCGCTGATCGCGTTCCACGAACACCGCACGTTCGTTTCGGCGGCAATGCTGGGAATCAATCCCTTCGACCAGTTCGGCGTCGAACTCGGCAAGGCGATTGCCAAGCAGATCGAGGCGGGCGGCGGCGCCGGCTTTGATCCGTCTACGGAATCCCTTCTCTCAGCTGCAGGAATTGGCGGCTGATAGTTCGTCAGGCTAACAATATCCGCTAAATGCCTCTGGTCTTGGGCGAGACCAGAGGCCATATGCGCCTTCAGTAACAGGAGCGCATATGGCTGAGCAGGACTCTGGGCAGGACTTCGACTACGATCTCTTCGTGATTGGTGCAGGATCGGGCGGTGTGCGCGCCAGCCGCATCGCCGCGAGCCATGGCGCGCGGGTGGCGGTGGCGGAGGAATACCGCGTCGGCGGGACCTGCGTGATCCGCGGCTGCGTGCCCAAGAAGTTGCTGGTCTACGGATCGCATTTCGCCGAGGAGCTGCAGGACGCGGCCAACTATGGCTGGACGGTCGAGAAGATGACGTTCGACTGGACGACGTTACGTGACGCGGTTCTGAAGGATGTCGACCGGCTCAACACCGCGTACACGAACACGCTTGAAAACAACAAGGTAGAGCGTTTCCTCGAGCGCGCCGAGGTGGCGGGGCCGAACACCGTGCGGCTGGCTTCGGGCAAGGATATCAGCGCGAAGTATATCCTGATCGCAACCGGCGCCTGGCCGGTCATGCCGGAATTCGAGGGTAACGAGCATTGCATTACCTCGAACGAGGTGTTCCATCTCGAGAAGCTGCCAAAGCGCGTCGTGATCTCCGGCGCCGGCTATATCGCGATGGAGTTCGCGGGCATTTTCAACGCTTTGGGCTGTCACGTAACGGTGGTAAACCGCAGCGAGACGATCTTGCGCGGGTACGATGAATCCCTCCGGGACCGCCTGCTGCAGATCACCATGGCACGCGGGATCGAGTACAAGTTCAATTGCCCGTTCGACCGCGTGGAGAAGCGCGAGGATGGTTCGTTCGACGTCTACCTTGGCAAGCAACCCGATCCGATCCACGCCGACGTGGTTCTGGTGGCGACCGGGCGCCGGCCCAAGACCGATGGGCTTGGCCTGGAAAACGCTGGAATTACATTGGGTTCGGCGGGCGAGATCCCGGTGGACGATCATGGCAAGACCGCGTGTGACAGCATCTATGCCGTGGGTGACGTAACGAACCGCGTGCAGCTGACGCCGATCGCGATCCGCGAGGGCCAGGCCTTTGCCGACCGCGTGTTCGGCGGGAAGGACACTTCAGTGAGCTACGATGCGATCCCGAGCGCGGTGTTCTCGCAGCCGCCGCTGGCCGGCGTGGGCCTGACGGAAAGCCAGGCGCGCCAGGCTTTTGGTAGCAATATCAAGGTCTACTCGTCCGACTTCCGCCCGATGAAGAACATCTTCGGCCATCGGCCCGAGCGGGGGCTGTACAAGATGATCGTCGATGCCTCGACCGAGAAGGTGCTGGGCATCCACATGATCGGGCCGGACAGCCCGGAAATCCTGCAGGCAGCAGCCATCGCGGTGAAGGCGGGGCTGACCAAGGCGGATTTCGATGCGACGGTGGCGTTGCACCCATCGATGGCTGAAGAGCTTGTTTTGATGCGATAATCTGGAGAATTGCCCGTTTTCCAACTCTCGCAGGCAAACGGGCAACTCCCCCATGACTCCCCTGCAACTCTGCCGCACGCAGGGCGTGCTTCCGCGGGCTGAACGGTGGCGATTTGCAACCGGACATCTCCGCGCTAACCTCTCGCCAGATCGCCGGTTGGGGAGAGCGGAAAATATGGCGGGCACGGTCCTCGTATCGGGTGGCAGCGGCTACATTGCCGGGTTCCTCATCCGCCGGCTTCTGGCCGAGGGGTGGACCGTTCACGCCACCGTCCGCTCGCTATCCCGCGAGGCGCAGTTGCGGCCCCTGCTTGGCGGGAGTGCCGAGACGCTGCGGTTCTTTGCCGCGGACCTGACCGCCGATGCCGGGTGGGCGGAGGCGATGGCGGGGTGCAGCCATGTCGCCCATGTCGCCTCGCCATTCACCACGACTGCGCCGAAGCAGGAAGATGACCTGATCGTACCGGCGCGCGAGGGAGTGTTGCGGGCGTTACGTTACGCTCGCGATGCAGGGGTTACGCGCTTCGTGCAGACCTCGTCCGTCGCCGCGATTGCCTATGGCCATGGCAAGGGGGTGTTCGAGTTCACCGAGAAGGACTGGACCAATCTCGAGGGCGAGGATGTCTATGCCTATGTGAAGTCCAAGACCATTGCCGAGCGCGCGGCGCGGGACTGGGTGGCCGCCGCCGGCGGGGGGATGGAGTTCGTCTCGGTCAACCCGGCGGCCGTGTTGGGGCCGGTGTGGAGCAATGACTTTTCGCCATCGATCGAAGTGGTCAGGCAATTGCTTTCAGGCGCTTTGCCGGGCTGCCCGGACCTTGGGTTCGGGATCGTCGACGTGCGTGACGTTGCGGACCTGCACGTGCGGGCGCTGACCACGCCGGGCCTGGCGGGCGAACGGTTCATTGCGTCGGGACCGTTCCTCAAGATTGCCGACGTGGCAAAGGTGTTGAAGGAACACCTCGGGCCACAGGCGCGCAAGGTGCCGACGCGCAGGCTGCCCGACTGGCTGGTGCGGACGGTGGCGTTGTTCAATCCGGTGATCCGTCAGGTAACGGGAGAACTCGGCAATGTGCGCGGTGCAAGTTCGGCCCATGCGCAGGAGCGGCTGGGTTGGACGATGCGGTCGGTGGAGGTCTCTATCCTCGACTGTGCGCGGAGCCTGATCGAGAGGGGCGTGGTGAAGGTCTAGATGCCAGCGAACCACTGATAGCCGGAATGATCCTCCCAGTAGCCGCCTCCGCCGCCGTAGAGGCCGGCGAGGGTCTCGACCGCTTCGATCCTCATCACATACTTGGCCTGCTTGTAGCCAAGAGCGCGTTCGACGCGCAGGCGGATCGGGGCGCCGTGGCCGACGGGCAGGGGCTGGCGGTTCATGGTGTGGGCGAGGATCGTCTGCGGGTGCAGGGCATCGATCATGTCGATGCTTTCGTAGTACGGCTTACCTGAGAAATCATCTGCACAATGAAAGACAATGTATTGAGCAGATGGGGAAACCTGCGCCTGACGCAGCAGCAGGGCAAGCGGAACACCGGTCCATTCCCCGATGGCGCTCCACCCCTCGACGCAGTCGTGGCGGGTGATCTGCGTGCGCTGCGGCGCGGCCTTGAGTTGGGCGAGGGTGAGGCTGAAGGGGCGGGCGACCTTGCCGCCGATCTCCAGCTTCCAGTCGGCGAAGTTGCTGGCCATGTGGGCCTGATACGCGGGCGAGGCGGGCAGGCGATTGCCGTTCATGCGGAATTTCGGCGAAATGTCCGCCCGTGTGAACTCTGGCGCCAGCGCGTTGCGATCGGTGACCAGTCGCTGGCCGGATAGCGTCGCTTTTTCACCTAATGTGAGGACCTTGCGGACAGTCGGGGACGCGGTGATCTTCTCGCACCCGGCCAGAAGCAGGCCGCTGGCACCGACGATGGCGTTGCGCCGCGTGACGAGGGTCATGGACGTTCCTTTCGCGGTGCGGGGAGCTGATACCATCCGGTGACGATCGAGCGAAGTTCGTTGAATGGACCGGCCAGCAAAACCATGAGAAGATGGATGAGGATGAATGCCAAAAAGCCTGTCGCACAAAGGAAATGTATCGATCGCGCCGACTGCCTGCCGCCGAAGATATCGAGCAACCACGGGAAGGCAGCATTCAGCGTGGGCGACATGGTCATTCCAGTGAGCACGACCAGCGGGATCAGTACGAAGATGACGCCAAGGTATGCGATCTTCTGCAAGGGGTTGTAAGCCTTGGCCGCTTCGCCGGTGGGGAACCGCAGGCGTGCATGTTCCTTGATGTCGTGCCACAGATGCGCGAGCTTCCGCTCTTCAGGTTTCAGGGAAAGATCGCGCGACAAGTGCTTTGAAAATAATGCATAAATGACGAAAAGAGTAAGCGATATTACCAGCACCCAGGCGAAGAAGAAGTGCCATTGGCGACCTTCGGCCAAGCTGTAGTAATTGGGGATGGTGACGAGAGGCGGAAAGGCCCGGGTCGAGTGTTCCGTCCATCCCAGGAAGCCGGTCGTATCAAGCTGAAGGCTGCCGAGGCGCAGGAAGCCCTGCTGGCCTTGTCTCCCGATTTCCAGCCATGGCGTTTCGAAGGTGGCGCCGTACTTGCCCCAGTAGAGGCGGGGGTGAGCGTTGAAGATCGTCGCCCCGCTCATCAGCATGGCGAAGATCGTGACCGCGTTGGTCCAGTGCCAGATCCTGACCGGCAACCGCGTGCGATACACCAGAGGGCGCGTCTGCGCCGTTGGTGTAGATTCCTGTGACGTTACGATTGCTGGCGCGGTATCCACGGCGGGGTTCCTGCTCCTGTCCTGCCGACAGAGTGCCACATTCAGCAGCGGGGAAAAAGCCTCTGTAACGACGCGCGTGGAAACGCAGCGGATAGGGGCCTGACCCTAGGCCGGATGGCGCGCTGCCAGCGCGATCAGGTCTGTGCGCGAATAGCGGCGCTGGCTGGCGCGGGCGATGCAGGAACGCGGGACCGGGCGCAGCGCGGA